>Ga0074195_1002977_pt1 | contig 17075 bp, 10 predicted proteins | sample EPASupsiteHSE623_FD_64525 | JGI IMG/M metagenome (GOLD analysis project Ga0074195, IMG submission 64525) | Bioremediated contaminated groundwater from EPA Superfund site, New Mexico - Sample HSE6-23 | ecosystem: Environmental > Aquatic > Deep subsurface > Groundwater > Contaminated ...
CTAGTGTTAAGCTTCAGCTTGGATTTGCACTGGGTCTGTTTGCAATTTTTGGGATACTTAGATACAGAACTGTACAGGTGCCGATAAAGGAAATGACTTATATGTTTTCAGTTATAGGAATTGCAGTAGTAAATTCACTGGTAAATAAAAAAGTGAGTTTTGCAGAGTTACTTGTAACAAATCTTGTAATTCTGGGAGTAATTCTTTTGCTTGAAAGAGTAAAATTCCTGAAACATGAGGCAAGCAAAAGAATAACATACGAAAAAATTGAGCTTATAGTACCTGAAAAGAGAAAAGAACTTATTGCTGATCTCGAGACCAGAACTGGGCTTAAGATACATCGTGTTGAGATAGGAAAGATAAATTTCCTGCAGGATACTGCTCGAATACAGATTTATTATTATGACCAGGAAGTTAATAATGCTGAACTATCTGAAAATGTACCTGCCGACGATAATGATGATTAAGATGAGGTATCTATTCCTGATATTGTTTTTTTCTATAAGCGCAGAGTTTTATGCGCAGGAACAGGATTTTCAGACATGGTATATTATAGGTGTCAGCTATAATATAAGTGATAAGCTTAAAGCCGGACTTCAGAACGAGTCACGCTTCCGTGAAAATTCTTCAATAATGGACAGAAATCAGACTGATCTGGGTGTAGATTATATGGTTTTTGGAAACATGGGAATTGGGGCATATTACAGGTTCATATCCAGAGATCCTTTTAACGAAGGTTTCTCTACTCAACACCGTTTTTATACAGAAATCGATTATGAGTTTAAACCATTGAGGTGGGAGATCATTCCGAGAATCAGAATCGCTTCAGATGCTGAGGATACGGAGGGTCTTACAGACGCTTTTCAGAACTGGATTCACAGGGAAAAACTCACAGTCAGATACAATATTAAAAAGACAACATTTACACCTTACATTGCCTGTGAGGTATTTTTCCCATTGCAGACTTATGAGCATTATCTGCAGAAATACCGGCTGTTTGCAGGGTTTACATACAAACTGAACAATTCTAACCGCATAGGATTGTCGCTTATGAGGCAGCATAGATTCGGTAATTCAGTTCAGTCAGTAAGTACTGTAATCATGTTTGATTACAGCATAAAACTTAATTAATGTTATGAAGGGAACTGTACTACCTTTTCTTGTTTTATTTATAATGACTGCAAACGGTCAGCCGGGGTTTAATGTATATTTCGGAAACCTCCATAGTCACACTAACAATTCCGACGGGCAGGGGACCCCATTCGAGGCTTATACATTTGCACGCGACTCGGCACATATAGATTTTCTGGGAGTTACCGACCATCTTGAATATTTGAGTTTTATGTCGTATATGTCTGCTTTAACAACTGCAGATGCAATGACACAGGACAGCGTTTTTGTGGGAATATACGGTTACGAATGGACTTCTTCGTACTACGGACACTGTGATGTTTTTGCCACAGAACAGATGATCTCAGCATCTTCTAGTTCTCTTTCACCGGGAGGTTGGGACCTCCTGACATCATTTGTAAGGGCAAATCCGCCAGCCTTTGCTCAGTTCAATCATCCGGGCAGGTATTCGTGGTTCAATAACTGGGATGATTTTAATTATGTCAATAGTTCTGTTGATAGTGTTTTTCCTCTTATAGAATTTCAGAATATTACAGAGGCTCAGAATTTTTATGAGAGATCCCTAAATAAGGGATGGCATGTGTCGCCTGTTTGGAATCAGGATAATCATTATGGCGACTGGGGGTTAAAGAATAACGGGCGTGCAGGAATATGGGCAACCGACCTCTCGCGTTCTTCTTTGTACAATGCAATAAGGAACCGACGTACGTTTGCTACAATGGATAAAAATGCATCTGTGTGGATAGAATCTGGTAATGTCAATATGGGTTCTGTAACCAACTGGTCGCAATCAACACCTGTTCACCTTGTTCTTAATGATAACGACAATGAGATGTGGTACAGGATTGAACTGGTTACCAGCAAAGGAGTTCTTGACAGTATTTTTCCAACAGGTGCAGGAAATATCGACACAACTTTAATGATAACAGATACTGTGAACTGGGTATTTATCCGTGCTTCACAGTTGGATGCCGACATGATATGGTCGGCCCCTGTATTCTTCGAATCCACAACCAGTATCTCCCTATCAGCCGATAATCCGAGCAAATGTTACTCTCATTTTAATGGTACAGAAATAGAAATTAAAATCTTCACCAAAATCACTTTCCCGGTTAATGTTGAAATTTCTGATGCTTCAGGAAAATTGATCCTCGGGAAAGTGATACATGATAATTCGGGGATTATTAAATTAAACGCATCTGGTCTGGCTAAAGGGATATATAATATTGTAGTATATAATTCTGAAATGTTTTTTTCTGATAAGGTCATTATAACCGGAAACTGAATATGACTGCAAACCTTAGAAGGAGATCTGTAATAATTGAGGTCCTGCTGCATGTGGCTATCTGGGTAATTGTTTTTATTCTGCCTCATTATCTTTTAATATATAACGATGAGGACAGTCCTGAACTTTATTCCTTTATACTGAAGAAAACATTATTTTATGTATTATTATTTTATTTAAATTACTTTATACTATTTCCATACCTCTTTTACCGCAGAAGAAAGATACTTTATGTATTTGCAGCAATTGTAACTACATTCCTTGTTTTTTTTGTATCTGAAATTGTGATAGAGGAAACAAGGCCAAGACATAATGAAACAGAAGAAAGAAAAATACATGAAGAGGAGGTAAAAAAGCCAGATGTGTTAAAGCCGGATGATCGCAGGCATGAACCTGGTCATAAACCTCCACCAAGATTTCCTCTTGCCTATAACAATCTTGTTACATTTTTTCTGATAACCGGAGCAGGACTTGGATTACGGTTTGCAAAAAAAATACAGGAAACAGAACAACGCAGAAAAGAGGCAGAACAGGAAAAGCTGAATACAGAACTTGTGATGCTTAAGAACCAGATCCACCCTCATTTCTTTTTCAATACTCTGAATAATATTTATGCCTTAATTGAAGTGAATTCTCCCAATGCCTCAGATGCTGTTCTTAAGTTGTCCAGGCTTATGAGATACGTTATTTATGAATCTGAAACTAAATCGGCAATGCTAAGCAGGGAAATAGAATTTATGAAGAATTATATAGACCTGATGAAGCTACGGTTAAGCAATAAGGTTACTCTTGAAGTTGATTTTCCTGCCGATTATTCTGATACTGAAATTCAACCTTTGCTTTTAATAACATTTGTCGAGAATGCATTCAAGCACGGGATCAGCTATAGCATGCCATCATTCATTTCTATTGCAATTAAAGTCAACTCAGGTTGTGTAGAATTTACTTGCAGAAACAGTATTGTAACTACTCATGAAGAATTGACACAGGAAAGCACAGGACTCGGCCTAGACAATATCAGGAAACGGCTTCAGATGCTTTATCCTGAAAAACATGAACTTAGTATAAGAGCTGACAATTCGGTTTTTGATGTTTACCTGAAAATAAATACATAGCATGAAAATAAGAACACTTGCAATTGATGATGAACCGCTTGCACTACAACTTGTTTCTGGATTTGTTGAAAGAACTCCCTTTCTTGAACTGGTGGGATCGTTCGACAACCCTGCACCGGCTCTACAACTTATGAAGGAAAAGAAAATTGATCTGGTTTTTCTTGATATTCAGATGCCAGATATTACGGGAACTGCATTTGCTGAAAAGATCAGCAATAATATAAAGATAGTTTTTACAACTGCTCATGAAAAATATGCAATTGATGGATTCAGATTACAGGCTGTCGATTATTTGCTCAAACCTTTTAGTTACGATGATTTTCTTATTTCGGCTCAAAGAGCAAAAAATCTGATTGAACTGGAAGCAACAGGAAACAAGGAACCCGAAAGTGCCGAGCAGTATATATTTCTTAAATCAGACTATAAGATATTCAGGGTAAACTACCGTGATATTCTCTATATTGAAGGACTTAAGGAGTATATTCGTGTTTTCCTGCTCAGCGATGCAAAACCTATACTTTCTATAAACACATTAAAGAATCTAGAAACAAAACTTCCTGAAAACAGATTTATGCGTGTTCACAGATCATTTATTGTAAACCTCGAACATATCAAAACAATAGAAAGGCAACGAATAATTTTTGGTAAGGTTGCTATTCCGATTACCGATCAGTATAAAGAAAAGTTTCAGGAATATCTGAGCAAAAGGATAGTTTAGCTCGATCATAAGCAATAAATACTATTTTCGAAATCTGAAAAGGCTATAGATATTCGGATTTCCGTATTATTATTCCGGTTCAGTGTTTGAAATATCAACTTTCAGCTCTGCAAGTATTTTCCATATCATTGAAGCATCGTAACCCCTGTAGGCAAGAAAATTATATAATTTTCGCTGTTTTGCAAGTGGATTGTCTTTTTTAAGGGTTTTAAGTTTTTTCTGTGCAATATAAAGGCCATTGTTAAAAAGCTCCTTTGTTTCGAGTCCACGACATGTTTCAGTTATTATAAACTGCGGGATGCCTTTTTGTTTAAGAGTGCCGGATATACGCTGCATCCCCCATTTAGAGAGTTTCATTTTGTCGTTTACAAATGCTTTTGCGTACCGGTATTCGTCAATGAACTTGTTTTTTTCAAGTTCATCAAGAATTTTTTCAATATCTTCAGGTTTTGCGTTTCGCAATACAAGTTTGTCACGAATATACTTCTTGTATAACTCCTGACGGGCACACAGCTTCATGGCATAGCGTAATGCTTCGTCGTAATTTACGCCTTCTGTGCTTTTACTATACGCCATTTGTTGTTGATATCTTTGAATGATTCAATATTAATAAAACTATAGTTACCAAGCAAATCACAGACCTCATCATTATAAACCTCGTTGATTTCGAAAAAAAGATATCCCGACGAATTAAGTTTTTTATTTGCAAATTGAGTAATTGCAGTGTAGAATTTCAGGGCATCGGTATCAGGTACAAAAAGAGCATTGTGAGGTTCATACTCCAGCACGTTTTTATCCATCTGACTTTTTTCTTTTTCTGTTACGTAAGGCGGATTTGAGACGATTATATCAAAGTTCATTTGGATTTTGCTTTTCAGTATATCATCATTAATAAATATGATTTCCGTATCGTTTTTTTCCGCATTATGCTTTGCTATTTTTAAAGCAGTTTCTGAATTATCTGAAGCGAAAACTTCTGCTTCCGGAAAGAGTTTTTTTACTGAAATTGCAATACATCCGCTGCCTGTGCCAATGTCAAGTATTTTAGTCTTTTTCAACGGGATTTTACTTATTTTTTGCAAAAGTTCTTCTGTTTCGGGCCTGGGTATAAGGACATCCTTTGTTACATTCAGTTTTAATCCGTAGAACCATGAAATTCCTGTTACATATTGAACTGGTTCATTTCTTACAAGACGCGCTGCATCACATTTAAGTTCATCCCAGTTTATTTCCATCTGCCTGTTTGCGTACAACTGAATACGCGTCATTCCGGTTTTGCATTCGAAGTAATAATGCGAGATGCTGTTTGCCTCGTGTTCAGGGTATATCTCAGATAACAGAGAGCGGAGTTTTTGTATTGCTTCGTTAAGGTACAAGTATAATGTTTTGCAACAAAATTAATAAAAAGAAAGAAATGACAGTTTGAATCTTAAGGATTGGTATTAATTCAGTATTTTTGCATTATAAGCATTTCAAATGACAGCAACATATGAACATTTCATGCGACGCGCTCTTGACCTTGCCTCTATGGGAGGAAGGGATGTTATGCCCAATCCCCAGGTCGGTTGTGTGATCGTGTATGATGGAAAAGTGATAGGGGAGGGCTGGCATAAAAAATATGGCGAAGCCCATGCAGAGGTCAATGCTGTGAATTCTGTGCAGGATAAAGAATTGCTTAAAAAGTCAACTATGTATGTTACGCTTGAGCCATGCTCACATTATGGAAAAACACCTCCTTGTGCTGATATGGTTATAAAGTTTGGCATCCCCGAAGTTGTTGTTGCATCATCTGACCCGAACCCGTTTGTTGTCGGTAACGGTATAAAAAAACTAAGGGAAGCAGGAATAAAAGTCGAAGCCGGAGTGCTGGATGAAGAGAACCGTGAACTGAACAAACGCTTTTTTACATTTCATAATAAAAAAAGGCCATATGTGATACTGAAATGGGCGCAAAGTGCGGATGGATTTATTGACAAGATCAGGAAAGATACTAATGAGCCGCCTCAATGGATTACAGATGAATACTGCCGTACGCTTGTCCATAAATGGAGAGCAAGGGAACAGGCAATACTTGCCGGTGCTGGTACAATTGTGCTCGACAACCCTAAACTGAATGTGCGTAATTGGCAGGGCAGTGACCCTGTAAGGATTATAATTGCCGGAAAAACAATTTTCGGAAATGACCGGAATATTTTTGACGGGAGTGCAAAGACATATATTTTTACTTCAAATGCACAACAACCTGAATATAAAAATGCAGATGTCGTAAAAATTGAAGATACCACTGCTTCCTCAATATTAAAAAAATTATATGAACTTGGCTTTCAGTCGGTATTTGTTGAAGGCGGAGCAATGACATTATCATTATTCTTAGATGCAAATTTGTGGGATGAAGCACGAATATTTACTGGTAAGGCTATTTTCGAAAAAGGGATAAAAGCTCCTCAGATTAATGATGTTTTTCTTGTTGCTCATAAACAGAATTACGATGTTATACTCAGATCCTATGTAAATTATTAATGAAAATTTAATCTCAATTCAGTTCTATTTATGTTATCTCATAAAACGCTGATTACAAAATAGCTATATTTTAGCACCTAATCTTTCGTTTATTTAATATTGTATATTTTAGTGTTTATTAACATTCCGAACGTTTTTTTTCTTAATTTCGTCTCTTTAAATCTAACAGAAAATCAACCAATCGTAATATGAAAACCCAGCTATTAATCATTGCGTTAATTATTTTACCAGCCTTTTTATTTTCACAGGAGGCTGTTGAATTGAAAAGAGTTAATAATCCAGAAAAAAAGATTGTATCTGTAAAAAAATCAGATATATATCAATTGAATTCTTCTCAAAAAATGATAAAACCTTTGAGCGAATCAGAAAGAATAGAATTCAAAATTCCCGAAGACTTTCCTAGATGTGCCACTACAGGTGATATGCGGAAGAATGAAAATGAATATTACAAGGCGCAGCAGGCATGGATCAATAAAAACCCTGAAGCTTTCAAGCTGATCTCTAAGAAAGTTAATAATTCCAATTAAGTAAAAAGTAAATATCCTCTTATATGAAGACTATCAAAAGAAAGGTCATGAAATTCTCATTTTCAGCCATAATGCTCATTATGATGCAGGTTATTCTGACCGCACAAACAGTTATTATTTCTCCTACAGGAGATGGTGGTTTTGAAAACGGAACCTCTCTTGCTGCGAATGGATGGACAGGGATATCCGGTACAAATGGTAACTGGTATTTCAATACAGCTGCTATTTCCAATAATTCCTACACATTCACTCCAACAGGTACAAGGTCGTTGTATTTTTCAGACAACTCAGGTACCAATTGGCAGTATCAGCCAGATGCAAATCCGGGTGGTTGTGCGCACTTTTACCGGAATGTTACATTCCCGGCCGGGCAGACAAATATTGACCTTTCTTTCAGATGGAACGCGAATGGAGAAAGTTCATGGGATATACTTTATGTTTATTTGTGTCCGACCACTCTTACTCCTGTAACAAATAGCCCTTCAGGAAGTTCATCTGTTCCGACATGGTCAGGAACAGGAACTGCTGAACTGATAGGTTCATGCAACCTTCTGTCAGCAGGTTCCGGAACAACATCCAACTTCGCAATTCCCGCATCGTACGCCGGTGGAACATATCGTCTTGTCTTTTCATGGAAAAACGACGGATTATGGGGAGATGAACCTCCAATCGCTATAGACCAGATTTCTCTTACTAGTTCAACTCCTTCAGTTCCTAATGATGCCCCATGCGGTGCAATTGCAATTACACCTGGGAACTGTACCCCTACTCAGGGTGATGTTCTTGGTGCAACACAGTCCTATGCCGGATGTGCAGGTACTGCAAATGATGATGTGTGGTTTTCTTTTGTGGCCACATCAACTTCGCATGAAATTATTGTCACTCCATCTGCAGATTTTGACGCTGTTTGGCAGCTTTATACAGGTGCCTGCGGGGCGCCAACGGGTACCGCTATTTGTGTTGATGATTACATAGAGGGTGGAGCTGAGTCAACAATAGTTACAGGATTTACAGTAGGAACTACTTACTATATAAGAGTATATGATTATTATTCAGGTTACCCTGCAACTTCTACATTTACAATTACAGTTGATAAACCATATTTATTAAATGCAACAATAAATAATACTACAATTACTCAATGTTGTACAAAACTATACGACAGTGGTGGCCCGTCTGCTGATTATAGTCAGAATGAAAACTATACTGTAACCTATCAGGCAGGTGCAGGTCAGCGGATAAGAATGACTGTATGGGAGTTTGCAACACAAGCAAGTACTGATTATCTCTATATATATGACGGTCCCAATACATCAAGTCCATTATTGTTTACATGGTCAGGCACTCCTTCGTATATACCGGATGCTGTTTCTTCCGGACAGTATCTAACTGTTAGATTTACATCAAACAATAATAGCCAAACTACCGGGTTTGTTGCTGACCTGAAATGTGAGAATATTCCGCCTCCTCCTGGCAATTGCAACGGCAATACACCGGCTAGTGACTATTGTTCAAGTGCCACACAGATATGCGACCCCAACGGTTATTGCGGAAATACCAGTAGTTTTTACACGCCTGATCTTCCCGGCAATATGTGTAATAGTACAGGTTGTACATTATTTGGTGGTAGTATCGAAAATAACTCATGGATATCTTTTACCGCCGCAGCTACAACTGCAACATTACAGTTCAACGTATCGAATTGTTCAAATGGTTGGGGTATTCAGTTTGGTATTTATTCCGGTTCAAATTGTACCGGGTTTGTACTATTAACAGATATTTCAAAAACTACAGATGCACAACTTGGTTCGCAAACAATTACAGCAACCGGTCTGACTATAGGTAGTACTTATTACATTATGGTTGATGGTTTTGCTGGCGACGTCTGTAACTATACCATTGACGTTTTGGCAGGTGCTATGGAGGGTAACATTACAGGTACAACTCCGGTTTGCTATGGTCAAACTGGTGTCACCTATACAATGAATGCCCTTGCTACAGGATATTCATGGACGGTGCCTGCAGGTGCAACTATAACTTCTGGAACAGGTACAAATACAATTACAGTAAACTGGGGAACCGCATCATCCGGAAATGTCACTTGCGCAGCCACTGCAGGTGCATGCGCAGGCGCTTCTGATAGTTATGCGGTAACTGTAACACCAACTGTGGGAACCCCTTCATTTACTCTAGGTGCAACATCTACCCGTTGCCAGGGAGCTGGATCGGTTACATACACAGCCTCAGCAACAAACACAACAGGAATAACTTATACACTTGATGCCGCCAGTATAGCCGGCGGTGTGACAATTGTTGCCGGTACGGGTGCAGTAACATATCCTGCAGGCTGGAGTGGCACAACAACAGTAACAGCAAGTGCAGCTGGTTGTAATGGTCCAAGAACTGCAACACATACTGTAACAATAACACCAACAGTAGGAACACCATCTTTTACACTTGGAGCAACCTCAACCCGTTGTCAGGGCGCAGGCAGTGTTACCTACACAGCCTCAGCAACAAACACAACCGGGATTACCTATACACTTGATGCTGCCAGTATAGCAGGCGGAGTAACAATAGTAGCCGGTACAGGTGCCGTAACATACCCTGCAGGCTGGAGTGGTACAACAACAGTAACCGCAAGTGCAGCTGGTTGTAATGGCCCAAGAACTGCAGCACATACAGTAACTATAACTCCCACCGTTACTATAAATGCATTCTCTCCTGCAACCTCAACCCGATGCCAGGGCGCAGGCAGTGTGACCTATACAACAACAGCAAACAATTCAACCGGAATTACTTATTCACTCGATGCAACAAGTATCGCAAACGGAGTAACAATAGTAGCCGGTACCGGCGCAGTAACATATCCTGCAGCCTGGAATGGTACAACGACAATAACAGCAAGTGCAGCTGGTTGTAATGGTCCTGTAACTACTACACATGTGGTTACCATAACTCCTACTGTTACAGTAAATGCATTTTCACCTGCAACCTCAACCCGTTGTCAGGGCGCAGGCAGTGTGACCTACACAACAACGGCAAACAATTCAACCGGTATTACTTATTCGCTTGATGCCGCTAGTATAGCAGGCGGAGTTACAATAGTAGCCGGCACCGGCGCAGTAACATACCCCGCAGCCTGGAACGGCACTACAACTATTACCGCAAGTGCAGCTGGTTGTAACGGCCCTGCTACCACAACTCATGTTGTAACTGTTTATCCTTTACCTTCTGTTACCTCTGTTACAAAAACCGATGTAACTGTTTGTGCTGGTTCTGATGGTACGATAACAATCACTGCAACTGGATTTGCACCACTAACATATTCAATAAACGGGGGTACCACTTTCTTTTCAAATGGCGGATTATTTTCAGGTTTGAGCAATGGTATTTATGATGTTGTTGTTAAAAACGGGTACGGATGTACAGTAAGTGGCGGATCAATCTCAGTATTCGATGGAGGAGCTCCTGCAGCACCAGTAGCAGGGACGAATGCCACATATTGCACTGGCGCATCATTGTCTAATCTTACTGCAACAGCTTCAGCTGGAGGTACACTTAATTGGTATTCAAATCCTGGTCTGACTACATTGATTGGAACTGGAACAACTTTAGCTCCGTTCAACACTATAGGTACTTCAAATTACTATGTAACAGAAACTGTTGCAGGTTGTGTTAGTGCTGCTTCGATCGTTACAATTGTTATTAATCCAAGTGTAACTATAAATGCATTTTCACCGGCAACTTCAACCCGTTGCCAGGGCGCAGGCAGTTTGACCTACACAACAACAGCAAACAATTCAACCGGTTTAACTTATTCGATAGATGCAGCGAGCGTGACAGGAGGTGTAACAATAGTAGCAGGAACAGGAGTAGTAACATACCCTGCTGGCTGGAGCGGCACAACAACTATTACTGCAAGTGCAGCAGGTTGCAACGGACCCGTAACCACAACTCATGTAGTTACAATAACTCCAACTGTAACGATAAATGCTTTTTCACCTGCAACTTCAACACGTTGTCAGGGAGCAGGATCAGTGACTTATACAACTACAGCAAATAACTCCACAGGTATCACCTATTCTCTTGATGCAGCAAGTCTTGCAGCCGGAAATACAATTAATTCAACAACAGGCGCTGTTACTTATGTTTCAGGCTGGAGTGGATCTACCACAATTACTGCAAGTGCAGCTGGTTGTAATGGCCCGGTAAGTACAACACATGTTGTAACAATAACCCCAACAGTTACAATAAATGCGTTCTCACCTGCAACATCTACTCGATGTCAGGGTACAGGCAGTGTGACCTATACAACAACAGGAACTAACACAACAGGCATCACATACTCTCTTGATGCAGCAAGTATCGCAGGCGGTGTGACAATAGTAGCAGGCACAGGTGCTGTAACGTATCCTGCAGGCTGGAGTGGTACAACCACAATAACAGCAAGTGCAGCTGGTTGTAATGGCCCTGCAACTACGACACATGATGTTACTATTACCCCTACAGTTACTGTGAATGCATTTTCACCTGCAACATCAACCCGTTGTCAGGGAGCAGGTGTGGTAACATATTCAACTACCGGCAATAATTCAACCGGTGTTACTTACAGTCTTGATGCTGCAAGTCTTGCTGGCGGAAATACTATAAATTCAGCAACAGGAGATGTAACTTATGCAGCCGGCTGGAGTGGTACAACCACAATAACAGCAAGTGCCGCAGGTTGCAATGGCCCAGCAATAACCACACACGTTGTTACAATCACACCAACAGTAACCATTAATGCCTTTTCACCTGCAACATCAACCCGTTGTCAGGGAGCAGGTACTGTGAATTATTCAACCACCGGTACAAATACAACTGGTATTACTTATAGCCTTGATGCAATAAGTAGTGGTGCAGGTAACACAATAAATCCATCAACAGGAGCTGTTACTTATACTGCAGGATGGAATGGTACTACAACAATTACAGCCAGTGCTTCAGGTTGTAATGGCCCTGTTACAACTACTCATGTTGTTACAATAACACCTTCAGTTGTAATAAATGCATATTCCCCCTTAACATCATCAAGATGTCAGGCTTCAGAGAATGTTACTTACCAGACAACTGCTGTAAACTCAACAGGACTGACATACAGCCTTGATGCTGCAAGTCTTGCTGGCGGAAATACAATCAACACAACTACTGGAGAAGTAACATATTCTGCTGGCTGGAGTGGTACAAGTATAATTACTGCTTCTGCTGCTGGTTGTAACGGTCCGGTTACAACTTTTCATACTGTTACTACAAATCCTCTGCCTTCAGCAACAGCCACTTCAACAGGCATTATGTGTAACGGAGGTACAGCACCAGTTTTAGTATCTGGTTCTGGTGGAACTTCTCCTTATAACGGTGCTGGAATATATAACCAGTTAGCAGGTACATATAATTATGTGATTACCGATGCTAATGGCTGTACTGCTTCGGCAAGTATTACCCTTACTGAACCTGCTGTTCTTGCAGCAAGCTCTACATCCACCCCGGTACTTTGCTATGGAGGAACGAGCACTGTTACAATATCTGCAACAGGTGGTACCCTGCCTTATTCAGGAATAGGTACTTATACTCATCCTTCCGGCACTTATAACTATACTGTAACAGATAACAATGGTTGTATTTCAAATACAAGTGTTACAATTACAGAGCCTACACAGGTTCTAACATCTGTAAGTACAACTTTTGCAGGTTGCGGTCTTTCAGATGGAACCGCAACAGTAACTGCTTCAGGAGGTACAGGGACTTTAACTTATCAGTGGTCACCTTCTGGCGGAACCAATTCTACTGCAACAGGATTACCGGCAGGAAGTTATACTGTGGTTACTCAGGATGCAAATGGATGCTCTGTTACAAATAATGTCAATATCTCTAATAGCGGAGCTCCAGTAGTAACATATACAACTACTAATGTCTTATGCCATGGAGATAGTACAGGAGCAATCGACATTTCTGTAACAGGTGGCACGGGATCTCTTACCTATAATTGGAATAGTGGCCAATTTGTTACTGAGGATTTGGTTGATATGCCAGCAGGGTCTTATTCATATAATGTAACTGATGCTGCAAACTGTCAGGCTACAGGAATGATTGACATTACTGAACCGGATACCATGATTGCAACAACTACACATTTACCAGTACTATGTTACGGAGGAACAACGCAGATCAGTGTCTATGCATCCGGAGGTACGGGAATATTGTCAGGTACCGGGAATTTTACAGTTCCTGCAGGTACTTATAATTATATAATTACTGATGAAGTTGGATGTACAACGTCAACTTCAGTTACAGTAACTGACCCCGCATTACTTGTTGCAGCATCTACATCTACGGCTGTAATGTGTCATGGGGGAACAGCAGATGTCACTGTAACAGCTACTGGCGGATCTGGAGTATATACCGGTACAGGAACATTTACAGTTACTGCTGGTACGTATGCTTATGAGGTCAGAGATTTAAATGGATGCATTGATACTACTTACATCACAGTATCAGAACCTGATTCACTTATTGCTAGTTCATCTTCTACAGCGATACTTTGTTATGGTGACTCAGCAATAGTTACCGTTTCAGCAATAGGAGGCACAGGTAACTACACGGGCACAGGATCGTTTACGGTTGCTTCCGGGACATATAACTATACTGTAACTGATGACAATAATTGCACATCAATTACTACAATAACCGTTACTGATCCTGCCGAAATTACATCATCAGTTACAACAACTACAGCTGGTTGTGGATTATCAGATGGAACAGCGACTGTCACTGCAACAGGTGGTACAGGAACATTAACTTATCAGTGGTCACCTTCTGGTGGAACAGGTTCAACTGCAACCGGATTAGCCGCCGGCAGTTATACTGTTCAGATTTCGGATGATAATGGTTGTACTCATATTGATTATGCTGATATTTCAAACAGCGGCGCTCCGTCAACAAGTACTACTCAGGTAGATGTTTTATGTAATGGATTTAGCACTGGATCTGTCGATCTGACAATTACAGGTGGAACCGGATCTTATACTGTTGACTGGAATAGCGGTTCTTATACAACGGAGGACCTGACAAGTGTTCCAGCGGGAATATACAACTATGTAGTTACTGACTCTGTTAATTGTCAGTCATCAGGTACAGTTACAATAAACGAACCTCTGGCAATTGTTACAGTTGTTACTGGTCTTACCCCACCTTTGTGTAGCAGCAGCAGCGATGGGGAAGCTATAGTTAATGTTTCTGGAGGTACGATACCATACTCATTTGAATGGAGTGATACTCCGGCTACTATCGACGATACAATCAGCACACTTTTAGGAGGTGCGATGTATTATGTTACAGTAACCGATAATAATGGCTGTACCGCAATAGATTCAGCATCTGTTACAGCTCCTTTGCCATTAGCAGTTTCAGATACAATCACACAGGCTACATGTGGAGGAAGTGATGGAGAAATAGCAATATATCCGGCCGGTGGAACTGCTCCATATTCATATTTATGGAGTAACTTTTTAACCACACAGTCAATAAGTGGACTTTCGGCTGGCACATACCTTGTAACAGTTACCGACAATAACAACTGTAGTATAACTGGTTCTTATACAATTATTAACATGAATGCAGGAAACGTCCAGGTAACAAGTGTTTCAGGAATACAGTGTTATGGCGATTCCACAGGTTCAATAACCGTAAATGTAATAGGAGGAACGTCTGATTTTACCTTTGTATGGTCAACAGGTGATACTATTGTCTCTCCATTGTCTTCAAATACTTTGTCAGGACTTACGGTAGGTTCCTATATGGTTACAGTAACAGATGCAAACGGTTGCGTTTCCGACACTGCAGCTACAGTTTCAGGTCCTACAGCCGGAATAGTTTCTAATGTTAGTATTCAGGATGTCTCCTGTTATGGTATGAGTGATGGAGTCCTTATTGGGTCTGCAACCGGAGGTACATCTCCTTTTACCTATAACTGGTCGAATTCAATGATAGGTTCAACCTTAACTAATTTGCCAGCGGGTAATTATTCGCTTACAGTTTCTGACGCCAATGGTTGTACTTCTATTGATTCTAACATTGTAATAATTGAACCTGAAATTCTACGTGTATTTACAAGTTTTGAATCTCCAGCTTGCGGTGGCGACTCTACAGCAACCGGAACTGTTAATGCAACAGGTGGTACAACCCCCTACACTTATGCGTGGTCTAACCAGCAAACTACTCAAACAATTTCAAACATACCAGCTGGCCAGTATGTGGTAACTGTTACTGATGATCATGGTTGTACAGGTGTTTCTGTAATGGTTATCACACAGCCTTCACCAATAGTTGTAACATACGAAACAGGAACCGATCCTACAACTAATGCCGGTTATATTGATATTACCGTAACAGGTGGGGGATTGCCATATACATACCTCTGGTCGAACAATGAAGTAACAGAAGATATTAACAACCTTACTGGAGGCTGGTATACATATGTGATTATAGATGATAATACCTGCCAGATTTCAGATAGTATATTTGTTGAACTTGAACTTGGAATTCCAAATACAATTACACCCAATAACGATGGATTTAATGATGACTTCTTTATAATAAATATTGAGGCATACGAAGATGTTGATATCCAAATATACAGCCAGTGGAATGAACTGCTTTATCAGTTTACTGGGACTGGAGTAGAGTATAATCAAACCGGAGTACGTTTTAATGGATTATTTGGAGGAAGAATACTGCCGATGGGTGCTTATCTTTATATTATTACGATCAATAAAGAGGAAACACACACAGGGGCATTACTGATAAAATACTAAATGAAAGGGGCTTTTGCCCCTTTTTTTTATATTATGAAATATACAGAAGAGTTAGGAAGTCAAATAATTCAGATCGTCGAGAATCAACTTAACTCAGATGATCCACCAGAAACCCGTAATACACTTAATCGACTTATTGGAAGTGGTTATGATGAGTCTAATGCAAAACAACTAATTGCTCAATGTGTACTTATTGAGTTATTTGATGTAGTTAGGTCAGGAAGGAAGTTTGATTTTGTTAGATACGTGAATAATTTGCATAAACTTCCTGCTTTGCCTATTTCGGCTTTTAGTAATGAAACATCAGCTGACATAATAAAGAAAAGAAGAAGTTAATCAGGCACGTTTTGCTCTTTCCCAGTTAACAGATTGGTTACCTTTTAAATATCTGAATAACCCAATATAAACAGAGTAATTCATTATATAGATGTAATAAGGAGTGAATATTAAACTTATTTTGAATTTTTTATTTCTGAGTAGCCAACCAATAAATGTAAGTATATAAAACAATATCTGTAGTATTAAAAATATCAGGTACAAGTTGTGCCAAGAAAGATTCTCGGGTATTATAAGTATTATATTCGTAATAAGTATTACAGGCAGTGCAAATGGCACCCAAAGCCACCGCATTACTTTATGACTAAGAAATTGCCAGGCAAACCATTTATATCTGAATGGATTAAGAAGAAATCCAAGTCTTGATACAGATTGAATTCCACCTGCCGATATTCTGATCTTTCTTTTAAGTTCTTCATTAACGCTTGCAGATGATGTTTCGCTTGCGTATGCATCAGGAGTATAAGCAATTCTATAACCGCGTGATACAATTCTTAGTGAAATTACAAAGTCATCAAGAAGAGTGTCTGGTTCTCCCTCACTGTATAGTTTGGTTCTTATTGCAAACAATTCACCGGCCCCGCCAACAGC
>Ga0074195_1002979_pt1 | contig 17051 bp, 14 predicted proteins | sample EPASupsiteHSE623_FD_64525 | JGI IMG/M metagenome (GOLD analysis project Ga0074195, IMG submission 64525) | Bioremediated contaminated groundwater from EPA Superfund site, New Mexico - Sample HSE6-23 | ecosystem: Environmental > Aquatic > Deep subsurface > Groundwater > Contaminated ...
TATATTGGGGGGTGGGATGGGTTTAAGAATAATATAAGAGAAGGTTTCAATTAAGAGGATCTTTAACAAGCTGCTATTAGCGGAGTTATGGCCTTCTATCTCCCAGGACCACGTCATTAACCAGCTGCAGCCGCTCATAGGTATCAGGCCCGACAATTCCGTCGGGACTCAGCCGCTGATCACGCTGAAATTTGATTACCGCCGCTTCCGTTACCGGACCGTAAAACCCGTCCAGGTCGCCGCGGTAATAGCCCAGCATTTGCAGAATTTGCTGGACGCGCTGTACATCAGCGCCGGGGTCCACACCAATGCGCAGCAGTCTTCCCGTAAACGCATCGCCGATTATCCTCACCCTGGTTCCGAGAGCCACAAGACTGTACACCCGGATGACGTCGTTAGACCTCATCCGGACACAACCGTGACTGACGGCTTTGCCGATGGAGGCCTCGTTATCTGTGCCGTGAATGCCATACCCTCCCCACGGGCAGTTTATCCGCATCCACCGCACACCAAAGGGGCCGCCCGGGTTTTCAGTTTTTTGGATGATTTTCCAGTCCCCCAGGGGTGTAGGTGTGTTTACTGTGCCGACAGCCACCGGAAATATACCTATTTGTCGCCCGGACCGGTTCAGGGAAAGTTCTAAGGTGCGGGTATCGATAACAATTACATATTCGGGCGCGACTGTAACTTCGTCCTTGGGGCTAAGGCCAATGGCATTATAGGTGTCGGGACCGACAATGCCGTCAGTGAGCAATCCAAAACTCTGTTGTGCCCTGATCACGGCATCGCGGGTTTCCGGGCCGTAAACACCGTCAACCGGACCTGTATAAAAACCCAGTTCGTTAAGCCGCTTTTGTATATACTGGACGTCGGGCCCCTCCATCAAGGGATCCATAATCCGAAGGTATCTGCTTGCATATAACATAAAAATACCACCTCTAAAGCATAATACGATTAGAGGTGGAAAAAGGTACCATATAAAGTTATTATCTAACTATCTATTGACCAGGGCGTGGTTGCACTGGGTCACAATAACCCGGCACACGAAATTTTCCGGGGTGCTAAGGTGGAATATTTCGTTCAAAGGTATTTTTTAATTATGGAGGTTACCTTGCCGGGATTTACATGAGGATGGATCTCATTGTCCACCATCACGGAGGGGCCGAAATCACACGCGCCGAGGCACCTGATCACTTCAAGGTAAAACAGGCCGTCGGAGGTTGTCTCTCCGGGAGATATTCCCAACTCCCCGCAAAACTTCTTAAGCACTTCCTGTGCTCCTTTGAGGTAGCATGTTGTTCCCATGCACACGCTTATCCTGTGCAGCCCCGGGGTTTCGTGCCGGAGCATGTTGTAGGAGTACAGAAGGTCTTCAATTTCTGTCTCTTCCCTGCCGAATGCCTCCGCCGCCCTTTTGATAATTTCACCCGGCAGGCTCCCATAAATCTCCATGTATTCTTTGAAAAAACTCAACGCTCCCCCGGGCTGGTCCCTGTGTTTGGCTATAAGTTCATTAATTTTGGTGTTTTCGCTGTCATGGCAACAGCCGCTATCATTACCCATCCAATAAACTCCCCCGTAATTTAAAATATAACTTCTTATATTGTATCATAAAACAATATCATATATCATTACAGTAGTAATTTTCATGTATCAACTAATAGTGTAAACGTGCTATAATTAGATTGACGCATGGATAAGTGCCGCATTACCTTTAACAGGAGGTGGGCCAAAAGTGGGTTTGGGCTCCCGGATTAAAAGGGTAAGGATTAACAACGGGATGACTGTTCGACAGCTCGCAGAAAAGGTCGGCCTGTCAGCCAGCTTTCTTTATCAACTGGAACAGGAAAAAACATCCCCATCCTTCTCCACCCTTAAAAGCATAGCGACAGCCCTCAACACCAGTATTACCCTTCTTATAGAGGATAATCTGCCCGAGGAATGGCTAATAGTAAGGAGGAACAACTACAAAAGGGTTGTCACCGACAATCCGGGTATGGAGTTAAATCTTCTCACTTTCCTGGGGCTCAGGGAAAAAAGGATGCAGCCAATGGTTTTTGAATTGGCTCCAGGTACTATAAGCACAGGGATAGCCGTCATTGAAGACAGAGAGCATTTTTTGTACATCCTGGAGGGAGAAATAGAAGTTACTCTAAGGGATTCAAAATATATACTGTACAAAGGAGACGCTGCTTACTTTATCTTTGACGCTCCCGGAGAATTGAGGAATAACGGCCCGGACAAGGCTGTGGGACTCTGGGTATACAGCCCTCCCGGTACAAAATAAACCGGGTTTTTTATTTTCACATGGAGGTAAAAAGATGGAGCTAATACATACAATCGAAGCCCGTTGCCGGGACTGCTACAAATGTGTCCGCGAGTGCCCCGTCAAGGCTATCAAGATAAAAAATATAACAGGGTCCGAGGCCCAAAGGGCTGAAGTGATGGAAGAACGCTGCGTTCACGACGGAAGGTGCGTTCTTGTCTGCCCCCAGCAGGCTAAAAAGGTGCGGAACGACGTAAGCAAGGTAAAAGAAATAATTTCGTCGGGGCGGGTGGTTGTTGCCAGCCTGGCGCCTTCATTTGCAGCGGGCTTTCCGTTGAAGAAGCCTGGCCAGGTGGTCTCAGCCCTTAGAAAGCTGGGGTTCGCCAGCGTGCAGGAAACGGCTTTTGGCGCTGAACTGGTGGCGGCGGAGCATAAAAAGCTGCCTGCTGACCGGACTTACCTCTCCAGCGCCTGCCCCTCGGTAGTCAGCCTGGTGGAAAAACATTTCCCCGGCTTGATCCCAAATCTGTCCCCGATCGTCTCTCCCATGATAGCCCACGCCAGGATAATAAAGTCAATGGAACCCGGTGCCGCAGTGGTTTTTATCGGCCCCTGCATAGCCAAGAAGGATGAGTCGGAGGAAGAACAATTTAAGGGCATTATTGACGCGGTGCTTGATTTTGGGGAGACCTGGGAGTGGATGCAGGAGGAAATAACCGATATCAAACATGTGCCGGCTGAATTCCGGGAGGAATTTGACGGGCCACAGGCAGGCAGCGGTAAATTATTTCCACTGGACGGGGGCATGCTGCGTACTGCCGGTATGAGCACGGACAGGCTTGATGACAGGGTAATGGTTATTTCCGGCCTTGAAAACTGTATGGAACTTCTGAGACATCTCCAGCAAGGCCGGGCCTGTAAGGTTGGCCTGGTGGAACTGTTGGCCTGCCCCGGCGGGTGCGTCAGCGGACCGATGTCTGTCAGTGAGGAAGATATTTTTATTAAGAAACAGAGAATCTTAGATTACTTCAATGAAAACCGCCCTCACGAAAATGACTGGAAAACGCCGGATTTCAGAGACATCGCGCTGTACCGCGGTTACTCCAACAGGCAGATTCCTCTTCCCGACCCCAGTGAGGCGGAACTTAACGAGATATTTGCCCGTACAGGCAAGGCCAAGCCTGAAGACAGGCTGAACTGCGGTTCCTGCGGCTATCCCACCTGCAGGGACAAAGCTGTTGCGGTTTACCAGGGCTTTGCGGAGCTGAAGATGTGCATACCGTACATGAGAGAAAGGGCTGAATCGGTTTCAAACCGGGTAATTGCCGCCATGCCGAACGGAATTATTATTGTGAACCGGGATCTGAAAATCTTGGAAATAAACGATGTGGCCAGGGAAATGCTGGGCTTATCAGGTGAGAATTTAAAGGGTGAGGGTCTTTCCCTGTTTATGGACCCGACTAACTTTCTCCACGTGGCGGTTAACGGTTCGGCTTTAAACCTTATTATGAATTATGAACAAAAGGACCTTATCACCAGGGAGATAATATTCCCCCTGGGATCCGAAGAGATTGCCGGAATTCTGATTGACATAACTGAGGACAGGAAACAGAAGGAACAGCAAGACATCCTGAACAATGAAACAATCAAAAGGGCAGAGGAAGTTATCAGCAAGCAGATGCAGGTTGCCCAGGAAATAGCCGGCCTGCTTGGGGAGACCACAGCAGATACAAAGGTGCTCCTGACAAAGCTGATCAAACTTGTAAAAAACAAATAAATGGTTGAAAATAGTAAGCAGAGGATGACTTATGAAGATAGCGGCGGACGTCGGCATATCCCAACTAAATAAACACGGGGAGGAACTCTGCGGCGACAGTGTCGAAGTAGTTGTTAACGACGACATTACCACCATAGTGTTGTCGGACGGGCTGGGAAGCGGTGTCAAGGCCAATATCCTTTCCAGGCTTACCGCTAAAACCGCGGTGAGAATGATCGCCCAGGGGGCCGACCTCGAGGAGGTCATAGAAACCCTGGCCAAAACACTGCCCAAAGTAAGGGGCCACGCCTACAGCACCTTCGGCATACTTGAGATATTCACCCGGGAGGGAACCGCCCGCCTGGTGGAATACGATACCCCGGATACCTTCGTGGGCAATTCGGGGACACTGAAGCCTGTAAAAAGGGTCAGGGAGGATATAGGGGGAAAGGTTATTTACCAGTCAATGTTTTCACTGGAAAGCGGGGACTGGATAATACTGGTTTCCGACGGTGTGCTTCACGCCGGAACAAACGGTGTATGGAACATGGCCTGGGACTGGAAGGGCTTTTCGGACTACTTCTGCAGTAAAATACCCTCTGTTGACGACGCGCATGCCTGCGCCCGGATAATTGCGGACCACTGCAACAGTCTGTACGGATCATACCCGGCGGATGACGCCAGTGTAGTGGTGGTCAAGGTTAGAAAACCCCGTTTTCTTAATGTGTTAATAGGCCCGCCTGGCGCCAGGGACGACGACTCCAGGGCGGTAAGCCGGCTGATGAACGGAGCCGGCAACAAGGTTGTGTGCGGGGGATCCACGGGTAACATGGTGGGCCGTGTCCTGGGACGGCCGGTAAGGGTGGACCTGAAATCGAACTGTGAAAGGGTCCCCCCGACTGGGATTATTGAAGGTGTTGACTTGGTTACAGAAGGGGTCCTGACCACGGCCTATAGCCTTGAGCTGTTAAGGACGGGAGTGCCTGTTCACCAGTTGAAGTCCAACAAGGACGGGGCCAGCAGGCTGGCGGCTCTATTGTTGGAAGCAGACAGCCTTAATCTCCTCGTGGGCACCTCAGTTAACAGCACCCAGCAGCAGATAAGAGAAGGCTCTTCAAGAATTATATTAAAACAACAGGTAATAAACGATATGATTACTTTTTTGAAGGAAAAGGGGAAAAAAGTTACTGTCGAATACTTCTGAGAATTGATTAAATTATCTCTGTTTTAGCTCTGCGGAAGGCCTCTCAAAGGTACCCGGCAGGGCTTTTTTTATCGCTTGACAGGCGGATTGGCTGTTTAACATATCCCAAGCCATGTTTTAAATATTAAAAATATTGCTTATATTTTTACAATAGTAGTTGACACATGTAAACCGATGGCATATATTTAAACATATCAGACCTGGAGATCGGGTGAAAAAACTGCGGGGGAGAGAAATGCTTTATGGAAAGAAAATTTGAGAGGCTCCAGGAAATCATTGAAAGCCATCAAGGCGAGGTTTCCCATCTAATTGCAATTTTACAGGAGGTGCAGGAGGAATACCGCTACCTGCCTGAAGAGGTTCTTACCTACATAGCCACGGCCATGAAAGTGTCACCCGCCACAGTGTATGGGGTAGCCACTTTTTATACTCAGTTTTCGCTGATACCAAAGGGAAAATACGTGATCAGAGTTTGTGACGGTACTGCCTGCCACGTAAGGGGCTCAGAACCCATTCATTTCGCCCTGAGGGAGAATCTCGGGCTGGTTGGAGGCGAGTCCACCACCCCAGACATGCAGTTCACCGTGGAGACCGTTTCCTGCCTTGGCGCCTGCGGCCTGGCGCCGGTGGTTGTGATTAACAGCGACGAGGTGCACGGCCAGACAACTCCGGAATCAATACTGAGAGCTGTAAACAAGATTGTGTCCCGGGAGCAACAGGGAGAAAACAAAAACTCCTCAGAAACGGGGTGTTGTCAAAATGCTTAATTCCAGAGCGGAATTGGATGTCTTAAAGAAAAAGGCCCTTACCGAAATCAGTAGCATGCAAAAAAGAATCCTTGTCTGCGCAGGTACCGGGTGTGTCGCCAACGGGTCCTTGAAAGTGTTCGATCTCTTCAAACAGTTGTTGGCTCAGAGGCCTGAACTTGCAGTCAGTATTGAATTGGAGAAAGAACATTCTCAGCAAGAAATAAGCGCTCATACCAGCGGCTGCCACGGCTTCTGTCAGATGGGTCCTCTGGTAAGGATCGAGCCCCGGGGAACACTTTATTGCAAGGTCAAGCCCGAGGACGTGTCAGAGATCTTTGAAGAGCACATCATAAACGGCAGAGTGGTTTCAAGGCTTCTTTACCAGGACGATCACACCCACTCCCCCATAGAAACTCAGGACGAGATCCCCTTTTACAAAAACCAGTTAAGGATAGCCCTGGCGAACTGCGGGCGCATTGATCCGGACGACATAGAGGACTATATCGCCCATGACGGGTACCAGTCTCTGGCCAAGGCACTCTTTGAAATGACCCCGGACGAGGTGGTCAAGGAAGTACTGGATTCAGGCCTGCGGGGAAGGGGTGGCGGAGGTTTCCCCACCGGGAGAAAATGGCTGTTTGCCCGGGAAGCCGCCGGGGAAAAGAAATACATTATTTGCAACGGTGACGAGGGAGACCCGGGTGCTTTCATGGACCGCAGCGTAATGGAAGGCGACCCTCACAGAGTAATTGAGGGCATGATGCTGGCCGGCTATGCCGTGGGAGCCGACGAGGGTTATATATACGTCAGGGCTGAATACCCCCTGGCCGTAAAGCGGCTGCGCACGGCGGTGGAAACAGCCGGTAAACACGGGATGCTTGGCGAGAAGATACTGGGCAGCGGCTTCAGTTTTAAGGTAAACATAAAAGAAGGGGCCGGGGCCTTTGTGTGCGGTGAAGAGACTGCACTTATCGCCTCTATAGAAGGAGAACGCGGCATGCCGAGGCCGAGGCCACCCTTCCCGGCTGTCAGCGGCCTCTGGGGCTGCCCCACGATCATAAACAACGTAGAAACCCTGGCCAACCTGCCGGCTATAATACTGAACGGCTCGGGGTGGTTCACCAATATTGGCACTCTCACCAGTACTGGAACAAAGACCTTCGCGTTGGCCGGGCAGATTGCCCATACCGGACTGGTGGAAGTCCCCATGGGCCTTACTTTAAGGAAAATAGTATTCGACATAGGAGGCGGGCTCCGGGACAACAAAATTTTTAAGGCCGTGCAGATAGGAGGTCCTTCAGGGGGCTGCCTCACCAAGGAGCACCTCGACCTGCCCCTTGACTACGATTCTCTGCAGAAGGTCGGGGCGATGGTAGGCTCCGGCGGTATGGTGGTGATGGGTGAAGACACCTGCATGGTGGAAGTGGCAAAGTTCTTCATGGGATTTGTCCAGAACGAATCTTGCGGCAAGTGTGTCCCCTGCCGGGAAGGCAGCAGGAGGATGCTGGAGCTGCTTACCAGGATAGCAAGCGGCTCCGGAACCGAGGAAGACCTGCTGCTGCTGGAGGAGTTGGCCCTGATCGTAAAGGACGGATCTCTTTGCGGACTGGGTAAGACCGCTCCCAACCCTGTACTGACCACGCTCAGATACTTCCGATCCGAATACGAGGCCCATGTAAGGGACAAGAAGTGCCCGGCCGGAGTGTGCAAGGACCTGCTTGACTACCGGATTGATCCCTCCTTGTGCAGGGGGTGCGGGCTATGTAAGAAGGTTTGCCCTGCCGACGCCATATCCGGGGTGAAAAAAGAGCCCCACCGGATAGACCCGGAAAAGTGCATTAAGTGCGGAACCTGTATAAGCAAGTGCAAATTCGGATCAATAGTCACTAACTAGGGAGGGAGCTACATCCATGAGTAGCAACGGAAAACTGACCATAGACGGCCGTGAAATAGATATCCGGGGAGAGAAGAACCTGCTGGAGATAATCCGCAGGGCGGGAATCAATCTACCCACCTTCTGCTACCACTCTGAGCTGAGCGTTTACGGGGCGTGCCGCCTCTGCCTGGTGGAAACCGACAAGTTGGGTTTGGTTGCTGCCTGCTCAACCCCTCCCCAGGAAGGAATTGTAATCAGAACTAATACCCTTCGGACCCGTAGGCTGCGTAAAATGGTAATCGAACTCCTGCTGGCCAACCATGAGAGGGAGTGTACCACCTGCTCAAGGAGCGGGAGGTGCAAGCTCCAGCTGCTGGCCCATCAGTTGGGAGTAAAAGAAGTAAGATTTGGCAAGAGGGACAAAAAACTTCCTATAGATCTTACCAGCCCCTCGATAGTAAGAGACCCCAACAAGTGCATACTCTGCGGTGACTGCGTCCGCATGTGCAAGGAAGTACAGGGACTGGGAATCTGGGACTTTGCCCACCGCGGTTCAAAGACAGTGGTCACCACGGCCTTTGACAAGGAACTCTCCGACGTGGCCTGCGTCAACTGCGGCCAGTGCGTTTCCGTATGCCCAACCGGAGCTCTTACCGTTAAAAGTGAAATCGACAAAGTCTGGAATGCGATACATAACCCCGATAAGACCGTTGTCGCCCAGATAGCCCCGGCGGTCCGGGTTGCCCTGGGGGAAGAGTTCGGCCTGGGCGCAGGAGAAGACGTTACAGGTAAAATCGTTGCAGGGCTAAAGCTTACAGGGGTTGACAGGGTGTTCGATACTCTGTTTACCGCCGATATGACCACTATAGAAGAATCAAACGAGTTTCTGGTACGCCTTGAGAAAAATGAAAAATTGCCCATCTTTACCTCCTGCTGCCCTAGCTGGGTAAAGTACTGCGAGCAGTTTCACGCCGAACTGCTGCCCAATGTTTCAAGCTGCCGTTCACCGCAGCAGATGTTCGGGTCGGTAGTTAAGAAATACTATGCCAAAAAGCTGAACAAGCGGCCGGAAGATGTATTTGTAGTATCCATAATGCCCTGCGTGGCCAAGAAATTTGAAGCCCAAAGGCCAGAATTTACTACGGGCGGGGTTCCCGACGTCGACGCTGTGCTGACTACGGTTGAAACCGCTCAGATGTTCAATGAAGCGTTCATCGATTTTACCGCGCTGGTGAACAAGGCCTTCGACAACCCACTAGGCGTGGGCTCTGGGGCCGCCCTCATCTTCGGGGCTTCCGGCGGCGTAATGGAATCGGTGGTACGCTACGTGGCAGGGCTGACCGGGGGGGACGAAGTGGGCCGCATCGATTTCCTGCCGGTACGAGGCATGGAGGGAATCAAAACAGCCTCCGTTGAAGTTAAGGGAAGGGTTCTGAAGCTTGCTGTGGTAAACGGTCTGGCAAATACTGAAAAACTCATATCTATGATTAAATCCGGAGAGGCGTCCTTCGACGCTATTGAGGTAATGTCCTGCCCGGGCGGCTGTGTCGGAGGCGGAGGGCAGCCCGACGTCAACGACACGGTGGCTCGAATCAGGAGGGCTGGGGAAATATACGAAATGGACAGGGTACAGCAGCTTCATAAACCCCAGGATAACTATTTTGTAGGCAAAGCCTTTGAAGAGTGGTTCGGCGGGGTCAACAACCATGAAACGCACCACGCCCTTCATACAACATATGTCCCGCGCCGGCGTATAAATGGAAAACCCTTCATAATGAACGATTCCCGGTCGCAGCCCCTGCGGGTATCGGTATGTCTCGGCACTGGCTGCTACCTCAGGGGAGCATACGACGTAATTAAGGAATTCAACGATTTGGCGGAAAACCAGGGAATTGCCGGGCAGATAGAACTCAACGGCACCTTCTGCCTGGAGAAATGCGATAACGGCGTTTCAGTAAATGTAAACGATGAGATTATTACCGGAGTTACCCCGGAAAATGCCGGGGAAATATTCAGAAATAACATTTCCATACTGGTTGATAAAAATTGAAACAAAATCTTACCCTCCATATAAAACTCTCCTTACCAAACCCGGATGCTGGTGGCCATCAGCACCGGGATTTTTTTTGGAGGTTGATTATAGTCGCTTATGAAAATACCCCGCAGGTGACAAAGCCCTCGTCCTTGCTTTTTGGCAAGAACAAGGGCCTTAGAGCTTAATCGAACGAAATGATTTACTTTGATTCACAACAAACCGCTATATACCGGACGGTTCGTCACCCCTCTTACTCGACGCACTCGTTTTCTTTTAAAAGGCGGGAGGCGAAGGCGATGGCCCCGTCCCTGCTGGTGACCTCCCCGCAGACCTGGGCTTCGGTGATCTTTTCCAGAAGCTCGCCTAGCTTCTTGGAAGGGGGGAGCCCCAGTTCTATCATAAGATCTTCCCCTTTTACCAGGGTAGGTGGACGGACGTAAATTTCAGCCTCGAAGTAATACTTATTTAAGAGATCCCCGATAAAAGCGCGGTATCCGGCTAAGTCAAAGGTGCTTTCATCGTCTGCGCAGGTAACGGTGAAGTTGGCAAGAGAAAGGAGCAGGACATCGGGAACATCTTTACCCAATATGTTGAAAAAACGGTAAATATCAGCCGGTCCCACAGGCTGATTTTGATAAAGGCTGAGGGGGTACATATGATTACCCGCCAGATTTTTCAGGTAGGACTCTTCCACCTTGCTCATTTTTAACCTCCGGGCAAATTCGCTCACATACGCCGGCCCGGCACCGGACTGGTTTGGAAAAGCTACTTGCCCGTCCTCTAAAACCATTGCTGTGACAACCTTGCCGGGATCATGGAACAAGGCAGCCAGTTTAATTAACTGGTTTCGTTTCCGTTCTGACGTAAGACCTTGATCCAGGTGTTTTAGAAGCAGCTTCTGTATTTCTCCGGAACGGCTGCCGGCAGGTATAATGTTTCCGGAGGGATCACTGCATATCTCTTCCAGCAATTTGTATGTCTTGAGGCTGTGCGCCCGGACGCTGTCCGTGTGAAGGTTCTTACCGGTAACCTTCATAATTTCCTCAATGGGGAATATCTCGGAAAGGGCTCCGGTGGAGTCCAACACAGTAATCCAGGGATAAGATTGCGGCAGGGCCAATATTCCCAGCAGTTCCTCCCAGATTCGTTCCCCCGCGATTTCTTGTAAAAGCCAGCGGCCTTGCTCCATCAAGTTTAGAGTATCCGGCTTGATCTTAAAGCCCAGTTTGCCGGCCAGGCGTACTCCTCTCAGGATCCGTATGGGGTCGGCCTCAAAGACGTAGTTGTTGATGGCCCTGATGGTTTTGTTTTCCATATCGGTCAGCCCGCCGTAGGGGTCGATTAAAACTTCCGGCCAGAGCCAGCGTTCCGGGCGTTTACCCGCCGGGGTTCCGCTTTCTTTGGACAGCTTGAGATAAGCCGGCAGTTCCAGGGCCATAGCGTTAATTGTAAAGTCTCTGTGAGACAGATCTTCCTCAATGCTTAAACCTTTAAAGGAAGAAAAGTCGATTTGCCACTTTTCCCCGTGGGGTTCGAGCATTACCCGGGCAACTCTGTTGATTCTGTCCAGGGGAATATATACGCCATTTAAAATCTCAGATATGTCCTGGGCGAGGTTCATGGCATTGCCGCTGACGGCAAAGTCCAGATCGCGTCCGGGATATCCCAGATACATGTCGCGTAAAAAGCCACCCACAAGATAAATTTTTTTATTTTTTTTGATAGAGAGACTGCCTATTTCATCCAGAATCTTTTCCAAAAACATAGCTATTCCCCCTATTTATAGAGTTGCCGACTTTATTATATCACTATTAAATTGTGGTAGTAAAAGCTTGTCTTAATTTAACATGTTTATGACAAATTTTTTGACAAATTTTTTGGAAAATACATTTGCCCTGCAATATATCTTGTGGTAAAATGTAACCGAATCAGGGTGGTATCCTTGAGAGCCGCACCTGCTAAGTTCTTACCTAGTTAAAACAAATTTGTTTACCGCTTGGAGCCGGGACGGACCGAGACGGAAGTTTTGAACTAACGCCTTTCGGATTTTCCGGAAGGCTTTTATTTTGACTCAGAATAAATACGGGGGAGACAGCGCCTGTGCGTAAACCTAAAATCGCAGTGGTGGGAGCCGGCAAGGTTGGGTCAGCCCTGGCGCTTCTTTTAAGCCGGCAGGGTTACCCTGTAACCGGGGTGGCCAGCAAGTGCATTTCCTCTGCCAGCCGTGTGGCCGAACAATTAAATGTGCCCGCCACCGTTAAACCGGAAGAGGTGACCGCTGGCGCGGAAGTGATTTTTATCACCACTCCTGACAGGGTGATTGCCCAGGTTGCCGCTGAAATTAACGAGCGTGGAGGCTTTAAGCCAGGTCAGGTTGTTTTTCATACCAGCGGGGCGCATGCCGCGGACGAGGTTGGCGCCGCGCGCCGCTCAGGTGCTCTGGCCGCGTCATTACACCCGCTGCAATCATTTGCTGATGTAAAGATGGCGATGGAGAACCTGCCCGGCTCTTATTTTGCTCTGGAAGGGGATCAGGAGGCGCTGCCGCTGGCCGAACAAATTGTCAAAGACTTGGGCGGCAAGAGTTTTTTTATCGCTGCCAGGGACAAGCCCCTTTATCATGCCGCTGCCTGTATAGCTTCTAATTATCTGGTGTCTTTGATGCACTTTGCCACGGGGCTTTACAGCCGCTTCGGGCTTTCCAGGGAGGAGGCCTTTGAAGCGTTATTCCCACTAATCAGAGGAACGATTAATAATATAAGACAGGTTGGCCCCGCCGGCGCTTTGACCGGACCGGTGGCAAGGGGTGACGGTCCTACCCTGGCGGGGCATCTGGAAGCATTGAACGGGGTTGGGGAGAAAGAACTGGAATTGTACTGCAAGCTTGGTCTTTATACCGTTAAAGTGGCCCTGGAAAAAGGGAGCATCAGCGCGGAAGAGGCGAAAAAACTTGAAGAGATACTCGGGGGGTGTAATAAATGAGCAAAGACGTGACAACTGCCACTATAAGACAAATGAAGGCGGAAGGCAAGCCTATTACCATGCTCACCGCGTATGACTACTCTATGGCAAAACTGGTGGACGACGCGGGCATCGACATGATCCTGGTGGGCGACTCACTGGGCAATGTGATCCTTGGTTATGATTCCACCCTGCCGGTAACCATGGATGAGATGATTCATCACGTCAAAGCGGTCTGCCGGGGCGTTGGCCGGGCTATGGTGGTGGCTGATCTTCCGTTTATGTCCTACCAGGTTTCTGTTAAAGATGCCTTGCGCAACTCGGGGCGGTTCCTGAAGGAAACCTCCGCCCGGGCGGTTAAGCTGGAGGGAGGCCAGGAAGTGGCCGATGCTGTCCGCTCAATTGTTAACGCGGGCATACCGGTGGTGGGTCACCTCGGGTTGACCCCTCAGTCGGTCCACCAGATGGGCGGCTACAAAGTGCAGGGCAAGGATGAGTCAGCTGCGAAGAAACTTCTGGCCGATGCCAGGTGTTTAGAAGAAGCCGGAGCATTTTGTCTGGTCCTGGAATGTGTGCCTGCACCACTGGCCAGGCTTGTAACCGAATCGCTGCGTATACCGACAATAGGTATCGGGGCGGGTCCATACTGCGACGGACAGGTACTGGTTATTCACGACATGCTAGGTCTTTACCCCCGCTCTTCACCGAAATTTGTTAAAAAATACGTCAACCTGCATGAGCATATAGCCACCGCCCTGAAACAATATAAAGAAGAGGTGGCGGAGCGAACCTTTCCCGGACCCGAGCACAGCTTCGGTATGTCTGAGGAAGTGCTGAAGAAACTGTATTAATATAAATAAAATATTTTAGACAGGATTTACAGGATTAATTGGATTAACAGGATTTTTAAAGACATTTTTAAGTGTTTAGGTAAAAGGATTACAGACCTATTGCCTTGTTAGAAAAGCTTAAGTATATAGAGTTAAATTATTTACCCATAAAATATTATCCTGTAAATCCTGAAAAATCTTGTTAATCCTGTCAAAATTCCTTGGAGGTTTTATGTTAATTTATCACACTATCGCTGAAATTCGCCAGTATGTGCGGGAAGCCAGAAGCAGCGGCCAGAGTATTGGGCTGGTGCCGACTATGGGTTACCTGCATGAAGGACATCTGGAATTGATGCGGCAGGCAAAAAAGCAATGCGATAAAGTAATTGTAAGTATTTTTGTCAACCCCACTCAGTTTGGCCCCGGTGAAGACCTGGAGAGTTACCCGAGGGATTTGAAGCGGGATGCCCGGATGTCTGAAGAGGTGGGTGTGGACGCCATTTTTAATCCGGCGGCAGATGAAATATACCCGGCCGGCTACTGTACTTATGTTGATGTCGAGCGGATTACGGAAAATTTGTGTGGGCTTTCCAGACCCGGACACTTTCGCGGGGTGGCTACGGTGGTTGCCAAGCTTTTTAATATCGTCAAGCCTGATTTTGCGTTTTTCGGGCAGAAGGATGCCCAGCAGGTACTGGTAATTAACCGGATGGCCACTGATCTGAACATGGACCTTGAAGTTGTTACGGTACCTACGGTACGGGAACCTGACGGCCTGGCCATGAGTTCACGCAATATATATCTGGAACCTGAACAACGCCGGGTTGCGCTGGTGCTCTCCAGAAGCCTGCGCCAGGCGGAAGAAATTTTTCAGGCCGGAGAGCGGGATGCGGCCAAAATACGGCAACTGGTTATTGATATGATTGAGCGGGAAGCTCTTTTAAATATTGATTACGTTGAAATATACAGCCATCCGGATCTGGAGCCGGTAGAGCGGATAGAGGGATCGGCGCTCCTGGCTCTGGCTGTGAAAATTGGGCAGACGCGGCTAATCGACAATATCATTCTGGATGCAGACAATCAATGTGGGGGTGCGGGTCATGTTTCTGACCATATTTAAATCAAAAATTCACCGGGCTACAGTAACAGAGGCAAACCTGAACTATATGGGCAGTATCACCATCGATGAGGCGCTGATAGAAGCTGCTGATATCATGCCCAATGAAAAGGTTCAAATTGTCAACAACAACAACGGCGCCCGCTTTGAAACATATGTGATCAAAGGGCAGCGCAACTCCGGGGTAATCTGCCTGAACGGGGCAGCCGCCCGCCTGGTTCAGCCCGGAGATACAGTAATTATAATTTCTTATGCCATCATGGATCGCAGTGAGGCAAAATCATACAGCCCGACAGTTGTCATGGTTGATGGCGAGAACAAAATAACTGAAATTAAGCAGGGGGAAGTCCACGGCGAGATCGGCTAGCGGTTACTTTGGCGTTGAGAGGCTAAAACCTCTTATAGACCGCTGCAGCTTGGGTGCTGTGTGTGAACTTTCCTTGTTTTTTTATCTGATTTCGTTATAATATACACATCTGTACATTTTCCAGAAATCGATAATATATGCAGGTTTTGCTTCGGAATTGGATGGATAACGGAAAATTATATAATATTCAGTTCACCACACTTGTGTGGGCTGGTGTTGTAAAGGGGGGGGTATTTTGCCAGATAACTACATGGTAAACTTCGACACCCGGGAACTGTCCCAGGTGGAAGAGGAATATATTATCCTGGGCAGCGGTATAGCAGGGTTATATACGGCCCTTTCGGCTTCCGAAGCGGGTAGTTCGGTAACAGTTCTAACCAAGCAAACCATGATGGATACCGGTACAGATAAAGCCCAGGGCGGTATTGCAGCCGCACTCGGGGACGCTGACTCCCCGGCGCTGCACAGGGAGGATACCTTGGTGGCCGGGGCCGGCCTGTGCGACTCGGAGGCGGTAGCGGCACTGGTAAGCGAGGGACCTGACAGGGTCAGGGAACTTATTGGCCTTGGCGCTATCTTTGACCGGGACAGCCAGGGCTTGGCCCTTACTATGGAGGGGGCGCACAGTCAGCGGCGTATTCTTCACGCCAGCGGTGATGCTACCGGGGCGGAGATCCAGCGGGTTCTCACCCTGCGTGTACGGGAAGACGAAAAAATAAAGGTGCTGGAGAACCACTATGTTGTTGACCTCCTGGTGCGGGAGAACACCTGTTACGGGGTCCTGGCTTATGACCGTTTCAACAAGGAATACAAGGTATTTCGGGGCAAAGTGGTCGTTCTTGCCACAGGCGGGCTGGGACGTATTTTTGAACACAACACCAATCCTGAAATAGCCACCGGTGACGGCATCGCCATCGCCTTCCGGGCCGGCGCGGAAGTTATGGATATGGAATTCATCCAGTTCCACCCCACGGTATTGAACCTGCCGGGCGCCCCTCGCTTTTTAATCTCAGAGGCTGTGCGCGGCGAAGGCGCTTACATACGCAACATCCATGGCCAGCGTTTTATGCAGCGCTATCATGACCTGGCGGAACTCGCGCCCAGGGATATAGTTGTGCGCGCCATTTTAAAGGAAATGGCAGCAACCAACTCCAACAAGGTATTTCTGGATCTGACCCATCTCGACCTGGAGCTTGTAAAATTACGTTTTCCCAATATCTCAAAGACCTGCGCGGAATACAAACTGGACATTACCGTTGACCGCATTCCGATAGCGCCCGCCGCTCATTATATGATGGGCGGGGTAAAGATTAACCTGGTGGGGGAAACAAGCATCAGGGGTCTTTATGCCTGCGGCGAGGTTTCCTGCCCCGGCGTTCACGGCGCCAACCGCCTGGCCAGCAACTCCCTGCTGGACGGCCTGGTGTTTGGCGGCAGAATAGTTGAAGAGACCAAGCATTTCCTGAAGGATTACCAGCCCCGCCACCTGGAATTCGCCTGTGACTGGCTGCTTGAACCGGCAAAAACAGATTACGCGGCACTGCGCAAAAAGCTGGAAGTACTTATGAATGAGAAGGCAGGCCCGGTACGCAGCAGTGAAGGATTAAGAGAAGCCCTGGTTTTTTTTGATGAATGGAGCTACCTCAAGCGGCACGGGGTTGATAACGCTGAACAGATGGAAGTAAAAAACATGCTCCAGGTAGGGGAACTGGTAGGTGAAGCGGCTCTTGCCCGCAGGGAAAGCCGCGGAGGGCACTACCGGGTTGACTGCCCGGATACCTACCAGCGCTGGCAAAAGCATATTATATTCAGGCGTTAATCTTAGGGGACGGGTCTAACCCGTCCCTTTATACTGTCGACAAATTTGTATAACACTAAGTCCATGGTGTT
>Ga0074195_1002980_pt1 | contig 17045 bp, 15 predicted proteins | sample EPASupsiteHSE623_FD_64525 | JGI IMG/M metagenome (GOLD analysis project Ga0074195, IMG submission 64525) | Bioremediated contaminated groundwater from EPA Superfund site, New Mexico - Sample HSE6-23 | ecosystem: Environmental > Aquatic > Deep subsurface > Groundwater > Contaminated ...
GTGCCTTGTGCCATGCCCTCGATCTCCTCCAAGGAGACCTCTCTTGCCAAAACGACGCGCTTTAGCCCCTGAAGAGCCGCCCAGGCCACGCCTTCGCTGTTGTGTATGGTCATCTGAGTGGAGGCGTGCATCTCCAGATCTGGTACGATCTGCCTTGCCAGGTAAACCACTCCCAGGTCCTGGACCAAAATTGCATCTGCGCCCATCTCGTAGAGCCGGATGAGGTAGCGAGCGACGTCTTGCAGTTCGTCATCCCTGATCAGCGTGTTTACTGTGACGTAAACCTTGACGCCTCTAAGGTGTGCGTAGTCTACCGCCTCTTTCAGCTCCTTTTCTCCGAAGTTGGCGGCAAACTTTCTGGCTCCAAATCTTTTGCCGCTCAAGTAAACGGCATCGGCTCCAGCAGCTACAGCTGCCTTCAGGGCCTCTGGCGAGCCTGCTGGAGAGAGGAGTTCGGGCAATCTTTTAAAGACCATATCCAAAACAGATATCCTGCGCCTTGGATATCTGTTTTGCCCTTGAAGAGGATAGAAGAGGATACTATTAATAATATCATAGCTAATAGAAAAGTTTGTACAGTATGTTCGCTGACAATCGGTGAATTTGTGATGGAAGAAACAATAATCAAGAGCCCGGATACGGAGCGAAAAAATAGGATTCCTCCTGGCCAGAGGGCAACAGAAAATTTTCCTGTGCTACACTACGGCGGCGTTCCCAGGATAGATCCTGCTGATTGGAGCCTCAGGCTCTTTGGCCTGGTGGAGAGGGAGAAAAGCCTTAGCTTCTCAGAGTTCACTGCCATGCCGATGGTGAAGGTATTCTCGGACGTGCACTGCGTCACTGGCTGGTCAAGGCTCGACAACCTCTGGGAGGGCGTGCAGAGCACGGCCCTGAAGGACCAGGTGAAGATTCTGCCGGAGGCCAGTTTTGCCATAGCGCACGCCTCTGGAAAGTTCACCACCAACCTCTCATTGGAGGACTTCTTTCAGGAGGATGTGCTCTTCGCCCTAAAGCATAACGGACGCCCTCTGACGCCAGACCATGGCTATCCAGTGCGCATGGTAGTGCCGAGGCTCTACTTCTGGAAGAGCGCCAAATGGGTTACAGGTGTTGAGTTCACTTCAGAGGATAGGCCGGGCTTCTGGGAGTCTCACGGATACCACAACCGCGGAGATCCCTGGAAGGAGGAGAGGTATGGCTGAAGGTGACACACAGAGATTATTTATTTGAGAAGATCCTTAACTTCTTTTTGGTGAATCAGGTGAAATTATCTAATATTATTATCTTAATGCTGGTACTCGTGCAGCTCTCATCCAGCGTCCAGGCTTTGAGAACCTTCTCTGATGATGTGATATCCATTGACGAGCCCATCGAAGACGATGTCTTTGCTGCGGGCAATATGGTGAACATCAATGCTCCTGTAGACTCTGCAACAATTGCAGGGGGAACGCTCAACGTCAATGCTCCTGTGAAGGGAGATATATTCGCTGCAGGCGGACAGGTCTACCTCAACTCCGATGTTGGTGGAAAGGTCGTGGCCGCAGGCGGAAACGTCAACCTAGGTGGCGATATAGGCACCAACCTTGTGGCTGCGGGCGGTCAGGTAAGCATACAGCCTGCTGTGACTGTGGCCAAGGATGCGCTAATTGCGGGAAGCAATGTGGTCAATGCAGGCGATATTAACGGAACGCTCACTGTCAGCGCCGATAACTTCCAGAATACGGGCACAGCCGGAAAGGTGGATTTCTATCAGACAGAAGAACCTAGGGCAGAGGAGCGGCGAGGGGTTTGGGCGGGAATTGGCCTCTTCGGCCTGCTCATAGCCCTGGGGCATCTGATATTAGGCCTGATACTGCTTAGATATCTGCCCGGCCTCTTCTTCGCCGTGGATGGGGAGATAAGGAGATCGCCCGTGGTTACAACTGTGATCGGGTTTGTGCTCATGATTGCTGCCTTCATAGCCATACTAATAGTAGCCATAACTATCATAGGAATTCCAATTGCTCTAATAGCTCTCTTCCTACTGCTTGTGGCTTTGATGCTCACAGGGATCTTCGTCTCCTTCAGCCTTGGAAAGTGGATTGGGTCAAAGCTGAACCTCAAATACGGAGATATGGCTCTCTTCGTAATCGGCTTCGTGATCCTGAACATACTCTTCCTGATACCATTCGTTGGCGGACTGATAGGGCTTATATCCGTTAGCCTGGGATTCGGGGCGATCCTTTACGCCGCTCGCAACCAACTATCCCTCATGTCCAAGAGGACCTCAGCTACCTCTGCCTGAAAGCTTCTAGGGCTTTGCAGCCGATGCAAAGCCCGCAAATATTATTTGTCAGACGGTCCTTACATCTTCCTAATTTCCATCTTATAACAGCGTGGTGAAGGGCTTTGAAGCTAATAGTATTCTACAGCGGCGAGTTCGGGGCACGAGTGGTAGGCAACCTCATCAACTACTCAGGCTTTTGTATCTCCTGCGGCGAGGCCTGCACTCAGTGCCGAAACGTCCGGCCAGGCTATGCGGAGAACATAGTGTCTTTAGTGGAGATGCCAGATCCCGCAAGCCTTGGCGACTTCATAGATGATGTAGAGCCTTACCTGCCCAAGGATATCCCCCAGGCGGACATCGCCATGGTTATCAACATCCATCCCGACATCCTCTTCGGCCTCCTGCTCAAGCTAAAAGAAGCAGGAGTCAAGGGCATCGTCGGCTGCTCTGAGCGGCCGCAGGAGCTTCCTTTGGGCCAGAGAATGCAGCTTGAGGAGAAGGCAGCAGAGCTTGGGATGGAGGCAGCCTTCGCCAAGCCCTTCTGTGCCATGAGACCAGACCCCGCGAAGCCCAATATCGCCGCCTTTCTGGAGAAAGCAGGAATAGGCGAGCCCCTTATCGAAGTAGCAGTGCAGAGAAGCAGGGAGGGAAAAGACCACATTGTCGCCGCCAATGTGATCAGGACTGCGCCCTGTGGTTCGACCTGGTTCGTGGCCAAGAGGCTCCTCGGACTTGAGCCTGACCAGGAGGATATCAGGGAGAGGATCTCTGAGGCCCATCACGCCTATCCATGCACCGCCTCAATGGAGAGAGATACGGAGCTTGGAGACACAATACTGCATAAGGGCGGCTACATCATCCGCGAGGCTGTGGAGGACTCCTTTAAGAAGGCTAAAAGGCTGGATAAGTGAGACTGCTGCCTTTTTGAAACCTTATGAAGCCCCTCTCTATCATAATCACATGCATAACACTCAAACATCAAAAAATATTTATGTAAAGGCCGTCGATAGGGGCCCACATCTTTGCGGTTACGAACTCACCACAGAGGCACGGAGGCACAGAATGATCTTATATTATTATCCCATGGCCCTTTAGCTTTTCGTTCTCTGTGCCTCTGTGGTGAATATATGACCAAGAAAATGAGAACTACTCAGCTTGAAGGCGCGCTAGCATCGTCCAGCTGAAAAGCACTCTAGTCCTGGCATTGGAATTATCCGACATGCTTCTATTTTTGTGTAACTTAAGGGGCTTGGAGAACGTGGCGATTTTGTTTACCTAGAAATATCGCGAGCCTCTCAGCTATCGCCTGCCATAAATCTTATCTCTTATAACTTCTTATTTAATTTTAATAATATCTGGAGATGTGGACATGATGGAAAAGTTCCTCAGCGAGAAACTTCTCAATAAGGATGTGGAGCTGTACTTCGGAGGCGGACCCGGCGAGCGGCTGCGAGGAAAGGTTATTGGTATGGCTGAAGGCGTTCTCATCCTGGAGTACAAGGGACGAAGAGACTACGTGAACGCCGAGAGGATCCTGGCAGCATGGGAGATCCCTTAAGGCTCATCCACCTGTATTGCAGGCCCTGATGGTTTTTCTTCGGGAACGGCAGAGTTCTGGCAGAGGCCGATTCTCCATCGTATGTTCTTGATTACACCCAGAATTGTTCTTGCCTCCCGCTCCGTCAGCTCTGCCCTTCCGAATATGCGCCGGAACATGAGGATTATGTACTCCACCTTATGCTCTGGGTAGCTGACCTCATGAAGCAGCACCCTGGCTCTATCTTGCAGCAGAACCAGGCTCTCCCTGCTGGCCATGTCCATATCTCCCTCTTTCACTCTGGATAGCTCGTAGAAGAGAACGGCTGAGGCATGGGAGAGGTTCATGATGGGATAGTCCTCGCTTGTGGGAATTGAGACCACCATATCGCAGATAATCAGCTCATCGTTTGTAAGGCCGACATCTTCCCTGCCCAGGAGAAGCGCCACCTCCCCACTTTTTCCATCCAGCTTCTTCCTCAGCCCCTCTGGGGTAAGACAGGGGATGCGCAGATGCAGCCGCAGATGTCTCTCCTCGTTCTTCAGCCTCTTGCCTGTTGTCCCCACTACGAGGTTCGTGCCTGCAACAGCCTCCTCCAGAGTGCTCACTATCCGAGCAGATTCCAGAACATCCCTTGCATGAGATGACATGGCCCTCCCGAAATCGTCGATCTTGCAGGGGTTGACTAAAACGAGGTCGTGAAAGCCGAAGTTTTTCATGGCACGGGCTACAGAGCCCACGTTGCCGTCATACATGGGCTCTACCAGGACCACGCGCAGCCTCATCCCTTCGACACACCCAGCGGGATAAGCTTCGCCACCTTGGTCGCAATTCCAAGGTTATGCACCACATCCACCACCTCAGTAGAGGGCTTGTAGACCTGAGGGGCCTCTTCTGCCAGCATCTTGGGATTGTTGGCTCTAACCACTATGCCCTCCCGGCTTAAAGAGGCTTTAATGTCCCTGCCAGCAAAGGTCTTGATGGCTTTGCTGCGGCTCATGATCCTCCCTGCGCCATGGCAGGCTGAGCCGAATGTCAGGTCTAGGGCTTTGTCAGTGCCGCACAGGACATAGGACGGCGTTCCCATGCTTCCCGGTATAAGCACAGGCTGGCCCGTATCTCTGTAGACCTCCGGAACTTCCGGCCTGGAGGGGCCGAATGCCCGCGTGGCCCCTTTCCTGTGCACATAAAGCTTCATCCTCTGGCCGTCCACATCATGCTCTTCGATCTTGGCAACATTATGGGCGACATCGTAGACGAGGTCCAGCTTGGGGTTGCCGAAATACTTATCGAAGACTTCTCTGGTCCAGTGGGCTATGATGTGTCTGTTGGCCCATGCGTAGTTGGCTGCACAGACCATTGCCCCGAAATAGTTGTTAGCCTCAGGAGTGCCTATTGGTGCGCAGGCCAGCTGCTTATCTGGGATATCTATGCAGTACTTATGCACCGCCCGGCTTAAGACCTCCAGGTGGTCTGTGCATATCTGGTGGCCTGCTCCCCTGGAGCCGCAGTGGATCATGACTGTAATCTGGCCCTTGAAGAGCCCAAAGCGTTTCGCTTTCTCCTCGTCGAAGATCTCCTCAACCCTCTGTATCTCCAGAAAATGGTTGCCGCTACCGATAGTTCCCAGCTGGGGCCTTCCTCTCTTTCGGGCCTTAATGCTCACCTGCGAGGGGTCTGCGCCTTTCATGTTCCCGTTCTCCTCGCAGTGCACCAGATCATCCTTCGCTCCGTAGCCCTCATCTACGGCCCATTTGGCTCCAGAGACGAATGCCTCAGTGAGCTGCTGGTCGCTTGCATGAAGCCTTCCTGTGGAGCCGAGGCCTGATGGCACGGCCTCAAATAGGTTGTCGATGAGCGTTGATATCAGTGGCTGGACAACACTGGATTCCAGGTCTGACCGGAGCAGCCGAACGCCGCAGTTTATGTCGAATCCGACGCCGCCAGGGCTTATCACCCCTGTATCTTCACGAAAGGCGGCCACGCCTCCGATAGGAAAGCCGTAGCCCAGATGGGCGTCGGGCATGGCCATGGAGTACTTCACTATGCCTGAGAGTGTGGCCACGTTTGCCACCTGGTCTACCGTTCCCGGCTCCACCATCTCCAGAAGCTGGGGGGAGACGAAGATCCTTCCAGGGACCCTCATGCCGGGGCGGTAGCCAATTGGCACTTCGTAAATATTATCGTCGACTTTGTTGAGCATTGAATCACACGTCCAGAACTACCTGTACGCACCACATGTCATTTTTCTTTACCTGAAACTCGTGAAGGGTGACGGCCTTTACCTCATTGTCGAAGGCGTGCCTCTTCAGGTCGAGCCTCTCGCCGCCAATCTCCGCCTCCAGCATCCATCCATCCTTCTGGCGGAGGTTAACCTTAAATGTGGAGAAGACGGCAGACTCGGTCTCAAAGAGGAAGACTATCTCCGAGAGCCAGCTGTATGCAAGCTGTTCTAGATCGGGGCTTTTCAGTTCGGTCTTCCATGTCTCCTTCACCTGAACTTTAGATAGATCCGTCATGGAGCCAAAGAGGGCTATTGCTGCGTTCTCCAGCATCTGTTCCGGAGTCTGGCCGTAGGCTCGGAACTTGATATCTGCGGTGTGCTCCAGGTACTCGAAGGGCTTCATCACGTTATAATGCCTCTCTGGAGATTAATAAATTGCCAGACCTCTGGTCAGACCCACATCGGCAGCGAGACGAACAGCATCCCTGTATTCCTTCATAGTGATGCGCCTATCTAGCTCGGTGTAGTTGCAGGCCCTATACTCCGGCCTGTACTGGGCCATTACGTTGAGGTACGTGCTCTTAGAGATATCCTCAGATAGAAACCTGACAACTTCTGCTGTATCTGCCAGGCCGTCCGGCAGGACCAGATGGCGCACCAAAAGGCCTCTTACAGCAATGCCCTCCTCGTCGATCTGCAGGTCGCCCACCTGGTTGTGCATCTCTTTTAGGGCCGTCTTCATGTAGTGGGTATAGTTCAAAGCTTTGGAATACTTCTGGGCAATCTCATCCCTGCCGTACTTGGCATCAGGCATGTAGATATCGAAGATGCCGTTAAGTAGCCGGATCGTCTCGGCACGGTCGTATCCCCCGCTGTTGTAGACTAATGGAACAGACAGGCCATCATCTCTTGCCAGCACAAGTGCCTCCAGGATCTGCGGGACGACGTGTGAGGGCGTAACAAAGTTTATGTTGTGACAGCCCAGGTCCTGCAGACGCACCATCATTTTGGCCAGGCCCGCAGCTGAAACATCCAGGCCGCTGTCTATCTGGCTGATATCGTAGTTCTGGCAGAAGACGCAGGATAGATTGCAGCCTGAAAAGAAGATCGTGCCTGATCCGTGGCGGCCGACGAGCGGGGTCTCCTCTCCGAAGTGCGGAGTGTAGCTATAGACTCGAGCATTGCGGCCTACTTTGCAAAATCCCTTCTCCTCTTTAAGGCGGTTCACCTTACAGTGCCGAGGACAAATCTCGCAAGACTCGAGCCTTGCTATGGCTTCCTTCGCCCTGTCCTGCAGGGCTTCCTTGGAGAGCTGGTTGTAGCTTGCCATCTTTGACGGATGATACTATGGTTATGATGCTAAAAATAGGTGATGATTCTGCTGAAGACTCTTGGCAGAACCAGTGCAAGGTCTCACCAGATGATGGCTCTCTCCTCCTCAGGTCGATACATCTTATCTCCCGGTTTTACTTCTGGGAAGGCATCATAAAACTCAGGCACATTTGACACAACTCCGTTTACCCAGAACCTGCAGGGCGGATGAGGGTCTGTCTGCACCTGAGTTCGCAGCGACTCCTTCCGCGTGGACTCGCGCAGATACTGGGCATAGCCCAGGAAGAACCTCTGATCATCGTTGAAGCCATCGATCGTCTGAGTTTCATCAGCATGAGATAGGCGATAGGCATGATAGGCTATTATCAGGCCTCCTAGCTCGGCAATATTCTCGCCAAGTGTCAGGTTGCCGTTAATGTAAAGGCCGGGCATGACCTCAATGGCGTCGAACTGGTTTGCCAGTGTGCGAGTGCTGCTGTTGAAAGCCTCCTTGTCTTCATCCGTCCACCAGTCGGTCATGTTTCCATTGCAATCGAACTTCCTTCCCTGGTCGTCAAATCCGTGAATCATCTCATGGCCTATTGTCTGCCCTATAGAGCCGTAGTTGACGGCATCGTCGGCCTGGGGGTTGAAGATGGGAGGCTGGAGTAAAGCTGCAGGGAAGACTATGAGATTTCTAAAGGGATCGCTGTAAGCGTTCACAGTCTGGGGCGTCATGTACCAGATCTCCTGGTCCACGGGCTTTCCGGCCCTGTCCAGGCCACAGCGGCCGCTGTGGAAGTTGAAGCTGGCCCCTCTCAGCACATTTTGCAAATAGGAATCGTCTTTGATCTCCAGCCCTGAGTAATCCAGCCACTTATCTGGATAGCCTACCCGGATATCCATGGCATCCAGCTTCTCCAAAGCCCTGGCTTTGGTTGAGTTCTCCATCCATGTCAGGTTCTGTAGGCGGGATTTGAAGGCCGCCTTGAGGTTGGCTGTCAGCTCTTGCATCCTGGCCTTGGACTGGGGGTCGAAATGCCTCTGCACGTAGATCTGACCGATGGCATCTCCAAGGGCGCCATCCATCCTGTAGAGCACCCTCTTCCAGCGCGGCTCAAGCTCCTCCTGGCCACTCAGCTTCCTGCCGTAGAAGTCAAATGACTCGTTCACAAACCTTTCAGGCAGGAATGGAGCAGTGTCAGAGATCAGCTTCCAGCACAAAAACGTCTTCCAATCCTCCACGCTCTCCTCTTGCATCATTACCCCCAACTCCTTGAAGAAGGGCGGGTTGCAGACGTTGATCTCCTGTATCTCGGGATGACCGGTCTCGCTGAAGAACTGTGCCCAGTCAAAGCCAGGGGCCGTCTCCTGCAGCTCAATCCTCGTCATGGGGTTGTAGATCTTGTCCATATCCCTGTTCTCTTCATTGCTGAAGGAGGCGCTGGCCATTCTGGTCTCAATCCTCATGACGGTTCTGGCATTTTCTGCGGCCACCTCCGGGGAGTCGTTTAGCAGTACGAACATGTTGGCAACGTGCTTTAGATAGTCCTCTCTGGTCTTGATCGATTCGTTGTCGTCTCTGAAGTAGTAATCCTTATCCGGCAGCCCTAAACCTCCCTGGTACATCATGGCCATCATCACTTTGCTGTTCTTAAAGTCGGGTTCGGCATCGATTGTGAATAACGGGTTAGATGTGCCGGTGCTCATGAAGCAAGCCACCACCTTCTGTACGTCTTTTGCTGAGGATATGTTCTCGATTGAGTCGAACTCATCCTTCAGAGGCTGTAGACCTTGTTCCTCTATCCGGGCTGTATCCATGCCGAGGCGGTAGAAGAGGCCGATCTTCTCTTCTATGCTGCCCTCTTTGGCTGAGGCGTTATTGGCTGCCTCCTCGATTATCCCGCGCAGCTGCTCGTCGGTCTTATCGCTCACTACCCAAAACTCGTTGTAGATTGGCTTGTCAGGAGGCACGGGATGGTTCTTTATCCAGTTCCCATTCACGTACTCATAGAAATCGTCCCCCGGCTTGAATGAGTGGTTCATATTTGAAGTATCGAAGGCAGGAATGTCGTCCTGTCCCAATGCCGGATATACATCAGACATTGCCGGAGAATAGGCAATCAGGGCAGAGCCGAACAATAGCAGAGAGAGCCATTGAGTTGCGTATCTCGGCAGTAATCTCTTTAGCCGTTTTAATCTCCTAAAATCTGTAATATTAATCCCCTCTGAATTCGCAGATACTACTTGCGTGTACTATCGATTATATTTGAGTTTAAAAGGATTCTCTGAGGCTCCATCTGGACTTCGATCTGTTCACCATCGACTTATGAATCCTCTGGAAATAACCCGTCGGTGCCCCCTGCCTAAGGCTTACTATGTCTAATGTCCTCAGATAATCTGACAAGTAGGGTGGCGGATGTTGTAGCAGCGTCTACAGCAGCATGATTGTAATTAGAAAAAACGTAATGGCGGCAAGTCAGCCGCCGCCTTTTTCATAGGAACCTGATTCCTTTGGGCATCTCTCCAAAGCGCTTCCTGAATGCCTCAGGCCAGTTCTCCATGTCCAGGCCCTTTTGGCTCAGGAAGGCTGAAGCCCAGCGTTCCAGGCCTACGCCACTGCAGCCCGACCAGAGAGGCTCGCCAGACTGAGACTTAACTGTGAATCCCTTGGTATACTTCTCGCCTACGATGGAGAGGTTCTGGAACTCTATCCAGTTGCCGTTGTAGGGCAGTATAGCCTCGTAGTCCACTGTGCCCACACCTTCCATCTCTGCCAGCCCAGTCTTTCCCTCCTGTGCCATGAACCAGGGCGTGACCCAGGCCGTCCTCCAGGTAAGCTCCAGGATATCCTCGAAGATGTGTTTGTAGCAGTCCTTCAGCTTTTCCGCCGCGTCCAAAGCCTGCTCTCGCGTTCCCAAGAATACGATCTCTATCCTGTGGAACTCATCCACCCGCTCGATGCCGTGGATTCCTCCCGATTCATACCTATGGCTCGTCCCCGAGCGGTCGAAGACCTTGAGGGGAAGCTCGTCGTTTGGTAGTGTCATGCCCTGCGGGAAACCCCAGAATGTCGGGCACTGGGCATAGCACATGCCACCGATTGGCACGTCTATCTTCTCCTTTACCAGCTCCAGAGGGACCTCATGGGTGACCTTGTAGTAGTCCATGACCTCTTCCCAGAAGGCAGGGTCTCTGGTCTTGGGGGGGCAGACGAAGTATATCTCCGGATAGACTCCCTGGGCGTGGCCAGACTTCTTCCAGACATCCCATGTGTCAAGCTTTGGAAAGATCATCTCCCGATAGCCCAGCGGCTCGATCATCTCATCGAGGACGATCTTCTCGAAGGTCCTGAACAGGTGTGTCGCCTCAGGCCCGTAGATCCACTGGCCGCGGCTGGCGCCGTGCTTTATCCAGCCTCTCTTGACCATCTCTTCAGTTGGGTCTTTGTTGAACTTAGGCTCTCTAGGAGCACTCTCCCACAAAAGCTCCCAATGCTCGCTCTTTCCTCCATATGACTGGATCTTCTCTTCCAGAAGGCTGACTATCCTGTCGGGTATTCGGTTCTCGATCTCCGACTGTCCCAGGCTTCCGCCCTCGCCCACGTCCAGGTCGAGCTTCAGCAGTCCGTCCTCATATTTTATCTCCCGCACGTAGGGGATCTTGTGCTCTATGGCGCGTTCGGACTTGACCTCGATCTCGAACTTGCTCATGTCAAAGCCGCGCACTCCTATGCGGTACTGCTTGCCCAAGAGTTCAGATAATGGCCTGCGCAGCCTTAGAAGTGCGTCGTGAGCCCGGACGTATCTGTCGCTCTCGATCGTCAGGTCTATCCTGTTTCCTGTAAGCATCCACTGGACGATTCTAGCGCCGTGCCCCTCTGGAGCACCTTTTTGCAGCATCGGGCCGGCTTTAGCAAAGAATTCAGAGATTGCGTCTTTTGCCTGTGAAGCATCAGCGCTCAGCCTGAAGCTTGCCTCTAAATGAAACCTCATCTCTCCTCCGCAAATACCAAAGTCTCTTTTGCAACTTTGATGTTCATCAATATATCATCGGCCGTGGACAGCATTGTACCTATCTTCTCTGCAGAGAACTCCAGGCCCAGGCAATCGTCTTCAATTGTCAAATGCATATTTTGCAGGTTGTCGGGCTCCAGAGATCTTGCAATCTCTTTGGCGTTCTTTCCTTTAAAGACAAGCCTTGCCTTTATCATGTTGTGCCCCCGGTTGGTGACGCCTTGCCTCCCAGCTGCTCCCCAACTACTTCGTCCACTATGCGAAGGAACTTCTCCTCAGTTCCCGGCGGTATGGCGGCACCGCTGGCGATTGTATGCCCTCCGCCGTTTCCGCCTGCGGCCTCAGCCGCCTTTCTAAGGGCCACTGAGAGGTCCAGTCCTCGAGTTACGAGTAGCTTGTTTCCCCTCGCAGATATCTTGACCTTGTCCTCCTCGTGATTCAGAGTCAGCAGGGGCATATCTGTGAAGAGATATCTTATCCCTAGGCCCGCCACAACTGCTCCCGCTTCACCGTCTTTAAGAATCAGGTAGCGGATATTCTTCATATCCTGATGCTCCTCTCTCAGGAGTTTGATCTCCGCCAGGATATGCCCTTTGTACTCTGCAGATAGCTTTCTGGCGTCTTCAAGAGCCGTTCTATCTCTAAGGCAGAGTGTCAGTCCCACACCGGGGATATCTCTGTTCCCGCAGGCGTTGAGGAGCTGCACAAGCTCCAGGGAGTTCTCTACAACCTCCTTCTTCAGGCGTATGACCTCCCCTAAGATGGAGTCTGCCGCAAAGCTGCCCTGCATCAGGAGCTTTAGAGTCAGGGCTGTTGCCAGCCTTGAGAGGTCCTCTCCACTAAGTGCCTGAACATCGCCCTCAATATGCAGGTTCTCAAGAAACTTTCTGGTCTTTTCGCTGTCTCCGGTGAAGTCCAGGAGAGGCTCTACAGAGCTGGCGAAGACCTGGTCTACTGGTCCATCCTCGGCCATCTTCAGGCCTGCTCTGATCTCAACGACGTTCGCCGCCACAGCCTCTTCCAGGATCGCCCTGTTGGCGCCGATCATTGCCTGTCTATCGCCCATGGCTCCTACGAGCGCCAGGCCTGCAAGGTCGGAGTTATCACCCATCTTTCGCACGACGGAATAAACTGCCCCCGCAGCTGAGAGCTCAAAAGCCCCATCTATGCCAAAGAGATGAGGGTTGAGATGCTTACAGCTCAGAGTTCCGACAGGTCTGTGGTGATCGAGAACAAAGCATTCTCCTTTCACGCGAGATATGAGCTCGGGCTTGCCGCTGCCCATGTCGCAGAAGATTACGGGCCCCTGGATCGAGTCCACTACGGGCCCGTCAAGCCTGTTCAATAGTGTGGCGTGAAAGGGTATGCCTGCCCTTAGAAGGGCGTTGCAGATCAGCCCTGCGGATGTGATCCCGTCGGCATCGTTGTGCGAGATCACGCGCATGCTGTCGCAGCGCAAAATCGACTTGGCAATATCTTCTGCAGTTTTTTCAAGCCTATTCATGTGATGAGGATCTCTGCGGTCTCAGGCTTATACTCCCAGCCCGCTGCCAGCCTCCCTGAATCGTGGTAGTATTTGACTAACCTTCTGATCTTGTTCTCAATGAGCTGAAGGGCTCTCTTGTTGTGAACATCCTTTGCGTTGGACTTCAGATGCTTGCGGATATGCAGCGCCCTCCTCATCAGGTTGCCGAGATCTTCAGGAACCTCTGGCAGGGCATTGTTCTCCTTCAGAAAACGGTTCAGGTTCTTGCCGAGTACTAGCTTGGCGCTGGGAACCCCGTACTGATCCCTCAAGGTAAGCCCGATGCGGCTCGAAGAGATGCCGCTGTCGTGCAGCTTCATTACTATCTTTTCCAGCTCTTCTTTGGATGTGTCGGACCACTCAGGCACCTTAGCGCCCATGGGAGGCCTCGACCTGGAAGATCCTTTCTTCCTGCTATGCATTCTGGCCATTTCTAATCCTCATTAAATTCATAAATGCGAAGGCATAAACCTCCTTGCTACAAGGGATAAAAAACTTGCGCCGTGCTTCGGGGTAATAGGTTTATAAGCCGTGCCTGCAAGTTCAGATCATGCTCCCAGTTCTACTCCTTGTGCAGCTGGACTCGGCCTTCTACTTGGTAGGCAAGGCTGTAGTCATTGTAGCCCTGCTTATCTTATTGCTGTCAGTGCTGGGAGCGCTGCTGATTCTGTACTCGTTTAAGACGGGCCATTTCTTTGCTGCAAGACTCATGCTTATAAGCATAAGCCTCCTCGAGAGCGTGATCAAGGCCCTCTTCTGGATCGCCAGGATAGACGATTCCATTATAGACGACGTCGGCGTGCGGCTGAGGAACTACATCAACCGCCAGAAGTTCCTGCGCGTCTCCCCAAATGAAAGGTTCATATTCATGCCCCAGTGCGTCCGCAGCACAGAATGTCCTGCCAAGCTCACGCCAGAGGGGATCAAGTGCATTGACTGCGGGCGATGCAATGTAGGCTATGCCAAGAAATACGCAGAGGGCCTGGGGTATAGATTTTTCATAGTCCCTGGGTCCAGCTTCATAAAGCGGATCATGAAAAAATACCGGCCTAAGGCGATCGTTGGCGTAGGATGCCAGATGGAGATAAAGGAGGGCTTAGATCTCTGCTACAGCTATGATATACCCGCCCTAGGCGTTCCCCTGACCCAATCGGGATGCGTCTCAACGACATTGGACTGGGAGCAGTTCTACGACAAGCTGGCAGATAAGGAATAGAGACGATATACTAAAGCAAAAGAGGGTGCAAAAGAAAATATATCTAAAAAAAGTTACAAGGGGCGCAGTTACTCTACGGTGATGGCCTCAGACGGGCAGGCCTCAACGCAGGTAGAGCACTCGGTGCACTTCTCTTTATCTATTATGGGCATCTCGTCATCGCCCATAGTTATAGCTTCTTCAGGGCACTCCTCAACGCAAGTTCCACAGCTTACGCACTCTTCTTTGTTAACTACTGCTGGCATTATTAACTCCTCCAATTTGCCTCACTGGCAAATCTCCAGTTAAGTATATCCGATATATACTTTTCGTTAGCAATCTAGCTATGCAAGATCGTTGTAACGCTTTCTATCCTTCAGTTCCTGTCGTTTAGCGCTGTTCCATCCGCTGACTGCCTGGAGGTAGCCTGTAATCCTGCTGATGTGATCAACCTCTGATGACTCGCAGTTAGGACAGTTATCCTTCAAGCCAGGAGAGACTTTGTAGCAGCCAAGGCATACCGTCATGTCCTTGGTGAACGTAAAGTAACCAACCTGCGTCTCTCTGGCAAGACGCATGCCGAAGTCCATCAGCCCCTGAGGATCTGGGGTGGATTCGCCCATGAATATATGGAATATGTTTCCTCCGTCAACTATCGGGAAGAATACGTGCTCCAGCTTTGCCCTCTCAAAGATCGGGACATCTGCGCTTGGCGGCAGATGGGTGCCGTTGGTATAATAGACTGGCAGATCGCGAGTTCTCTGGAGGTTCTTCACGGACTGCAAATCGCCCTTGACCACCCTCTCGGCGCACTCTCTGAACTCCTCGTGTATGAGGTCTGAAACAGCGAACCTCTGGGCAGTGGTCTCTGCTGGAGTCCTCGCCAGGGCAATTGTCATGCCGTGCAAAGCGCTCAATTTCTTGGCGTAGATCTCCATCTCAGTCATGGCCCTCACGGCCAGCTTCCAGGCATCTTTGGACTCGTGCATCTGCTGGCCGATGTGGAACTGGACCATCTCGTTCACGCCCACGACGCCTATTGTGTAGACAAGGCCGTCAAGGCCCACAGCCACTGAGCCTTTCTCTCCCGTTATGGGATCGCGGGGCTGCTGTGTCGCAAAGGGCATCCTATGGCTCTTTAAGATCTGGTTCATCCACTCGCGCTTGACCTTGAATATCTCCACAGACGTATCCATGAGCTCTCGCAGGTACTCGAACAGGAGCTCGTCGTCGCCCCTGGCCAGGTAGGCTGCACGCGGGCAGTTAAGAGATACGACCTGCCAGGAGCCCATTGAGAAGTGCATGCCGTCTTTGAAATGCAATTTCTCATCGAACGTGGAGTCGCTGTCGTAGGTGGCGGCGAACTGGTAGGCACAACATTGGTAGCACGATATCCCCTTGCCCGCGCCCCTGTAGGCTGGCAGCTGGTTGTCGAAGTAGGGCGTTCCGTATTCAGCAGCGAGCTTGAAAGTGAGCAAGTAAAGGTCCTGGTACGTGGGCAGCTCCGGGTGTGCGGCGTTGAACTCCAGGTCCTCCTTCATGAAATCGGGCTCAATGCTGATCTCAGGCTTAGGGAAGTTGAAGGGCTTTCCCCAGTGGTCGCCTGAGAGCATGACCTCCATTAGGGCCTTGAATGCGAGTCGCACCTCGCGCTCGAACTCGCCGTATGTCCTCTTCGGGACCTGGTTGCCGTCCCAGACTTTTCCTGAATAGACTGCAGGCTTATCCTTCCACAAAGTCGGAACACCGGGAGTGAGCTGTACCGAGGAGAAGACCAGCTGACCGCCCCGGGCCACCATCATCTGCGTCATCTCGTAGACGAACATCTGCATTAGCTGCTTGATCTCGTCGTAGCTCTGTCCCTGTAGGTAGGGGGCGATGAACGTCAGGAAGTTGTAGAAGCCTTGACCCCCCGCGAAGTTGGTCTGGGCGCTGCCCAAAGCCTTGACTGCATGCAGCATGGCCACCTCGGGCTTTTTGGCCGGTCCTGCAACACTTGCCTTGGTTCCGAGGCCATCGGGCATGAGTCCGTAGTAGAAGAAGTAGCGCAGATCCCAATCCTGGCAGTTATGTATTAGCAATCCGTCGGAGGCGAAGAAGGTATGGCTCTCTTCGTCCTTGCCTTCCAGGAAGAGATCATAGACGAATTCCCCCGAAGGACTTGCAGGAACAATCTCCGTTACTATCTCTGGCTTAGGGCTTCTCTTGATCTCTTTCACCTCGGTCAGGAACTTGTCGATATGCGACTGCCGTTCATCGTAGAACTCTGCAAACCTGCTGAAGGCGGCGATGTTCCTGAAGCCGTTTAGTTGAATTCTATGCAATGTCCTTCTCTCTTCCCCTTCGTAAAGCTCTACAATTTGTGGGCTCATTCCTAAGGAAGTCAGAAGAAGCGAAAGCTCCTGCCTGAGCATCTCCGAAGATGTGGTGTAGTTTACGATACAATCTGACTTCTCAGGCCTGTAGAAGGCTGATCCATCTCCTGTGAATAGAGCGCTGAGGAAATCATGAAGAAGCTGATCGTCAAAGTTGTAGACTATGTTTGGAAGCCGCTTATTGTGGCTCCCTCCAGATATACCGAAGACGTATCTGAATAGTAGGTAGACCAGCTTTCCGCCGAAGTAGACTTGCTTGGCCCTTTCCCACTTGCCCTCTATGCCATAAATTGCTCTAGTTGTCGGACTGCTTTCGCTAATGGTGGCATAGGTATTGAAAGAGCTACATGCGTAGCATTGTACTGCAGCGGCATGATTATTTCCCGTTATGGCCAGGTTATAGTTGAGGAAATCCTGTACATTGTAATTGCCCTCGGAGACGAAGAATCCAAGCAATTTGGCGATTTCGGAAGTAAGCACTAATTTGGCAGGAAGGTCGTGCTCGCTTCCGACCACACCTATCCTGGCATCGGCGTAACTCAGCTCATAACGCTGGCAGAACCTATGGAATATGGATATAGGCATTATGCCCTTAG
>Ga0074195_1002981_pt1 | contig 17018 bp, 14 predicted proteins | sample EPASupsiteHSE623_FD_64525 | JGI IMG/M metagenome (GOLD analysis project Ga0074195, IMG submission 64525) | Bioremediated contaminated groundwater from EPA Superfund site, New Mexico - Sample HSE6-23 | ecosystem: Environmental > Aquatic > Deep subsurface > Groundwater > Contaminated ...
ATGATATTGTGCACGGCCTGGCGCAGCTGCGTTTCATCCCCGTTCACCCAGTACAGGTCCTTCTGCGCCTCGATCCTCGGGACGCAATTGGAGCCGCGGGCCGCGAACAGCGCCGCCTTGCGCGCCAGCGCGCCCAGATCCACCGGCTTGCTGACGGGGCTGCCGCCTTTGGCGAAAGTGATCAGTTGTCCGGCCAGGTGGCTGGAGTTTTCCGTGGCCGAGATCGCTTCGGCTATCATCTCGCGCCAGTCCGTCCGCTCTTTCGGGAGCTCGGAGTCCAGAAGGGAAAGGTTCGCCATTATTCCCGAAAGCATGTTGTTGAAGTCATGGGCGATGCCGCCGGCCATGATCCCCAGCGACTCAATTTTCTGGGCGTTGATGAATTCCTCCACCATGCGCTGGTTTTCCCGTTCGCGTTTGCGCTGTTCCAGGCGGGCGTTAAGGATAGGCGCGAGATGCTGGACCAGTTTTTCCAGTTTCCCCGGATCTTCCGCGCCGAACTCCCCTTTCTTTTTTATGAGAGTGATGAGTCCGACGGCTTTCCGGTTGAACAGCAGCGGCGCGCTGATGGCTTCGCTGGCCCGCCCGCCTTCCGGCAGGGCGAGAGGCCCGCGAAGTCTGACCGCGCCGCCTTTCGCCAGCGCCCCGGCCAGCAAAGGGGACGCTTTCCCCCCTGTCTTGAACCGCATGGCCGAAGGCGCCGTTCCGCCGCTCTTGCGGCAATGCGCCGGGGGGCGGGGGATCACGCAGCACCCGCTTTCGTCGAGATAGCCGAAAAAACCGCAATCCGCCGAAAAAGTCCCGGTCAGGAGCCGCTGGATCCCGTCGTACATGTCGTCGCCATGGCAGCGCAGCAGCACCGAGTCCATTTCGCTGAAAAGCGCCAGTTCCGAATTGGAACGGCGGAGAGCCTCCTCCATCCTTACGCGCGGCGTTATGTCGCGGGTTATCCCCAGGAGGCTGCGGGATTTGCGTCCTCCGCCTACCGGGATAAGCCGGTTCTCCATGTATATTTCCGGGCGGCTCCCGCCGTACGGGATATGCTCCACGCGGCTGCTGGGCTCGCCGGAGGAAAACACCCGCTTTATCGTTTTCAGGTGGTTCCTGGCCGTTTCCGGCGGAAAAATCTCCTCCTGCAGCTTCCCCAGGGGATCGGAGCGGAACTGCGAAAGATAGCGGTTCCTGTAGGTCACGCGCCCGGTCCCGTCGAGAAGGTAAATATAGTCGGGGATGGACTCCGCCAGGGTTTTATACAGCTGTTCGCTTCCCTTGATCCTGGCCTCGGCCTTCTTCATGTCGGTTATATCCACTCCGAAGACCACTATCCTGGGACCGTCGTCGTGTTTTATAAGGAGCGACTGCATGGTCACATCCACTAGCTCGCCCCGCAGGGCCTTCAGCTGCAGATACATGAACCCCAACGATGAGTCCCCCGCCAGGCGTCTTTTCATCCGTTCCCGGATCACGGGGTGGTATTCGGAAACTATATAATCCAGAACGGGGCGGCCCAGGACCTTCCTGGTCCCCCGCGCCTGAAATTTATCGAGGACCATCCGGTTCGCGTATACGATATTCCCGTCCTTCAGGACCACGATATACATAGGCGCGTTGTCGAGTATGGAAACGAAGCGCGCCTCGGATTCCCGCAGGTTCTTTTCCGCGTTAAGACGCTCGGTCATATCGCGGATCACCCCCTGGAGTCCCGTCGTTTTTCCGTCCGAGAAAAGGGGTTTGGCGGATACTTCCGCGGAGATCCGGGAGCCGTCCCTGCGCAGCATGATCAGGGGGATATGGCTGACGGTCCCCCCCTTGAGTACGATAGCCATTCTGTCGCGCGTCTGCGCCAGATGATCGCCGGCCACATATGCGGAGAATCCGGTGCCGACGACTTCCTTCCAGTCATAGCCGAGCATTTTTCCCACCGCCGGGGAGCAATAGGTCACCAGACCGTTCCGGTCCAGCTGGTAGATGACATCCGGGGTGTTCTCCGCTATGGTGCGGTATTTCCTTTCGTTTTCCGTTATGGCGTCTTTAGTCCTTTGTTCTTCGCTGATGTCTTTCGCGATGCCGACCATGACCGGCTTGCCGCGGTAGGTCATTTTCTTGACCGAAAGTTCCACCGGGAACTCGGAGCCGTCCTTGCGTTTGTGCACGCTGAACAGGAAGCCCTTTTCGGCCTTCAGGTCCCTGAGGCGCTTTTTCGCCCTGCGAAGGCGCGTGGAGCCCACGATATCGAAAAGTTTTTTCCCGAGGAGTTCTTTGCGCGTATAGCCGAGCTGCGCGGCGGCCGCCCCGTTCACTTCGATGAAGCGGCCGCTTTCGCCCGCTATGAACATGGCGTACGGAGCCGAATGAAAAAGTTTCCGGAAGATATCGTCGGCGGCGGCGCAGCCGGGCGCCTTTTTTTCAGGGTTCGTTCGTTTCATGCTTGCAGCCGTTGTTTATGCGCCGTAGGATCGGCAGGTCGTGGATATTGTCTGGAGTTGAGCGTGATGAAAGATCAAAAGATGCGGGGTCGACTACGCTGCCCTGTCGTGTGTTCCCGGAGACTGCGCCGAAAAACTTCGGAGAGGGAGGGATTCGAACCCTCGATACGGGTTTACCCCGTATGCCGGTTTAGCAAACCGGTGCCTTAAACCGCTCGGCCACCTCTCCACTTGTCGCACCCTTCGCGCGTTGCGCTCAGGGCGGAATACCCGCCGGGCTTTAAAAGGTGACGCCCGGTGCTCCACAAGGGGAACCCAGGTTCCCCGTTTCGTCGTCGCTCGCTTACTGCGCTAAACTTGTTCGCTCGCTGAACCCCTCCTGCCGAGGAGTTCTCCACTTGTCGCACCCGAACGCTATCGCGTTCGGGCGGTTTTACTCACTTCGCCCGGCCTCAAGCGGTCATCGGCCGGGTGCTCCCCAAGGGGGACTCTGTCCCCCGTTTCGTCGGCGCTTGCTCCCTGCGCTATCGCTTGGTCGCTGCGCTGAACCCCCTGAAGAGGAGTCAGGGTCTTATTGTCGCACCCGAACGCCTTGCGTTCGGGCGGAATAACCGCCGGGCTTTAAAAGGTGGCGACCGGTGCTCCACAAGGAGGGCTCTGCCCTCCATTTCGTCGTCGCTTACTCCCCGCGCTTCGCTTGGTCGTTGCGCTGAACCACCCGAAGCTGAAATCTCCTGAACGGTAATGAGACCGTCGCTCTTTATTGTCGCACCCGAGCGCTATCGCGTTCGGGCGGAATAACCGCCGGGCTGAGCGCCCCTTCAACGGCGCGGACAGGATAATTCTACCTAAAAGGTGCGCCGGGGGTCCAGAAAAACTATAATTTATCCTGGTATGGCGAAAATAATCCATATAGCCGATCTGCATCTCAGCGCCAAGGAAAAGGATTACGGCTTTTCCGTGCTTGAGGAAATAATCGGCCTGACCGTGGCCGAGAAGGCGGAATTTCTGCTTATAGCGGGCGACCTTTTCGACTCCTTTCCCGACCTTAAGGCGCTGCGGGCGGATTTCGCCTCCGCGGTAAAGCGGTTAAAGGGCTCGTGCGAAGTGCTGTTCATCCCGGGCAATCACGATTCCCTGCGCAAGGGAGCCCGTGAAGGCGTGGAGCTGATGGATCTCGGGGAGATAAAAAAATTCGTTTCCCCCCCGTTCGGCCTCCACGAGGCGGGCGGACTGGAGTTCGTCTGCGTGCCGCACGCCGGGTCCTACGACGGCTACCGGGACTGGGGCGTTCCGGAGAAAGCGCCCGGCCGCGCGCGCGTGGTGATGATGCACGGGCTGAATTCCTCCATTTACGCGGGGCCGGAGGGCGAGGATGACGCCAGGGCCGGCGTGATAGACGACGACCTTTTTGCGCGCTTCGGCGCCGATTACGCGGCGCTGGGCCATGTGCACGGCTCAAGGCAGCAGCGCTTCGGCTTGACGCTGGCCGCGTATCCCGGCTCCGCCAGGGTCTGGCGCGCGCACGACAAGGAAGCCGGCCCCCGCGGCGTGATAAAAGTTGAGATCGCCCCCGGGCGGGTCTCGTCTCCCGAGTTCGTGCCGCTGGCTTCCGCCGGCCGCTTCCGCTCATTCGAGGTTCCGCTGGGCCTGGACGGGGCTCCGGACGCCGCGACGGCGGCCCGCATTAAAGCGGAGACCGGAAAAGCGGACCTTGTCAGCGTTTCCGTCTGCGGCACGGTGGATTCGGAACAAAAGGCGTCGGAGGCGGAAAAGGCCCTTGAGATGGAAATTTCCCCCCTGGCGCGCAGATATGAGACCGGCCGCCGGGATATTACCGTGGTGGGAGATATTTCCCGGAACCCGCTTGCCGCCCGGTTCCTGGCCGAGATGGAAAAACTGAGACCGGCGCCCGGTTCCGGCGAGGCCGAGCAAAAGAAATGGCTTCTGGCGCGGCGCTTCGGCTGCGAGGCCGTGGCTTCCCGCCTAAAGGGGGCCGCGTGATAAAGCGGCTGATCCTGAAAAGATTCGGAAAATTCTCCGGCAGGATCCTGGAGTTCTCGCCGTTCACCGTGATAACCGGACCCAACGAGACCGGCAAGACGACCATTTTCGACGCGCTGTTCGAGAACCTGTGCGGCGGCCAGCGCCGGGGCGATATCTGGATGCGCCTCAATGAACGCTACGGCAAGGACCGGGAGTCGTCGCTGGAGCTGGCCGCGGGCTCGGAGCCGGTTTCGTTCGACGCGCAGGAATTCCTGGAGATCTTCGCGGTGCGCGGCGGAGACATAGGCATAGACGCCGCCGGCGGGGCCGCGTGGTTCGACGCCGCGAAGAATTCCCTTCTCACCGCCGGGCTGGACCCGGCGGAGATAGCCTCCAGGCTGGCCAAGGAGGGCACGGAGAACAAAGGTTACGCGCCGATACGGGCGCGGACCGCGCTGGAAGGCGAGATAACGGAACTGGGGTCCCGGCTGCGCGAATATCTGAACAAGCGGGAGCAGGCTCTTTCCGGGGAGTCAGGCCGCAAGAAACTGGAAGCCGAGGCGGCGGAGCTTAAGGCGCGTCTCTCGGCGCGCGAAGAGGAGTTGGAAAAGGTGAGGCCGCAATACGAGGCTTCGCTGGCCGGCGCCGAATTAGCCGGCGTCCGGAAGGCGCTGGACACCCTGAGGGAGCTGGACGAGGCGCGGGCCCGGGGCAAAGCCCTGGAGGGTTTCGCCGCCGGGAAGATAGCGGAGTACGACGCGATAATAGCCGACGCCGGAGCGAAGAAGAACGCCATTGGCGTTATGCGCGGCGGACTAGCGGAAAGGGAAAAGTTTTTCGGCAAGCTGAAAGCGGGCATGGAGGCGGAAAGGGCTTCTCTGCCGGGGCTTGAAAGGCGCGCCGCGGCGGCGGCGGCCCTGGCTTCGCAGATAGACGTTTTTCAGGCTTCGCCGGCCGTACAGCCGCGGCAGGGAACCGGTGGACCGTTGCTGTTCGGCTTTTGCGCCGCCGGCGCGGTTTTGGGCGCATTCCTGTATTATCGCATCGGCGGCGCGGCCGGGCTCCTGGCGGGAGCCGCGGCGGCGGCCGCCGTGTGCGCGGCGCTCTGGTTGGCCGCTTACCGTCGTTCAGGTTTTTCAGCGGGCCCGGAAGAGGCGAAGCGGGAGTTCCTGGCCCGGTTGTCCGATTCCTGGCGCAACAGCGGGTTCGACTCCGAACTTCTAAAGCGCGATACTCTTGAAGGAACACGCGAAGCCCTTGCCCGCCTGGCTCTGGAGGCGCGGGCCGCGGCCGACAAGCTGGCGGCGCACGAAAAAGAGGCGGGAGAAGCCGCCGCCGGAATATCCTCCGGCGCGGATTCCGCCGGCATTCTGGAAAAAGAAATAGCCGAGCTGGAAGCGCGGGCCCGCGCGTGGCTGGCGGATAATGGCTGCGCTTCCAGGGACGAGTACATCAAGAACGCGGCCGAGTCGGCGAACGCCGCCGCCGCTCTTGCCAGGCTGGCCGCCGAGGCGGAAGCCCTGATGAGGACGCGCGGGGAGGGCTCGGAAAAAAAACTGAGGGGGCGTCTGCTGGATGAGAAGGATTCGCTGGAAAAAAAGGCCGCCGCCTCATATTTCAGCGAGGCCAAGGCGAAGAGCCTTAAGCTGGAATATGAACGGCTGCGCGGAGAGATAGAGACGCTGAAGAGCGATTTCACCGGCCGGGAGGCGGCGCTGCAGGGGGCGCGTAATCTTTCGGCCGGGCGCCTTGAGGGCCTGCCGGAAGCAATAAACGCGCTGACCGTGGACATAGCCGGGAAAAAATCGCGGGTGGAGGACATCAATCTTTCGCTGGAGGCCTGCCGTCTGGCTTCGAAAGTGTTTTCCGAGATAGCTTCGGGTTCTTCGGCGCAGTTCATGGCGCTGGGAGCGGAGGTGGCGGACGCGCTTTCAGGCGGTCCGGTGCGGTTCGCCTCGTTCGAGCTTGACGGGGTTTTTATGGCCGACGCCGGCGGGACCGAGCGCCCGGTGGCCCGGCTTTCCACCGGCACACGGGACCTGTTCATGCTGGGCGCGCGGCTGGCCCTGGCGCGGAAGGCGAGAAAGGACAGGGACGGCCGCGTTCCCCCCGCGCTGCTGGTGCTGGACGAACCCTTCCTCTCTTTCGACGGCGGCAGAACGGGAACCGCGCTGAAGCTGCTGGCGGCTTTCCAGAAAGAAACGGACTGGCAGATAATAGTGCTCACCAAGGATCCCGGCGTGGCCCAGGCGGCCGGGGCCGCCGGCGTTCAGTTCACCGAGATAGCTCTTTCCTGATCTTTTACCGGAAGGTTTTTTTAAGGCCGGTTCCCAGGGGGGTCCAGGCGGCGAAGCCGGTATCCCGCTCCCACCTGGAAGAAGAAGCGGTCCAGTTCCCGGCCGCGCCCTCGCGGGCTTTGTCGCGGTTGAAGACCGGTTCGGCCCCGCCGAGACAGGAGACCGCCTCGTAAAGCAGCCCCAGCAGGCCGAGCAATCCTCCGGGCAGGTCCAGCAGCAGCGGCATCTTTACGTCCATCGCCTCCGCCAGCATGGTTATGAAAGCGCGCCAGTTATAGGCGCGGTTCTCGCAGACATAATATGTTTTTCCGTCGGTGACTGGATTCTCCAGCGCGGTGATTATCGCGCCGACAAGGTCCTCCACGAAAATAAAGCTGAAGGCGCCCTCGCTGGAGCCGGCGTTGACCATAAAACCTTTCCGGACCCAGTCGGCTATTTTCGAGACGGCGAATTCGTTCCTGCCGTAAACTATGGGCGGACGCAGGATGGTGCGGCGCGTTCCCGCCGGAAGTCCGCGCAGTTCCGTCTCCCCTCCCAGTTTGGTCCTGCCGTACCAGGAGACAGGCGCGTCCGGAGTCTCTTCCGTCCTGGGTTTCCCCGCCGGGGAAGGGCCGCCGGCCGCCAGGCTTGAAATGTATACGAACTTTTCCGGCGGCCTGGAAAGCCCGGCGGCCGCCTTGACGAGATTTGCGGTGCCCAGCACATTGGCCCGCTCGAAGCCGGCCTTCGTCCGGGAGAAGAGCAGCGCGGCCATATGCACTATGAAGTCCGCGCCTTCGGCCGCCCGGCGCAGCGAAGCGGGGTCGTCGAAAGAGACCACCGCGTACTCGGCGCCCTCTATGCGGCGGGAAGGTTCCTTGCGGGTGAAAATGCGCACACGGCAGCCGCGCGCCAGCAGCGCCCTGGAAAGGGCCGTGCCTATGAACCCGGTGCCACCTGTGACGGCGACAAGCTTCATTTGTTCAGTTTCTCCGCCGCCTTCCTGATTTCCTTCCCGGGCCCGGTGTCCGCGGCTTCCCTGTAATAGCCGTTCAGGCGTTTAAGGCCGATCCTGGCCGTATCCAGAGTGGGGTACTGCTTTTTGTCGCGTATCTTTTCCAGCACCGTCACGCGGTCCTCTTGCGGCATGGTAAGGCCCAGGGCCGCCGTCATGAGGGCGAAAAAAGCCAGATTGAACAAAAGGCCGAAAAGATTGCTCACCATGCGGAAAAGTTTCAGCCCGGAACTCAGGGTTATAAGGAACCCGGCCCAGGCCAGAAGGGAGACAGCGAGGTATATTCTGCCGTTGGGGCCGGTGTCGGGATAACAGGCGAAAAAGGCGGCGTGTACGGCGGCGGCCAGCAGTATCCTGAATATGAGGGACATGGTTTCACTCCGTTGTCTTGAATTCCACATGAACTGTGAGAGCGTCCTCGTAGAAATCGTCCGGCAGCGGCGGGAACGGGGCGGCGTTCTCCACGGCGGCGCCGGCGGCGGAGTCGAAAAGGCGGTTGCCGGAGGAGCGTTCCACGCTTACGGAGCCGGCGCCGCCGTTGCGGCGGATATCGAATCTTACCGTGCATTTAAGCCTGCCGCTCGACGGCATCCGCTCGGTCCAGGAGTTCCAGAGAGCCTCGCGCACCTGCGTTATGTACCATGGATAAGGAAAATTGGAGAAATCCGCCAGCACCGGGGAGCCGCTCGCGTCGCCTTTTCCGGAGGAGGCTTCGGACTCTATAAGCCGCGTTCCGCTTCCGAGCACGCTGGGCTTGGGCAGCGGTCCGGAGTCCCCCGTCTGCGCCGCGAAATCGTCGGTCCGGGCCGCGGCGGCTGCCGGTTTTTTTCGCGCGGTTCCGGCCTCGTCCCGGGCCGGTCCGGGCGCGGCCGCGGTTTCCATGGTCACGATCCGGCCGGCGCCGATGAAATCTATGTAATAGGCCTGCTGCTTCCTCATTGTGAAGGAATCGCGGACGAGAAAGAAAAAAACGGCCAGCAGAAGGAGATGCGCGGAGGAGGAGAAGATGAGATAGGTGCGCATGTCGGGGAACGGATGCTTATTTGTCCGCCGGGCTGACTCCGATGCCGACCTTTGAGGCGCCGAGCTTTTTAGCGGTGTCCAGCGCGGTCACGACCCGCTCTATGCTCACGGTGCGGTCCGCCTGGACCAGCACGGTCTTCTTATATGATTTTGACAGTCTGAGCGTCAGTTCCCGGGCCAGGTTCTCGAAACGCACCGATTTCCCCTCCACGGTCGTCGCGCCGTTCGCGGCGAGCTGCACGGTTATCACATTCTCGTCGCCGCCGGCGGCGGCTTCCGAGGCTTTTGGCAGGTTCACCTGGATCTGCGATTGGACCAGGAACGGGGTTATGACCATGAAGATGATGAGCAGGATGAGCGAAACATCGATGAGCGGGATCATGTTGATGTCGGCTATGATGCCCTTTTTCAGGTTGTGTATGCGCATACCGGTTTACAGCACTCCGGTGAATTCTCTGGACGCGGTCCTGTCTATGATCTGTTCGCTGATCCAGTTCATCTCGGTGGAAAAGTCGTTGGATTTGTGCACGAAATAGTTGTAGGCGATGATGGCCGGCACGGCCACGAACAGACCGGCGGCGGTGTTCACCAGGGCCTCGGCTATGCCCATGGCCACCACGGACGGCCCCGCGCCCGCATAGGCCGAAAGGTCGCGGAAGGCCCTTATGACCCCGATCACGGTGCCGAAAAGCCCTATGAAGGGGCTTATGCTGGCTATCGTCGCTATGGCCGTGAGGCTTTTATTCAGCCGGGAAGCGTGCCATTCTATGGCTTTCTCGGCCAGTTCTCTTTTTTCAAGCGGGGCGCCGTAGTGGGTCAGGACCTTGTGGATGATATCGGCCGCCGGGCTCTTGCTCCTGGAGCAGAGTTCGGCTATCTGGCGCACCTCGCCGCTCTTGATCAGGACCTGGACCTTGTGCAGCAGTTCGTCCATGCCTTTGAAGGTCCTGCCGTAGGCGGACCAGCGCTCCCAGATCAGGGCTATGGAGTAGATGGACAGGGCCGAGAGCACGAAAAGGACCGGCCCTCCCGCCGCTATCAACTGCTTGAAGGTTATGTTCATTGTAATCTCCGTGTTGAGCCGCGAAATTCAGGTTATTATAGCAATTTAAAAAAACCCCCCGCACTTTGGCCGCGGTTTCCGCGGAAAAAGTGCGGGGCAAGCCGGGTATTATGACCGGCTTTCAGGCTTTTTTAAGGGCGTACTTCAGGCGGGATTCGAGATTCTCGAAGTAACCGGTCAGGATCCTCACTTTGGAGTGGATGACGCCGTAAAGTTCGTCCTGCTCGCGGTCCTTGAAATTTTCCGCGGATTCGAACTCGCGCAGTTTAGCCTGGAGGTCCGCTATCTCGGCGTTGGCCCGGTCCAGTTCCTGCTGTTTCCATTTCGCCTCGCTCTTCAGGCGGCCTATCTCTTCGCAGAACCTGGTGTTCTGAGCCTCGTGATCGCGGCGTTCGTCCAGGAGGATATGCTGGAATTCCTCGTTCTTGGACTGCATGGACTGCACGCTGTCGGCCATGGTCTTTACTATGGTCTCTTTTTCTTCCAGTTCGGAACGCAGGGCTTTAAGTTCGTCCGTGTTCTCGTCCCGGGTCATGGCGGTCTTCTCGATCAGCCCGCGCCGCGAGGTCTCGTGCGTGTCCAGCATGTTCTGCATCTGGTTCTTCAGACGGAGGACCTCGTCGCTCTTCTCCGAGAGCGTCTGGGTGAGCTCGAACAGCTTTTCATCGGAACGGTTCTTCAGGGTCTTATAGAGGTGTTCCCAGGAGGGGTGCTCGGCACGGCCGAGCTGCGCGGCCGCGCCGCGCTTGGCTTTTTCCGCGAAGGCGCGGAGCTCCAGGTCCTTCCTTCCAAGTTCCTCCTCGAACTTCTTCTTCTCCCGGTCGTATTCCTGCCTCAAGGCCCGCACTTCGTTGTCAAGCTGGGAGTTCTTCTGTATGGCTTTTTCCAGAAGGGACCGTACGGCCCGGTCCTCCGCCGCTTCGCGGGTGAGCGGAGCCGACGGCACGGCGGGTTCGGTCCGCGGCGTGAAATCGAACATAGAGCGGAAGGCCTCTTCCGCCTGCGCTTCGCGCCAGTGACCGAGCGCGGCTTCGGGACATACCAAAGTGGTGCGGGCGAAACCGGGAAGCTGGGCGATGTCCTTGGGATAGAGCGGACCCTTGATGCTTTTTTTTGTAAAGGCGAAATAGCGGCACGGCGGCTGGGTCATGATAGTAAATGGTAGCAGAGGCGTGTTACAAAGTGATTGCGGGAATGGGAGAATTATCCGCGGAGGTTTTTGAGGACGGTCAGCCGGGAGACCGGTTTAATCACGCCTTTCTCGGTTATTATCGCCGTGATAAGGGCGGCCGGGGTGACATCGAACCCCGGATGCCTGGCGGTGACGCCTTTGGGGGCGACCAGGCGGCCGTTTATAAAGGTGACTTCGTCGGAAGAGCGCTCTTCTATGATTATTTCCCCCCCCGTCCTCAGCGAGAGGTCTATGGTGGGAGTGGGCGCGGCCACGAAAAAAGGTATGCCGTGATATCTGGCCAGGACCGCCAGCGCGTAGGTGCCTATCTTATTAGCGGTGTCGCCGTTGGCCGCTATCCTGTCGGCGCCCACGATCACGGCGTTGATGCCGGCCGTTTTCATCAGGTGGCCGGCCATATTGTCGGTGATGAGCTGCGACGGCACCCCGCCGCGCTGCAGTTCCCAGATGGTGAGGCGCGCGCCCTGCAGATAGGGCCGGGTCTCGGAGGAGTAGGCGCGTTTTATCTTTCCCCGCGCGTGGGCTTCGGTTATGACGCCCACCGCCGTTCCTATGCCCATGGTGGCCAGGGCCCCGGCGTTGCAGTGGGTGAGCACCACGGAATTTTTTTTCAGCAGAGCGGCGCCCAGTTCGCCCATGCGGGCGCAGGCTTTCCGGTCCTCCGCCGTGATCCTGGCGGCTTCCCGTTCAAGCTCGCGTATCAACCCGGCGTAGAGCTTTTTAGAAAATTTCCCGCGTCCCGCGATGAAAGCCGAGGCCTTTTCCAGCATGCGGTCGGCCGCGTAGAACAGGGCCAGGGCGGTTGGTCTGGAGGCCTTTATTACGCGGGAAGCGTTGGAGAGCAGCCGCAGGGTGTGTTTCCAGGAGGTCTTCGGGTGCGCCCTCAGTTCCAGCGGAAAGCCCCAGGCGGCGGCGCAGCCTATGAGCGGGGCGCCGCGCAGGACCATGTCCTTTATCGCTTTTGCGGTCTGGGCGGCGTCGCGCGCGCTTAGATAGGCGACCCTATGCGGCAGAAGTCTCTGATCGAGTATCTTAAGCGACGGCGCTTTGTAGACCAGCCTGGGAGGGATCATAAGAAAAAACGAGGATTAGAGGGTTGGAAGGATGGAGGGTTGGAAAATGTGCAGGCCCCCGTCTTTTCCGCCGCCGCTTCTTACGGGATCGAGTCCAGGAAATTCTTCAGCTCCTCTTCCGTTTTGCCGGTTATTTCCACGGTCTTTTCGCGGCCTTTCGCTCCGCGGATTATATTCACCATTTTTATGGGTACTTCAAAGAATTCCGAAAGATAGTCCCGGAGCATGTTGTTGATCTGCAGGTCCGCGGACGCGGCGCAGATCCTGACGCGCAGCACGCTGCCTATCCTGGAGACGACCTCGTTGTCTTCGCAGTTGGGTATCACTCTGACCTTGACTATCATTTCCCCTCCACACGGACGCAGATTACGCGAACAGCAGGCTTCCGATCCTGGGCAAATTCGCTCCTTCCTCCACCGCGGTCTCAAAATCGCCGCTCATGCCGAGCGAGAGGTAGTTCCCGGCGCCGGCTGAGTCCGCGGCCGCTGGAAAATCCCTGTCAAAGATCTTTTTCATTTCCCTGAAAACGGGCCGCAGGGAGACGGGAGCCGCGTTCGCGGGCGCTATGGCCATATAGCCGCGCGGCAGGAGGAAAGAAAGTTTGCGCATTTCGGCCAGCAGCGCCGGCGCCTCCGCCGGGCTTATGCCGCCCTGCGTGCCGGTGTCCGTAAGTTTTACCTGGATCAGGACCGGCATTTTTTTATTTCTGGCTTCGGCATGTCGGTTGATGTGATTGGCCAGTTTAAGGCTGTCCACGGAATCTATCCAGTCGAACAACTCAACCGCGTCCGCGGACTTATTGGTCTGAAGGTGGCCGATAAAGTGCAGTTCCACCAGACGCCGCGCTTCCGCCAGTTCCCCCCCCGACCATTTGCGGAAAGCGTCCTGCACTTTGTTCTCGCCGGCCTTCCTTATCTTTCCGGCTTCCGCCAGGAACCTGACTTCCCCTGGGTCCGCGTACTTTACCACCGCCAGGAGTTCGGCGTCCCGGTCCGGTCTTCCGCTCCTTGCGCAGGCGGCTGAAATCTTTTCCGCGACCGACTGAAAATTTTCCAGAAGTTTTTTTTGCCTTGCGGGCTCTATTTCAGCCATTCTTTCATATATTCTAGCAAAAAATCGTTATTTTTCATAGGGAAATCGCCGGTCCGTGTCCGTCTGCGCGGGAGGTTTATGGTATTATTTACGCATGGGCAAGCCAGCCGGTTTCTGGATACTTGTGGCTATCGAAGGTCTGATGGCGGCCGGCTACGCCGTTTCTTTCCCCTTTCTGGCCGTGTATCTCAGCGGTCAGCGGCATATGTCCATGTCCCTCACCGGATTGTTTCTGGCCTTGTCGATGCTGACGGCCTCCTTCGCCCATCTTGTCGGCGGGGAGCTTGCGGATATCCTGGGCCGCCGTCGCGTCATGCTTTGGGCTCTTTTGCTGCGCTGCGCCGTGGTCGCTTTTATGGCGTGGATCATAGGAGCGGGCGGAAGCATGCTGCCGCTGCTGATCGCCCATCCGGTCGGGTTGTTCATAGGTTTTTCGTTCAGCCCGGCGGCCCGTTCCTGGGTGGCCGATTCGGTCGGCTCGGCTTCGCGTATGAAAGCGTACGGGCTGCTGAGGGTGGGTACCAACGCCGGGTGGGCGCTGGGTCCGGCCGTGGGCGGGGTATTGGCGGCCGGTTCGTACGCCGTCATGTTCGCGGTTACGGCGGCGGTTTATCTCCTCGCCGCGGCGGCTGTTTTTCTGTTTATCAGGGATTCCGCGGTATTCGAGAAACGGACCTCCTCGGGGCTGGATCTTAAGACCGCCGCCGCCACGCTGAAGAACAGGGAGTTCCGGGATTTCTGCGCGCTTTCTTTCATGATGTGCGCGGTCATGAGCCAGCTCGTCATTTCCACTTCGCTGTACTATACCCGCTATCTGGGTTTTTCGGAGCGGCAGATCGGTCTGCTTTTTTCGCTCAATGGCGGCATGGTGGTGACCTTCCAGTATCTTGCGACCAGGGTGCTGGAGCGGTCGCGCATTAGCAGAGGGTTGATGACGGGGGCGCTGTTTTACGCGGCTGGCTATCTGACGGTCGGTTATGCCGGCGCTTTCGTCTCGGCGCTGATCGGCATAGCCGTCGTTTCCATAGGGGAGGTGGCCGTTTCGCCCGGATTGCAGGCGCTGGGGGCCAATATGGCGCCGCCGCGCGAAAAAGGACGGTATCTGGGCGTGCAGGGTTTGTTCCAGCAGGCGGGAAGCTCCGCCGGCATCTTTTTGGGCTCCAACGCTATAAGCCTGATAAGCCCGCATTATCGGCCGGGCCCCTGGCTGATAATAGTTATGCTGGCATTGACGGCCGCTCTGGGCTTCAGGTCGCTCGGCCGTCGCCTGTCCCGCCGCGCCGACGGCCTCCGCGAGCCCTTTCTCCCCCCGCCCTCCGAATCCCCCGAAACAGTATAAATCTCAAAAAGGTAACACCTTACCTTTTGATGGGTTCGCAGGCCCATTTCACTTGCGAAAGGGGTGGGAAGTCTCTTAAATTATGGCTTTTGATACAAAAGCCGCAAAATAGACCCCCCCCGGCCTTGAGGACCGGGGGTATTTTATGCGTGCCGGCGTGGCCGGATCATTTGTTATGGCAAGGGGTGCTGCGATGGTTCTGCCATGACCTTCCGGAACACTGTCCGAAGGCGGCAAGGTCCCACTTACCGGAGCAATTCGGCGCGCTGAAGCACAGCCCGTAAGTCCAGGGCGTAACGACCTGTCGTTCCGATTTGGTCTCAGCGCCGCCGGGGGAGCCCCACTCATATTTGAAGGGACTGCTCATTGTGCAGGTCAGGGTCGTCCGGCCGTTCAGCGTGATCCGGTGTTTGAGCGGCTCCGAGGTCAGGCCGGATCTGAATTTGTATTTGACGCCGTCCATATAGGCGTAGCCATTGTCGCCTATGCGGAGCGTTTTGCCGTTGCTGCAATTGTATATGACCGGTTCGTCGATGGCGCTCTTACGGGCGGGCGTATACCTGGACGGTTTGGGCGCGGGCAGGCGCCGGTATATGGCAGGGTCTTCCGTAAGACCGAATTGAACCAGGGGATCCATCGCAAAGGAAACCCCGGAACTCATCGCTGCCAAGAGGGCCAATATGCCGAGAGTGCTTTTCATTTCGTGCTCCTGGCGGAACATCTTTCGTGGCTGTTCCGCATATCTTAATTCTATTAAAACCGTCGCGCGGCACATAGAGGCGAAAGTCCCATTCTCCGTCAGGCATTGGACCGATGTGTTGTTGGGCATTCCGGTCCGGGCCATATGCGCTCGAATACTCGGCTCAGGGAAATAAAAACCCCCGGTCATTTCGGACCGGGGGGTTTATCTCCTAAGGTTTATGGCCTATGGCTTCTAATACATGTTTCCGCTTGATGTGTTATGCGGGGTCGGGGCTGATGAGGCTGGTCAGGATGTGGTCCTGCCATTGGCCCTGGATCTTCAGGTAATCGCGGGCATAGCCTTCGGCCGTGAATCCGAGGCGTTTAAGAAGTTCGGCGCTACGGCGGTTGTGAGGCACATAGTTGGCCATAATGCGGTGAAAACCGAGTTCTTCGAACATGAAGCGGTTGGTCGCCCTGAGCGCTTCGCTCATGAAGCCTTTGCCTTCGTGTTCGGCCGCGATGCTGCAGCCCAGGTTGCAGGCCTGAAAGCAGCCGCGCATGAAGTTGGAATAATTTATGGAGCCTATCACGCGCTCCGGATCGGTCTTGAGGAAGATGAACATTCTGAGGCCGCGGCCGGCGACATGCTCGGCGGCCGATTCTGTTATCTTCTTCTCCCAGTATTCGATGGTATAGAATTCGTCGGCGCGGAGGGGTTCGAAGTCGTGGAGATGCTTCCGGTTATCGCTGTAATAGTCGAGGACGGCCTGCGCGTCGTCCGGCCCGGCCATCCGTATGAGCAGCCGCTCGCTTTCCAGTTCCACCCCGCTGTTCCCCATGCCTGTATATTAGCAAAATAACACTCAAAAGGCGCTGTGTTTAAACAAAACCCCCCGGCCCTTGCGGGACCGGGGGGGGTTGTTCGCCTAAGGCTTGCGGCCTATGGCTTCTGGCGGTCTTTAATACATGTCTCCGCCGCCCATTCCGCCCATGCCGCCGGGCATCGCGGGCATTTTGTCCTTCTTCTCCGGCAGGTCGGCGACCAGGGCTTCGGTCGCGAGCAGCGTGCCGGCTATGGAGGCCGCGTTCTCAAGGGCCGTGCGGGTCACTTTGCAGGGATCCACGATGCCGGCCTTGATCATGTCGCCGTATTCCATCTTATCGGCGTCGAAGCCTATTTCCGAGGAGGAGTTCTTTATCTTCTCTATCACGATGGAGCCGTCCATCCCGGCGTTCTCCACGATGATGCGCAACGGCGCGTAGACGGCTTTGCGGACTATGTTGATGCCGGTCTGCTCGTCTTCCGTCGCGCCCTTCAGTTTGTCCAGGGCTTTGGCGGCGCGGATCAGCGCGGTTCCGCCGCCGGGCAGCAGGCCTTCCTGCACGCCGGCTTTGGTGGCGTTTTTGGCGTCCTCGACCTTGGATTTCTTGGCTTTCATCTCGGTTTCGGTGGCCGCGCCTACGCGGATCACGGCGACTCCGCCGGAGAGCTTGGCCAGCCTTTCCTCGAGTTTTTCCTTGTCGTAATCGGAGGTGGTGTCCTCGATCTGCTTGCGGAGCTGGGCGGTGCGCTTCTTGATCTCGTTCTTGTCGCCGGCGCCGTCCACGATGGTGGTGTTCTCTTTGTCGATGACCACGCGCTTGGCCTTGCCGAGCTGCTTGAGTTCGGTCTTGTCCAGCTTCATGCCGCGCTCTTCGCTGATGACCTCGCCGCCGGTGAGGATGGCGATGTCTTCCAGCATCTCTTTGCGCCTGTCGCCGAAGCCGGGGGCCTTCACGGCGCAGCCTTTAAGGGTGCCGCGCAGCTTGTTGACGACCAGGGTCGCCATGGCCTCGCCCTCCAGGTCTT
>Ga0074195_1002982_pt1 | contig 17009 bp, 16 predicted proteins | sample EPASupsiteHSE623_FD_64525 | JGI IMG/M metagenome (GOLD analysis project Ga0074195, IMG submission 64525) | Bioremediated contaminated groundwater from EPA Superfund site, New Mexico - Sample HSE6-23 | ecosystem: Environmental > Aquatic > Deep subsurface > Groundwater > Contaminated ...
CATACACCTGGGCGCGCAGGCCATCGTGCAGACTGCAAACCGCGACCCGGTTGGCACTTTCGAGGCAAACATCGAGGGCACCTGGAACGTGCTTGAGGCCGTGCGCACCCGCGACGACATAGTAAAGCGCGCAATAATCGCATCAAGCGACAAGGCATACGGCGACCAGAAGAAGCTCCCCTACGAGGAGGACGCGCCGCTTATGGGAAGAAACCCCTACGACTGCTCGAAAAGCTGCGCCGACCTGATTGCGCAGTGCTACGCAAGGACATACTCATTGCCGATTGCGATTTCTCGCTGCGGCAACTTCTTCGGGGGCGGCGACCTCAACTACTCGCGCATCGTGCCCGGCACCATACAGTCGCTTTACAACTGCAAGAAGCCCGTAATCCGCAGCGACGGCAAGTTCGTGCGCGACTACATTTACGTCAAGGACGCGGTGTCCGCATACGAGACGCTTGCTGAAAAGTACTCCGACAAGATACGCGGAGAGGCGTTCAACTTCTCCAACGAGCAGAAGATGACAGTACTTGAGATGGTGCGGGAAATCTGCAGCCTGATGGGAAAGCCCGAGCACGTCGAGATACTCAATCAGGCCAACAACGAAATCCGCGAGCAGCACCTGTCTGCAAGGAAGGCACGCGAGGTGCTTGGCTGGAAGTCGAAGTACTCAATCAAGCAGGGACTTGAGGAGACAGTTGACTGGTACACCAAGTTCTTCGACGCAAAGAAGAAGGCCTAGAAGGGGATTTGCAATAAGGATACTTGTTCTTGGAGCCACCGGGGTCGTGGGGTTCCACGCAAAGGAGCACCTTGGAAAGAGCCACGAGGTTCTGGGCGTGTCAAGGAGCGCAGGCGAGGACATCTGCGCGGACGTAAGCAAGGAAAGCGAGCTTGGGCGCGCCATCGCAAAGGCAAAGCCCGACGCGGTAATCAACGCAATCAAGCCCCCTCTTTCTGTTGACGCGATGGAGAAAGAGAAGGCGCTCACATACGAAATAGACACCGTTCTTCCGCAAAGGCTTGCAGCTCTGGGCAAAAAGCACGGATTCACCCTTGTGCAAATCAGCACCGACGGTTTCTACGAGGGGGCCGAAGGCGAGACTTATGACGAGGACGCCATAGTCTACCCGAGGAACTATTACACTTACACCAAGGCGATTGCCGAGGAGCGCGTGCGCTGCACCTATGACAACCACCTGATACTGCGCACCGAAGGCGTGTTCGGGCACGACAGGCGCGAAAGCAACTTCTTTGCAAGGATGAAGAAGGCCTGCAAGAACGGCGAGGAGTTTCCCGCTGCGGTTGACCAGTACTCCCAGCCAATTTACGGCGGCGAGCTTGCCCGCATCATCGGCGCGCTTCTTGAGAAAAAGGCAACCGGGACGTTCAACGCAACGGGCCCGGATTACGTTTCGCGCTACGAGCTTGCCTGCAAGTTCCGCGACGCGTTCGGGTGGGACGCAAAGATTGCCAGGCAGTCGCTGAAGGAGCGGAAAATCCAGTTCCCGCTTTGTTTAAAAGTGAACGTGGGCAAATTAGAAGCAAAGATAGGAAAAATCCGCAGCCTCGACGAACAGGTTGCGCTGCTGAAGGAATTCGAAAAAACCAGTCACGGTTGAGCACAAAGGAAAAACATCAAACACAGGTGAATGAAATGATTGATGGCGTCAAGGTCATACCCTTAAGGCAGATTGCCGACGAGCGCGGAAAAATCATGCACATGCTCAAGTCCACTGACCCGCACTTTGAGAAGTTCGGCGAGATTTACTTTTCGTGCGCCTGGCCCGGCGCAATCAAGGCCTGGCACCTGCACAAGACGATGACGCTCAACTATGCAGTAGTCAGCGGGATGATAAAGCTCGTGCTCTACGACAAGAGGCCCAAGTCGCCGACAAAGGGCGAAATCATGGAACTCTTCATCGGCCAGGACAACTACTGCCTGGTAATAGTCCCGCCGGGGGTAGTGAACGGCTTCAAGGCCTACGGCGACGCATCAAGGCCGGCGATTGTCGCAAACTGCGCAACGGAGCCGCACTCGCCAGACGAGATAACGCGCATCGACCCGTTTTCAAAGGACATCCCCTACAAGTGGGACATAAAGCACGGGTAGGAAAAGATGGCAAAGAGCCGCGGCAAGATTACAGTAATACTTGCCTTCCGCAATTCCGAAAGCACGCTCCAGGCAGCACTCGACTCGCTTGAGAAGCAGAAGGACAAGGGGCTTGTTGCGGAAATACTTGCAATGGACAACAAATCAACGGACTCCAGCGCAAGGATTGTGCGCGCCTTTGCAAAAAAGTCAGCCTACAGGGTTCGCCATGTTCTCAACAAAAAAGACATCGGACTTGCGGGCTCGTTCAACCGCGCCATAACGATGTCCAAAAGCGAATACGTAATCCTGATGCACTCGGACGTGGTGATAGAGGGAAGCGACGCGTTCGCAAAAGCCCTTGCGCCGTTTGCGGACCGCAAGGCGGTTGTGGCATACCCGGTTACCGCACAGCCGCTTGAGGTGTGGAAGAAGTTCAACTTCTGGCAGAAGTGCTTCTTCCGCAAGTACGCGGGAGTGGACTCGCACGGCATCCTCAGCAAGTTCGACTGCTACAAAAAGAAGCTGCTTATCGAAAAAGTCGGGCTGTTTGACAACGTAAACCACCGCACCGCAGGCGAGGACACCGACATGGACATCCGCATCAGGCAAGCCGGGCTCAAGGCGGTTCCAAGCGGGGTGCGCGTGATACACCTGCACAGCCAGGACGCAAGCTTCTCCCTCCAAAAGCTCGTGCAGAAGGAGTCGCAATACGCCGAGGCAACCGGCGCGGTGTTTGCAAGGTACGGCATCGGCTGGCTTTCGGACAAGAAGTACGCGCTCAAGGTCGCCGCAAGGCCGCTGCTGATTATCGGGCTGTTCGTGCCATACGTGCAGTACGTTGCGCTTGTACTTCTTCTTGCATACTCAATCCTTGTGACAAGAAAGATTTACCAGACGGAAAGAAACGACGTGCGGATATTTTTGCTGCCATTTGTGAACATCGCGGTGCTGTTCTTCTACACGTTCTACATGCTTCGCGGGTTGATTACCGGAAAACAAAGGCTGTAGGCAACAAAACTGCAAACGCCATTCCGGACGCGACAAAAAACTATTTCCTTGGCCCGCGCCTGCCTCTCAAGAAATCCGCAAATCCGTCCAGCGCGGCTTTTGCGTTCGCGCGCCTTCCTCTTGCAATGCCCAGCACGATGCGGGCAGCAACCTCGAAGAGAAGCGAGAGGTACGCCAACGGCTTGACGTGCACTGGGGCGCAGTCTTTTATGAAGAACCCGCGGTTGCGCACGAGGAAATAAGTGGAGAAGGAAGAGTAGCCGCCGCCTGTTGAGGCTGCAACCTTGTGCGCAGCGCAAGCTGAAGGCTCTAGGTAGACGGAGTAGCCTGCTTTTTTCAGCCGGTACTGCCACTGGGTCTCCTCATAGTACATGAAGTAGCGTTCGTCCATCAGCCCGGCCTTGCGTATTGCATCGCAGCGCACAAGCATCGCCGCACCAACTGCCATCGGAACCTTGACGCGCTTTGAAAATTCCGAGCGCGGTTTGCCCATTCCCATCAGGCTTGCCTTGAAGATGATGCTGTTGAATGCGGTTCCTGCACTCCAGACTTTGCTGCGGTCGGAATAATAGACAATTACAGGCGCAATGATGCAGGCGTGCGGCTTCTTCTGCATCGCCGCAACCATCTTTGCGATTGCATCAGGCTCGGTGTTGACGTCGTTGTTGACTACATAGACATAGTCTGCCTTGCGGTCAAGCGCCCATTGTATGCCGACGTTGTTTCCGACGTAACCGAGGTTCTTTCCGGTCTTAATGAGGTGGACCTTGCTGCCCCATTTCTGGCGTGCAAAAACCGCAACCGAGTCGTCGGTGCTCTTGTTGTCAATCAGGCAGATGGAAGTAGGATAGGTGCTCTTCAAAAGCGAGTTGACACACTCTACCGAGTCGGCCGCGCCGTTGTAGTTGAGAACGATTGAGACGACGTTAGGTTTTGCCATTTGCGCACACACAGTAAATCACACGGGCCGTTGGCGGACCTAGTCGCGGTTGGCGGAGGCCTTGCGCCTTGCAAGCGTCGATGCTTTGTAAAGGCTCTCCACGGTGCCCGCATCGGTCCAGCCGCCTGAAAGGATTGCATACGCCATGCGCGACTTGCCGATGAAATAATTGTTCACGTCGGTAATCTCAAGCTCGCCCCTGCCGCTTGGCTTGAGGGTCGCTATAGCTTCGAACACCGAGGAATCGTAAAGGTACACTCCGGTCACTGCAAGGTCGGTCTTTGGGGCCGAGGGCTTTTCCTCAATCCCTATGACCTTGTCGCCGTCAAGCTCTGCTACCCCGAAGCGCTGCGGGTCAAGGACCTTCTTCAAAAACACCTTTGCGCCGAGGTTGGACTTCTCAAACGAATCGACTTCGGCTTTGAGGTTGTCCTCGATTATGTTGTCGCCAAGAACCACCATGCACTTCTGGCTTCCCACGAAGTCGCGGCACAAGCCGACTGCCTGGGCGATGCCGCCGGCCTCGTCCTGCACGCGGTAGGTCAGGCGCACGCCGAGGTTCTTTCCGCTGCCAAGAAGCTTGAGGAAATCGCCGGCGTTCTCCGGGCCGGTGACTATCATTATGTCGGTGATTCCCGCTTCCTTCAGAGTCTGAATTGGATAATAGACCATTGGCCGGTCATACACCGGAAGAAGGTGCTTGTTGGTGACCAGGGTCATCGGACGCAACCGAGTTCCGAAACCGCCTGCACAAACTATTCCGCGCATAAAACAACCTCGCTAAATTGCAATTTCATTTTTTCAGGTTCTTAGAATATTCCAAAAGTGTCTCGCGTACTGCCTGCATCACCGGACGCAGCCGTATGCCATCCGCCTCGAGTTTCTTGGAGGAAAGCACGCAGTTGCTCCGCCTTGCCTTGGTGAAAGTGTAAAGCTCGTCAAGCGAGATTATTTTGTACTTGTGGCCCGGCTCAACAAGCTCGCAGTACGCGTCGATTATCTCCTTCTGGGTGACCGCTCCGGGGTTGGTCACGTTGTAGATGCCCGTGCGGCGCTTTTCCATGAGCTTGAGCGTTGCGGTGATGAACTCGTCGGTGTTGCTTATCGAGTTGGGGACGTTGATGATGTTGGGGTATGCAGCAAGCTTGGTAATCAGGTTGCGCGCTCCGGGCTCGGAGTCGAATGGCATGCGAAGCCGCACCTGCAGGACCGGGAAATCACGAAGGGGCTGCTCGCTTGCGGCCTTTGTCTTGGAATAATAGCTTCCGGCAAAGTTGGGCGCGTCGTCTTCGGAAAAACCTTTGCCATTGTTGTCGCCTTCATAGACGCAACCGCTTCCCAGGTGCGCAAGGTAGACGCCTTCCGCAAGGCAAACGTCTGCAAGGTTGAGCGGGCCAAGAACGTTGGAGTGGAAAGTCTCAAGCTTGTGGTCCTCGCACCAGTCCACGTTGGGCTTTCCGGTCTTGCCTGCGCAGTTGAGCACGGCATCAGGCGAGTGTTCCTTTAGCGCAGCCCTTACCGCAACCGGGTCTGCGATGTCTGCTTTGGAGATTACGCTGCCAGGCATGCGTGCATGGAACTTGTTGCCCATGTAACCATTGCCAAAGATTAAAACCTTCATATACCACTTTTTACTGTTCAGTAATTAAAAGACCGCTTGGTCTGGAATTGAAGTTTTATGCGCATCTTGGTAACCGGGGCAGCCGGATTCATCGGAAGCCACTTTGCACGCCTTCTGCTTTCACAATACCCGGCCGACGAGGTAGTTGTGTTTGACAAGCTCACTTATGCGGGGAACCTGGACAACCTCCGCGACCTCAAGCCAAACCCCAAGTTTTCGTTTGTCAAGGCGGACATCTGCGACAAGGACGCGGTTGCAAAGGCAATGAAAGGGTGTGACGCCATTGTCAACTTTGCTGCTGAGACGCACGTGGACCGCTCAATCGAGGCAGCAGGAGACTTCGTACGAACCGACGTGCTTGGCACATACACGCTCCTGGAATACTGCCGCAGGAACGACACTCCCCTTTTGCACATCTCCACTGACGAAGTCTACGGCTCGATTGCAAAAGGCTCGTTTACCGAACAGTCCAACATAGAGCCCAACAGCCCGTACTCGGCATCCAAGGCAGGCGGCGACATGCAGGTGCGCGCGTTCGTGCAGACCTACGGCGTTGATGCAAAAATCACGCGCTCGTCCAACAACTACGGCCCGTACCAGTACCCCGAAAAACTCATCCCGCTTTTTGTCACCAACCTCATACAGAAAAAGAAGGTCCCGCTTTACGGCGACGGCCTGAACGTGCGCGACTGGCTTTATGTCGTGGACAACTGCAGGGCAATAGACCTTGTTCTTCGCAAGGGAAAGAAGGGCGAAGTGTACAACATTGGCGGCTCAAATGAGCGCACCAACCTCGAAATCACGATGGAGATACTCAGGCTCATGGGCCACTCTGGCGCCGATGCCGAAAAGCAGATTGAGCGCGTAAAGGACAGGCTCGGCCACGACCGCCGTTACTCGGTTGACAGTACCAAGGTAAGCAAGCTCGGTTGGAAGCCGCAGATCACACTTGACGAGGGGCTCAAGCAGACCGTCGAGTGGTACGTAAGAAATGAGTGGTGGTGGAAGCCGCTGCTTGCAAAACAAGGCTGAACAATACGATTGCAACACCCGCGCGCTGTAGGGCGCACAGGTATAGGTAAACCCCAAGATGGCAAGAAAACTCAAGGTAGTGCATTACTTCCGAAGCTACGGCCACAACGGCGGCGGAGTGGAGACGCACATCCAGACGCTCTGCGCTTCGCTGAAAGGCAAGGTCTCCTCAAGCATAATCTGCGACAGGCAGGCGGGGCTTCCGGTTTTTGAGAAAAAGCCCGAGGCAGACATCTACAGGGTCGAACCGGGCCGAGACGCCGGCCGCATACTCACAAAGACCTACGACCTTCTGGTCAACGAGTACCTGCGCGAAAAAAGCCGCGCGAAAATTCTTGAAAAGCTGGACTGCGACGTGTTGCACGTGCACGGCCCCCTGTCCTATTCGGGCACTGTTGTGAGCGGACCTGCGTTCTACCCGTTCTACGGCATGCAGGCGTGGAAAAAGGCGGCCTGCCCGAAAGTTATGACGTTCCACGGCCTGCCCGAAAGCGTGCTCAAGGAAAAATACCCCTCGCCGCTGTTCTTCCCGTTCTTTGACTTGTGGAAGGGCATCGAACGCAAAAACGTAGCTGACTCCAAGAAGGTAATCTGCGTGGACAAGTACGTCTACGAGACCATGACTTTACGCAACCTTCCCAAACAGAAGTTCGAGTTCATCCCCAACGGCATAGACACCAATGCATTCCGGAAGACAAAACAGCAGGCCGCTGTCGCAAGGGTTGAAAAGAGGTTCGGGATAGACCTCGGCAGCCCCGACGCCGTGTTTTCGTGCGTCAACAGGCTTGGCAAGGACAAGGGCACCGACCACGTTCTGAGGATGGCGCCAAAGCTTGCGGGAAACTTCAAGTTCATATTCGCAGGTGAAGGGCCGTTCCGCAAGCAGGTCGAAACACTCTGCAAGAACGACAGCAGGTTCGTGTTCTTGGGAAACGTCAGCCTTGACGACGTGCCCGCGATAATCTCCGCAAGCGACTATGCAGTCAACCCTGCGGTGCACCAAGGGGCGCTGCGCTCCAACATCGAGGCACTCTCGTGCCACGTGCCGGTTATTGCGTACAACATAGGAGACCGCTATCCTGTTGAGGAGAACAAGACGGGATACCTGTGCGAAAACATAGAAGAGATGACCCAGGCAATCAACGCGGCTACTGCAGGAAAGCTGCAAACCCTGCAGGATTTCGACAAAAACTGCAACCGCGTCGCAACGCAGTTTGACATCGCGAACATATCAAAGCGCATCCTCGGAGTCTATAAGGACTGCGCATGATTACTGCTTTTAAAACGCCTTATGGGGGCACGCACCGCCCTCGTGAAATACCTTTAAAACAACCAAAAACAAAGTTGAAGTTATATGAAACAAATAAGGCAGGCTGCGGTGCTGTGCGGAGGCTTCGGAACGAGGCTCATGCCTCTTACCGCGGACAGGCCAAAGCCGCTCATCAAAGTCGGCGGCAAGCCGATGCTTGAGCTAGTCATCTCGCGGCTACGCAAAAGCGGAATCACCAAGGCAGTAATGCTCACCGGCTACAAAGCCGAAATGATTGAGGAGCACTTCGGCGACGGCTCTAAATTCGGGATGGAAATAAAGTATTCGGTCGAAAAAACCGCGTTAGGCTCCGCAGGCGCGCTCCACCAGGCGCAGGAAGTCCTTGACGACGACTTCTTCGTGTGCAACTGCGACACCATCTGCAACCTTGACTTCCGGAAATTCTTCTCACACCACATAACAAACGGCGGGCTTGCCACGCTGCTCTTTGCGCAGGTGCAGGACGTCGAAAGGTACGGCATCGCCGAGCTTGACGCGCAGGACCACGTGATGAAGTTTTTGGAAAAGCCCAAGCGCTCGGAGACCAAGAGCAACCTTGCAAGCCTGCAGATGTTTGCGCTTGACAAAAAGATATTCGAACGCGTGACAAAGGACACGTTCAGTATGGAACGCGAGATATTCCCAGGCCTTTGCCCTGAGAAGAAAATCTTTGGCCAGGAGCTGCCCAAGGGATGCGAATGGGTGGACGTGGGCACGCTTGCGGACCTGCAGAGGATAGACGCAGAGATTGCCGCAGGAAAGCACAAGTGGCTTCTTGGCTGAAACAAGGTTGCCGCGCGCATGTGGCCCCAACGGGGCATAAGACTATTTTTTGCCGATTCCCAGCCAGAGCAGGCCCGAGCAGTCGACAAGCAGTTCCATTGCCCTGCACAAAAGCATTGCCGCTGCGCACGCGGGCGCCGCAGCAAAAAGAATGCCCGAAAACACCGCAGTGCCAACCCCTTCCTGCACCCCAAGCCCCGCAATCGAGAGGGGAATGAACGTGAGCCCGGTGACTACTGCCATCACAGCTGAAAAGAGGATGATGGTGTCAAGGCCAAACCCAATCGGGAGCAGCGCGTTGAACACAAACAGCCATCCAAGGCCGCGCAGCAGGGTGCCGATGCCTGAAAGCGCAAGCGAAAAAAACAGCGTCCCCGCACCAAGGCCCTTGGAGTGCACCGCATCGTATGCCTGCGAGAGCTTTTCGCCTAAAACCGGAATCAACTTGAGCAGCCGGGATGCAAACGAGTTGCGTATGGAAAGCGCAAGCACCGCAAGAAGCGTCGCTGCAGAGATTGCGAAGGCGATTGCTACGTTCTGTCCAAACACTAGGGGAGCGGCAACAAGCGCAAGGAAAGCAAGCGAAAGCGCGCGGAACAGGAAGTCGAACGCAAGTCCCACTCCAAGAATCCTTCCGCTCTGTGCCGGCCGCACGCCTTGCTTTCCAAGGATTACCGCAAAGTACGCATAACCCACCCTGCCGGGCGTGACGTCGGACAGGATGAGGGAGGAAAGGTGCGCTTTGGTAAATTGCCAGAGGGAAATACGGAAGCCTAGCTTGTCCGAGAGTACTTTGTACCTTGCGGCGGTGACTGCGATTACGCCGGCGTAGCAGGCCATTCCGAGGGCGATGAACCAGTAGTTCGCACCGGCCAGCGCCGAGATTATTGCCGAAAGGTCAACTTGGGAAAACAAAAGCCACGCAAGTGCTATGAGCACAACCGCGTTTGCGATTACGAAAAGTGATTTTCCGCGGTCCATTTCCAAAAGCACGTATTGCGATTCAAAACTTGGTTTGCAAAATTCAGAACAGCTCGCGGTAGACCTTCGCATAACAGTCGGCAGTAAGGTCCCAGGTGAAATACTTCTTCACGCGCACCCTGCCTGCCTTGCCCATCCTGCGCATCTTGTCCTCGTCTGAGAAAAGCTGGCTGATTGCAAGGTAAAGCCCCTCGGAGTCCTTCGGCCGCACAAGTATGCCACAGTCCTTGGTGACTATCTCGGGGATTCCACCTGCAGTCGTACTTATGACGGGCTTTTCTGCGGCCATCGCCTCGCATATGACCATGCCGAAAGGCTCCCAGATTGACGGGAGCACGAACGCGTCGCAGGCGGAGTAAAGCTGGGCAAGCTCGCGCTCGGTGATTTTTTCGTCTATTATCAGGATGTTTTCGGAATAGCGCGGGTCAAGCTTTGCCATCTTCAGGATGGGAAGCATCGTACCTTTCCCCAGGACCACCCAGACAAACGACTTGTCGCGCTTTGCAAGCTTCTTGACAGCATCCAGCAGGTACTGGACGCCCTTCTGCTTTTCCAGCCTGCAGACAGTGAGGAGGACTTTCTTGTTCTTCAGGCCATACTTCTTGCGCATCGCTTCGCCCGAGACTTTCGGAGTATAGACCTCGGTGTTGACGCCGTTGTATGACACACTCGTCTTTTTGCGGAATTTCTTTGGCGCCGTAATGTCAAGCGTATTCTGGCTCACGCCGAAGATGTGGTCGCACTCGGCCATTATCTGGAAACCGCTTGTTCGGTCGTACAACGTGCCGAGGAAATCCGTTGTCGGGTTGATGCCCTTTGTGCGCGCATTGTGGAGCGTAAGGCACAGACCCTTCTCCTCGGCGTTGATTGCCTTGGCGTCAGCAGGCGAGTAGAAGAACCTGTTGCTGATGTGGAAGATGTCCTGCTTCTTGCACTCGTCAAGGATTGCCTTGCTTGTCAGGGGCGCGATTGCGATGGGCGGCGGTACAGGAGAGTAGGGCGGCAGCGTGTCGGTGTAAAAGAGCGTGTCAACCCGCTTGACGCTGATTCCGTCAATCGTCTCGTGCTTCTTGTTTCCTGGAATGCGCGAGCACAGCACGGTCACGTCAAAGCCCCGCTTTGCAAGCCGCATCCCCACTTCGTGGATGTGCTTTTCGGTGCCTCCCTGGTAGGGAAGAAAGAAGGGATTGAGCAGGCAGATTCGGGACATGAGTAACACAAATTGAAGGCAGCAAGCGGATTAAAAGGTGAGGGCATCTAACCGAAATAAAGGTGAAGTCGCTTTGGCAAGGCTGGCAGGACGCAAACTAACAAGACGCGAAAGGATTACCCCGCACGACCCCGATAACACCGCAAAGAGAATAGTCAATGAAATGATTAGGAACAAAGTGCCTACCGAAGAGGCCAGGAAAAAACTTGGCAAGTGGCCCCGCTCGTGGGACGAGGAACCCAAAAAAGAGAACCTTTTCGACTCCAAGGTCCGCGACAGGATGGCTAGGGAGTTTGCAAGGCTAGGCAGGCTTTACCCGAAGAAGGTAATGACCCTGGAGGAATACGCAGGCAAGCTTGAGAAGGCTTACGTTGACAAGGCAAGAAAGGAATACCCCGGCGACGCACAGGAAGAGGAGGATGCAAAGGAAGAGGCAAAATTCCACACCGAATATGACACCAAGCGTGCAAAAGCGTTTGGCACGCCCTCAAGGGGAAAACCGATTTGGCGGTACAAAGACTGGAGATACCCGACTGAAAAGGAAAAGGAATACGGCCCGAATGAAGAAAAGGTAAGCCTGGGGCGCATAGCGGTCGGGGCGAAGAAAAAGAGGGTACGTTACTACAAGTTCGCAAACCCCGATAAAAAACTCCTTGAGTTGGAAAAAAAGTACGAGGACATGCTCATTCAACGAAAGGGAAATTACCCCAACCTCGCAAAGGAAAACGAATTGTTCAGCACGCTTCAAGGAAACCGATTTTTTCCAAAATTCACAAAACATTATATGGAAGTCCGTGCCGGGATAAAGAAATCTAAGGTCGTTGCGGAAGAGGAGAAAAAAATAATGGCGGAAAAAATCCAGCTGGAACCGCACATAATCGATTTCCTCAATAGTGCGGGTTTTGGAGGCGACATTACGGACGTGATGGAAGGTAAACCCGCGCCGGTAAGCAACCTGCTTGGCAGCCACCTTACCGGAGTGCTCCTAAGGAGGGCAGTCCGAGGCGAAGAGGCAGAAGAAATCATACGGAAGTTTGCCAAGGAGGCCCTTCCAAACGAACCGCCATTTGTCCACGCTTTGGTTGCAAAGAAATTCGCAGAACAACACGGCAATACCGCGAACATGTTGATACAGACGTTCCCAGACTACCATAGGTTCGTCATGCAAAAATGGGAAAGCGAACGCAACAAAAAATAATCAGAGCTTCAGCGTCTTCAAGTACGCCTTCGCATCCTCGCCAATATCGTCGCGTGCCAAGCCGAACTCTACGAACGCCTTGAAGTAGTTGAGCTTCTTTCCGATGTCGTAGCGCGGCTCGGTAATCGTGAAAGCATAAACGGACTCTTTCTTTGCAAGCTTTGCAATCCCGTCGGTGAGCTGGATTTCTCCGCCCGCACCCGGGCCGAGGCCTTCTAGGCAGTCGAATATTGCGGGAGTGAACGCGTAGCGTCCGAAAATGGCGAGGTTGCTTGGCGCCTCTGCGGGCTTGGGCTTTTCAACAAGCTTGTCAAGCAAAAGCAGGCCGTCGCTTGCCTTCTTTCCGCTGACTATGCCGTACTGGTTCACAACGGACTTGTCGACTTGCTCGACGCCGATTATGGACTTTTCGTGCTTTGCATAAAGGTCAACAAGGGGCTTGGTGCAGTGGTTTGCCTTCACGATGGTGTCTCCAAGAAGGACTACGAACGGCTCGTCATTGACGTGCTTCTTTGCGCACGAGATTGCGTGCCCCAGTCCCTTGGGGTTCTTCTGGCGGATGTAGTGGATGTCGGCCATGTTTTCGATGTGCTCAAGCTCTTTCAGCATCTCGTGGCTTTCCTTGTGCTTGAGCAAATCCTCAAGCTCCAGGTTGCGGTCGAAGTGGTCCTCGATTGCGTTCTTGCCGCGGCCGGTGATAATCAGGATGTCGTCCAGGCCGCTTGCAACCGCTTCCTCGACTACGTACTGGATGATTGGCTTGTCAACAATCGGAAGCATTTCCTTGGGAAGCGACTTTGTTGCCGGAAGAAGGCGCGTGCCCAGGCCCGCAGCGGGAATTACTGCCTTTGTGATACGGTTCTTTGCCATCGGGATTGATGCACCTTTTTGCAAATGAATTTGCCGGCGCGGGCAGAAACCTTGCGGCCGTTGCCTACTACCAACAGATGCCTTCGTAGTTTTTAACCTTCTTTCTTTGCGCGTAATCAAGCACGTTCTTGCCATCGATTACGTTCTTGTCTCCGTAACTAAGGCTGTTGAAAGCGGGCCAGTCGGTGACAAGAAGCACGACCTCTGATTTGTCGATTGCAGCCTGTGCGTTGCTTGCATATTCGATTCCTGCTGATGCGGGGAACTTGCGCTTGAAGTTCTCCATTCCCTCAGGGTCGTATGCCACAATCCTTGCGCCCGCATTCTGGAGGGCTTCCGCAATCGGGATTGCAGGCGAGTCGCGCACGTCGTCGGTGCCAGGCTTGAATGCCAGGCCAAGGAGGCCTACGGACTTGCCTTTGAGGTTTCCTGCGCGCCTTTGCGCAATCTCAACCATCTTTGCAGGCTGCCTTGCATTGACTTCCATCACAGCGTCAAGAAGCATCGGCGAGAAGCCTTTGGACTTCATCAGGTATTGGAGCGCAGAGACGTCCTTGGGAAAGCACGAACCGCCGAATCCGCATCCTGAGTTGAGGAACTTGCGTCCGATGCGCGTGTCAAGGCCGATGCCGTCAGCTACCTTGTAAGTGTCTATGCCCTGCGTCTTGCAGAAGTTTCCAAGCTCGTTGATAAACGAAATCTTCGTTGCAAGGAACGAGTTGGAAGCGTACTTTATCATCTCCGCAGTCTTTACGTCAACGTAAAGCTTGGGGCAGGAAAACTGTGAGAAAAGTTTTTCAAGCACCTGCCGAGTCTTCTCGTCACTTGTGCCCACCACTATGCGGTCAGGCGTAAAGAAGTCCTCGATTGCCTTTCCTTCGCGCAGGAACTCAGGCACCATTGCCATCCCGAAGTCCTTGCCTGCAGCCTTGCCGGATGCTTTCTGGATTTCGGCTGCGGCAACCGTGTCGGAAGTGCCGGGCACTACCGTGCTTTTCATGATTACTACGTGGAAATCCAACTTGTCCTTGAGCGCGGCCCCGATTCCTGCTGAGGCGGAACGGATATAGGACAGGTCGATTGAGCCGTCCTTTGCGCTTGGAGTGCCCACGCAGATGAAAGTGACTTCGGACTCCTTGACCGCCTTTGCGATGTCAAGCGTCGCGTGCAGCTTCGAAGGCACGACCTCGGAAAGAAGCTCGGGCAGGCCTTCCTCGAAAATGGGCGGGGTCTTTGAGTTGATGAGGTCGACCTTGCGCGAGTCAACATCGACGCAAACAACGTCGTGGCCAAGCTTTGCAAAGCCTGCTGCGGTTATTGCGCCGACGTAGCCGGTGCCTATGACTGAAATCTTCATTGGGATTCACCAATAATTGGAATGGACTTTTGCAATTGGGATTGTGTCTATTGAGGGATAAAAGGCAATCGGACTGAAAAAAAACTGCACAATCCCTAAGGCACGACCTTCTTTACCCAGTACAGGTTCTTTGCCCGGTGATGGCCAAGTATTGAGAGGCGTTTGGGGGTCTCCGTCAGGGAATACCCTTCGGACTGCGGAAGCACAGCATATTGTGAATACGCTTTGTGCGGGTCCATGCCGGTTCCGTACTTTTCGTAGATGTGGTTGGCAGTGCACATCACGACTTCCTTCAGGCCGGCATTCCTCGCAATGTCTTCGAGTGCGCGAAGCATGTACCTGCTCCACTGCGAATAGTGCGTCCTAATCGAGTCGCGCACCTTTGGCGAATCGTGCCATCTTGACTTTGTAAGGTCGCTTTGAAGGTTCGTGACTATTATCCGGTCGTCTGCCACGTAAAACCGTGCAAAACCGAGCGACCCCGGCTCGTGCTCGTAGTTGTATTCCAGATGGGCGCCTTGTTTTCGAAGCTTTTCTGCTTCAGCCTCCGAAGGATACAATACCAGGCCCAACCCGCCGAAGCGGTAATTATCCTCGGTCGGGGATGCGAACTCGCGCGAGTTGCGAACCTCAAGCCGTCCGGCGAACCGATACCGCTTTGACTTATACTGGGCGGAATTTGCAAGCGCAACATTAAGGCGGTCAACCCATTTTGAACACGACTCAGGATTGACTTTACTGAATTCTGGAAGCGATTTCGACTCCAACGTATAGGCGTCGCGGCGTTGCGTTACGAGTTCGGCCATCTGCTTATAGTTCTCAAGATTGACCCCAGACTCCATCGCCTTTGTCACTACTGAGGGCGGATATATCGCGAGATACTTTGAATACAGGTTCTTGTGCTTGGCCTTGCCTTCAAAATTGGCTATGTCGTTGAGCCTGCCCTCGTGGAGCCCGGCAGTCGCTATTATGCGGTCAGCGATCTGTTTTTTGTAGCCGTGCGAGACAAGAAGCGCCTTTGCGGACTCAAGCGACATCAGGCGGGATTCCATTTAATCATCAACTTAAGTTTCCTTGAAAGTCATTTCAACGACAAAGGATAAAAAAACGTCTTGAAGGCAGAGGGGCGCGCTGGACGACGGCCTTGGAATGCTTCTTATTGCTTTTCCACGATAATAGTGTTAACGGTTTTCTAGGGGTCCTATGCTTTGAAGGTCATCGGCAACACTTCACTTGCGGAGAACACCGCCAAATGGCTGGGCGCGGACTATTACCCCGTGCTTGAGCGCACTTTTGCAGACGGCGAGCTGTGCCCGCGCTTCGAGACTTCCGGGAACGTAACGATGGGCCAGACTGCGGCAATAGTGATGCAGCAGCACCGCGGCGAGAACGTCAACGCATACCTGATGAACTATTTCCTCGTGCTCAACGCGGCAAAGGACGCAGGTTTTGCCAAAATCTATGCCTGCATGCCCTATTTCGCCTACTCGCGCCAGCACAAGCAGTACCTGCCCAACCAGCCCGTTTCTGCGCTCACGGTAGCGCGCACGCTGGAAAACCTCGGAGCGGACGCATTCATCACAGTCACAGCGCACGAGCCGTCATCGCTTCCTGAGCTTTTCACGATTCCTTCAATCAACCTGTCGGCAACAAGCACGCTTACGGACTATGCTGCAAAGAAGCAGGAGTTCGCGGACGCGGTGATTGTCGCGCCTGACGACGGCGCAGAGGAAATGGCAAAGAACATCGCCAATCTCCTTGGGGGACGCAAGTACACCTGCTTTGAGAAAAAGCGCGACGTGCGAACTGGAGAAATCACGATGACTCCAAAGAACGTCGAGCTGCTCAAGGGAAAGAGCGCAATACTCATTGACGACATGGTCTCAGGCGGCGGCACGATGGTGGAAACCGCACGTGCCTGCTCGCACCACGGCTCGACCCGCATCGCGGCGCTCTTCACGCACCCGATTCTCTGTGGCAACGCGCTTGAAAAGCTCAAGGCCTGCTGCGACGAAATCATTGCCACTAACACTATTGAATCAGAAGTCAGCAAGGCAGACGTCTCGCCGCTTTTTGCGCAGGCCCTTGCAAAGCTTGAAAAGAAATAGCTTTGGCCGGAAAACAAAGAAGCCCGTAAAGGCGTTGGCCCAAAACACACTACATTATCATGGTGCCTACTGAAAGCAGGGCGATGAACGCAAGCACAAGCGACAGCACCAATATGACCGGGCCGATTATGCGGATTATGGCAATGACCGAGCTTATGGTCGAGACCATCTCGGAGGTGCGGTTTGCGCCAAGCACGTGTATCTTTATCCGGGAGCTTGCGGACTTTGCGCTTACGGGCTCCAGGTCAGCCAAGGCACGACGCACCGTGTCGGAAATGCGCCCCACAAGCTGGTGCGAAGACACCGAACAGCCGAGCGGGTTGTGCACCCCTCCGACCACGTTCACCGCGTGTGAGTCCGTTGTGAAGATGTCTACGAATTCAAAGCCCAGTGGCGCAAGCGCTTCCAGTATGTGCATGCGGAAAGTCGGGTGCGCGTTGTTGGCATCGATGAGCACGATGCAGAACTTCTTCTTCCCAATCTGGAATGCGGCGACG
>Ga0074195_1002983_pt1 | contig 16993 bp, 16 predicted proteins | sample EPASupsiteHSE623_FD_64525 | JGI IMG/M metagenome (GOLD analysis project Ga0074195, IMG submission 64525) | Bioremediated contaminated groundwater from EPA Superfund site, New Mexico - Sample HSE6-23 | ecosystem: Environmental > Aquatic > Deep subsurface > Groundwater > Contaminated ...
TCGCCGGGCTCCAGAGACCGGTCACCCCGGCGGAGCACGCCCGGGTGCTCGCGTGTGCACGGCGCTCCGGCCTGCACCGGTTCGCCCGGTGACACCGTGCCGCTGCAGATTAACACGCTGATATGCGGCCGGGACGACCTCTGAACCTGACTGCGATGGAGACGAGCCTCAGGTGCGGGCTCCGGGCCTGGACGGGGGGAACCCATCGGTACCGGTTTCGTGTCCTGCTTGCTGCCCTGCTGGTGCTGCTCGGAGCCGCGCCCCTGACCGATACCGATCCGTCCCTGGACCCGCTCTTCGGGCTCTCGTTCTCGCTCGTGGTCCTCTCGGGCCTGCTCGCCATGAAGCGCGAGAGAACCCTGCTCCTGCTGGCCGTCCTGTTCGCTGTCCCGGCCCTGACCGCCCGATGGGCTGCGATCCTCTATCCCGAGTACGGAGCCTCTCTCGTCGGCATCCTCTTTCCGATTCTCTTCCTCACGTTCTTCGTCGTCTTCCTGCTGAAGGCCGTGATTACGGCCGAGCGGATCACGATCGACACCATCGCCGGCGCCCTGAGCGTCTACCTGCTCCTGGGTCTCATCTGGTCCCTGATCTACCAGGGCCTGGCCCTCGTCGAGCCGGCCTCGTTTCAGTTCGATCCTGTCTTCGCCCCGAACGGCTCGCTCGACCGCATGGACTTCATCTACTACAGCTTCGTCACGCTCGCGACCGTGGGCTACGGGGACATCACTCCCGTTGCGCCCCTGGCCCAGTCCTTCGCGTACTTCGAGGCTGTCCACCGGCGTGATCTACATTGCGGTGCTGGTCGCCCGGCTCGTCAGCGCGTACCGGCCTTAGTCCCGTCCTCTCCCCCGGTGCGGTGGCGGCATCGCTACGAGAGCGCCACCCTCTGCCGGAATGCAGGGCATCGGGGTGCGCCTCCCTGTCCATCGGTCTCCCCCAAAGAATCCATCCGCCGGTGCAGGTGCCGGAGCTCGACCTGAATGTTTATAAATAATAGTGGCCATCAGGACGGCTATGCAACCGGTACGTCTCTATACGCTCTCGAACTGCCCCTGGTGCAATTGGGCGAAGGACTTCTTCCAGCGCAGGGCCGTCCCGGTCGAGGCGATCGACTTCGACCTCGCCGACCCGGCCCGGCGGCGCCGGATCCTGCTCCGTATGCTCGACCACGGCCCCGGGGCGTTTCCCTATGCCGAACGGGGCGAGCGGGTCGTGGTCGGGTACGATCCCTCCCGGTACGAGCTGCTGCTCGACGGAGCCGAGGGCTCCGGGCGGCCGTCCTGACCGACGCTTTGCGAGACATGACCGCTCCTGTCGTCCTCGTCACGGGCTCGACCGACGGGATCGGGAGGGCGGCGGCCGGGCTCCTGGCCGCTCGAGGTGCCTCCGTGCTCCTGCACGGCAAGGACCCCGTGAAGGGGGGCCAAGTGCTCGACGACCTCCGGCGCCGGTATCCCCGGGCCGGGCTCGACCTCGTCACGGCCGATCTCCGCGACCCCGCGGCCATCGACGGCCTCGCGGACGCGGTGAGCGAGACCCACGGACGCCTCGACGTGCTCATCAACAACGCGGGGGTCTTCCAGCAACGGCGGGCCCTCACGCCCGAGGGGCTCGAGACCACGTTCGCGGTCAACGCGCTCGCTCCCTACCGGGTGACGCGCACCCTCCTCCCCCTGCTCTCGGTCCGGGGCCGGGTCGTCAACACGGCCTCGATCGCGCACATGTCGACCACCGCGATCGACTGGGACAACATCCAGGGCGAGCGGAGGTACGACGGGCACGCGGCGTACAGCCTCTCGAAGCTCGGGGTCGTGCTGATGACCCGGGAATGTGCCGACCGCGGGGTCGAGGCCGTTTCGCTCCACCCCGGCGTCTGCGCGACCAAGCTGCTCGCGGCGGGCTTCCCGGGGAGTCAGGGGGCGTCGCCGTTGCTCGGGGGAGAGAACGAGGCCCGGCTCGCGACCGTCGAGGCCGTCGAGAGCGGCGGGTACTACGACCAGGCCGTCCCGGCCCGCCCCTCCCGCCTCGCACGCGACCCGGAGCTCCCGCACCGCTGGTGCCGGCTGCTTCAGTCGTTCGGGTAGGGCCTTCTTGCGGCCTCGAAAAAGGCCCTGATACGGGCGTGGTCCTTCCTGCCCGGGGCCGCCTCGACCCCCGAGGCGACGTCGACACCGAACGGCCGGAGCTCGCGGACCGCCGCCTCGACATTCTCGGGTGTCAGTCCGCCCGCCAGCAGGACCGGGCGGCGAGAGGCGGCGATCACCCTCCGTGCATACTCCAGATCGAAGCTCCGCCCGGTGCCGTGCGATCCGTCCACGATCACCATTGCACAGTCGTCGGGCACGGCCGCCCCCGGGGCCACGACGCGGATGAGGCGGACGCCCGTCGATGCCGGGACGTCGAGGGGTTGCGAGAGCTGGACCGCGTCCGGCCCGGCCTCGAGGCATTCGGCCAGTCCGTTCCCGGTCGCCGTGTGGCTCACCACGACCCGGAGCACTCCTGGCGGGACCACGGCGAAGATCGCCCGTGCCTGCTCGACCGTGCAGGTGCGGGGCGACTCGGAGCACATGACGACCCCGACCGCGTCGGCCCCGGCCCGCACGGCCGCAAGGGCGTCTTCGGGCCGGGTGATCCCGCAGATCTTGACGAAGGTCATTGTACGGGCGGGGTCCCCAGTGCGAGCGCGTGGATCCGCTCGATCACGGACGAAAGACGGAGGATGCGGTCCTGCGTCTCCCCCACGGCCCGCGTTGCGGCCCGGGCCTCTCCGGCCGTCGAGCCCACGATCCGACCGACCTCGTGGATCGAGGCCGCGACCTCCTCGGTCGTGGCGGCCTGCTCCTCGGCCGCAGCGACCACCTCGGAGGCGGAGCGGGCGACCCCGTTCGCGGCCTCCTCGATCCGCCGGAACGCGCCGAGGGCCTCGGACGACTGGGCCGTCCCACGCTCGACGCGTGCTCGCGCCTCGACCATCGCGGCTGCAGCCGCCCGGGAGGACCGGATCAGGGCGTCGATCATCTCCTCGATCTGCTCGGCCCCGGTCTTGGACTCGAGTGCGAGTGCCTTCACCTCGGCCGCGACCACGGCGAATCCCCGCCCGGCCTCGCCGGCCCGCGCCGCCTCGATCGCCGCGTTCAGGGCGAGCAGGTTCGTCTGGGTCGCGAGGTCCCGTATCATGGTGAGGACGCGCGAGATGTCGGCCATCCGCTTCTCGACGTCCATAAGGGAGGCGTGGACCCGGTTCACCGACTCTTCGATCGCGGCATTGCCCGTGGCCACATTGCCGGCGAGCCCGGCCCCCTCCTCGGCCGCGCGGCTCGCCTGGCCCGCCTGCTCCGAGACCGTCTCGATCGCGGCCGTGATCTGCTCGATCGCGTTCGTCAGGTCTTCCATCGCCTTCTGGATCTGCTCGACCCCGGTGGCCGAGGTCTCCGCGTTCGCAGAGACGTGGGCCGAGGCATCCGCGATCGACTCGGCCTGCGCCCCGATTTCGGCGATGCCGCCGGCGGCCTCCCTTGCGGCCTCGACGAGGTCCGCGATCCTCTTCTCGGACCCCGCGTCCCCGCTCGGCTCGTCGAGGGCCAGGTAGATCCGGGCCCGCCCACCGTCGACCGCGGGAACCCGGACGGCCCGGGCCCGGAGCGGACGGCCCCCGTGCCGGCCCGGCAGAGCGAGCTCTCCGTCGGCCCGGCCCTGGCGGCCCGCCTCGGCGAGGAGCCCCGCGAGTGTGGGCACGCCGATGCGGCCGCCGCGCAGTTGCTCGAGGGGTCGGTCGAGGAGGGCGGCGAAGGCCGATGAGGCCTCGCACACGACGAGGTCGCTGTCGAGCACCGCCTGCGGATGCAGGCTCTCGCGGATGCAGGTGAGAAGGGCGTCAGCTGGCACGATGAGAGGGTCGGCGGCTGCAGACAATAAGGTTGGCTGCGGTACCCGTCACTCGAAGAGGGCGGCGCCGATAACGCACTGGCCGAAACTGATGCAGCCGTCTCCGAGCGGGAGGCGGCGGTTGGTCAGGCAATCGAGCCCGGCCCCCCTGCAGGTCTCCTCGATGGTCCCCCGGATCGCGGTATTGATGGCGACCCCACCCGAGAGCGCCACCCTGTCGAGACCGAGGTCCCGGGCCGCACCGATCGCGATCAGGGCGATCCCCCGGGCGAGGTTCGCCTGGAACGACGCAGCCAGGTCCGCGACGACCGGCCGGCCCCCGTTCCGGAGTGCGCGATCGGCGAGCTCGCCCATCAGCGCTCTCGTCGAGAGGACGGTTGCACCTCTCTCCGTGCGGAACTGCAGGGGCCATTCCTCGGCATGGCCCCGGGCCGCCGCGGCCTCGAGCTTCATCGCCGGCTCGCCGTCGTAACTCCGCTCCCGACAGAGTCCAAGGAGGGCCGCCGCCGCGTCCAGCAGCCGGCCCGTGCTGGTCGTGAGGGGCGTGTTGATGCGGCGCACGGTCTGGCGCGCCAGCACGTCGCGCTCGAGCTCGGGCCAGCCGCGAGCGCCGAGGAGTTCGAGGATCCGGTCCTCGGGCAGCACGCCGTAGAGCATGCGCTCGGGATACCGGGTCGCGAGGTCCCCTCCGGGCATAGGCACGGGCTCCAGGTGGCCGACGCGGGTGAGGGCGGAGGTCTTGCCGGCGAAGATCTCGCCGCCCCAGATCGCCCCGTCATCGCCGTACCCGACCCCGTCGATCGCGATCCCGACGCAGGGCTCCTGCGTGACCGAGGCGATGTGAGCCCGGTGGTGCTGCACCGGGATGGCCGGCACGCCGAGCTCGGACGCGAGTTCGCGGGCGTACCGGGTCGAGAGAAACTGCGGGTGGAGGTCGTGGATCACCGCGTCGTACCGGGCGCCGAGCCAGTCCCCGAGCTTCTCGATCGTCTCGACGAGGTAGGCGAGGGTCTCGGGGTTCCGGACGTTGCCGACGTGCGGCGAGGTGACCGCGTGGCCGTCACGGTAGATCGTCGCGTTTGCCGAGAGCTCGGGCCCGACCCCGAGGAGGCAGCGGGGCCCGAGCGGGATCGACGTGCGGAGGGGCGCGTATCCCCGCGAGAGCCGGATCAGGTGACCCGCCCGTACGACCGAGTCGTCGCATCGGTTCACGATCCGCCGGTCGTGGGCGAGGTAGGCGTCGGCGATCCCGGAGAGGACCCGCACGGCCCGCTCGAGCCCGGTCACCATCGGGTATCCGGGCGCGTTCGCCGAGGTCATCACGAGCATCGGGTGCGCGAGGCGGCGGAAGAGAAGGTGGTGAAGGCCCGTATACGGCAGCATCACCCCGATCGTGTGGAGGTTCGAGACCCCTTCGTGCGCGGTCGGGTCCCGCTTCTCGAGCACCACGATCGGCCGCTCGCAGGAGAAGAGCGCGGCCCGATCGGTCTCGTCGAGCACGGCCATCGACTCGACCGCATCCGGCCGGGCCATCACGGCGAGGGGCTGCTCGGGCCGGCCGAGCCGCTCCTTGAGCCGCGCGGCCGCCTCCTCGATACAGGCGATATGGAATCCGCCGACCCCCCTGATCGCGACGATCCCTCCTCCGTCCAGGAGCTCGGCGGCCCGGGCGATCGGGTCGACCGGGGACAGGTCCCGCCCGTCTGCACCGTACAGCGAGAGCCGGGGCCCGCAGGCGGGGCAGGCGATCGTCTGGGCGTGGTGCCGGCGCGAGCCCGGGTCCGTGAACTCGGCCCCGCAGTCGCCGCAGAGAGAGAAGAGATCCATCGAGGTCCGGGGCCGATCGTACGGCAGGTCGCGGATGATGCTGTACCGCGGGCCGCAGTCGACGCACGAGGTGGCCCAGTATCCGGAGTAGCGGCTCGATGGGTCGTCGATATCCGCGAGGCAGCGGTCGCAGCTCGCGATGTCGGGCGGGACGAGACCGGTCCTCGCCCCTTCGGCCGACGGGAGGATCCGAAACCCTCCCGGGACCGGCCCGTCGAGGGGGCCGAGCGCTATCGAATCGATGCGCGCAAGGGGGGGTCCGCGACGGAGCGACTCGACCAGGTCGTCGATCCGATCGCCCGCAACACGGACCTCGACCTCGGAACCGAGGTTCTTGACCGTGCCCGAGAGGCCGAGACGCACGGCCTCGGCGTAGACGAACGGTCGGAACCCGACGCCCTGCACAACGCCCCGGACCGTGATCAGGGCCTGCCTCATCGTTCTGAAACCTTTATTGACGTCACGCGACAATATATATTGGGATTCTCCGTGACAGGGCACATTCGAATAATCAACGACCCGGTAGAACTGGTCCCTCTTCTCATTACGTTCAATGACGCGAAATATAAACAGATCTACGAACTCCTGAACCGTGCCTGGCTGACGGAACCGGAGCTCGCGACCGAGATTGGGGTCGAGTCCGTCGAAGACTGCATCACGATCCTCAAGAAAGGAAACCTGGTCGAGGAGCAGTGGCGGATGCCGCAGCCGGGAATGAAGCCCGAGAAGGAGTTTCGCGCGACCTACTCGAAGTTCCGGGCGAACTTCCAGTGCGGGATGAACGAGCTCGCGGACCTGCTCTACCTCGCGATCTCGAACGACGAGTCCCTGCGGACGACCGTCGAGGCCATCGAGACCGACCTGCTGGCCGGGAACGTCTCCATCAACGACCTGGCCCGCAAGTTCAACGTCTCTCCCATCTTTATTCGCGGCATCGCCAAGCGGAGCCAGCGCATGGACGTCAAGGGGCAGGGGCTGGTCTTCCTTGACCGGGCTCGCTGACGACCCCCTCTCCACGATTCTGCGTTCGAAGCGGGAAGCGACCCGCTTTCAATGCCTGGTCGAGATCGCCGAGCACCAGCCGGCCGTCCGGCAGCTCGAGGTCGCCGAGACCCTCGGGATCACCCCCCAGGCCGTCTCGGAGTACATCCGGGAGCTCGTGGACGACGGCATGGTCGCTTCGCAGGGCCGTGGCCGGTACGAGGTGACCCGGGAGGGGATCGAGTGGGTCCTCACGCATGCCGAGCAGCTCGAGACCTACGCCCGGCATGTCCGGCGCGACCTCATCCAGCAGGTCTCGGTCTGGGCCGCGATCGCGGTCGAGGACCTCGACGAGGGCGAGATGGTCGGGGTCTACATGCGAGAGGGCCTCCTCTATGCCGGGCGGGAACCCCGGTCCGCGAACGGCGCGGCGGTATCCTCGGCACGCGCGGGAGAGGACCTCGGGGTGACGCGGCTCTCGGGGATCATCGACCACCGCGAGGGTTTCGTCCACGTCGCGAAGGTCCCGCGGGTCGAGAAGGGCGGTTCGTCGGCCGTCGATCTCGCGGTCCTCGCGGCTCTGGCGGCCCGGGTCCCGGTCGTGGCCGCGGTCGGGATCGAGGCGCGGGTCGCGCTCGAGAAGGCGGGCCGACCGGCCGATATGTTCTTCGGTGCTCGCGAGGGGGTGATCGAGGCGGCCTTCCACGGTCTCGACTGCCTCCTCTGCTGCGTGGACGAGGAGTTCACCGAATTCTTAAAGAGGCTTGAGGGTGCAGGCCTGACCTATCGTATCCACGACCTGATGCACCGATGATCACGATCGTCTCGCCGACCAAGGGGGCGTATCGCCTGCTCTACTTCGACGGTCGGCACGTCACGGCGGTCGGCCAGGTCGAGCTGGCGGAGACCCCGAAGGGGATTCGCCCGAAGGAGTACCGCGTCCGGCAGGTGGGCCGGCGACAGTTCAAGAACACCCCGACGAAGGAGCTCGCGAACCTGCTCCGCTCGACCGAGGTGATGCTGACCGCACCGTCGCCGCCGTTCGAGGCCTTCCTCGCCGACCTCCAGGTGAAGCCCAGGCCGCTCGACGCCTGCCGGCTCTGCCTGCTCGAGGATCGGGTCACCCAGGTCCGCGAGCGGGATGCGGTGCGGTACGGAAAGGAGCGGATCTGCATGCCCTGCGCCCGGAGGGAGCTCCGGCGCGAGGTCGCCCACTTCGGCCGCATGGCCCGGGGGGCGGTCGGGCACCTCGACGAGCTCCTCTACCGCTACCGCGACGTCGACCGGGTCCTGGCCGCGGTCCAGCCCGAGACGTCGCGCAAGCGTTCGACCCTCTACGACCGGGTCGAGGCGCAGGCGGTCGGCGAGACCCAGGCGCTTCACGAGCTTCCGCTCCCGCGACCGTTCGTGGAGGCGGCCGGGGTCGAACGGCTCATGCCGGTCCAGCAGCTCAGCGTGGAGGCGGGTCTCCTCTTCGGCAAGGACCTGCTCGTGGTCGCCGCGACCGCGTCGGGCAAGACCTTCATCGGCGAGATGGCCGGCCTCAAGAACCACCTCGAAGGGCGGGGACGGATGCTCTTCCTCGTCCCGCTCGTCGCGCTCGCCGTCCAGAAGCACCAGCGGTTCGCCGAGCGGTACGGCGAGTTCGCCCGTGCCTCGCTCCAGATCGGCAAGGCCCGCATCCGTCTCGCGGAGAACCGCGGCGCGGGCTCGCGCGACCCGCGGGCCGCGCTCATCGTCGGGACCTACGAGGGGGTGGACCACCAGCTCCGGCTCGGCCGGTTTCCCGAGAAGATCGGGACGGTGGTGATCGACGAGATCCAGATGCTCGAAGATCCCGAGCGGGGCCACCGGCTGGACGGGATGATCGCCCGGCTCAAGCACCTCTTTCCCCACGCCCAGTTCCTCTATCTCTCGGCCACGATCGGCTCGCCCAAGGTCCTCGCGAAGAAACTCGGCGCGACCCTCGTCCGGTACGAGAGCCGGCCCGTGCCCCTCGACCGCCACCTGGTCTTTGTCGAGAAGAAGGAGAAGATCCCGACGATCAAGAGGCTCGTCGAGGAGGAGTACCGGAAGGTCTCGTCGAAGGGTTATCACGGGCAGACGATCGTCTTCACGAACTCGCGGGCCCGGTGCGAGACGATCGCCGAGAAGCTCGGAAAGCACGTCGCCGCGTATCACGCCGGCCTGACGTCGCAGGAGAGGCGAGAGGTCGAGGAGCGGTTCCTGAAGGGAAAGCTCGCCGCGGTCATCACGACGGCCGCGCTCGGCGCCGGGGTCGACTTCCCGGCCTCCCAGGTGATCTTCGACGCCCTCGCCATGGGGATCTCCTGGCTGACCGTCCAGGAGTTCCAGCAGATGTCCGGGCGCGCGGGCAGGCCCGACTTCCACGACGAGGGGCGGGTCGTGGTCCTGGCCGAGCCGGGCGCGACGTACTCCCGCGACTCGTCCACGTCCGAGGAGGAGGTCGCCGTCCGTCTGCTCAAGGGCGAGATGGGCGAGGTGGCCCCGGTCTACGACCTCGAGCAGTCGAGCGAGGAGTTCGCGGCGAACGCGGTGGTCGCACGCGGGAACGCGGCCGGTATCAGGGCGCTCGAGGACCGGATGGTCGGGACGATGGAGCCCGTGCTCCCGGACCTGATTGCGCACAAGTTCGTGCTCGAGCGCGACGGCCGGCTCGAGCTGACGCCGCTCGCGCGGATCATGGCCGAGAACTTCATCGGGATGGAGCGGCTCCTGCGGATACAGCGGCTCGTGAAGAAGGAGGACGACCCGATCGAGATCCTGACCGAGCTCGAGTGCGAGGTCGAGTGACACGCCCCGGCCCGGCTCATCCGGGCCCGTAGGCCGCCGCCGTCGATATAAAGTGGCCTGGACGCCAACCTCTCCAGACGGTATTCATGGAATCCACGCTTGTAGAGAAGGTCTTCTCCAGCCGTTGCGGGACCGATGTCAGGGCGGGTGAGGTTGTGATGGCGCCGATCGACGCCGCGATGATCCACGATATCACGGGCCCGCTCGCGATCCGGACCTTCCGCGATATGGGCGGAGAGCGGGTCCACGACCCCGCACGGGTCGTCATGCTCTTCGACCATCAGGTGCCGGCCGACTCTATCGCGGCCGCCGAGAACCAGGCGTTCATGCGGGGATTCGCGCGTGAGCAGGGGATCCGGAATTACGACCTCCGCGAGGGGGTCTGCCACCAGGTCGTGCTCGAGAAGGGGCACGCCGCCCCGGGCGAGATCGTGATCGGTTCGGACTCCCACACCTGCATGTACGGTGCCGTGGGCGCCTTCGCGACCGGCGTCGGCTCGACCGATATGGGCTTCGCCCTCCGCTTCGGCGCACTCTACTTCCGCGTGCCCGAGACGATCCGGGCGACGGTGAGGGGTGCGTTCCAGGAGCGGGTCGGTCCGAAGGACCTGATCCTCTCGATCGTCGGCGATATCGGCGCGGACGGCGCGACCTACCGGGCGGTCGAGTTCGGGGGCGAGGCGGTCTCGGGTATGGAGATGCCCGGCCGGATGACCCTCTGCAACATGGCGATCGAGATGGGGGCCAAGGTCGGGATCGTACCGCCGGACGAGCGGACGTGGGCCTACCTCGCCCCCCGTCGGCCCGGCATCGCCCCGTTCGAGCTCGCCTCGGACCCCGGCGCGGCCTTTGCCGAGACCCGGACGTACGATGCCTCGGCGCTCGAGCCGCAGGTCGCCGTGCCCCACAACGTCGACCACGTGGTCCCGGTCTCGAAGGTCGCGGGCACCCACGTGGACCAGGTCTTCATCGGCTCGTGCACGAACGGCCGGTTCGAGGACCTCGCCGAGGCCGCGGAGGTGCTCGGCGGACGCTCGTTCTCGACCGATGTGCGGGTGATCGTGATCCCGGCATCGCGCGAGGAGTACCTGAAGGCGCTCCGCGCCGGCCTGATCGAGCGCTTTGTCGAGGCGGGGGCGCTCGTGGAGGCGCCGTGCTGCGGCCCCTGCATGGGCGGGGCCTTCGGCCTGATCGGTCCGGGCGAGGTCTCGCTCTCGACCTCGAACAGGAACTTCCGGGGCCGGCAGGGCTCGGCCGAGGGCGAGGTCTACCTCTCCTCGGCCGCGACCGCAGCGGCCTCGGCGATCACGGGCGTGATCACGGACCCGCGGGAGGTCCAGTAATGCGCATCTGGAAATTTGGCAACGATATCGATACGGACGCGATCATCCCCGGCCGGTTCCTCGTCATCAACGATCCGGCCGAGCTCGCGTCCCACGCCTTCGAGGGGACCCGCGACGAGTTCGCCCGGGAGGTCCGGCCCGGCGACGTGGTGGTCGGCGGGCGGAACTTCGGCATGGGCTCCTCGCGCGAGCACGCGCCCCTGGCCCTGAAGGGCGCAGGGGTCCGCTACGTGGTCGCCGAGTCCTTCGCCCGGATCTTCTACCGGAACGCGGTCAACGTCGGCCTCCTGCCGCTCGCAACGCGGTCCACGGCCGGCTTCGCCGACGGTGCGGAGGTCTCGGTCGACCTGGCCGCGAACACGATCACGGCCGGGGGCGAGACCCACTCGCTCGACCCCGTGCCCGCGTTCCTCCAGCGGATCGCGGATGCGGGCGGGCTCGTCGAGTACGCAAAGACCCTCGAGGAGGTGGAGCTGTGCAGCACCGCGTCGCAGTGATCGGCGGGGACGGGATCGGCCCCGAGATCGTGCGGGAGGGCTGCCGGGTCCTCGAGGCCGCGGGAGAGCGCTACGGCTTCGACCTCGACTTTACCGAGTTCGGGATCGGCGCGGACCGCTACCTCGAGACCGGCGAGCTCCTGACCGAGGACGACCTTGCCGAACTCGGGAAGTTTCGGACGATCTACTTCGGCGCGATCGGCGACGAGCGCGTGAAGCCCGGTGTCCTCGAGAAGGGGATCCTCCTCGCGCTCCGGTTCCACTTCGACCAGTACGTGAACCTGCGGCCGATCAAGCTCCTCGCCGGAGTCCCGACGCCGCTCGCGAACAAGGGCCCGGCCGAGATCGACTTCGTCGTGGTCCGCGAGAACACCGAGGACTTCTATGTCGGGATCGGGGGGCGGCAGACGGCGGGCAGGCAGCACGCCGAGCTCGAGGTGCTCCGCTCGCTCTACTCCGTGAAGTTCGGGCTCGACGTCGAGTCGGACGCGGAGGAGCTCGCGTACCAGATCGGGGTCGTGACCCGCGAGGGCTCGCGCCGCGTGATGGAGTACGCATTCGAGCTCGCCGAGCGGCGGCAGAAGAAGGTCTCGTCGGTCGACAAGGCGAACGTGCTCTCGGACGTCTACGGGCTCTGGCGCGAGGTCTTCGCTGACGTGGCGGCCGCGCACCCCTCGGTCTCGACCGAGTACACGTTCGTGGACGCGATCACCATGTGGTTCGTCAAGAACCCCGAATGGTTCGACGTCGTGGTCACACCGAACATGTTCGGCGACATCATCACCGACCTCGGCGCCATGATCCAGGGCGGGCTCGGCCTGGCCCCCGGCGGCAACATCAACCCCCGGGGAACCTCGATGTTCGAGCCCATCCACGGCTCGGCCCCCAAGTACCGGGGCCAGAACCGGGCGAACCCGATCGCGACGGTCTGGGCGGGAGCGCTCCTCCTCGACTCCCTCGGCGAGCACGAGGCGGCCGACGGCGTGGTCGCCGCGATCGAACAGACGATCGTCGACGGCGTCGTGACGCGGGACATGGGCGGCGCGGCCGCCACATCGGACGTGGGCGACCACCTCGTCCGGCTGATAGGCAGACGGAGCTAACCGGAAATGTCCGAGATGGTCCGCTGGATCACCGAGCACTTCGACGAGGTGCCTCCCACGCCCGCGCTCGTGATCGATGCGACCAAGCACATGCGCAAGAACGAGCGAAAGCAGCTCTTCTCCGAGGACCTCCCCTCGATGAAGACCGCCGAGGGGCGGTGGTTCGAGGGGGTCATCTACGAGCGCATGCTCCGCCTCGTCCAGCGGACCGATCTCGTCGGCGGAATCGCCCGGAAGGGCGCCGACGCTCCGCCCGTGGGCCAGAACGCGGCCCTCGGCCAGAACGGGCTCTTCTACTCGAACATCGGCGACATCAAGATCCGCGGCAACGGCCAGGACCTCGCCGAGTTCGACCTCCTGCTCAAGGACCGGGACGGCAACATCGCCTTTGCCGAGATCGTGACCTCGCCCACGGACATGAAGGAGTTCGAGGCCGAGATCCGGTTCAAAAAGCGGCTGATCGGGTTCATCTACGGCCAGGCCCAGGTTCCGTTCCTCCTCTACTCGTCGGTCGACGTCTCGCGACATCCGATCGTGAAGCGGATCATGAAGGAGCCCGACAACGGCCTGGTCGTCACCGGTCCCTGCGAGGAGCTAAAAAGGCTGATCGAGGGGCACCCGGTCCGGAACCACACGAGGAAGAGCCCGAAGAACTCGAAGTTCTTCCGCGCCGACGAGATCCAGGCCCGGCGGACGTTCGACTTCAAGGCCCTTCACGAGGAGCGCCGGCAGCGGCTCCTGCAGATGATCGCGGCGAAGGCGACGAAGGCCGAGTTCGCCGAGCCAGACGACCTTCCGCCCATCGTCCGGAAGATCCTCTGCGGCGGTCTCTACCCGTCCGCCGCGCGGGCACTCTGCGGGAGCTACCCGCTCACGATCCGGGGCAAACCCATTCCATGCGCCGAGGTCCCGAAGCGCTACTCGAAGATCGTGCTCGCGGTCAACCTGCCCGACGGCGATCCGATCATCTACCTGCGCTCCCGCCACCGGATGGAGTACCTGAAGATGGTCCGGGACAAGCAGGGCGGGTTCAAGTTCGAGTCGGCCCGCACCCCGCACATGGCCGGCTTCTTCCTCTGGCTCGAGACGATCGCGCCGAGCCTCGGGTCGCAGATCGCCCACGAGATCCTGATGACCTTCATCGGCCCGGGGAGGAACACGGCCCCGTTCGTGCCCAATAACGGCGGGCAGGCGCCGAAGAAGGAACCGGTGCAGAAGAAGGAGCCGGCCCAGCAGAGAGGACGGAGGCAGCAGAAAGGGAGCCCGACCGGAGAGGTCGCCCAGCCGGGGGCGAACGACGCTCCGAAGGCGCCGCGTCGTCGTCGGAGGGCCCGCAGGCGGAAGGCGAGCCCGTCGGAGTCCGCAGCCGGCGGGCCGATATCGGTCGACCCGAGCCCGGGCCCCTCCGCCTGAGCCCCGGCAGGCCCCCCGCTCCCCGATACCGGAGTAGCCCCATCCGCTCTCCGCCCCGTTCCTGTATCTCCTTCCTCGCAGTCGGAGCGGTACTCCTCGAATGCGGGACCCTGTTACCGGATCAGCACCCACCCGACGGCGTTGGCCGCGATCCACCCGACGGCCACGCCGAGCGCGACGAGCGTGCCCGTCCCGCCCAGGTGCTGCGGCATGACGATCGGATAGGCGACGAGGGCGAGGAGGCCGATCCCGACCCAGAGCGCCACCCCGACTGCCGTCAGCGCGGCACTCCGCCTCCCGGCCTGCGGCTGCACGGCCGGCTCCGGGACCCGGTCGTCAGGGGGCGCGACCGTCGCGTCGCCGGCTCCGACCTCGGGGCCCGCACGGGCGAGGAGCGCCTGGAGCAGGCTGTCCGCCGCGTTCCTCCGCTCCCGGAGACCTGCGTTCTCCGGGTCGAGGGCGACCGCCTCCTCGAGGTCGGCAACGGCTCCGCGTACCTCCGCGACCGCTGGGCCGGGGTCCGCGTCCTCCTCTCCGCCAGTCGCGCGCGCGATCCGTCCCTCGGCCCGCTCGAGAAGGAAGTGGGCGAGCGGCGCGCCCAGCAGCTCGCGCTCGCCGAACGGCACCGCCCGCTGGAGCAGCCGGATCGCCTCGTCCCGCTCCTCGCTGCTGTACAGGACCCTGGCCTTCGCGAGCACCGCCTCGGAGACCGGATGCGCGACCGCGGACCGCACCTCCGCGAGGGCGTACGCCCGCTCCCAGTGGCCGAACGCCTCGTCCGTCCGGTCCGCCGCAAGGGCTCTCAGGCCGAGCTCGAACCGCGCTCGCGTCTCCAGATCCCTTGTCTCGGCGATACCGCGCTCTGCCGGGTCGAGCCGCTCCAGTGCCCCCAGCGCGCTCTCGTACTCCCCGTCCTCGACGAGCTGCCGGATCCGGGCGAACCCGGAGAAGAGGGGCAGCTGGTCCGGGCACTGCGCCTCGACCGAGGCCCGGACCTTGTCGAGGAGACCGACCTCGGCGAGCAGGGCCGGCCCGGCGGCGATCGCGGCCGGCGAGAGACCGCGGCCCGAGAGGATCCGGAGGGTCGGGAGGGCGCGCGCGGCCCGCAGCTCGGACCGGAAAAGTGCCCGGTGCTCCCTGAACCTCGCCTCGCCGTGGACGTCGCCACTCTCGTGGAGACGGGCGATGATCGCTCCGAGCTCGTCCGTGAGGTGCCTCTCGAGCGCATACGCCGCGATCTCGGCCGCACCGCGGTTCCTGCTCAGTACACCCCACTCGGTCCAGAAGTCTTCGGACGCGGCGAGGGCCGCGAAGCGGGAGAGGGCCGCGTCCCAGAGGCGTGCTGTAGTGTCGGGCGGCGTCGGAAGGTTCGGGCCGTTCCGGCCGGAGCCGCGTGCCTCCCAGTAGGAGAGGAGTGCGATGGAGTGCGTGGCGGCCGGGAGGGGAAACCCCCGCCGCTCGATCGCGCGCCACCGCTCGTCCGCACGGCGCCGCTCCGCGACCTCGGCAAGGGCCTCGATCCGGTCGTTGAACGCGAGGTCGTCGAGGTACCGCTCCTGGTAGAGAAAGAAGTCGGCAAGGACTCCGTCCTGCAGCATCGGAGCACCCGGTGCCGCGGGGCGATCGGACTCGATCACCGATCCGTCGGCCTCGCGAGGTCCCTCCGGGGAGCTCCCCATCTCTTCCTCCGGCGCTCCGAGCCCTCTCCCCCTGGGTTCCGACGGCTCCTCCTTCTCCCGATCCGGAATCGAAGCGGGCTGCAACGGGTCTCTCTTCATCTATCTCCTCTCGCTCGCGTTCACCTGGTGCCCGGGCATCAGGAGGAGACGAACAGCACCCCAAATCGCGTGCTCTTTCCTGCGCCCCCGCCGCTGCGCTGGTCTGTTGTCAATACTACGCCCGCGACTATTAATCCATGCATGCCCGTATTCGCGTCGGGAGGAGCCGGCCCTCCCGGCGCGCTCGTCTCGATGCGAGGTGATAAACGGGGGGAGCGTCCAACGTTCGGGACGTGTCGCCGTCGATCCTGCTCGTCCCCGTGGAGCCGCTCCCCCCGACGGCCGAGCTCGACACCCTCCGGCTGCTGCTCGCCCGCGCCTTCGACCGGACGGTCCGGGTCACGGAACCCGTCCGGGCCCCGGCGGCAGCCCGACTCGCCCCCGATCGCTTCGCCATCGAGCCGATCCGGGCCGCGATCGCCGCGTCGTGGGGCTGCGGCTGCCGTGATCGGCTCGTCGGTGTGACCGCAGCGAGGCTGGAGGGCGAGGCCCGGGGGATCGAGTGCGCGGGCGTCTGCGCGGTCACCCTGTCGCCCGGAGCGAGCCCCACTGCGGCCGTCCGCGCCGTCGGCCGGAGTCTCGGCCTCGGAGACTGTCCCGACCCCGGCTGTGTCATGCATCCCTGCGGAGATGCCGTGTTGCTCTGCTGCGCCTGCCGGGCCCGATGTTGAGCCCGGGACCGCCGCTTTTTTCTGTCTTTATGTCCTGGAGAATGGATATGGCCAGCGATGCAACGGCTGGGGGGGCCCGCCGGTTCCGCATGCGGGAACGTCTCTTCGACCTGGGCGAGGACTTCTCGATCGAGGACGAGACGGGGAGGCCCGTCTACCTGGTCGACGGCCAGGTACTCACGCTGAAACAGACCTTTCTGCTCAAGGACCTGTCCGGCCGGTTCCTCGCGCGAATCCGGGAGCCCCTGATCGCGCTCCGCGAGACGGTCGTGATCGACCGGGAGGGGGCGCCGACGGCGACCGTCCGGCGCGCCCTCCTCTCCCTCCTGCGCCCCCGGTTCCACGTCGAGCTCTCCGATGGAGACCTGGAGGTCGTGGGGGACATCATCGGCCACGAGTACACCATACGCCGGGACGGGACCGACGTAGCACGGATCTCGCGCCGGTGGTTCTCGCTCCGTGAGACCTACGGCGTCGAGGTGGCCCCCGGCGAGGACGCGCCGCTCGTCCTCGCGATCGCGGTCGCCCTCGAGGCCTTCGAGTCCGGGGAGTAGGTCACTCGAGCAGGACGAGCCCCACCGAGACCACGTCCGGCCGAAGGATCTTCCCGTACTCGAGATTCCGTGACGGGATGGTCTTCAGCTCCCAGCCGACCCTTCGGGCCGTCGCGAAGACGTC
>Ga0074195_1002985_pt1 | contig 16987 bp, 10 predicted proteins | sample EPASupsiteHSE623_FD_64525 | JGI IMG/M metagenome (GOLD analysis project Ga0074195, IMG submission 64525) | Bioremediated contaminated groundwater from EPA Superfund site, New Mexico - Sample HSE6-23 | ecosystem: Environmental > Aquatic > Deep subsurface > Groundwater > Contaminated ...
AACGGCGAGCTTGACGAAGCGTTCGCCGCGTTCAAGGCGGCCGGGGTGACCGAACTGGTGGTCGACCTGCGCTACAACGGCGGCGGTTGGCTCGACGGATCGGAACACCTCGCGAGCCTCATCACCGGCGGAACGCTCAAAGACAAGCTTTTTACGCGGCTCACCTACAACGACAAACATCAGGATTACAACAGCGACTATCATTTCAAGGACTACAGCCAGAGCCTTGGATTGACCAAGGTCGCCTTCATCGCCACCGGCGGTACCGCCTCGGCGAGCGAAGTGGTCATCAACGGCCTCAAGCCCTATGTCGATGTCATGATCGTCGGCGATACCACCTACGGGAAGCCGGTCGGGATGAATCCGATGGATCACTGCGAGTATACATTGGTGCCGATCACCTTCAAGCTGGCCAACGCCGATGCGTACGGCGACTACTTCGACGGGATGCCGGCCGACTGCGCCGCCGATGACGATGTGACGCGCGATTTCGGCGACCCGGAAGAGGGATCGCTGAAGGCGGCGCTCTCCTACCTTAACGACAAGACCTGCCCCGCCGCGACGGTCCGCTCATGGCGTCCCGGCGAACTCGATATCCGCACGGTGCCCTATCAGATGGGCTGGCTGTTCTAGAAAGAAATATCTTGAAAAAACCTACGGGACGATATTCGGCGTGAAGGTCAGCGTGTCGCCGTTTATCTCGATGAGGGTGATGACCGTGTCCTGACGGTTGTACTGCTGTATCGTCACATCGCCGTAGAGGTTGCCGACCAGCTCGTTCCCCAGCCGCGTCCAGCGGGCGTAGGAGTCGGTACCGTCGAGCGTTACGGTCTTGGGTATCGACCAGCCGATGGACGAAAGTTTCAGGTGGAACTCGATGGCGCTGCCGTCATCGGTCAGGCCGTAGAACTTGGTATCCAGATAGATCGTCGTGAACCCGGAAGTGGTCCGCGTCATGAGATCGGCCCCTTCAAAAGTGACCGTTTCTTCGCCGTTGATGATGGTCACCGTTGCGGTAGGCGCACTCATGGTGGACTGGTCGTAATAGTAATAGAGCGTCGAGTATTTCTCTTCCTGACAGGCCCCTTCGTATTGGACCGATGTTCCCGCCTGATAGGCGTAGCAGTCGTTGTCGTAGGTCAGCAGGTCGCAGCCGCAGACCGGAGCATAGAGATCGGGGCAGGTCGCGGGGATATCGGTGCAGGTGCCGGGACCCATGCAGACGCCAACATCGTAAAGGCAAAGTTGCTTGCTGCCCGAACTACTGCCGCATTCTTCGTTCGAGTAACAGCCCGGCGTGGTGCCGCATTCGCCTGCGTAGTCGACATTCACCCCGGCTGCCGAAGCATCGCATTCACTGCCGTAGGTGGTGCCGTCACAGCCGCAGACCGGCGAATAGAGCGGCGGACACATCTGGGGACGGTTCTCGCAGGTTCCGGCAAGGAAGGTCTTGCAGTTGCCGGCCGGTTTGGCGCAGTATTCGGTCGGATCACAGTTGTTGTTGTCGCCGCAGGAGACCGTAACCATGTCGCTATCGGGTTTCACATCGTCGGTCCAATCCTGATCGGGGCCGATGGGGCCGTCGTCGGTCGGCATCGGAGCATCGTCGGTCCACACGGTGCCGTCGTCGGGCCACACGGTGCCATCGTCGGTCCACACGGTACCGTCGTCGGTCCACACGGTGCCGTCATCGGTGATCGGTTCACCGTCATCGTTGACGACCTCGTTGTCATCATTGATGATCTGCCCGTCATCGTTCACGATCTCGCCATCGTCGGTCACGAGTTGACCGTCATCGTTCATCAATTGACCATCGTCGTTGATGAGTTGGCCGTCGTCATTGATGAGTTGGCCGTCATCGTTCAGAAGGTCGTCACCGACAAGGTCGTCCTCATCGCCGATGGCAAGTTGATCCGTGTCGACGGGGTTGTTGTCGGGGGTCGGTCTTTTATTCACCGAACCGTTGTCGCATGCCACTGTGACGAACAACACCAACAAGCTCACGATCAGATGTCTCATGTTTCTCTCTCCCCAATATAAGCTTCTCTACGACGTACAGGATAAAGAAAAAGTTGTAAAAAGTCGAAAAAAATCAGTAGGGGGTATAGGTCAGCAGCTCACCGCTCAATTCGATGAGGGTGACGGTGCCGTTGTTGTCGCGTTGGTACTGCGATATGGTCACTTCGCCGTACAGGTTGCCCAGCAGTTGGGTGGGGCCGCCGCTGTAGGAGTTGGTCCACTGGGCGTAATTTTCGGTGCCGTCGAGCGTCACGGTGTAGGGGAGCGAGAAGCCGTTGCTGTACACGGTCAGCAGCAGATTGACAACGCCGCCGCCGTCGGGTCCGTAGAAGGTGGTGCCGAGCGTTACGCCGCCGGTGAAGGGTGTCCGGGTGATAAGATCGGCGCCCTCGAAGGTGACCGTTTCGTTACCGGTATTGATGGTGACGGTAGCGGTCGGTGCACTCATTTCCTGGCTATAGTAGTAGGAAAGCGTCGAATATTTGTTCTCGCCGCCGCATTCGCCCTCATAGTTGACCGAGACGCCGCTCGCGTTGGCGAGACACTCATTGGAATAGGTATTGCCGTCACAGCCGCAGACCGGGGCGTACATGCCGTCGCAGGCCAAAGGCATCATTCCGCAAGTGCCGGGGCCGGCGCAGGCACCGGTCTTGAATTGGCAGAAGCCCATGCTGCCGTTCGGATCGCCCGGGCACTCCTCGTTGCTGTAACACCCGGTCTGAATACCGCATTCTCCCTCGTAGGAGACATTCATGAAGGCGGCATGTGCCAGACATTCGTTGCTGTAGGTATTGCCGTCGCAGCCGCAGACCGGCGCATAGACCTCGGGACAGCCGTCGGTCGGCGGCATTTCGCAGGTGCCGGTACCATTTTCACAGACGCCGGTCGCCTTCTGGCAGAGCATCGCCACGAAATCGCCGCACTCCTCGTTCGATTTGCAGGGGGTGACCGACCCGCACTCGCCTTCGTAGGCGACATTCACCCCGGCGGCGTTGGCGAAGCAGGGGTGTTTGTAGGTCACATTGTCACAGCCGCAGACGATTATTTCGGCCGACAGCATGCCGCAATCAAGCGGAAGTTCCGTGCAGGTGCCGGTAATGAATGAATCGCATGTGCCGTCCGGTTTGGCACAGAATTCGAATTCGCTGCAGTCGGTATTGCTGCCGCAAGAGTTGGTCGAACCGCATTCGCCTTCGTAGGCGACATTCATGCCGGCAGAGAAGGCACTGCATTCGTTGCTGTAGGTATTACCATCGCAACCGCAGACCGGCGCGTAGATATCATCACAGCCTTGAGGCATCTCGGTGCAGACGCCGGTGGCGGCGCTCACCGAGCAGGTCCCCGTTGCGCGCTGGCAGAATTGCCCCTCTTTGCAGTCGCCGTTGAAACCGCAGGTGGTGACCGATCCGCATTCACCCTCATAGATAACATTGACGCCGTAGGAGTGGGCCATGCATTCGTTGTCGTAGGTCACATTATCGCAGCCGCAGACCGGGGCGGAGATCGTGGGACATTCGGCCGGGCGTACTTCGCAGGAGCCGGATCCCTCTTTGCAGAGTCCCGCTGCCTTCTGGCAGAGTTCGGTCGGCAGACAATCCTTGTTGAGCGAACAGTCACCCACGGGAATATCGCTGTCGGGCTGGACCTCGTCGGGAAGTAGCCCATCATTGTCGGTGATGATCTGACCATCGTCGTTCACGACCTGACCGTCATCATTGATCAGTTCACCGTCATCGTTGATGAGCTGTCCGTCGTCATTGATGAGTTGCCCGTCGTCGTTGAGCAGGTCATCGCCACCGGTCTGATCGGTGTCGTTCGTGTTGGTGTCGGGGCCCGGTTTCTGGATGGTGCTCCCGTCGCAGGCGACGATCAGCAGAAGTACCGAGCACAGGATGTAACACATCATTTTCATGACTATCTCCCCCTACATAATAAAGGACAAGTTCGCACCCTTTAGTGGTGATACTACCACAAATTTATGGCAAGTCCACGAAAAAAATAATGAAAGTATTGGTAACGGTCTGAAATAATGAAGGGAATGTTGGGGATGACTATTTGTTCTTATATTTCTTCAGGACATCGATGACATAGTCGACATCGGCGGCGGTGTGATCGGCGTTGATCTGGAACCGGATCTCCTCGGAACCTTTCGGAACGACCGGATAGTTGAGACCGGTGCCCAGCACGCCGTGATCGGTGAGCCACTTTACGATGTCGGCGGTCTTCTGCGTATCGCGCACCATCAGCGGGGTGACCGGATGCGGGCCGGGGATCGTCTCGTAGCCGTTATCGACGAGTCCCTTCTCGAAGCGCGCGGTCATCTCGGAAAGATGCTTGAGCCGCTTCTTCCCCTCGTCGCTTTCGAGGATGTCGAGTACCTTGAGGACCGCGGTGGTCTCTCCGACCGTTATCGGGTTGGAGTAGATGTACATCGGCGCGGTCTGGCGCAGGAACTCGGTGACCGCCTTGGACGATACCACATAGCCGCCGTTGACGCCGAAGGCCTTGCCGAGCGTCCCGATGAGGATATCGACCTTCGTGCCGGTGATCTCTTCGGTGCCGCGGCCGGTCGCGCCGTAGGCTCCCACGCCGTGCGAATCGTCGGCGACGGTGGTCACGCCATCTTCGAACTTATCGTTGAACTTCTCGCAGATCTTGACGAACGCATCGAAGGGGCAGAAGTCGCCGCGCATCGAGAAGACGCCGTCGGTGACGACCACGCACCGGGTCCCTTTGCCGACCGCATCGTTCATCTTGGCTTCGAGATCGGCCATATCGTTATGCTTGTAGATGAGCTTCGCGGCGGGCCGCGCGAGTTTCATCGCGTTGATGATGCAGTTATGGTTGAGTTCGTCGGAGACAATGACGGTCGTTTCGGTTACCAGCGGGGTGATGACGCCCAGCGAGGTGACATAAGCGCTCGAGAAGAGCATCGTTGCTTCGCGGCCGTGGAACTTCGCGAGCCGTTTTTCGAGTTCGATGTGCGGCGCATGGGTCCCCGATATGAAGCGGACCGCGCCGGGGCCGACGCCGTAGCTCTTGGTCCCTTCCTCTTCGGCGTGGATGACCGCCGGGTGCATCGACAGGCCGAGATAGGAGTTCGAGTTCATCTTGATGAATTCCTGCGTATAGCCTTCGACGACATAGCGCGGTCCCTTGTCGCCTTTCGCGAGGATGACCTTCGTGATGACCATCTCGGCCCCCTTCGCGGTCCCCTTTTCCTTGAGGCCGTTCACGTGGGCGGTCAGGGTTTTGTTGAGTTTCGTCAACGACATGGCGCGCTCCTTTATTTTTTAAGTTTCTTCGTGAGGGCGGTCAGCATGTCGACCGTCATCGAGGAAAGGTCGTACGCCGGTTTCCAGCCCCATTCGGCGCGGGCGGCCGAATCGTCGATCGACTCCGGCCATGAATCGGCGATCGCCTGACGGAAGTCGGGCTTGTATTCTACCGTGAAGGAGGGGATATGTTTCTTTATCTCGGCCGCCAGTTCGCCCGCGGTGAAGCTCATGCCGGCGACATTGAAGTCGGCATGATGTTTCAATGTGCTGAAGTCGGCCTCGAACAGATCGAGGGTCGCCTTGAGACAATCGGGCATGTACATCATCGGGAGCTTGGTGCTCTCTTTGACAAAGCAGGTGTATTTCCCGTGAAGGATCGCGTCGTAGTAGATGGCGACCGCGTAGTCGGTGGTGCCGCCGCCCGGGAGCGCTTCATTGCTGATGATGCCGGGATAGCGCAGGCCGCGGACATCGAGGCCGTACTTGCGGACATAGTAGTCGCCGAGCAGTTCGCCGGAGACCTTCGTTATGCCGTACATCGTGGTCGGTTTGAGCACCGTCGCCTGCGGCGTATTGACCCGCGGCGTGCTCGGCCCGAAAGCGGCGATGGAGCTCGGGGTGAGCACTTGTTTTATTTTTTTCTCGCGGGCGATCTCCAGAACGTTGATGAGACCGTTCATGTTGATGTCCCACGCGAGCATCGGATCCTTCTCGCCGGTCGCCGAAAGGATGGCGGCCATGTTGACGATATGGTCGATGCGGTGTTTGTCGCAGATCGCAGCCAGCGCGGCGCGGTCGCGGATGTCGAGATACTCGAACGGACCGGTCTGTTTGAGCTGGTCGGCCGTATCGGTCTTTATGTTGGAGGCGACGACATTCTCTTTCCCATAGCGCTCGCGCATTTTCTGGGTGAGTTCCGTGCCTATCTGTCCCGCCGCTCCGATGATGAGGACCCTTCTCATGATGCCACTCCACGAATAGGTGGTTTATAATCGCCGATCGGACATATAAAAAAACCGTGCAAATATACTGCCGGTAGGGGTGGTGTCAAGATAAAAGTCGGAAGGGATGATATTAACGGATGGCCGGTTTGACCGATGATTCGACGAGGCGGTATATCTTTTTACGGATATCCTCCTTGTCCGACTTCTCGGCGATGGAAAGTTCGGTGGCCAGTATCTCTTCTGCGTCCTGCAGCAATTTTTCTTCGCCGTAGGAGAGCCCCTTCTTCCGTTTGAGGAACAGTAGATCGGAGATGACCAGCGCTACATCGGTCGCTTTGCCGGTCTTCATCTTGTCCTGGAAGTAGCGGTAACGCTTGTTCCAATTCATCTTGAGCAGGAGCGGGTTCCGTTCACGCAGGCAGGTGTACACATCGGTGGTAGAGGTCTTTTCCACCACATTCCGCAGTCCCATGCGCGAAGCCGAGTCGACCGGCACGAAGACCTTGGATCCGGAATGGACCATGTTGACCACATAACACTTCACCTTGTCGGTGCCGAGCGCCTTGTCTTCGATGGAGACGATCTCGCCTACACCGTAGTTGGGGTACACAGCCAAATCGCCTTTCTTGAAATGCATCACGGGAACCTCCATGTGAGAGATTCGTAAGAGCACCAGCCAATGTAGCGAGCGCCGCCGGCGAAGTCAAGAAAATTCTGAAAATACTTTGGATTTTCAAGTTGTTATGCTGTCAATTGTATTCGTTATGTAACAGAAAGTATAGCGATGGCGGCCATGGTGATCACGGTCCTTGAAAAGACAAAGTTTCCTGCATACGGGGAGTTGACACTTTTTCAAGTGAACGGAACGAATACGATTTGTGAATGGTCAACGAGTGGCGAATTCTTCCAGTGATTGACGGGTCAGGCCGTTCTCCTCGTGTATCCGGAGGACCTGATTTGCAGATATATCTTTGAATGTACTTATACTTCCTGCCTTGTTGGGCCAGCGGATCGTGATCTCTTCGGCGATACAGGAGTCGCCGGTCCCCATAATGACCAGCGGGTCGTTCTGGAAGCCGAAAAGGCCGTAACCGCCTTGAACTTCATGAATAAATGTCTTTCCACTCACCTTCACGGTGATACGGGCGCCGATGGCCATCCGATTGGCGCCGTCGCTTTTTCCCGAACCCTCCAGAGAGAACATGAAGCGGTTGGCGTTCTGGCCGGTATCGTTGCGGAGCACTTTCACCCACGGTTGGGTCGGCGCCGGAGGGATGTCGGTGGCGGTCCAGCGCATAAGCGATGAACCGACGACCAGATCATAGTCGCCGTCGCGGTCGTAGTCGATGAGGGTGGCACCGTGTGAACGGATGACACGAGTACCGGTGTCTTTGCCCGATTCCTTAAAGGTCCCGTCGTTTTGCTGCTGATACAGGAGGGCGTAGGTGCCGGGATAGTCTGAACTCAACACATAGAGGTCGATACGGCCGTCGTTGTCGAGGTCGCCCGCCAGCGCTCCGAGATCACCTTCATTCCAGCCGGATATATGGGTCCGGAGGATGCCGGTCGCCTCGCGGCCGGGACGGGTGAAGGGTTTCTCGGGAAAGCCGTCGTTGCGCAGGAGCTCGGTCTTGTCGGATGCCTGACCGATATGCCAGTGGGCGAGTTCGACGCCGAGCAGGTCGAGGTCGCCGTCGTTGTCGATATCGGCACAAACGGTGCCGGAGCTATTGCCGCCGAGGCGTGCAGGATGGTCGCTGTAGCCCGGTTCCCACGCATCTTCAAGTCCGGTACAGGTTATCGAGGGGTTCGCGGCATCGGCGCAGTAGTCGCCCGCGTCGGTGTGGCTTTTACAGTAGCAGAGGAACCACTGGTCGTCCGAATAGTCGAGGGTATCGTCCTCGGCGAACTTTGAGGAGAGCGAAAGATCCTCGAAGGTGCCTCCCGTGTTGCGCCAGAACATGTTGAAGCCGCGGCCGTAGGTGGTGGTCATGAGGTCCTGCCAACCATCGCCGTCGACATCGCAGGCGGTGACGCCCCACGTCGGTTTATGGTTGGTCCCCGCCTTGATGGTCTCATCGGTCGGTTTGAGGGTGGCGAGTCCCGTTTCCTTGGTCACGTTGGTGAACTTCCCGTTGCCGCCGCCGCGGTGCAGCGTGTCCATCTCGGCATTCTCGGGATAGCCGTATGTGCCGTAGTGATGGCCGGCGAACAGATCAAGTTTCCCGTCACGGTCGTAGTCGATGAATGAAGCGCCGGCGAGCGGGTCAAGGTAGACGGCGAAGAATTCATGGTAGGGAGCGATGGTGAAGGTGCCGTCGCCTTTGCCGAGGAACAGAGAGCTGCGGTCGCCGGTATCTTCGGTATCGGAGTCGAGGTAGGCGGTGTTGAAGGCGTCGACGAATCCGTCGTTGTTGACGTCGCCCCAGATGACGAACGAGGAAACGCGACCATCTTCACCTTCACGGGTCTTGAAAAGGCCCGATGTCCAGGTGACCTCGGTGAAGCCGGTCCCCTTGTTGTTGAGGAGCAACCGGTAGAGGCCGGTCGGCAGTTCGGAGTTCTCGCGGGTCTTTCCTCCTTTGGATATATAGAGGTCGGGCCACCCGTCGTTATTGATGTCGGCGGTGGTGATGGTTGAACCGGCGACCACCAAACCCTCTTCGCCGAAGCCGATCTCATCGGTAACATCAGTGAATACGAGTGGATAAGGGCCCTTTCCGGGTGTCAGACAGGCCGGCTCGGGCAAAAGATCGCCATCAGAAAGAAGTTCATCGGTATCATTGACGAGTGTATCGTCATCAACATCCTTTTTATTATCGGGGTCTTTACATGCAATAGTCACTACCACAATAATGAAAGAAAGAAAAAGGAGCGAGAACTTTTTCATGGCGGCCTCCCGTCGCTTGAGTAGACAACTATACTCCGGAGGATTTGTTTTTGCAAATAGTCGGATTATTTTACATGAAGATTTTGGTTGAACTTATTATGCTCTTTGATATAATGGCCTGTTTGTTTTTTATCATCGCATGAGGTCCATCATGAGAAAGTTCGCCGAGATCGTTGTTTACTGGTGTTTGCTTGCCGGAAGCGCCCTGTTATTCTCTTCCTGTGAGTTGATATCGAGCGTCGACAGATCGAAGATCTCCGACGAGGGAACTGACCCGGCCGACCAGGATCCGTTGTTTGCCGATGAGGACGATATCGTTCCGACCGAGGAGGAGCCGGAAGGGGAGGTCGATATCGATCAGAAGACCGACAAGGATACTGTGGTAAAAGATGATGGTCCGACAATAACCGATGACGGTGAGGTCGAACCGGACGACGCTACCGTGGTGACCGATGACGCGACGGTCGAACCGGACGACGCCACCGTGGTGACCGATGACGCGACGATCGAACCGGACGACGCTACCGTGGTGACCGATGACGCGACGGTCGAGCCGGACGACGCTACCGTGGTGACCGACGATGCGACGGTCGAACCGGACGACGCCACCGTGGTGACCGATGACGCGACGGTCGAATCTGACGATACGGTGATAGTGACCGATGATGTGGCGACCGACGACATCGTGATCGACGGTGACGAATCGTTGAACGATGACGACAGCATAGTGTATGTGGATCCTTGCTCCCTGTTCAATCCCTGTTTAGAAGCTAACCGCTCGGTCTGTACCGATGTTAATCTCGACGGCATAGCCGAATGCTCCTGCGACAGCGGCTATCACTGGAACGATACGGAACAGTCCTGCCTGGAGACGATAGCCATCGAATGGTGCGATACCTACGCGCCGATGAACGCCGTCTTCGAATATGGCGAGACCGGGACCTTCTACGGCCGGCTTTACATCGCCGGTCTGACCGACCAGAGCCCCGAGGTCGAAGCAATGCCCCAGATCGTTGCGCAGCTCAACGGCAACACGAGGGGAAGCGATGCCACGGCCTGGCCCGGCGATGGGTGGGTCACGATGGAACCCAATCCCGACAACGAGATCGCCCCGTTCATAGGGGAGGATGACGAGTATATGGTAACGGTGCCGGTCATGAATCCGGTCGGAGAATGGGACTTCGTCGTCCGCTTCTCGGGCGACAGCGGTCAGACATGGACCTATTGCAACGGCCGCGACAACACGGAACCGCCCTACAACGGTACCGACGCCGACGATCCCTATGACCCGGCGAAGAACGGCCACTTCAGCGTCGTAACGCCCTATGACGACCCCTGCCTGCCCGATAATCCCTGTGTCGAGACGAATCGAACGGTCTGCAGCGATGTGAATCTCGACGGCGAAGAGGAATGTTCCTGCGATGCGGGCTATACGCTCGATGGCGGCGATACCTGCATCAACCAGAAAGAGGTCGCCTGCGATACCGACAACGACAATCCTATCAACAGCCACGATATCGTGGAGCAGGTGCCGGTCACCTATGACGGCACGAATTGGAGCTCTCCGACCGATTGTGTGTGGGAATGCGATACCGACTACATCGAGGACGATTTCGGTTCCTGCGTCCTTGCCGCCGGTCCTTGCGCCGACAGTCCCTGTACCGATGCGAACAAACATGTCTGCGCCGACGACGGCGACGGCAACCCCGTCTGCTCCTGCGACGAGCACTACAACGATCTTGATGACAACGGCACATGCGAACCGGACACGCAGAATGTCGCCTGTACCAATGAGCTGCCGGAGAACGCCTACTGGGATTATACCGGGCCTTATACCGGGTCCGGTACGGTGATGCAGACTTGGAGCGACAATGGATGGATGCCGCCTGCCGACACTTGTCCCTGGGGGTGCGTCGTCGATCATGTCCGAGAGAACGATGCCTGTATCCATGAGAAGCAGGTTCCCTGTGATACCGATAACGGGAATCCGGAGAACAGCACCGATATCGTGGTCGATGTGACGGTCATATATACCACGGGAGGTATCGGTGACGGTTGGAGCCAGCCCGATCTTTGTGAATGGACCTGTGACGACGGATACCATTGGAATGAAGATGTCATGGAATGTCTTCAGAACCTGACCATCGACTGGTGCAACCTCGACCGGCCGACTGACGGTACGTGGGAGCGCGGTTCCGCATTCGATACTTTTGGTCGCGTGTACATCGCGGGAGTGACCGATCAGACCAGCGGTAATGACGGCTCCGCGTATGCCCAGATCATTGGTCAGATCGGCTTCGGTGCGGCAGGCACCGATGCGGCGATGTGGGATATGTGGGGAACGCTTGCGCCGAACATGGAGCAGGATCCGCTGACCGATATGGATGAATACGCGATGTTCGACGGACCGCTCTGGCAGGATCCGGGCGACTACGATTTCCTCATCCGCTTCTCGGGCGACAGCGGTGCGACCTGGATCTACTGCAACGCCAACCGCGAATCGACGCTCGGCTACAACGGCACCGACGCCGAGAATCCCTATACTCTGGTAAAGAACGGTCATTTCACCGTCACGCCGGGCTACGCCGATCCGTGTGTCCCTGACAATCCCTGTGATGCACCGAACCAGGGTATCTGCACCGATGAGGATCTCAATGAGGTCCCTGAATGTGCCTGCGATGAGGGCTACACCTTCGATGGTGGTTCGACCTGCATTAACGAGAAACAGGTCGACTGCGCCGCAGAGCCGAACAAGCCGGCCAACAGTCACGACATCATCGAGCAGGTATGGGTGTACTACAACGGTACGAGCTGGACCGATCCCGCGACCTGTTCTCAGTGGGCGTGCGACGAGGGGTATCATTGGAACGACACCGAAGAGTCCTGCCTCGAAACGCTGACCATCAATTGGTGCAACCTTGAAACGCCGACCGATATCACTTTCTATCGGGGAGAAACGGCTTCGGTCTACGGTCGTGTTTACGTTCCCGGCGTCACCGACCAGACCGTCGATGTCGATACGGCCCCGCAGCTCCTTGTACAGGTCGGGTCGGGAGCGGCCGGGAACAGTGCGATCGACGGGATGTACTGGGGGCCGATGGAGCCGAATCCGTATAGTAATTTAGCTCCTGGTATCGGCGTGGATGAGGATGAGTATCAATACATCGGGCCGGTCACGGAAATGATCGGTGACTGGGATCTGTCGGTCCGCGTGTCGGGCGACAGCGGCGCCACCTGGACCTTCTGTAATGCGAACCGTGCGCCGGAATACAACGGTACCGATGCCGAGAATCCGTATGATCTTTTGAAGAACGGCCACTTCACCGTCACCAGCCCCTGCGGCGAGGGTGTCTGCTCGGCGCCGAACAAGTCGGTCTGTGTCGATAGCGACAATGAACCCTACTACACCTGTTCCTGCGACGAGAACTATCACGATGCCGACGGCGACTGCGCGGCCGATATGAGAACCGTTGCGTGTAGCGACAATCTCCCGGCCAACGCCTATTGGAAGGCCGACGAGGAGCATGATGGCGAAGGCAATGTCACCCAGACATGGAGCGGTACGATGTGGCTCCCGTCGGCCGACGAATGTCCGTTGGATTGCGATGCGACGTATCACTATGAGAACTCGAGTGAACAGTGCGCGCCCAACATCATCGGCCGACTGTGCACCAATCCGCTTCCCGAGGGTGCTGATTGGGTCGAGACGGGAGTCTATGACGGAGTGGGCAATCTCACGCAGACGTGGATCGGTCCCGGCGATAATGAGTGGGAACCCTCGACCGACAGTTGTCCGTGGGCGTGCACCGATCCCGCCTATCATGAGAATTACGAGGTCAACCAGTGCCTCTTGACCTATGCAATAGGCTGGTGCGGTAATATGGATCCTCTCTCTGCCAATGCCTTCCCCGGTGATCAGAAGGATATTTCCGCTGAACTCTGGATCAATAACCTGACGAATGCCAGTACGATAAACGGCACGGAGCACACCATCGATCCGTATATGCCGCAGATAAAGGCCGAGCTGGGTGCCGGACCGCATGGCACCGATCCGGCGACGTGGGACAAAATGTGGATGCCGGCGATTCCCAATGCAGATATCGGGAACAACGATGAGTACATTGCTTCTCCGGTGGTGGATATGGATCCCGGCGAATATGATTATGCCTATCGTTTCTCGGGCAACAGCGGCCAGACGTGGACCTATTGCGGGGTTGGCACATTGACGGTCCTGTGTGTCAGCAATGATGACTGCAGTTTTGATCCGACGAATCAGATATGCAATGCGGCGGGCGTTTGCGTGGATTGCGACAGCAACGATGACTGCGATGCTTGGGAACAGTGTACGGCGTATGCGTGCGAACCGCAGCCAGGTAAGTGCTCCGACGACGGCGACTGCGAGACATGGGAACAGTGCAACGGATCGCACGAATGTGAACTGGCTCCGGGCAGATGCACCGTGGATGGCGATTGCACCGCCGCTGGCAAGGTGTGCGATGAGCCGACTTATACCTGCAAACTTCCCGGCAAGCTGGTCATCAACGAGGTCGATTACGACCAGCCGGGGACCGATACGGCCGAATATATTGAACTCTTTGTGACAGGAGAAATGCCCTTAGTCCTCGCGGGATTGACATTTGAATTCTGGAATGGTAGCGGCGTGCCGATCCTATACAACTCCTCGCCGTACGATTTGGCTGTAAATGACCAATCAGTGACCACACTTAACCCCGGAGCATATTACATTATCGCGCCGCCAGCGGTTACTGCCGCTGTACAAGGAGCCTGCCCTCTATGTGTCACGAAAACAATAACCCCCACTACGAACCTTGTTCAAAATGGTCCCAACGATGCTCTGCGCATAATGAATGGGGTTACTGCTGTTGATGGATTACATTATGCCGGTTCTTTGGCAGGGTACGGTGAAGGAAGTGCGGGGCCCACTGACCCTGGTACGACCGGTAACGACAATATCTCTATAGGTCGTTGTCCGAACGGGGCCGACACCGATGATAATGGCGCAGATTTCCTGGTCATGCCTTCGACGCCGGGTGCAGCGAACACCTGTATGTAAGTTTAAGGTCTACTTCCCGAACAGTTCGAAATAACTCTTGGCCACCGTTTCGGGGGCGAACTCTTTTTTGATGTGTTCGCGTCCGGCGGCGGAAAGCCTAGCCCGGGCGTCGGCATCATGAATGAGCGCCGCGACCTTCGCCGCGAAGAAGGTGGTGTCGAACGGCGGGACCACTACGCCGGTCCGGCCGTCAATTATGTTCTCGGCCAGCGGTCCCACGCCGAAGACGACCGGTACCGCACCGCAAGCGGATGATTCGAGCGGTGTCAGCCCGAAACTCTCGGCCTGCGACGGGAAGAGTAGGATATCGGTAGCACTGAAAAGAAGTGGCATATTGGTCGTGGGAACAAATCCGATGGAGAGTGGTGTGATATGATGGTAGATGGTCGGGAAAGGAAGTTGTCCTTTGCCTGCCAGAATGAGATGTATGGGGCCGGTCGCCTGTTGATCAAGTCGACAGAGAATATCGCGTAAGAATAAGCTGCCCTTAAAGGGATTACCAAGGTGTTCAGCGGCAAAAAGAAGAATCGGATTTTCATCGGTAATGCCGAATTGGTGTCGTGCGATGGTCTTATTTTGCGGACTGAAAAAGTCGGTAGGTATGCCATGCGGGATTCTCGTGATACGGTGATTCCCCGTAAGAGGACTTTTGCGCAGGATATCTTCCATCCAGTGTGAACCAACGATGAAAAAAGGTTTCGCTTCGTCGTATATACGCCGTTTGTAGTCAGCGAGCTTTTTCGTGGTGTCTTTGCCGAGCGACGGATAAGTGCCGAGATGCTGACAATTGCCGCAGGAGTCCTGCCAATTCCGACAGTCTAACGAAGGATAAGTACAGTGTCCCGTGACGGGCCAAAGGTCGTGCACCACCCAGTAAAGCGGTGCGATGCGGGCGATATCCGGCATGAGCGAAAGAGGGAAGTAGCCGCTGTGGATATTGTTGAGGACGATGCAGTCGGGTTTCAGCGCGTGTACCATTCGCCGTATCGCCGGTCCGGAAAAGGGGAAACAGAACCCTTCGGCACCGAATCGGCGGGTGACGCGGTCTATCGTTTCCTCGATGATCCAGCCGTAAAAGCCGCGCGTGGCGTACACATTCGGCCGGCCGCTTTTCTTTTTTGCGACGACGAAATAATTCTCGGTACCGTGGAACTGCGCAAGTCCATCGGCGATGCGGTTCATCGCCACCGCTGCACCGCCACCGGCGTCGCTTTTATTGATGAAAAGAATGCGCATCGAATATCCTCCGTTGACGATGAAGTATCGCGGAGGGTAGCAGTGAAGTCAAATTTTAGGGTAAGTGCTGGTCAGAGTTCGGTCCAGGTCCCTTTCGCGAAGGTTTCGCAGGCCATTTTGTTCTGGGCACTTGCTTTGTACATGTAGGTGTTGGTACTCTTACCGTTACCTTCGTCGACGGTGCAGTACCCGGCGGCTCCTTCGGTCGGGCAGGGACCAGCAGTAAGGGCTGCCGGTGTGCCGTTGGTCGATACCGCAGTACAGTCGGTGTTCTTCTCTTCTTCAGTCCACGGACCGATATAATCGATACACTCCTCGCCGCCCGAATATTTCCCGGTGTATTTGCAGACGGTGGAGAACGGAGCCTCATCGGGGAGCTCCGTTTCGTCAGTGGGCGTATCATCGGTCACCGGTTCATCGTCGCTTGATCCGGTAGTACAAACGCTGGTATCATAGCCCGAACAGTCGGCCTTACATTCTGCAAGCCCACCGGTATAATTCGCGTCGAGCTGTGCGCATTCCTTCACATCGCCATCGCAGGCTTCGCCCGTTTCGGTCATGTTGTTGCCGCAAGAAGCAACGAGCGTATCGTTGTCTGTCGGCACCGCGTTGTCAATGGCGGTTTCATCGGTGGCGGTCGTGTCGGTAACGGTGTCATCGGTCACTGTTTCGTCCGGGACGGTGTTGTTGTCGACCAGGGTTTTGGTGTCATCGCCGCAGGCGATAAGCAACGCCATCGCGGCAAGAAGCGCAAAAAACATCTTCATGAGCATTCCTCCGTTATTCTGTTGTTCCGTCGGTCATTTCTTCGTGGCGCCGAAAAAAACCTCTTTGGCCTTTCCCGCAAGGACCGAGCGCATCTCATCGGTCGTATAGCCTACCTGCTGCATACCCGTTATCATGGCATCGAGATAGCTTTTCAGCATACCGGCATACTGAGGACCATCGGTCGCGAAGATGGCGCGGTCAATGAGGCCCATATCTTTTATGAGGGTGAGGACATAGGGGATCTGGCCGAGGTCCTTGTCGTAGTCCTCATCGGTCTGCTGATCCGCCTCAGGGATATCGACACCGTTGATGTCACGCAGAAATGGCCGCTTCAAGGCGCTCAGATCAAAATAGACATTAGGGTATTTCTGTGCCAGTTCGAGGGTATGCTTGATCGCCAGTTTGTCTCCCTGCCCGACATGGGCGAAGACGAAGGTGACCGGACGCTCATTGGTGTCGGGTTGTCCCTGACCGTCGAGACCGTCATAGCGGGCGATGACATCCTCCATGTAGATCGGGTCATAGTATTCGGGCGTGTCCTCGGATCCGGGGAACGGTGAAAAGCCGCTGTGTAAAAGCACCGGCATGCCGTATTCGGCCGCGACCTCGTAGACGTTCTGGTACAGCACCTCGTCGAAGGCGAAGCCCATGTGAGCGGGGGCCCAAATTTTATACACAAACAAAAAAAAGAAGGGGGGGGGGGGGGGGGGAGGGAGGGGGGGCGGGGGGGCGCGACCCACCCCCACCCCCTCCCCCCCCTACCCTCCCTCCTCCCTTC
>Ga0074195_1002988_pt1 | contig 16983 bp, 7 predicted proteins | sample EPASupsiteHSE623_FD_64525 | JGI IMG/M metagenome (GOLD analysis project Ga0074195, IMG submission 64525) | Bioremediated contaminated groundwater from EPA Superfund site, New Mexico - Sample HSE6-23 | ecosystem: Environmental > Aquatic > Deep subsurface > Groundwater > Contaminated ...
AAGCTCGATGATTTCCGGATTCCATAAAACCGAGCGTGAGGGCGCGCGGCCCGAAGCATACCCCGTCCTTTAGGGCGGGGTGGCCGCGCGCAGTTTGATTTTTTCCAAGACTACTTGGGCATTGGGTAAATCCAGGTTCCTTCTACCTCTACGCCCAGGAAATCCTTGAGAAACTCCTTGTTGAGCTCTTCGGGATCAAGATCTTCGAATAGATCGGGGTGGAGCCATTTGGCAAAGCAGACATGGCCCACGACCCATCTCGGCCCGCAGACAAAATCGTAGTCTATGGCGTATGTATGGTTATCTCTCACCGCAGTTACATTCCCGATTCCTTCGCTCGCCCTTTCTTTGATCATGGTGTCGAGGGCATCCTTGACCTCTGCTTCCGTCTTTCCCGGTCCGCTCTTTCCGCTGTGGAAGTCGAGGAAGATGTAGTCGGGGTTTTCCATCAGAATCCATTCCGGATCCACGACGACGGAGTGGACTCCCTCCGTATTATTGAGTTCGGATGCGATATTTCTTCCGCCGCAGCCTTCAGCGACCGAACCTGCGCGACCGACAGGCACATTGGCTTTCCATTTTGACGACGTGGCCGTGGCCTCGTAATAAAATGTCGGCATGTCATCTGATTTCAGATCCTTTGTTCTCTCCTCCACAATATTGCTGTATTTCTGTATCCAGTTGATAAGCTTGTCAGCTTCCTCTTCCTTTCCCAGGACCTGCCCCAGTATCTGAACCTCAGGAATTATTTGCATTCGATGGCCCAGGTCAAAAGCGAGGACCGGGACTCCCTGCAGCTTCTTGGAGACCTCATCCGCCGACGCGCCCTGGCTCCGTGGCACGATCACCAAATCCGGCTGTAGCAAAAGCATTTTTTCGTAGTCCATTTCCGTGGCGTGCGTCAGGGACACCTCAGTCGCATTCTTCAGCCCTAAGAAGGGATAGCGGGTGTGAAAAGAAGTGTCGACACCGACGATCTTGTCTTCGGCCCCCATCGCCAGCAGAGTCTCCATCTGGCGGTAGTCGCAGACTATGATGTTCTTGACGGGCAGGTCAACGGTCACAGTTCTTCCGATCTCATCGACAACCGTGATCGAATTTGCCGTCTTATTCAAGACCATCTCATCAATTGTGATCTCTGCAGTTGACGGCAGTACGGCAATGCTCATGCAGAGCATTATTAATACGGCAAATTGCATCATTTTTATTATATTCATTGGCATCTTCTCCTAATCCAATACTAATTATGGATTGATAACGTAATAAATTGTAGTATTTAAAATATTCGTAGCAAAAATTGTGAACAAAGACTATGGGCATTATTAGAGTAGTTAATTAAGTAAGAATTAGTCTGATCTAATATGTCAATTTAAGAAAAAATCTTGTATTAATCATGCCGTGGCGGCTTCATAGTAAGGCGAGGGCAGCGTAGGATATGCCCAGAAGACGCAGCCACGCTGGAAATCATTAGGCGGCTGATTGAAGGAAGAATTATCCTCGCTCTGCCCGGCGTTCATGCAGGCGGCTCTCCTACCTTGTAGAGAAGAACAAATGCAATTATGAAACCAAGGGATTCGAGCAGCAAGCTGCTGCACAATATCTCGGTCTGCTCTTACCGCCTCGCGTTGGCAAACCGATCTCGATCGACTCTTTCGTCGCCAGAAAGCGGCTGTAGGCATGCCGCAGGAAGACCAGCCCCATGACGGGCATAAAATACTCGTTGCTGGCGTAGTTTGAATTGGCGCGCAATGTGTCCGCCGCTTTCCAGAGGCGCTTTTCAATGGCTTCAATCTGCTCCAGTTGGGGCATTGCTACTCACCATTCCTCTCGGTTCTGCGATTCACAAGTGCCGGTGTGAACCTGCCTCTTCCGTAAATGCCACCATATTTCAGATGAGTCCTCAAGCCAAATCTTCTCCGCAATTGCTAAAAAGAGCAGCTTGGCTATGAGCTTAACGGCATCACGCCTCGTCTAAAGGTCGCAGCTTCTTCTTTTTGCTGCATTAAAAAAATCATGAAGGCCGACTGATGGCCGCCAGCCTCCGCCTCACGGAATATCATCCGGCAAGCAGGACGCGCATGACAATGATGACAGGCTCGACGAGTTCCAATCCACGGTATCGCATTCGCAGATATTGTCGGACTGATCCAGTCCCCAATCCGGCGGCTTCCAGCCTCCCGGAAGGTTGAGCGATGTCAGGTTCTCTACGGTTATGGCAGTCCCGACATCGGTCGAAATTGATCCCGATCCGTCCACCGCATAGGCATCAATATGTGCCGTGTTCACGAACCGATAGCCGCTCTCTGCTACGGTTCGGTAGTCTATGATTCCGATCTTGCCGGGCGGAATGTTGGTTAGAACCCAGGAGAGTGTGTAGGGTATGGACTCGGGCATGAGGGACGAGTTCATAAATGTCATTCCTGCCGGGAGTGTGTCCGTCACCCTGGCCACCATTGGGGCGTTCAGGTTGTTCTTGATGCCCAGCCGGTACCAGACGACGTGTGGGTCGCCCGGATCGATCCTAGCAATCTTGTAGGCCATCGCCTCCTGCTGGCAGCAGGGCAGATTGGCTGACTGAAGGACCGTGAAGTTGCTGGCCACTACTGGCTTTCCGTCATCATATCCCAGAGCGTAGACGCGGTTGATCAAAAGGTCGTTCTCATCCGTCACATTGAGGTTCAGGTTAATGTCTATTGATTGACCGATGGGCATGTAGAGGAATGACCAGTTAGCCAGGTTGGTGGCCAGTTTGTACGGCTTGACTGAGGAGTTGATGTACTGTGTATCCACCGGGAAGAGGTCCTTCACATAAACCGGTCCCAAAGCCGTGTTACCGTCGTTTAGAACGGTTATCGTGTAGCTGACGGTAACTGTGTTGAAGATGGAATTGTAAACGACCCGTCCCGACTTTTTCAGCGTCAGATGGGGCATGTCATACGTCGAGACGCCTCCAAGGTGAATCTTCCTCTTCAACTGGTACTCTCCGCTGTACTCCTCGGCCAGGTCCACTTTATCCTGCAAAACAGCTCGGAATGTTCCCTTGCCGGTGTAGTTGGCCTCGGTCTCCAGGTCGTTCAGGCCTCCGGCGATGGTCTTCGTCTGCAGGTTGTCGGCGTTTGATATCTGTTGGCCAAGAACGCTTACTCCCCGATTCTTGGAATAAGTGCCTTCCACCCATTTCATTGAGCTTCCGGGCGCGGCTTTGCTGCTAAAGCTTCCCGCGCCCGGCGAATTGCTGACCCATCGGGCGGGAGAGCTTTGCGCCTTGACTTCTTTGGCGATGTAGCTTTCCGGAGTTCTGATCAATTCCTCGCTCTGATAGCTGCCCTCACCGTACTCGTATGTTCTCTGGCTCTGTCTGATTCGCTTGTCGCTGGAGACGAATCCGGTTCCTGAGGCGGATTTATTCGAGATCACATTCGATCCGTAGTCCTCAATTGTCTCGTTCACGCTGAACCGTCCGGCGTAGCTCTCGCTGCCCTCGAATGTGGCCGCTTTCTTGGGAATGCTCTCCGGGTCCTGCTTCTTCAATGCGCCCAAATGGCCGTATCCCTGGAATTGCGCGTCCGTTGCCAGAACGGATTGATTCTCATCGAGGGAGATGCGACTCTCCAAGTCTATGCTGTCCGCATACATGAGCCGCTCGTTCAATGAGGCACCTGTTCGCTTATTTTGGGCCAGGTCCGCCTGGAACCATCTCGACGTGAAGTTCATGGAGCGGCCTTTCGCCAGGCTGAAGAAGGTCGGATGATAGCGGGCCGTCAGGCTGGAGCTGACCTCGATGGATTTGTTCTTGGTCAAGATCCGCTCCAGGTCGCTATGGGCATATTGGCCGCTGCCGTGATTGGTTTGGGTCAAGCCGGTTCCCTGGACCTCTCCCACGGTGACTGTGGCCGATGATGATACGTCATCCGTCTCGGCGCAGGAGAGCGTGGCAACATTTGTCAGGCTGTAAGCTTCCTGTCCGGTCTGCATCCTCCTGTAAATGTTTACAAAACCGGAACCTGTTTCCCTGCCGCTGCCGTAATAGCGAATATCACTTGCGTCTGGGAACTTGAGCGATAGGAAAATCGTTCCCGTAGATTTGGGGTCCAGTGTTCCGACGGTCCAGCGGTTCTCCGTTCCCGTATCGGGTGCGGGGCTCGCGTCCACAAATATTGCACCCTGCGGATACTTCTCCGTGATCACCACATTGGTCATTGGTATGGTGTTCAGGTTCGAGTAAGTTATTGTATAATTGACTATAGCACCGGGAGCCGCAACATTTGATGAGGCGGTTTTGGTTATGCCCATCAAGGCGGGCAGTGAGCTGATGGAGATGGAATCCCCATCTGTTGCCGATATCTGGGTATTTGCGGAAAATCCGGTCGCTGTAACCGAATTCACGAGCGATCCGTCTCCGCTGATCGTAACCACGATATCGATGCTTGCGGAATAAACTGTGGGAGCGAACGCCGTGCCGGTCACCATCTCTCCGGAACTTGCGGCTACCTGTCCGGATGCCATCAGGTTATTCCAGATGAGTGTAGTAGTACCGTCTGCATTCGAGATTATCTCGTCCGGAGGCGGAGTTGAAGAGACGAAGGTAAGACCGGCAGGCAGGATGTCTACCACTCGCAAGGCATCGAGCCTTTCCAGCCCTTCAGAGTTGGAATAGGTAATGTCCACCAGAAGGCTGGCCTGTGATCCCTGGCTCAAAGTGCTGTTGCTTACGGAAGACTTGACTTCCATTCCGGGCACGGGTATCCTGTTGCCGAAGTTCAAGCCGGTCAGATCGGACCCTTCTGGCGTGAACTCGAAGTATCCGTCCTGCGGCGCTGTCTGCACCCAGCCGGATTGCGATTCTTCTCTTAAGATGTAGGTATTTCCGGGGCACAGGTCATGGAAGGAGTAGGCACCGTTCCCGTCCGTCACGACAGGTGATTTTGCCGCGGAGCCGTCCGCATTTTGCAGATAGATGGTCCATCCCTGCAGCGGCGGCTCGACGCCGGTGTCCATCTGACCGTTGGCATCATAATCGTTGAACTTGATGCCCGAAACGGACAGGGAGCCTTTGTTTCCAAAGTCCTTGCCAATAGCACTCAAACCCGCTGTCAGGTCGACGGAATATGAGCCGCCCGCAGGACAGGTTTGCGTCCAGCCCGGTTGAAGATTCTCGGTAACCGCATAAACTCCGGGAGCAAGACCCTGCAATTGATAATTGCCGTTCGCATCCGTGATGGCCGCTGCCGTCTTTGGCCCGGCCAGGTTGATGGTCCCGCCGGCCATGCCCGTTTCGCCATCATCTTTCACGCCGTCGCCATCCAGGTCATTGAATTTCTGGCCGGAGATGGACAGGCCCGGAATGTTTCCAAAGTCCTGGCCGCTCAGGTCCGAATCGGTCAACTCGATGCTGCGAGATACCGATAACGGATCACCTGCCGACCAGCCTGGCTGCAAATCCTCTGCGAGCGTATATTTACCGAGAGACAATGCCGAAAAGGAGAATGATCCGTCGCTGCCGGTGGTACTGCTGACCTCCAAGTTGCCGGTTCTCTTCAGCCTGACCGTCCAGCCGGCCAGTCCCTGATTATCATCTTTGCTGTAAACTCGACCCGAGATCGCCATCTGTTTCCAGTTTCCGAAGTCCCTGCCGATCACACTTGAATCGGTCAGCATTACGGAATAAGAACCGCTAGTCGGAGCAGTCTGTGCCCATTCCGGTTTGCCGGATTCGGTGACTGTGTAAGTTCCCGGCGCGAGATTGGTGAATGAGTACGATCCGTCGGCTCGGGTTTCCATGCTTGCGGCTCCAACCAGATTGATGGTCCAACCGGCCAGGCCCGGTTCATTGCTATCCCTGACGCTGTCGCCATCGAGATCATTGAACTTCACTCCTGAGATGGACAGGCCGGTCATTCTGCCGAAGTTCAAATCCGAAACCGAAGAGTCAGTCAGGGTGACCGTATACGAGTCGGCAGTGGGAGCAGTCTCGGTCCAACCAATCTGCAAGTTCCCGGTCAATGTATAAGTTCCGGGTTCGAGGTTGTCGAAGCGGTAAGTGCCGTCTGATCCGGATGTTATGCTCATATCAGAGCCGTCGGGCTTCTTGAGATTGATTATCCCGCCGGAAAGGGCAGGTTCGCCGGAGTCCGGCAAGCCGTTAATATTGGTATCCTTGAACAGCAGACCTGAGATGGAAAGCTTGCCCCGGCAGCCGAAATCCCGGCCTGTTACACTGGCATCGGCCAGGTTGACCGGGTATGATACGCTGCCGGGGGCCATCCGATCATAACCCGGCTGCATGGCTACCGATACTTCACAAGCACCAGGCATCAGTCTGGCGAACATGTAGTATCCATCGGCTCCGGTCGTTGTTGTGGTTACAGATCCATCGGACTTCTTCAGGTTGATTGTCCAGCCCGAGAGGCCGGACTCACTGTCTTCCCTCAATCCATTGCCGTTTTGATCAAGGAATACGGTTCCTGAAATCGATCTTCCGGCAACATTTCCGAAGTTGATGTCTGCAGCATTTGTGCCGGTCAATGCAACTACATGCCGGGAGGCGGTCTGGGTCCATCCCGACTGAAGTACCTCGGTGACGGCATAAGTTCCGGGTGAGAGCTGGTCAAAGATGTAGGACCCGTCCGACTCGGTGGTAGTGGTGATCTCTGAGCCATCGGGTTTCTTGAGGTTGATCGTCCAGCCTGCAAGTCCCGTTTCGAATGAGTCTTTGACGCCGTTACTGTTCTTGTCCTGGAAGCAGAATCCGGATATGACCAGCTCTCCGGACACTATTTCGTTAGTGCAGGCAGCAGTATTCGGATAGACACCCGGATCGGAGGTAGGAGAAGAGACCGTAGCGGTGTTCTCACTGATGGTCGTAAGGCCAGAAGGCACATCGGCAAAGATATTGACGGCATGGCTCGATCCGGGGTTTATATTCCCAAGAGCAAGAGGACTCGACCAGGAATTCTTGGCCGGGTCGCTGTCCAGAGTATACTTGCAGTTGGTCAGACTTCCCGGCAGAGTATCCGCAAGGCTTACCGATTTTGCCAGACTCGGACCGTGGTTGGTCACGGTTATGGTAAACGCCCGGCAGTCAGTCCTGCTTGTGATCAATTGCGAACACTCTTTGGCTATCTCCAGGTCAGCCTGGATTGATAGTGCACCGGCGGCACTGGCGCTGTTGGCATGGGGATCTGGAGCTGGCTCGGATGTGGATGACGAAGCTGTGGCCGTGTTGGAGCCAAGATCGGTAAGATCTGATGGAGCATCGGCATAGATTTTGAGAGTATGGCTTGAACTCGGTCCCATATCGCCCAGGTCAAGCGGACCGATCCAGGCAATCTTATCAGTTGAGCTGTCCAGGGTGTATTTTATATTGACAAGACCCGTGGGCAGGGTGTCGGCAAGGCTGACCGATCGAGCTGTGCTTGGACCATTATTGGTTACAGTTATGGTATAAGCCAACTGGTCTGTCAGGCCGGCGGTCAGAGTCCGGCCAGCATTAGCTATACCGAGATCCGCCTCAGTGGTGACCACATCAACAATGCCGGCTGTATTGGAGCTTGTATCTGGGTCCCGGGTAGATGATGACGCAGTCGCAGTGTTGGTGCCAAGACTGGTGATATCCTCTGAGACATCAGCATAGATCTTAACCGTATGGCTTGTTCCCGGATCCATGTTGCCGAGGCTTAACGGGCTGGCCCAGGCAGTCTTTGTGGTTCCTGTGTCCCTAATAAATTTAGCGTTTTTCAGTCCTGAAGGCAGGGTATCAGCCAAGCTGACTGATCTTGCCACACCCGGACCGTTGTTTGTAACGGTTATGGTATACGCAAGCAGATCCGGCCTTCCCGCCATCAGGGTCTGGCCGGTCATGCCTATGGTGAGATCGGACTCAGTAATAACAGTATCATCCGCGCCGGCGCTGTTCGGATGGTCCGTATCGGGACTTGGCTCTGCAGTAGATGAGGTGGCCGTTGCGGTGTTAGAAGCAAGAGCCGTGACAATGGCAGGAACATCAGCATAGATAACGATGGTATGGCTTGTTTCAGGATTCATGCTATGCAGATCCAGCGGGCTCGACCAGGTGGCCTTTGTGGTTCCGCTATCCAGAGTATACTTGGCATTGGTGAGGCCCGCGGGCAAATTATCCGCCAGATTCACCGATCCGGCCATGCTTGGCCCGTAATTGGTTAGCGTTATGGTATAAGCACGCTGGTCTTGTAGCCCGGCCATCAGAGTATAGCCTGTTATAGCCACACAAAGATCGGCCTGTGTCGTGATAGTAGCCGTAGCACTGGCGCTGTTGGAATGCGGATCCGGGTTGGGCTCATTGGTAGATGATGAAACAGTTGCCGTATTTTGGCCTAATGAGGTAAGGGAAGCAGAAACATCTGCATAGATTTTGACGGTATGAGTCGAGCCGGAATTCATATCTCCGAGATTTAGCGGGCTGGACCAATCCTGCTTGGTGGTTCCGCTATCAAGAGTATACTTGGCATTGGTAAGGCCGGTCGATAGAGAATCGGATAAGCTCACAGACGCGGCTACACTTGGCCCATGATTGGTTACAGTTATGGTATAAGCAAGCTGGTTTTGCTGCCCGGCCATCAGATTGTAGCCTGTTATTGCCGTGTCAAGATCGGAGACCGCATTAATCGTATCAGTAGCGCTGGCGCTATTAGGATGCGGGTCGGGGCTGGGCTCGGAAGTTGATGAAGAAACCGTAGCAGTGTTGGAACCAATAGATGCAATATCCTCAGGAACATCTGCATAGATTTTGATGGTATGACTCGAACCCGAGTTCATATCATTGAGGTCGAGCGAGCCAGACCAGTCGGTCTTTGTCGTTCCGCTATCAAGGGTATATTTTATATTGGAAAGGCCATCCGGGAATACATCGGCCAGGCCGACAGATCCGGCAGTGCAGGGGCCGTTATTGGTTACAGTAATGGCGTAAGCCATCTGATCCGGCAAGCCTGCCACCAGAGCCTGGCCGGCGATGGCTACGCCCAGGTCGGACTGCTCGGTAACAGAGATGGAAGCCATGGCGCTATTTGGATGATCGGTATCAGGACTTGGCTCAGCCGTTGAGGTGGAGACTGTGGCCATGTTGGAGTCGATAGTGGCAAAGCCGGAGGAAATGTCGGCATAAATGTCTATGACGTGGCTTGCACCAGGGTCCATGTTGCCTAATGCCAGAGGACTGGACCAGGCGATCTTGGTATTTCCGCTTTCAAGGGTATACTTGGCATTGGACAGACCTGTGGGCAAAGAATCTGCCAGGCCGACGGATCTGGCAACGCTTGGTCCATAGTTGGTTACCGTTATGGTATAAGTGAGCGGACCTTGTACACATGCTGTCAGAGCGTGGCCGGTAATGGTTACGCTAAGGTCCGATCTGGTATTGATGGTGGCCGTAGCACTGGCGCTGTTGGAATGAGGGTCCGGGTTGGGCTCATTGGTAGATGATGAAACAGTTGCCGTATTTTGGCCTAATGAGGTAAGGGAAGCAGAAACATCTGCATAGATTTTGACGGTATGAGTCGAGCCGGAATTCATATCTCCGAGATTTAGCGGGCTGGACCAATCCTGCTTGGTGGTTCCGCTATCAAGAGTATACTTGGCATTGGTAAGGCCGGTCGATAGAGAATCGGATAAGCTCACAGACGCGGCTATGCTTGGTCCGTGGTTGGTTACGGTTATGGTATAAGCAAGCTGGTTTTGCTGCCCGGCCATCAGATTATAGCCTGTTATTGCCGTGTCAAGATCGGAGACTTTATTGATCGTATCAGTAGCGCTGGCGCTATTGGGATGCGGGTCGAGGCTGGGCTCAGAGGTTGATGAAGAAGCTGCAGCAGTGTTGGGACCAATAGATGCAATATCCTCAGGAACATCTGCATAGATGCTGATGGTATGACTCGAACCTGAGTTCATATCGTTGAGGGCGAGCGAGCCGGACCAGGCGGTCTTTGCAGTTTCGCTGTCAATAGTGTATTTTATATTGGAAAGGCCATCGGGGAATACATCAACCAGGCTGACGGATCTGGCAATGCTGGGTCCATGATTGGTTACAGTAATGGTGTAAGCCATCTGATCCGGCAAACCTGCCACCAGAGCCTGGTCGGCGATGGCTACGCCCAGGTCGGACTGCTCGGTAACTGAGATGGAAGCTGTGGCGCTATTTGGATGATCGGTATCGGGACTTGGCTCAACCGTTGAGGAGGAGACTGTGGCCATGTTAGAGTCGATAGTGGTAAGGCCGGAGGAAATGTCGGCATAAATGTCTATGACGTGGCTTGCACCAGGGTCCATGTTGCCTATTGCCAGAGGACTGGACCAGGCGATCTTGGTATTTCCGCCGTCAAGGGTATACTTGGCATTGGACAGACCTGTGGGCAAAGAATCTGCCAGGCTTGCGGATCTGGCAACGCTTGGTCCATAGTTGGTTACCGTTATGGTATAAGCGAGCTGATCCTGTTGGCACGCTATCAGAGCCTGGCTGGTCATAGTTATGCCGAGATCTGATCTGGTATTGATGGTAGCCGTAGCACTGGCGCTATTGGAATGGGAATCGGGGCTGGGCTCGGTATTTGGTGATGTAGCTGTAGCGGTATTGGAGCCTATTGTGGTGATATCGGCAGGAACATCAACATAGATATTTATGGTTCGGCTACTTCCTGAAACCATATTGCTGAGGCCGAGGGGACTGTACCAAATATATTTAGTCGTACCACCATCACTGGAATACCGAGCATTGGTAACGCCTGTCGGCAGATTATCAGTTAAGCTTGCCTCGCCTGCGAGTGTTCCATAGTTGGTTACAACTATAGTATAAGCGAGCTGGTCCGTCATACCTGCGACCAGAGCTTGCCGTGTCATGGATACGCCAAGATCGGTTTTGGCCGTGTTAATGCCAAAGTATACTGTCTTGTCAGAGTCGAGGGTTACAGGCCAAGACTTGCCTTGGGTAAAAAGCGATTCATAACCAGGGGGGGAAGTAAATGAGTCTGTACTGGGCCTGGATGGGAAGTATATAGAATGGGCGCCGGCTAATCCTGTTATTGTAATTATTCCGGTAGTCTGATCTGGCTGGAAAAGGCTGCCAGGGCCGCTAGAAGAATGATCGAGAAAGCCGGCTTGTGGATAGATTGTTTCGCCGAAATCCCAAATACTATTATAATTATCATCATGAAAAACATATATCGTGAGAGTAAATGCAGAGACTGATCCTGCCATAGCTACCATCATTAATAGCGCTACGCTCAATAATCTCCGTCCACTACAACAGCCAATGTGAATATGGTAATCCTCCTACCAGGAAAGCTATTTTTGCCAGGCATATTTTAACCTTGTGAAAGGTTTTGAAATCTAATTAACATTTTTTAGCTAAAATTAAAAGTAATGCGCAGAACTCCCATCATTTTGTCATATTAGATAGGCAAATAAATCCAGAGATTTCACATATGTTTGAATGACCAATATATATATAAAGCCTGCAATGTTATGGGATTCACGATCTTATAACTGAAACAACAGCAATTTTAGTAAAACCCACCGAGATGAACTCATCCTCACATATCCTCAAATATGAAGATTCCTGATAGAAAAAATATGCATATGTGCATTGGGCAGGTGGATGAAATATTTCAATTACGTCTTGTCAGGAGATTGCGTCCCACATTGTCCGGGGCAGAAACGACATAGGCTGGCTGATGGCAGTGATGCAGGCCGATCCAATTCTGAAATTTTCTCAAAATCGAATTCCAGCGTTCTTAAAATTCCGGATGCATACCATCTTCAGCAGAGATCACGCTCGGGTCATCGGATCTGATGAACCGGGCTATTCATACTCCTCTTGATCGCCATAATCTCTTCGTAGAAGATACAAGCCGTTGCAGTGTCACCAAGGCCGACCGTGAATTTGGGATTTCTCGCAACCAATGACGGCACAAGGCAGATTGAGCTATCTCCGGAATGCATAAATGCTCCGCTCTTGCATAGAATCGCACCATCATTGCAAAATTCGTTCATGGCGGCGAGACCCGCGGCATTAATCTCCGAAGGAGGCTGCCCGGCGATCGAACCTGTTGCAGCCATCGACGACGCTGCATGAATCCCTTTCATCAACGCGGCAATCTCTATTTCCGGATTTAAGGGCTTTGAAATTATGCTCAGGATATAGTCATGGGTATGAATGCCGATTCTGCTTACGGCAAGATTCTCTTTTAGCAACATTGCGGCCCTGGAAGCAGCCCGCCAGCCCGGCTCCAGATCGCCCGACATGGCCAGCTCGTCCTCGTTCATCCCGATGCTGTCCACAGGCAAGCGGGGCATCAGATATTTCATGATCTCGGGATCTTGAAAGCTGCCCATCTCGGCATGAATGAATATGGCCGGATTCTTTTGCTTCCAGGATTTGATGTCCTCGATCTTTTTGTCAAATATTTCATTGTATTCGGCCAAAGGCGCCAGGTGGAATCCCGATACCAGAGCGCCATCTATTCGGGAAATATTTTCAAGACAATAATTATCAAAATCCTGATTGGAATACAGACGGGAATTCAATGGATCATAGGAGGCAATCAGCCGGTTGTCTCTCTTTGCGACAGTCTCTCCCCGGCGCGATGAAAGTCGATCGCCTTCTTTGAATTGGAAGACAAAGTGCATCATCTCATCCATCCCAGCCGCCTCGCCGGGAGGCTTGAGGGAGACTCCTGAGGGGATGCCCACTCGTGAATCAAGCATCTTGGCCATTCGGCGGCTCAGAGCCGGAGCATTCAGGATCGGCTGGGCTCCGAGAGCTGCGAGGACATTGGCCATGATACCGGCGTTGCCGCCGAGACGGTAATGCCAGGAAAAGAGCGATTTTATTCTTTCTTTAAGGGCCTCTTGCTCAATAAGAATTTCTGCCCCTGAGCCGGTTTGCATGCAATATAAAAGTGCAGAGAAAAGATCACTTAAATTATTTATCTTTGTTACAGCTTTTGGCTCAGCATCACCATTGGATCCGGGAAGCTCTTCAGAATCGATATCGTAAATTGCATCCAGATTAATCGGATAAGCACATATAATATTCATTATTCTATCCCTTTCACTGCAACCAAAATAGTTTGAAGTTATATCCTAAAATAACTGTCGATTCGATATATCCAGAATAGATATGTCTAAGATAATTAATAGTGATGATGATATCAATATGCAAATAGCATGGTATAATTAGCCCTGCAATATAGGTGTCCTCCAGGAGCTTTTTCCAAGAAAGCTAATATATTCATTGGTCAATTATCTATATATAGAATGAGGGAAACTTAAATAAAAAAATGCGTTTGAGTTGTCAGGCCATTAGCATGAATTTGACATATCAAATAAAATTGACTGGATGGGCTGCAAGAAAATATATTAAATATTACATAAAATTATTCGTGATTGAGAGAGATTTTGGATGAAGCCTACCTCAAATCATCTGATATTGATTGGGATCCTGGCTGGAGCAGCCTGCGGCCTTTTCTTTGGAGAGAAGGCTTCAATTCTTGAACCCTTTGCCATGGCTTTCATAAAGATCATGCAGATCTCGGTCTTGCCCTTCCTCGTGGCATCAATCATTTCCGGCGTGTCCAACCTGAAAGTGACGGAAGCTGGAAAGATAGCATTAAAAGGCGGCTTAGTTGTGATATCTTTTTGGATCGTCTCAATAGTTGCGATTCTCTTTATAGCCCGCTCATTTCCACAAATGCATACCGGCTCATTTTTCAGCACAAGATTTCTCGAAGATCAAAAACCGATCGATTTCATGGAGATTTTAATTCCCTACAATCCCTTTCATTCTCTGGCGGAGGGATATTTTCCCGCCATAGTGATATTTTGCTTTATAATGGGATTTGCATTGATTGGGGACGAGAAGAATAAGCCGTTTCGAGAAATGCTCAAGGGATTGCCGGATATCTTTTTGCGCATAACGAATTATTTAAAATTGATAATACCGTTAGGGTCTTTTGCCATCTTCGCAGTGGCTGCCGGAACGCTGAAACAAAGCGACGTTCTGGAAATGCAGATATTTCTAATAAGCACCATCGCCTACTGCTTATTGATGGCTTTCCTCGTTTTGCCTTTGATGATATATTCCATTACACCTTTTGGCTACCGAGATATATTTTCGTGCGTAAGCAAGTCCCTTCTTCTTTCCTTCTCTTCAGGCAATAGTTTCATTGCCCTGCCGCAGGTCCATCAGGGAATCCTCGACCAATTTAATAAATATGGGTCTGATAAATGCGGATCTGATAAATGCGGATCTCAGGATCGGGTTAAAATCGACACCAATTTCCTGCTGCCCTTGGGTGTCAGCATTCCATTATGCGCATCTTTTACGACAAGTATATTTATTTTATTTGCTTCATGGTATTATGACAATTCTCAATTAATAATAAGTCAGCTGGAAATTGTGACGGTAAGCATTCCCTGGCTCTTTGGTTCTGCGACTTTAGCTGCCCAGTCACTCTTGAATATCTTTCATCTTCCTGATGATGCCATTGAGTTATTTGTGGGCGCTCATGGGCTTTACATCAATTTTGCAGCCGTTCTCAGCACTATGGCCCTATTTTCTTATTGCGTCATCAGCATTTCCCAACTGACCGGAATTGCAGAGATACGATGGCGCAAGGCTATAATGTCGCTATTGATAATAATTCTCATATTTGCTCTGGTTGTAACCGGAATGAGCATTGGATTTAGCAATTTGGTTAATATTACGCATCCACAGGGCAATGTTCTCTCCAAGATGGAGCTGCCTGCATCTTTGAGCAACTCAACGCAAAACGGCAATTTGAAAATCTCGGTTATTCCGGATCAAAATGACAGCATGCAAAGATATGGTGCGAAGAGGCCCAATCTTGGCGAAAAGATAAATCCCAATGTCTTGGAGCGAATCAAGAATAGAAAAGTGCTGCGCGTAGGCTACAATGCCAGTAATCTTCCCTTTTGCTTCTTTAATATAAAGGGCGATTTAGTGGGCTATGATGTCCAGATGGCCTACGAGCTGGCTCAATTCCTCGATATATCTCAAGTGGAGTTTGTTCCCATAAAAGAAGAAAAACTCAATACGTATCTCAATGACGGCTATTGTGATATCATCATGTCTCGCATTTGGATAACCAGGCAATTGCTTGACGATATGGATTTTACGTCGCCGTACATCAAGGTCCATATGAGCGTTGTAGTTCCTGATTGGCGAAAGGAAGAGTTTGAAAATCTGGATGAGATACAGGTTATGAAAAACCTGAGCATTGCTGTTACGGATGAAGCAAAAGGTTTTGAAATGGCTCAAAAGATCTTTCCGTCGGCTAATATTGTCAAGATAGGATCATATGAAGAGTTCTTTACAGGAAATAAAGTTGATGCATTATTTATTTCTGCAGAGGCAGGATATCCTTTGACGCTCCTTTATCCGAAATATGATGTTGTTATTTTCAAGCCTGCTGATGTATATAAGAGCTCTTATGCGTATCCGATTGCCCTGAATAACGAGAGCTTCCTGAAGATGCTCAATTATTGGATAAATATGGAAAACGAATATGGCGGGCTGAGCGCGAAATATGATCACTGGGTGCTGGGAAAGAGCGCCGCCGCGCAAGAGCCTCGCTGGTGCATAGCGAAAGATGTGCTTCATTTGGCTATCTGAAAAAGGATCGATCTACAGGAATCCCAGACGAATTCCTTTCCCTGCATCCATTGCTCTCCTGTAGATCACTGTCCCCGTCGACACATCTTGAATCCCTAAACCGGTCGAGTCAAAGATGGTGATCGCCTCATCGTCGATCCCGCCCGGCCTGCCGGTCCTGCCGGGCTTCTTCCCGACCAGGATCTCGCCAATCTGGGCATAGATCTCTTCCGGCCTGAGCACTCCTTGCGATATGGGCACATTGACCTCGCCGGAATGAACCGCCTGCGCCATGTCATCCACCACGACGACGGCACTGCCCGTCAAGGCGGACTCCAGCTCTTGCTTGCCTTTGGCATCCGCGCCGATGGCGTTTATGTGCGTCCCGGGCTTCACCCACTCTTTTTTAACCACAGGCGCGCGGGCGGGCGTTGCCGTGACCAGGATATCGCAGTCGCACGCCTCTTTGGCATCGGTTGTCAAATGAATGTCACAATCCAGAACGGTCTTGGCATATTCGGCAAAAATTTTGGCGCTCTCAATGGATCGGTCGGCCACAATCACCCGCTCGATCTTGAAGATCCGGGAGAGCCCCAGGAGCTGTGTCCTCGCCTGCACCCCAGCGCCGACGAGGCCCACGACCTTCGATTCCGTTCTGGCCAGATACTTGGCGGCCACCGCCCCGGCTGCGCCGGTCCTCATGCTGGTGAGAAAGGTTGCGCCCATGACGGCTACGGGCGCTCCGGTCTCAGGGGAATTCAATATCAGGAGAGCCATGACTGATGGAAGCCCGATTTCAGGGTTTTTGGGATGCACATTTACGATCTTCACGCCCGCCAGATCCATGCCCTCCAGAAAGGCAGGCATGGTGCGCAGGTCGCCTCCTGCCTTTGGAAAATAAAGATAGGACTTGGGCGGCATCTGAGTTTGGCCCCGCCCGTGATCCATGAAGGCTTTTTCGACGGCCAAAATGGCATCGTCCATGTTTAGGAGCGTCGAAACGTCCTCTTCGGTGAGCCAGAGTACATCCATAAAAACACCGTTTAATCTTTTGCGTCTGATGAGCAGAAATAGGCTTTGATCAAAAGAGAACTTGAGCATTGCCTATGAGTATTGCCCGAAAAGATTTCGAGCTGATTCAAGGATGGAGCATTGATTTGATAGTGTCAATTTGATATTAATTTAATGGACTGATTTTATCGATTCGATGGACTGATTTTGGCACAATCTAGAATTCCAGTGATGAAGTGAAGGCAGGATATATCCACGAGAAAATATTTAATCTTCAAGCAGATGTATCCTGTGTGACCCTTCAGTGACTCAGATACAATTTAACCTAATGA
>Ga0074195_1002989_pt1 | contig 16977 bp, 21 predicted proteins | sample EPASupsiteHSE623_FD_64525 | JGI IMG/M metagenome (GOLD analysis project Ga0074195, IMG submission 64525) | Bioremediated contaminated groundwater from EPA Superfund site, New Mexico - Sample HSE6-23 | ecosystem: Environmental > Aquatic > Deep subsurface > Groundwater > Contaminated ...
GCAGAAGTGAAAATGGTGCTGAAATAACTGGTAAGTTATTATCTGTTTTGCAGACAGCAAAACTTCAAAGTCCAGATTATATTGGTTTTATGAGCAATCTACTTCAGACGACTAAGTAGATACCACAATTTTACAAAACCAAATATTACTGATTTAAGTGAATTATCAATCAAATAACTCTGTTTTGTTTTCAACTGAATTAAAGAATTTCCATTACTATCTAGACTAGAAACATCAAAATTCACTAAACTCGATTCAAAACAAGTCTTAGCTTCGTCTATGGTTGGTTTATCCATACAAAAAGACTCAACATTATTTATCTCAACAAAACTAGGAAGTTTATATTTTTTAAATTCAAACCCAAACAATAAATCAGAAGTATAATCTGCTTGAAACTTTTTATTAGAATCAACAAAACTAAACTTAATTTGTTTAAATGTTAAAATAAGACTCTCTCCATTAAAATTAACACTAAACTCTTTTCTAGAAATTATATCATTTAAACTACCCAAATTATCTTTTTCAAATTTATAGCCCTGAAACTCTTTAATAAAATTAGTTTCAAACTGCTCTTTGAATTTATTATTAATTTCTTCTGTATTTAAAATTCCTTTAGAATTAAAATATTTTATTTCTTTATCTAATGTAAAAGAATCAATACTCAAATAACTTCCATCTTTAACAAAATCAGAATAAGTCTTAATAAAAGCATTTTCTCCTGCTTGTTTTAAATAAAAGTTAGCATCTTGTTCTTGTAAATAAATGTTATCAACATAATCTACATTAGCAACAATTTTATTTTGATTGCTCAAGCTTAAATAAAAACTAACAATAGCTGCTCCTGTTACAATTAAAACCAAGAATACTAATACTAAAACAGATATATCTCCTCGTTTATTCATAACTTCCCCCATATTTAAATTCAACAAGATTACTTCCTAAAAAAATGTCTTTCTGAATACTTGCTAAAGGCTCAACAGAACTCAATGGAGTTCCTCCGGGCATTACATTTTCAGTATTTTCTGAAACAAGTTTTTTAATTTCTTTACCCGAAGAATCTTTGTAGATTAATATAAATTTTTGTTGAATTTTAAGTTTTCCAGTTATAATAAGGAGATCATTTATTAAAACTTGGTCATCTAGATCATTTAATGCCCATTCAATTATCTCCTGTTTTATTGTTTTTCCATTTACTTGAGAGTTTAAAACAAAATCTAATTCTTTTTCAAGATTTAGTTTAGAATTATCACTTATCTGACTAAGACTAATACTATCTTTAGCTTTAGCTACTTTTTGTGCAGCTAAAATTCCGCTTGCTCCAACAAACAAAACCATAATAAAAAAGATAATAATAAATGCAGGAAACCAAGTGATAGTTGTTCCAATTTGAGCAGATTTATTTTTAAGCATTTGTAATTCTCTCTCCTTGTAGATTAGATGCACTCAAAATTTTCAAGCTTCCTGTTTTAATTAAATCTCCATCAAAATAAGAAAACCCCATTTCTTTTCTAGAACAACCAGGGAAACTTTTACCCTTTACTCCCTCTTCCTGAAATTTACACTCTTTTGCATAATCTAAAACACCATTTTCAATTGTTTTTCTTAACTCTTTACTTTCAGAATTAAAAAACTGAATTCCAAGATAAAAGCCAATATCTTTATTTATTACTCCATTATCTAAACTACATTTTTCAGAAATATTAAAACTCTCTACTAAAACATCAGAATTCAAAAAACCATCTTTAACTAAACAATCCGAAATTTTATCTGAAAGAATATCTGCTTGTTTTTCTCTTGTGTCAAAGCTAGCAGAATAAAAAATCAATACTCCTACAACAATTCCAGTTCCAACAATTGCAAATACAAAAAACCACCAAATAGACAAAAGCTTTTCTCCTCCGAATTTATTTTTAAAAATATTTTCCATTTTATTTAATTATTAGCAAAATTTGGTTATCTACTTCTTTAAAATCTTTATCAGCATTATTTTTAGAAAAGAACTTATAACTATAGCCTCCTCCACTTGCTAAACTAACTTTCACAATATTATTTTCATTATCTATAATAATAGTATTTGGTACAGGAAAATTATTTTTCTTAGCTATCTCATAACCTTTATCAAAATTAAAATAAATTTCAGTTCCTGGCTTTGCTTTATCAATTAATAATCCAATTTCTTTTGCATAAGCTTGCTCATAAATTAAAGCTCCACTTGAAGAACGATATACAAACCCTAGCAAAGCAGAAAAAACAATTATACTAATTATTAAAAAAACAACAGGAGAAATTACAACATCCTCTCCTCTTTTATTAAAAAACAAACCTCTTCTTACTTCTATCCCCTTTTCTTTTATCATAAACACCTAACCTAAAAGAATATTATAAATTTAACTAAGTCCTTCAATTACAGAACAATACTGCTTTAAATCTTCAACATCATAATTCATTGTTCTAACAACACTACAACCCTCTCCAGACTCACTTCCGAACTTAACATCTCCACAATATCCTGCAGCAACACTTCTTTGTATAGGGATGTTCACTGCTTGATAGATTCCAGTGATTATTGTTGCAATCCCGAGTATCTTATAAATCGGATTTAAAACCTTAGCTCCAAACTTAACTGTTCCAATAATTCCACTAGTTTTACCAGGAATAGTAGATACTTTAACAGCAGTTCTAAAAAAAGATCCTTTGTTATATACAAAAGCTAACCCTAAACTAGAAAGTCCAGCAGTTAAAGTATTTTTTAAAACATTTTTGTATTCAGGAGAAGAGATTTGCATAAACACAATTGCCATCTCTTTGTCTTTATTATCACTTGTTTGTTTAACCTCTTCTATTTGAGCTGAATCAATAATTGTACCTTTATTCTTATCAATAAATTCATTAATCTCATTTTTATTGTCTAAATTTTCGACCCAAAGATTTTCTTCAATACTCACATCTCCTTTTTTCTGTGCAAAATATTCAGCATAAGTAATCTCTTGTCCAGGAACTTTGTATGTTCGCATATATTTAGCAACATCTACTTGTGTTAAATCAACTCCATTTAAATTATTTTTATCAAAAGCAATTCTTGAACAAATAACACAAGTCGGATAAACTCCAGTAAATCCAAAAGATTCAGAAGAAGTTTTTGAAAACAAAGAAAGTTTTCCCTCTCCCATCATACTCCAACAATCAACCATTTCATCTGCAATTAATTTAGCAACATTATTTTCACTATTAACTTTCACTTTATCTACCCGCTTATCAGTCCCAAACTCAGTACACTCACCTTTTCCAAAAGTTTTTTGAGTAACACACATTTTTCTAGGAGTACATTTTAAAGGGATAGTATCTTGGACAAGAGTTGGAAGTGTTCCTCTTAAAATAACTGATTCATGACAAGTCTCTCTATCTATTTGTCCTAAAAAATTAAATCTATAAAAAAAAGCTAAAAGTATTGCAAGTCCAATAATTAATAAAACCATAGTAGTTATCTGAGTAGAAGTCATCTCTCCTCTTTCTCTAAAAAATAAATTTTTTATTATCATTTTTATATTTAATCTAACCTTATCCTGTTAGTCTTTTTATTAGATAATACGCTCCCAAAGACAAAATAATAAAAACTACTATCCATAAAATCTTACCTGCTAAACCATCTAACTGCCCCTTTTTATCCATATTAATAATTGCAAATCAATATTTAATAACTTAACTATGAATAAAGAAATCAAGAGTAATAATTTAAGATAATCTCATATTGTTTATCATTTTCAAATTTTACATCAATAATTTGTTGAGATAACTCTGCTTTTTCTGAACTCTTTCCGTTATTTATCTTTTTTATACGAAGTCCACCAGAAGTTTTTATTTCTAAACTAACCTGTTTTGCCTCTGCACCAAAAAACTCATTAAATCCTTGTTCTAATAAGTTTAGACTTTCATCCCCTTGAAGTCCAAGAACATATTTTTGAATTAAATTGTAAATGTCCATATTTTTATCTTTAGGGATATAATTTAAGAAAGATTCAAGTTTTTGTTTAACAAAATATGTATCTGAAGGATAAATCTTCCAAATGTCTTCTTTGACAATTGTAAACTCCATAGGAACATTATTTAATTTAAAATCAATTCCTAAATTAAACCCAAAATTATTACTTTGAACTACTTTTAAAGAAACAGTTTCTTTACATATTCCTTGAGTCTCACAAGAATTTTTCAAACGATCTGCATAACCAGAAAATTGTGACTCTATCATCACACCAGAGCATATACAAAGACAATCTTTACCCAAACAAGAGCTAGGACCATTTCCAGCAGAATAAGGAACAATTGTCCATTCTTTAGGATTCAAAACTACAACCTCTCCTTTTAGCAAATTATTCTTTTGTATATAATCAATTGTTTCTACGATATTGTTCAAACTAGCTTTTGCCTTTTCATAATCTGATTGAGTAGTAAATATACTATACAATTGATATGCTAAAATAGCTAAAACCCCTATTGCTAAAACTGCAATTAATATCTTTACTGTTTCAGTTGGCAATGGCCCCATATCTGCTCTTTTTGATTTCATCAGTTATCTCCAATATCTTTTACAGGTTTACCATAAAGTATTTTTTCTATTTCTTCTAAAGACAAGTCATAACCTGAATGTCCTTGGATAAATGCTCTTTTAGATAAAATTATTTTTCTTACATTATCTGCAAACATTTTAGAACTAGTAGAACTAAAAAATAATGTTTTAATTAAGGTAATATCCTCGGGGTACATATCTTTAGTTAATTTATCTTCAACATATTCCCAATTATGCTTAATTACTTCAGAATCCTCCCAAGCATTATCTTTCTCAGAGTATTCAAATCCTTTATCTTCATTATTATTCGGTTTTATGTTCACTAAAAATAATTTATTTTTTTCTAAATCCCACTGAACATCAACATAATCTTCAAAACTCAAGGTGCCAGAATTAAATATTAGGGTAATCCTCATAGAATTTCCCATTTTTGCTACACTCTCTTGAATTCCTTTTTCCTCTTCTTCATTTCCTTGTCCTTGTTCTTCTGTCTTACACAAAAGTCTAGGTATCAAACTATCTAATTTTGCTCCATTTAATTTTCTTAAATCGCTTCCAGAAATATAAGTTGTACCTTTTAAAAATTCAGGTTTTATTATCACCACACCTTCCTTTATCTCCCCAATTTGAGTATCTGATCCATGATAATCTATAATCTGATAATTTCCATTGGAACCAAATTTAACAAATAATCCTATAATCCTATAATTACTTCCAGTGTAAATGTACAAATTTCTAACATCACCAAAACTAAATTTAACATCTACCTTCCCAATTAATCCTATTTTGTAAAAACAACTGTCAGATGCAATCTTCTCCCCCTCTCCAACATCAGAAGCTTTTCCCTCTGTTGAACTATAACCAGGAAGATTTCTTAAATATTTATTAATATCTGCTCGAAACAAAAATAAAAGTACTAAAGTAATAACAACAATAACAATAATTACTCCTAAAACTTTGCTATTAACAAATCCCTGTGCTTTTTTGTTTTTCATTTTCCCCAACCAAGATTTCTTAAAAATTCAGGAACACCCCAAATTTTATCTTTTAAAATAAAAAATCCAACAACCATAATAATCATAGCAACTATAGCAAGTAACCACCAACCAATCATACTAGATTCCATTCCAATTTTACTCTTTTTCATATCTTTAATTAAGAAAACTAATTAATAAAACTTTGCCTGAAAGTTTTATTAATACAACTCACACCCACACAGAAGAATTCTTTATACATTGCTAACCTTCTCCGAAGCAGTTATTATCTCTCAAGAACTCCGCGAGGTTTATCTTTATTGCAAAAACTATTAATGTAACTTTCTTTGAAAAAGAGGTGATACTTTCCTTCTCCTAAAAACTAATTAAAACAAATCACCTAAAACAACAGAAGCTAGTACAAATAATCCTACAATTGTAACTAAAGCAACAATTGCATAAAGACCTATTCCTTTTCTTAGATTAATTCCAGTTTTATTTGTACTTTCTAATTTGTCTTCTCCAGAATTAATTGTAACTAAAGCAGAAGTTAAAATAAAAATTATTTCAATTAAATAAATTCCGATTGCAATTTGCAAGAAATAAGGAGGAACCATAGAGTCTAATTTAAAGATATTCATTATTGTATCTATATTAGCAAATCCTAAAACCTCATCTTGTCCTAATGTTTTTAGAGAAGTCATTCTTGCTAATATACTTGTAATCATAGCAGATAACCCAATAACAACTCCAGATAATAAAGGAGCTAAGAAAGTCATATTACTCTTCATATCAGAAATAATTTCAGCAAGCATATCTCTTAATCTATCTGTAATTTTCTGTATATTCTTTACATATTGAGAAATACTCATTAAACTTGTTGCTGCAATATTTAATCCTTTTTTAGCTGATTCAATTAAAACTTTCATACTTGTAGATATTAATTCAGAAGGATACAAAACAAGAGCCCCTCTTTTTGGATTAAAAATAGCCTCTTCAACACTCATTCCCATTTGCTGTATATTATAATTAACTCTTCTAAAGAAATCTTCTGTTCTCAAACCCATTGATGACTCTGCAACTTTTCCAAAAGCCAGTTCACAAGGCATTCCATTTCCAATTCTATTTCCTAATTGAAATAATGAATTATTAAATTCCTTTTCCAACTCTTTTGTTTTATCTCTTTCTAATATTAAATTTTTACTTCTAGCATTAAAACTATAAGAAAAAAACAAAGCAACACCTAAAGGAATAAACATTCCTAAAATCAAAGATCCTATTCCAAAGGGTCCAGTAATTCCTGTTCCATTATCTATAAAATTAAATATTTTTTCATCCCCAAAAAAACTCAAACCAATTTGTTCATAAGTATAATCAGTTTGTAATCCAAATAATCCTGGAATAGGTGTCTGAAAAATAAAAGGTAATAATCCAATTAAAATAAAAGGAAAACAAATTAAAAATGCAGTAAAATAAGGCTTTTTACTTTTATACTCTGGATAAAGAGGATTTCTCTCTAATAAAGTTGTCTCTCCATATCCTCCTGGCCTCATTAAAAGTATCTGGTCTGTTAAATAAAATACCATAAAAGGAATAATCATATTAAATAAAATAATCACATGATACCATTTGAATAAATCTCCAATCATTGCAGAAGCTAAAGGCAATAAAGCTAATCCTAATGTAGGAAGAACAACTCCCAACATATAAACATTAGTCAAAGGACTTCTAACATTATGAGTGAAATTAAGCATCTTATCATAAACTCCATCAAGAACAACTTGCAATGCTTTTTCTAAAACATCTATTCTTCTAGTATTATCTGGTTCAAATAAACTACTCTCAATTAAATGAAAACTCTCTATAAACTCAACAGAATAATCTCTCCATCTTTCTAAATAATTATCTAAGCTTTCTTTTATACTTGAGAATTTTCCAATTTCCATATCATAAAATATTTTTTTAAAATCTAAAGCAAGAGGATACTGCAAATGCTCAGAAGCAAAAGCAACTGCTTTTTCTAAATTTGGTGTATGTCTCATATAAACAACAATATACAAAATAGCAGGAACCATTTGAGAACTTGCTTTTAATCTCCAAGCATTAGCTAATCTTCTAGGATAACCCTGAACAAAATAAAATAAAAATAATGCAACTATTAAAACCAAAATAAAAAACAATAAAGGAAAAGCAGCAACACTACCTTTAAACAAAGCAACTGCAATAGAAACTAAAAGTCCTAAAAATATAACAGATAAAAACACAACAACACTCAAAGTAATTGCCTGCCAAGGTTCAACTTCAAGATGAGCAACTTCTAAAGATTTTCCTATCCTCACTCTATCTTTTTCAGATACTTTTAATTTAATCAAATTTCCAAGACTATTGCACCATCTTTCATATCGAGATAATTCAGGTGCCATCTCTTGCTTGAATTTAACATACTCTCTGCTATAATCACTTCCAGTAAGAGAAGTTGTTTTTATTGAATTTTCAATTTTAGAACCATATTTTCTAAGAATATCATCTACACTTGGTTTTGACATTTTCTCTTTTTTGCTAAAACTATTAACAAAAATTAATTAATAAATCTTCCTTAAATCTTCTTCCCCTTAATCTCTTTATTTAACCATTCCTGCCATTCAGGGAAAACTCTGTTAGAAACAGGCAAACCAACTTCTTCACTAACTTTTTCAGAAATTTTATGAAAAACATTATTTGACAAATAATTAAATCCTGCTTCAAGAAGATTAAGATTTTTTGTTTTATTTGAAACATCAACAATTTCTTTCTTAATCTTAGCTCTTAATAAAATATTATCATAAACCGCGTCCCAATTTCCAGCCCATCCTTTAACATTTCCAGCAATATCTTTTATAACCTCTGACTCTCCATTAATCAAATCTTCTGTTGGTTCTAATTCATCTTTCTGAACATTATACTTAACTAAATCTACAAAACCTCTCTCTTGAAGAGGATCTGTTTTCCAGTGTTTTCTAACCTCTGCTAATTGTAAAATCCTTTTCCAAGATTTTAATCCATCAGGAGATTTTATTGGATTAGCAACAGTAATAATATCTGTAGCTTTAAAAGAAGTAGCAGGAACATCTAAATCATTTACAACTCTATCAAAAACAGCATAAGGACTTGCACCATGAATAGTACCTGCAACAACATTTGCAAGAGCACCAACTCTCATTGCTTCATAAAGAGCCTTTGCCTCAACACTTCTAACCTCTCCTATAATTAAACTAGAATCTCCTAATCTCAAACTAGTTCTAATTCCATCATCAGCAGAAACTTCTGTTGTTGTTTTTAATAAAGCAGAACGAACTTTCATTCTAACAATATCATAATCTAATTTTCTCAAAGCTTCAACAGGCAACTCAAGAGAATCCTCAATTACAATTACTCTGTATTTAGGAATTATCTCTAGCATTAAACTTCCAAGAAGAGAAGTTTTACCTGAACTTCTTGTTCCAGCAACTAAAAGAGTTCTAGAACCATCAATTAAAAAACTAAATAATCCAGCACTAAAAGGATTAAGCATTTTATTTTTAATAAACAAAGGCAAAGTCCAGGGCTCATCTCTATGTCTTCTTAAAGCATAAGATAAACCATCAGGAGATAAAGGTTGCTGAATTATAGCTACTCTTGCACTTGTAGTTCCAATAATCATTTGTGTATCTAAAATAGGATTTGTTTCATCTAAAGGTCTTCCAGAAATTAATCTAAACTTTGCAGCCCATGAATCAACATCTTGAGAACTTGGAAGAACATTTGTAGAACACTCATCAAACTCTTGATGTCTTACAAAAACATTTGTCTGAGAAATTGGAGCATTTAAGGAAATATCTTGTAAATTCTCATCTTGTAATAAAACCTCTACTAAACCAAATCCAATTGTATGTCTAACTAAAATAGTAGAAAGTTTATTTAATTCAAGATAAGAAAGTTTTATTCCTTTACTATTTGCTAAATCTTGCAATAAATCTTTTGAAATATTAAAAAAAACCTGTCTTGTTCTTTCAGTATCAGTAAACTCCTCTGCTTTTGGCTGATGCTCAATAAGAACACTTCTAGCTAAATTTAACAACATTGCCTTATCTTCATCTAAAATATTTTCAGGAGGAACTAAATGATAAATTAATTTAGCTTCATTTTTCTTTCTTAAAATAGTAACTAAAGACTCATCATAATCACTCGACTTAATTTTATATTGTTTTACTACCTCTGCATCTTCAGGTAAATCCATTATTAAACGAGTAAAAGTAAAATTAGGAAGAGTATCTGGCTTAAATATTCTATAATAAACATCTCTATTTCCTCTGTGATAATTATCTAAATAAGGAATTGCATTTTTAATTAAAACTAAATTTTCAAAAAGTTTTAATATTTTTTCTAAGAAGGAAATATAATTTCTCTGATCTAATCTAGAAGAAATATCTACTTTTTCAAAATCTATCTTTGCCTGGATAATTATTTTTTTTATCTCACTATAAGCTGCAAGAGGATCTTTTTTAATTAAGAATAAAAATGAAAACATCTCATTATACCTAGAAGTAAAAAATTGTTGAGAGTTAGTTATTAATTTCTCTACAGATAAGATTTTTTCTTGTTTTAAAAAATAAGTATAAATCTGAGCTAACTCTAAAAGCATAGATGTTTCCTTAAAATCATAGTTATAATTTTTTTGTTGTACTAAAACTATTCTAGAGATATTTGGATTTTCTATTAAAACATCTACAACTTTTTCCATTACAGAAGAAGACTCCTCCAAACTAGCTACAAATGGTGCTCCCAAGTAATTAAGATAAACAACATCCTCTCCTCCCTCTCTTCTCACCTCATAAGAATAAAGTGGTGTCTCTGACTTAAATTGCATATCAAACAAAAGAACTACTAGTTTAAAATATTTTGTATAAAAACTATTTATTGAAAATCACAACAAATTTAAACCCCTTCAGCATAATACTCCTATGGAGAGTGATAATCAAGGATATAGTCCTCAACCTTATGATATGTCTGCGTTAAAAATTAGGGATATAGAGGAAAAACAGAGAATATTGAAAGATAGGCTTTTATTAATTGGACAAAATCTAATAGAAACAAAAGAAGAAACCTCTCAAAAAATACTAGAATTAAAAAAAGATGTTGAATCAATTAAGCAATCTTTACAAAGAATAATCTCTTTTTTAGAGGTAATTCCAGAAGAGCTTTCAAAACTAGCTAAAAAAGAAGACTTAGATGTTTTAGTAAAACAAGCTAAAATGTTTCAACCAATGGAATTCCTTACAAAAAAAGATTTAGAGAGGTTAAAAAAATGAAAGGGAAATTTAGAAAAATTAAAAAGGGGTTAATAACTTATAATTAAAACAAAATGGGGATATTAGAACAAGTTACTCAGATGAAAAATCAGGGAATTCCTGAAGAACAAATTATAGATAGTTTAAGGCAGCAAGGAGCTTCTCCAAAACAAATAACAGATGCATTAGCTCAATCTCAAATTAAAAGTGCAGTTGGAACAAATATGGATGAAATGCAACCCTCGATAATGCAACAATCAGAAGAATATGCTCCTCAACAAGAAGCAGTCTATTCCTCTCAAGGCCAAGAATACGCTCCTCAATATCCTGCATATCCTCAAGAAGCGAATTATGGAGAGTATGCTCCAGGAGCAACAAACACAGACACAATAATAGAAGTTGCAGAACAAGTTTTAGCTGAAAAATTACAAAAAATATTAAAACCATTAAAAGACTTAACTGAGTTTAAAACTTTTAGCGAAGATAAAATCATGAATATAGATGAAAGATTAAAAAGAATAGAAAAAACAATAGACTCAATAGAAATGCAGATTCTAGGAAAAGTCTCTTCTTATGGAGATACTCTAAGTGGAATTAAAAAAGATATGTCTATGATGCAAGACTCTTTTGGTAAGATGGTGAAGAGAAACTCTTCTGATGCTACAAGTTTACCTAAACCAAGATTAGCAAAGAAGTAAGTTTGATTATTTTATTTTAAATTTACTTTGCGACTCACATTAACCAAGCAAGAAACCCAAAGGGTTATTTCACATTACCAACATTCTACAAAACAATTGTTATCCCCTAAAACCTCTGATGAAATTTATCTCCCTTGCAGTTAAAATTAATATCCCTCAAAACTATTTACACCTTACTAGAATTATTTCTTAGAGCATTCCAGCGAAGCAGAATGCGTTATTATCTCCTAAAAACTCTGAGGAAGTTTATCTCACTTGCAACCTAATTAATTTAACTTTTCTAAAAAAAGAGGTGATACTAAATTCTTAAAAAATAATTTAACCTTTACTTCCCTTTTCCACCACTTTCAAACAATCTCTTTATAAAAGGAGTTTCTACATCTTCTGTAGGAGGATTACTTGCTCCAATAATAACTCCAATTATAGCAATAATAAATACTGCTCCTGCTACTAACTGCCAATTATCACTCCACCAATAACCTCCATTCCATCCCACTCCACCAGCAGTCTTTACAAGAACAACTATCAAAACAACTGCTGCAGCTCCAAAAAGAGAATAACTTACCCAATTAGCTTTTGGCATAAATAATCCTAATAAAATTATTCCAACAAGTACAATAGCAAGTCCAACTGCTAAATTTGGAAATAACTCTGCAAAAAATCTTGGAACTAAATCCACTTGCAAAGCCATTAATCCAATAACTAAAGCAATTATTCCATTTACTGCTTTATTATCTTTGAATATATTAGTCATAGAGAGAATTCCAAATATCAAAGCGAAAATTAAAAGAAAAGGAAGAACATAACTAAAAAATCCATATTGCTCCATTTTAAATAAGAAATCTCCGAATGCTCCGCCATAAAACCCATATGAAGCAAGCATCACCAAATTTTCTATCATCTAAATATATCTTTTTTGTAATTTAAATATGTTTCTAATAATTATTTACTACCTTTCCAAATTAAAGCTAAAGCAGCAGCAATAACTACAATGAATATAAAATTAGTCCAGAATGTCTCACTCCAGTTTTGTTTGAATAACATATCAAATATTCCACCCTCAATTCCAGAAGCCCATAAAACAGCAACAATAACTACTAAAACTAAAACAATTCCAATTACCCATTTAAGTCCATTATTAGAAACAATTGCTCCTTTTAAATCTCCTCCAGTAATAAATCCCCAAATCAAAAGAGTAACAAATACTACAACAATTGAAACAGTTAAGAACAAAATCATATTGCTTACAACTTGTTTTGGAAACACAGCTCCAACAAAAATTAAACCAATAACAAATGCAGTAAGGGCATTTAATTGAGTTTTTTCATCTCCAAGAAGTTTAGTTTTTTCTAAAACAGCAAAAATTATAAAAAAAATTAATAAAAACGGCAATGCAAAATTAGCAAATATAGGGTATTGCAGTATTGTTTCTATAGCCATCTTAGATTAAGTCTTCTGGAAGCTCATCAACATCTGAGTCTGAACTTGGCAGAGCAGTTTTATTGATTATAAATACATCACTTATTGCTTTCACAAACTGATGAGGTATTATAACTCCTCTTGCTCCTCCGATTAAAGACATTATACTTCCACCAACTTTTATTCTCCATCCACCTATTTTATTCTCGGAAATATTTGCTTCTTCAATCTCTCCAAAAAACTCTCCAGAGTCAGTATAGACTTTAGAACCAATAACTTCTGTAACTTTTTTTATTCTCATGTATTTTTATATTTACTCTCATTTAAATACTTTTCCTTAGAATAAAATATATAATAAAACACATAAGCAAAAATTTATAAGAAAGATAAGACTAAATAAAAGATGTTTAAATTAAAAGAAATAGCTCATATTTTAGTTGCATCCCTAGTTTTAGCATTTGCAATTACTCTATTAGAAACAAAAGAGATGTTTTTATTTATTTTAATTTCGGTTTTTATTATTATTTTAATAAATATTTTAGTAAAAAAAATAACTGCATATTATCTTGAATCAGAAATTGAAACAAGATTATGGGAGATTGAGAGCATGGGATTATTAGGTGCTTTAACAGGAGGAGCAGTTCATCCCTCTCAAAAATTCAGATACCCTTTTCAAGCAGGAATATTTTTTCCAATCATATCCAAACTAATATTCTTCTCAATAAATAGCTTTGTCTGGATGGCAGCATTAACATTTGATGTTAAAACCAAAATTTACAAATCAGCAAAAAGGCATAATTCAATTTATAGTTTTTCTGAAATAACAGAATACCAAATAGGAGTAATTGCAACAATGGGTTTAATAGCAAATTTAGTCTTTGCTGGAATAGGTTATTTATTTGCTCTTCCTCCAGAAATGAATTTTGTAAAATTGAGTATCGTTTATGTCTTCTTTAATCTGCTTCCTCTCTCTACTTTAGATGGGAATAAAATTTACTTTGGAAATGATATAATGTGGTACACTCTAGAAATATTTTCCTTAGTTGGATTAGGTTATGCATTTTTCATAATCTAAAAGAATATAAATTAGAAAAAATATAAAATAACATGAAAAAACAAAATTTTTTAAAAAAAACACCTACTTTAATTGTATTTGCCTCATTAGCATTAGTTTCAGGATTTTTTTTCTTAGATAAGAAAATAACTGGAAATGCAATAATAGACGCAGATTCTAATTTTAATTTTGTTTCTTTAATAGGATTGCTGTTAATATTATGCTCAGCAATTATTGTCGGATATCTAACTAAAAAAAGGTAGAATTATGGAAAACTTCTTGCAAGGAATAATTCCTAGAGAGTATCAAAAAAGAATTTTTGAAACATGCATTGAAAAGAATTGTCTAGTAGTACTTCCAACAGGACTAGGAAAAACACTAATTGCATTAATGTTAACAATAGAAAGAATGAAGCAATTTCCAGGACAAAAAGTTGTTTTATTAGCTCCTACAAAACCTCTTGCAGAACAGCAAATGAACTCATTTAAAAAAAATCTTACTGAATTATTTGGAGATTTACAATTATTCACAGGACAAATAAATTCAGATAAAAGAAAAAAAATCTGGCAAACAGCAGATATTATTTTTTCAACTCCGCAATGCGTTGCAAATGATTTAAGAAAAAATCTCTATAACTTAGAACAAGTTTGTTTGCTTATTGAAGATGAAGCACACAGATGTATTAAAAATTATGATTATAATTTTATATCCCAAAAATATCAATCTCAATCAAAAAACCCAAGAATTTTAGGCTTAACAGCCTCTCCTGGAAGTGAACACTCTAAAATAAAAGAAATATGTAGAAATCTTTCAATAGAAGAAGTAGAGCTAAGAACAAGAGAAAGTCTAGATGTTAAAGATTATTTACAAGAACTTGAAACTGAAAAAATAATGATAGATTTTCCTCCTGAAATGCAAGAAATTCGCCATGTGCTCAAAAAGATTTTTAACGAGTATATTGAAGAACTAAAAATGAGAAAGGTTTTATTTGCTCCTCCAACAAAAACAGAATTATTAAAACTGCAAAAGAGTATTTCAGGGACACTTGCTAGAGGAAATAATAATTTTAATTATTTTCTTGGAGCTTCTGCTTGTGCTCAAGCAATAAAAATACAACATGCACTTGAACTTTTAGAAACTCAAACACTTTCAGGATTTAATGAATATCTAAAAAAATTATTAGAACAAGCCAATAAAAAACAATCTAAAGGGGTAGTAAAACTAGTTGCAAAACCAGAATTTAATTATATTTATTCTGCATCATTAGAATTATTAGCTAAAAATAAGGAACATCCCAAAATAAATAAAATATTCGAAATAATTCAAGAAGAACAAAAAAAGAACAAAAAAATGAGAATAATTATATTCACTCAGTATAGAGATACTGCAGGAGTAATATCTAAAATGTTGAATAAGATAGAAGGAATAAAAGCAGAAGTATTTATCGGACAAGCAAAAAAATCCTCTTCAACAGGAGAGTCTAGTGGATTAAATCAAAAAGAACAAAAAGAAATAATTAGAGAATTCTCAGCAGGAGAAATAAATGTCTTATGTGCAACTTGTATTGCAGAAGAAGGATTAGATATACCTGAAGTAAATGCAGTTATTTTTTACGAACCTATACCTTCTGCAATTCGTTCAATACAAAGAAGAGGCAGAACAGCAAGATTAATGCCAGGAAAAATGATTACTCTAGTAACCAAAGGAACAAGAGATGAAACCTTTTATTATGTCTCTCGTTCAAGAGAAAAGAAAATGCATAGTGCAATAGCCCAAATTAAAGAGGATTTATCCAAAGGTAATCTTTATATTAAAAAAGAAAGTCAAGAAACACTAGAATGAAAACAGTTTACAATATTTTTTCAAAAACAGAAAATTCCTCTCCAAAAAAAGAAGTTCCCAAAATAAAAATCTTAGTAGATTATAGAGAGAAAAATTGTTTAGTTGCTTCTGAGTTAGTTAAGCTTGGATTTGAAATAGAATTCAAAGAATTAAAAGTAGCAGATTATATTATAAAAGAAACAGCAATTGAAAGAAAAACAGTTTCAGATTTTATTTCTTCTATGATAAATAAACATTTGAAAATCCAATTAGAAGAGCTTCAACAATATCCTAATCGTTTGTTAATAATAGAAGGTTTAGATGAACAAGAGTTATACAGCGACGACAATTTTAAAGGAGTGAGTGCAAATGCAATTAGAGGATTTATCTTATCAATTCTACTAAAACATAAAATTCCTTTATTATTCTCAAAGAACTCTTCAGACACAGCAAAGTTTATCTCTGTTCTTGCGAAAAAACAAGAAACTAAAGAAACTTCTTTTAATCCAATTAAAAAAGCATTTAATTCTAAAGAGCAAAAACAGTTTATTCTTGAAAGTTTTCCAGGAATAGGTCCTACAAATTCAAAAAAATTACTTGAACATTTTAAAACACTAAAAAATATAACAAATGCTTCTTTAGAAGAATTACAAAAAGAAATAGGAAAAAAAGCAGATCTAATTAAAAAAATCATCGATGAGGAGTATTAGGAATTTTAAAAACTTCTTTTAATATTTCATTAACAACTCCTCCTTCTAATCCAAAAATTCTACTATTAGCATTTGAATTTCTTTTAAGAATAAATTCATAAACTTTTATTAAATATTCAGAGTCTCCATTTGATGAAGAATAAACAAAAAGTTCTAATCCTTCCATTCCTCCAGACGCAGAACAATAAATACCCTTAACCTTATCTATAATTCCGAGGGCTTTTTTTCTATCCATCAAAATATAATATGGCTATCTATCTTCTTAAAAATTTCCAATATGGAATATATTCATTGAAATACAGAAGATATGTGAACTACCCTACACTAAAGTGTAGGGCGTCTCCCACGAATAAATTCAAGCTAATTTAATCTAGTTTGATAAGTTTCATAATCCTTCCAATGTTTATCTTGGCTATGTTTTATGTAATACT
>Ga0074195_1002992_pt1 | contig 16975 bp, 17 predicted proteins | sample EPASupsiteHSE623_FD_64525 | JGI IMG/M metagenome (GOLD analysis project Ga0074195, IMG submission 64525) | Bioremediated contaminated groundwater from EPA Superfund site, New Mexico - Sample HSE6-23 | ecosystem: Environmental > Aquatic > Deep subsurface > Groundwater > Contaminated ...
GAACATCCAGGACTAAAGAATCTTCGTAACTCGAAGAGAGAAAATCCAGGCCTTTTGAGCAATCGACCTCTCTAAGATCGACGTTGCCAGGGATGTAGAAGACTGCATGGTACTCATCATAGTGACCCTTCAATGGAAATTCGAGACACCAGGCATCTCCATCGGCTTTGATCAGCGAATCAGTCACTGCGTACACCATGCCGGTATCCTCCTCGTAGATCTGACCTGAAGCGTTCATGGAAGGAAGGCGACCAAAATCATCGATATAGCCAACTACCAGCGCCTTTGCAAAGTCGTCGTCCACATAGATGCTGAGGGAGACCTGTCCCGATCCATCATCACCTATGGCTGGCATGACGATGAGCATGGCGGTTAGTGCTAGCAATCCCACCAGTTTGGCAGGCGGCATCAATTTAATCCTCCTTATCAGAAAGCATCCACAGAAAACGTCGTGGAGCTTCCTGCTCATCTTTGCTGACCCATGCCATCTTCCTATCACAAGGAGATACTATGTTGATGATGACTGAGTGCGTTCCTGGATGGTAGCTGTCATTCATCCAAAGCTCGCCTTTGCCAGTATTTTTGCCATCTGAAGGCTCGATCGTCATCCGAATGTGACCCACAACCGCTCTTTCATTAACGAGAGCTAGGTCGTGGTTGGGATTTGACACGTCCGCCTCCAGGGTGCTGGCGTTGTCCGCATAGGGCGCTATCCTGATATTTGAGAGGGGGTAGACCTTATCATCCAGCTTCATGTTTCCGCGGTACATCGACTCGCCAGGAGCATCTCCAATCGCTTCCCTAATCTCATCTAAGCTTTTGTTTGAGGCCAGAAGCTTTTGAACGCTCTTGGGCTCAATGGGCATCAAGCACTCCACGATTATTCGCAAAGCGTAAGTCTTGTTATCTTTCCGGGCAACGCCCTGTTCGCTGATGAGCATCCCTACAGGAACGCCAGCTGGGGGAGCACCAGCTCTCTCTATCCCCATGTCCTCTACAGGCCCGGGCTCTACCATCTCTCTTGGCTCCATCCCCGGTTCCTCCGGCATATGCTCTGCAGAGCCTATTCTGACCAAAGCCACCAGGAGCATTACAAGCCCCACATACAGAAGTATTTTATTTAAAGTCATCATCTCCAATCGCCTGCCATTGATGTTGAAATATAAATAAGGCGGCAGGTTCTTGAATCAGGCCTGCTGCCTTTGTATTTCGTTGTAGGAGGGTGTGGATCATCTTCACCTTGCGATAATTTTGTATTCATCGATCCTTTGGCAATTGCCAATCGCCTACGGGAAGGCGTGGTATCGCACTGCACCGATCGATCTGTTTTGGTTATCCTCATTACCATCCATCGATTACTCTGCCCTCAAAGCTTCAATTGGGTCGAGCTTTGCAGCCATGCTGGCAGGGTAGACTCCGGCGAAGATCGTAGAAACGATTCCAAACAGGAGACCTACAGTTATGGATTGCATTGTCACCAAAGAAGGCAATCCCGCCAGAGATCCAACAGCTCCAGAGACCGCGCCACCAAGAGCTATGCCTACTAGTGAGCTGACAAGGCCCAAAATTCCCGCATCAAGCAAGAAGAGGTATCTGATCTCACGTGATGTGGCTCCAATTGCCTTCATCACGCCGATCTCACGGGTCCTTTCCCGAACAGCCAGCATCATCACATTGGATATTCCTATGGCCCCAACGATCAGGGATATGGCGCCAATTCCAGCCAGAGCATACTTCAGCATGTTCATCATCTCCAGCATAGATTCCAATCTGGTCGTTGTGGGCTCTACTGTGTAAGCCTCATCCCTGTGGACCCTGGAGAGCTCATCCTCAATCTCCTCGGCCAGTGCATCCACCTGAGAAGAATCTTCGGCTCTGACAACAATCGTGGAATAGTGGTACGCCTCAAGACCCAGAAACTCATCCATCGCCCTGTGAGTGATGTAGATTCCAGTCTCGGACCCGTAGGACGGGTCTTCGTCTTCTTCCAGGACGCCTACTACCTTGAAGTCCAGATAGCGGTCTTCTTCGTCCAGGTAGAGCCTGATATAGTTTCCAGGAGAGATGTCCATCCTGAAGAAGTCCTCAGCTATATCGTGGCTGACAACAGCTGCCATATAATCCGAGTCCGCCAGGAACCGGCCTTTTGCCATGACACTTTCCAGGTCTTCGTGGTTTTCAGGAGAGACTCCTACGACCATGACAGATGCGTTATCGCCCCGATAGGAGAGCAGTGCGTTCGTGGTTTTCAGTGGGTATACGTCCTTTACCCCAAGGACGTTCTCTATGATCTTCACATCCTTTTCATCGAACTTTGCAGGCTCCTCAGGCGTTGAAGCCGGTCGCTCGCCGGGACCTGGCCCGGGACCCCCCATGCCCGAGCCCGGCCTCACGTTTATCAGGTCCATGTCGAAGTCGCCAAACCTCTCGCTCACTCCACCATAGAGCCCCTCGCTAACTGAGATTAGAGCCACGATGGATACGACACCAATGATGATACCAAGGCTTGACATGAGAGCCCTGCGTCGGTCTGCATTGATGTTCACAAGGACGTAGTCCAGCATGTCCCTCGTTTTCAACAAAAGCAGTCACCTCTCAGGCTTTGGGCTTGCTCTTCTTTTTGTGCCACAGCACAATCCCGCCAACAGTCCCCATTAAGAGGATTGCAGCAGCAATGGCCGTCATTCCCGCCTGGGAAGCCCCTGTGCCGTTAGCACCGGCTTTAGCATTAGCCGGAGTTCCCTTTGCGCTACCTGTATTGGCAGATATCATAGTGGACGCCATTGTGTAGACATCAGACTCGTGCCATGTGTCGCCGTTCTTGAATATCGATTTGAAGCTCAGGTTTTCATTTATAGAGGGCTCAAGAGACGAGAGATCGAACTCGATGGTGAAGATCTCGTCAGGCCTCATGCTGCCTATGTAGTATTTCTCAGGCGAGAACTCGACTCCCATGCCATCGGGAACTATTGTTACTGCGCTTAGAGCGTTTTGCCTTGGGTTGGCCACATCAAGGCTGATCTTGCCATTCGACGGAAGCTCTGCACGTGAGATGCTTACAGTTGTGGAGTCCACCTTTATCGGTATCTGGCGGCATATCTCAACTGAGTCGTAGCCTGCATCCACTGAGAAGTCCAGGAAATAGGTTCCATCGGGAATTGTCTCATTGGCTTTTATGTTGTAGTAGAGGACTACTTCGTCTCCGGGTCCTATCATTCCCACCTTATTGTTGCCGCTGTTGAGAACCTCTATTTCGTCAGTTCCAATCAAGGTGGTTTCGTTCACAGGAGTTGAGAGCGTCGCGCCTCCGGCTTCCTCGCCTGCTCCGTACTGGGCAGCGCCGTTTTTCAGAGTGATTGTGAGCAAAGCCGTGTCACCAGGCATGAGCACCTCAGGGGATAAGGAGGGCTGGACGACCACTGGCATATGGTAGATGTACGAAGCGAGGGCTGTATGAGTCGAGGCGGTGAGAAGGAGAGCCAGCAGAACTACAAACGCGGCTTTTTTCGGGCTGCATCCTCTGTAATTTCCAATATGGCAGCTTCTATAATTTCTCATGTATCCTCCATGATTCTTCCATCCCTCAGCCGGACCACCCTACTGCAGTTCTCTGTCGTCTCAGGATTGTGCGTGACCATGATGATGGTCCTGCCTTCTTGGTTCAGTTCTTTCAAAATGTTCATGACTTCTATGCTGTTTTTGAGGTCGAGGTTGCCTGTAGGCTCGTCTGCTATTATCATCTCAGGATCGTTGGCAAGAGCCCGTGCTATGGCCACTCTCTGCCGCTCTCCGCCCGAGATATCGATGGGGCTGAACTTGGTCCTGTGCTCCAGGCCTAAGCGCCTCAAGAGCTCTATTGCTCTCTCTCTCCTGATCTCCCCGGGGACACCTGCAAGGGCCATGGGCATCTCAACATTCTTTTGAACAGAGATCCGCCCTATGAGGTTGAAGCTCTGAAATATGAAGCCCAGCTTGTCCCTTCGAATTGCGGCCAGCTCGTCTTCAGCGACCATGCTTACGTCCCTGGAGAAGAGCAGCAGCCTGCCCTTTGTGGGCCTGTCCAGGCAGCCGATGATGTTTAAGAGCGTGGACTTTCCACTGCCCGAGGGCCCCATCAATGCCACGAACTCGCCTTTCTTGATGCAAAGGTCGATGCCCTTTAAGATGGCCACCAGGTTTTCTCCAGAGCCGTAGACCTTCTCTATGCCCGAGAGCTCCATTATGCCATTACCCGTAATCACTCTCACCTTCCGTTTTTTTATCAGTTTCATGCCAAGCAGGTCGTAGGTCCATTCATCTTCCAACTTGCAGTTCAGCCGAAATGCCGCTGCAGAGGCTATCGCTCAGAGCAAAGGTCCAGAAAGGGACACTCTGCCGAGGGGGGTGACCTGCGTCGTGCTGTGAACATCCAACTGCTTGAACGATACAAGAAGTTTAGACCGAACGAACGCTGCAAAGGATTGAAGGAGCTGAGGGCTTCAAAATATATGGGATTTAAGAAGGTTCTTTTTCAGGTATAAGCTCTTTATAATGTTCTAATGGGATTGTTATGCATTATTACCCCACGTTATCCTCGAAAGACCATTCAATGAGGAGATAAATGGCTGCCATGGCAGGAAAACCCAGAGCATCGCAGTCAAATGCACCAGAGGCCCAGTCATCAATTCGCCTGCTCTGCCTGCACTTTTAGCGCCCGGTTCATCTCTTGAAAGCTTCGCTTCGCGTCATCCAGTAGGCTACCGGAAAACGGCACCAGCAGACCGTTGAACTTCTCGCTCTGAATCAAGCGCACCTGATTCCCACCCAGCGGCTCGATGACAAAGCTGTGCTCGCCGTCGAATATTCCGGGAATGAAAACGCGGCCGATCCAGCGAAGCTCCCTTTCAGGCTGTACCACAAGAACTGTTGGCGAAAATGATATCGTGCGGTTGCCTGAATACATCTGAACAGTCAGCTGCTCATCCGGCTCCATCGTCCCTGTCACCTGGCGGATGAAAGGATTCCATTGAGGGTATGCCTTAAAGTCAATCAGCACTTGCCACACTTTGGAGGCGGGAGCATTGATGACAATCTCGGCCTGGATGGCCCTCTGAGTGATCGATGTGTTTGCAGAAACAAGCATAGCTACGAAGAGAACCGCTATAAAGAGAAGCAGACCTAACATCGTACGGACAATGAGCCTTGACATAGCTTCCGTCCTTTTATTTTCCAGAATAACATTTATAGAATTTTCTTCTACTTGAAATGAACCCTCTGCCAAGAGGTTCATCACTACACAATGTGTCGCCTAACATGCCTACAGCCAACCGTCTACCATACTGTTTATCTATCTCGATTTCTTAGTAAAGCATATCTAATCGCTCCATCAATATTAAAGATCATGCCCCCAAGGAAGAAGAAGGGCCAAATTCCAAATTCAATAGGGCTCTTATTGCTCTTCTGGTTCCGTATGCTTTCTCATTTCCTTGAAGAGCATAGTGTGCCTGGCCATATCCAGCAGGACCTGATAACTGCCTTCATGCTCTGTGCAATTCATATCGAGCCGACCCTCGCCTATCCTGCCACCCTTAGAGATAGAAACTGTCATATTAAGATGACCGACTATGCTGGTCTGGTTCGCAGGGTTTGAGCCGGGGGATGCAATGTTTGCATCGACGATTGTGGCATTATCTTTCAGGGGGCGGACGTCTATATCAGTCAGGGGATAGCTGATGTCGTCCAATCTCATGCTGCCCCGGTAGAGAGGCTGGCCTTCCTCGGCCTTAATGACCTCTCTTATCTCCTCAACGCTCTTATTAGAAACGAGAAGGTCCCTGATTCGCCCGGGCTCTAAGGGGCTTAAGCGCACAACGCTCAGCCTTAGCAGGTGAGCCTCACGGTCCTGCAAGGCGAAGCCTCCGCCGCCTATGATCATCTCTACAGGCACGCCCATGGGCGGCATTCCATCTCCGTGCATCCGCACAACAGAACATCCGCGGTCCAAGGCCAAATCCGGTTCTGCTAGTTCATCTGGCGGCGGCGTGGGCTGGGCAGAGCTAATTCCCATCAGGACTGCCAGGAGGGTAGCCAGCCCCAAGCATATTATTACTTTCTCAATTTTCGCCATAGCACATTCTCATTTTCCGTCACGCCTTCTCTTTTGCAGTAGCGCCTTCCCGTTTGCCGTCGCATCTCGCCGTTGCGTTTTGCCTGCGGGATTATCCTAGCAGTTTATAGGATTATAGAATATAAATGAGATGGCTAGACTCCAGCCATCTTGCTATTCTGCAGGAGGGTGCGAATAATCTGATCTTTAGATATCTGCAGTTTTATCTCCTGGGCCATTTACCGGCCATCCCGGCACTGGCTATCCCGGAAGCTGCAGCCCATAGCGTACATCGGCCCCATGAAAGGCCCGCCCCATCTGCCCATCTGCGATCGCTGTTCTTTAAGTTCAGCGAGGGTCATGCTTTCGATCTCCTGCATCTTCTGCTCTCTCAGATCCTTGATCTCAGCCAAGGTCATGCCTTCAAGTTCAGCCGTCTTCTGCTGTTTGAGCTCTTCGATCTCATCGAGAGTCATATTCTGAAGGTCGTCTCTGGTAGCATCGTCCACCAGCAGCATCCACATTCCAGCCTGGTAACCAGCGAATCCGCCGCTCTGACATCCGGCCTGCCCATCACAGAGTCCGGACTCGAAGGCCGGTCCGAAACCCCATCCGTTTTGGCATCCAGACACCCTATTCTGTCTCATATCTCGGATCTCAGATATGGTCATATTTTCGAGTTCCTGTCTCATCTGCTCTCTTTTCTGCTCTCTAAGCTCTCTGATCTCAGCTGGGGTCATGTTCTGCAGCTCCTGAACCTTCTGCTCTTTTAGATCTTTGATCTCGGCTAAAGTCATGCTGTCGAGCTCTTCCTCAGTTATGTCGTCTGCCAGCAGTAGCCATCCGCCATGATGAGCGCCTGCAGATCCTCTATCCCACGGACTGGAAAGCGCAGGCACGACCATAAGGCAGATCGCTGCCAGCGTTAAAGTGACCATTTTGTATGTAATTTTCATCGTTGAACCTCTTGGTTTTTGTTCTAACCGACTTCTTCAAAATGGCGGAATAACCCTGGGGGTAGGAGGGTTCCAGATGGTCAGGGTTACACCGCAATGATTCCCCTGTTGTGAACGATATAAAAAGCTGGAACCGAACGAACTCGCTACGAGAGAAAAATCTGCTGCAAAATATGGGATAAAAGGCCCTTCAGGAACGTTCGCTTCTAAACGAAAATAGTGAAAAGCGTTCGTTCTTTTCGGATGTCTGTTTTTCCGCGTTTATCTATCCATATAAGTGTCTAAAGAGCCTTTAAAGATGAAAAGCGGATATGAGAAGGTTTGAAGAAGAAAGAATAAGATTCAGGCCATCCCACGGACAAAATCCTGTTGCCCTGCACAACTGCGGTCAGATTATGGCCGGGGGGCATTTAGTGATATATTCCCTCGAGCAGGCCGGTGGCGTTTCCTGCTAGCAAATAGATCTCCAGCAGATATGACGCCATCGCCGAAGGAGATATGCGGTGGCCTTTGTCATCCGTTATTCCCTGTGCAACCAGAGGAGCTGGGACACTTCGCCAAGGGTTAGGGCTTCATTTCGAAATCTCCGGACCGACCGTCTCTCCTTCAGGGCCTTCTCTACCGATATGCAGCCATCTGTGCGGAGTTCAGGCAGATCGATCGCTCCAGATTCGTCTTGCTTAGAGTATTCATCGCTCCCTGACATGGCCGTCGTAGCCATCACAGGAACAGTTAGCAACAGTGAAAAATTTCATTTTTTGTTATTCTACATTCCACCAATCGTTATTGTTGATATTTTTCGTACTCGCCAGCGCCTGGCAGACTTATGCGTTCATCTAATCGACCTTCTTCATTATTATCGTACCGTCCCCCAAATGGTCAACCACTATCCGGTCACCAGCATTCAGATCCAGCCGATACCTTATGGTCGGCGGAAGCAAAATCCTGCCGTTAGCATCGATCTTGGCAATCATAGTATTATTCCTTCAATCAGTCTTCGCATTAAATTATTAGATAGATAATTAAGAGGAGGTTAGTTAGATGGCTGGACCTCTAGAAGATCCGTGCCATCTTGAAATTTCCGGCGGTTGAGGGACTGGCAATCAACTTTTATCTGTAACCTCCTCGTCCCCGGCCAATCATGTCCTGGTCCATCATATCCTGGCTCATCATGCCATGGCCCATCTTGCCCATCCGACCAAGTCTAGTCTCATTGAGCTGTGCAAGAGTCATATTCTCGAACTCCTGCATCCTCTGCTCTCTTAGATCGTCGATCTCAGATAGAGTCATGTTCTGCAAATCGTCTCTGGTAGCATCGTCTACCAGCAGCATCCACATCTTGCCATAAGGGCCATTGAAACAATCCCTCTGGCATGGGTCGGATAAGCCATACCCCTGGGAGGGATATGCATAGGCCGATGCTGCCAGAAGGCAAACTATTGCCAATGCCATTGCAGCAATTCCATATTTTGTTCTCATTGCACTGAAACCTCACTTATTTCCATTCTTTTCGGATGGCTCAGAGAGTCCTAAGCGCCGTCCGGCAGTGACTCTGGGTCGTGAACGATACAAAAAGATGAGACCGAACGAACGATGCCAGAGATTGACAGTCAAAAGGGCAAAAAAGCGTTTTTATGGTTCGAGAAATAGTATTTTTAGATAAAAGCCTGTCTTATGGTTCCAGTACACTATTCGGACATCAATTACTCTTGGTTATGAGATTACGCATATCCAAAGAGGAATAATACAGTTAAGAGACGGTTTGGGCTTAAGGGCATCATGCTATTGATTAATCTGGATGATTCTCATAACCGCGATCAATCAGATTTCGAATGATATATCGGCAACCTGCGGCTGAAAGATGCCTTTTAAAACTCATCAGACATATGCTCGACCTGCATTTGCGCCGATTCGCTCGCGCTTGTCCTAAACCTTATAAGCCGATCAAAAACCTGGAGAAAAGGCGGAGGTGCAGGCCACTACCATTCTTGAGGAAGGCGTAACCTGCTCTTGGAGTTTCAAGCGGTTTTCAGCAAATAAGCTGCCGCTTCCTCTGTCTCAGTGACATCGTAACTCAAATCAAGGGACTCATAGCCTTCTTTATAGAAATTAAACTGCCAGGTTCCCGGTTGCCCGTAGACGGCCATAGCCCCATTGGAGTCTGTTACCCCTGCAAACTCATTACCTGCCGCATCCTCTCCTATGACCTGGACGCCTGAGAGAAGTGTGCCATTGAGGCTGCCCTCATGGACATAGATCGTCAGTGCGACCTCTTCTTGGGTCGAAGTCTCCTTCAGGGTCGAAGTCTCCTTCAGAAGATAAGCTGCCGCTTCCTCTGTCTCAGTGACATCGTAACTCAAGTCAAGGGACTCATAGCCCTCTTTATAGAAATTAAACTGCCAGGTTCCTGGGCTCCCGTAGATGACCACAGCACCATCAGAGTCGGTTACCCCTGCGAAGTCGCTATCGGCGAAGTCCGTTCCTGTAACCTGGACGCCGGAAAGCATTGTCCCGTTGAGGTCGCTCTCATGGACGTAAATCGTAAGAGCAACCTGCTCTTGGGAATATGCTGTCAATGCCATACTACATAATGCTAGAAATACTAGTATCGCTAAACTGTAAATCTTTTTCATATCAATTTCCATCCATATTTGTGACTATCGTATCTAATCCAATCTTACCAGATGTTCATTGAACTAGTTTCAATCTGCCGCGAAAGTTCCTCGTTTAAATAAATGGGTCAGGGAGAGAATGCCCTGACCGATCCATTTTATGGTAGAGATAGGATATGTTCTAAGCATTGGCGTTTAGCCTGCCTGCTATCTTTTATCCTGCCAACCGGCAAGGCTGCGGGACCATTTATTTGCCCTTTTAGCACTTATCCTCAATCATAGGCCTTGGGCAGTCGCAGAGATTTCGATTGTCATTCTGACACCTGTCACACATCATGGACTTGACGATCTTAACCTTGTGCTTGCCATCCTGACCCATCATGGGCATCGGGGAGTCATATGGGTTCGACCTGTCGTCCTGGCATCGATCTCCCATCATGGACTTGACGACCTTGACCTTGATCTTGTCATCCTGATCCATCATGGGCATGTCATCCTGACACCTGTCCCCCATCATGGACCTGACAACCTTAATCCTGATCTTGTCATCCTGACCCATCATGGGCATCGGGGAGTCATATGGGTTCGACCTGTCGTCCTGGCATCGATCTCCCATCATGGACTTGGCAATCTTAACCTTGATGGGGCCATTCTCAGGGCCCATCATGGGCTCTTGGGAGTCGCAGGGATTCTTATTATCTTCTTGACACTTATCCTCCATCATGGGCTTTGGGCAGTCACATAAGTTCTGCTTGCACTCTTGGCACGTCGGTCCTGTTCCACGATCTGGCATCGCAAAGGCCGGCATAGCGAGAACGCATACGGCCACCAATGCCATTAATATTTTTATGCTATTCATTACACTGTACCTCCAATCCAAGATAACTCCTGTATTCGAACAGGGTCATCTTGCAACCACACCAATTTTCCGAACGATATAAAAAAGTGAAGCCGAACGAACGCAGCAATACCAGAACATATAAGGGCAGAAAAACGCTCAAAAGGACTGGAATAGTTCTTTTTTCGATAAGAACCATTCCGATAGTTCTATTACATTAGTACGGCCCATTTAATTATTTACCATGCGCTTGTACCCCTTGGAATGGCATATAATGCTGGTAAAGAGCACTTTGGCATGCGCATTGCAGCCAGATATGCCTAAATGCCGTGATGCCTGAGAAATACATGTGAGTCATAATTAGAGATATCCCCTTGAACAAGAGACGCTCTCGGGAAATAATCCGGCTTAGAAGAACATCCAAAAAGGACTCGACGATCCAGATGGGCAGATTCTACGGACTCAAAAATAGGACAGTAGTAACAATGAAGAAACCGACCGCACGGGGACGATTTCATTTTCTAGCAAACGGCCTAAATACTGCTCTTCGAAGGAGGAATGACTGTAGCGTTAGCCGACACAGAGTGTCATCTATACTATTCCTCAGCCCCATATCCTCAACTCATTCAATCAGATCGGCCATATGTTCGTCGTCATATACTCATTCGTTACACTTTCCATCAATTGGCTAATAATACCAGCTAGCATCGTCCATAGTAGTAGCACCGATAGTATTGCTGCTCATGCCACAAATCCATGACTTCTTTTTGAATCATTTCGTTTATGCTTACTGAGTTATATGCTCCATTTAGATTGAAATAGACGCGGTTTCCTTTTACAAATACGCCCTTGCCGATGAGCCACTCCTTCAGGTCTCGCATCAAGTATGCATGCGCTGCCGAGCTAAGACCGGATGAATCAACGTTCTCCAGGCTGACTTCCTCCTTACCCACGAGAATGCTAGAGGGCGTAAGGACATCAGTGATTGTGCCGCTCATATCGAAGCTTGAACTAAACGTCTTACCATCCGTTCCGGCAGAGACGAGAACCTCTGAGAAGCATAATACTGCAATTATTGCTAAAGCAGGCAGGATCTTCATGCTGGATCTGCCAGGAAATATGCTACACAACCTCGAGCAACCTAGATATCTCATTTGCCGTACCTCCTTCAAGATCTGCTTAGCGTTTGATCTGAGCTGTCTTATTCCACGACTGCACGCTTAATAAAGGTATTTTATCCCCATGACTGAGACGAAGGCCGCCAGCCCTATAAGCGACAATGAGATGTTGACAAGAGTTTCATGGCGCACCTTCCACCGCTTCAAAGTGAACTTGGTGCTTATCAAGGCGTGCAACAGGAAGAAGATGACCAGGTAGGTGTCCAGCTGGGTGTGCAACCACCTGGCCTGCTGCACGGGCATGACGATCTTGTCAACCCAAGCATATCCTGAAACCAAAAAGAGGATCATGAAGGCCAGCAACACCCAGGCGCAGATTCTGTTGATCTTGAACAGATAACGATTTATGTTCATAGCTTTACTCCGCATGGTCTGAAAAATTAAAAGAGGAAGCTCTAAGCCACCTGAGTTTCAATGGAGGCGAAGATGCTCTCGGTGGTCTCCCAAGGGAAATTGGATCCGACAATACATACGATGGTTCCTGAGCCGTCTTTCTGGTCAGGGCTGTACGCCACGATGTACATTGGATCTTCCTTGCCACTATCGACGGTAGCCAGTATCCCTTCTCGGCCGTCAATGGTGTAAGACTTCATCGAGACATCTGTGCCACGAGGCATCATATCGGCCTCTCTTATGCAGTGTTCAAGGCCAGTTGACTTATCCTTTTTGGAGATTGGCGTATCAAGGGGCTCGGATGTACCCATCTGATGAACTTCGAGAAGCAGCTGACCGGAGGAATCACCGAATGTTATGCTGGCAGGGTATATGGTGTAATCGAAGTCAGAGTTCATCGGATCGTAATTGTGGTCTGATGAGTAAGAATCACCCATCTTCACAGCGCAGGGTCCAATGGTTTCCAGGTCCATGGAGATGCTGGCAGGACCGAGGTCCAGAGTTTCAGCAGCTGCGAGAGCAACTGCCGAGATTGAGATTATCAGGCAAAGCGCTACAATCAATCTTAGTTTCTTCATTTGATACCTCTTGGGGATTTTTATTCAAAACTTATCAATGCTACGAACGATATAAAAAATTGAAGCCGAACGGTTATCAAATGTGAAGTGAAACTAAGGTCTGGAAAAAGCTTGAAAGTATTATGATCGTTCTTTTTTCGATAAGAACCAATCTGATAGTTCAATTACATTAGTGCGGCCCCATTCTTTCTTGATTACGAGCTTTCGCCTCTCCAAAGAGTAAATAATCCCGGTAAGGGACGATTTCGGCGTGCGCGTCTCATACCTCAGATTCGCCTGAGTGCTCCTGCCGCCGTGGTCAATCAGAGCCTGAAGGATGGCGCGCTCTCTTGGCGTCAGCGTCTCCATTACAGCGGCCATTTCACTCGAGATCTCTATCTTTTCTGCAGGGGCTTTAGAGAGCTGGATCTCTGCCTCTGCATCGGCGTTTGTTTTTTCCTCTTCGTCCGCTTCTTCGGGCTCCTCGGGCTCAGAAGATAATTCCTCTTCATACGGCTGCGGCTCTTCCGAGGATGCGGGGGTTTCCGTAGGAATTTCTGCCTTGGCAGCCGCATCTTCAGGAGTCTCTACCTCTTCCGAAGGTATACCAGCGGGTACAGCTACCTCTTCGACCTCTGCGTTACTCTCTCCTGCGGGCTTTTCAGACTTTAAAGATTTTGTCGGTATGGTCTCTTCACGGGGCAATGCGCTCTCTTGGGTGTGGACTGACTTTTCAATATCAGCCGATGATTGTACAGACCCTTGCGGACGCTTAGCCTTGTATCGCCACAAAAAGGCGGCTGCAGCTCCAACGATTAGAATCAATAATAGAGGGAGGAGGTATGACGATTGAGAGAAGGTGATCCTGACACCAGGACCTTGTGAAACACCGGTTTCCAAAGGCTGCTGGTATTCAATGCTGGCTACCGGGTCCTGTACATCGTATCCCTGGAAGTCCAATGCCAGCGAATCGTTGGAAGCAGAGAGGAGATGTTCCAGTCCTTGAGAACTGCTTACATTCTTGACCTTGAAATCGCTGGGCAGGTAAAAGGTAACGCGATAGTCCTCATAGTAGCCCGGAGATATAAAGGTCAGAGTCCAGGTGTCACCCTCTTTACGGGTCAATGCATTGGTGAGGGCATAAAGCTGCGCAGTATCGTTCTCATAGCTGTACTGCGAGGAGTTCAGGAAAGGCAACCCATCCGGGTCCTCGACGTAGCCAGTCACCAGAGCTTTTCCGGTGCCATCCAGGTAGACGCTGAGGACCATCCTCGAAGCCTCTTCTGAGCTATCGACCTGCCCAAGAGCAGGCAGGACTTCTATAGCGAAGGCTACGGAGAAAAGCAACACAACGACTAGGTACGTTCTCCTCGTCATGGCAGAGACCTTTTAGGTGTTCCTTTGCATTAAGCTATTTTAACTTACGGGACCCTGAAAGGGTAAATATCGCTGATCAATGTCATCGATAATTCCGATAAGCCGGAATAGCAAAAAGCCCCCGGTCTTTAGGCAGGGAAGGATGTCGCATTCAGCCCATATGCTTACAAGCTATAGGCATCCTCCAGCCGCTCCCAAAGGCCCTGTCAGTGACCTTCAGGCCTGGTGCTGCTTGCTTTCTCTTGAACTCAGCAGATTTGACCAGTCGCAGTACTTTGTTTACAATATCTGCATCGAATCCCTGGGCGACAATCTCCTCTGCCGACTGGTGCTGCTCTATGTGCTTGTAAAGGATTGCATCCAGGACGTCGTAGGGAGGAAGAGTATCCTGGTCGGCCTGACAGGGACGAAGCTCTGCAGAAGGAGCCTTTGTCAGTATGGCTTTTGGAATTACATCTCTTCTGGCATTCAGCCATCTCGCAATCCTGTACACAACGGTTTTTGGCACGTCGGATATGACCGCGAGCCCTCCGGACATATCCCCGTAGATGGTGCAGTAGCCGACAGCCAGCTCTGACTTGTTGCCCGTCGTCAGGAGAACTGAACCGTACTTATTGGACAGGGCCATGAGCAGGTTGCCCCTAATGCGGGCCTGGATGTTCTCCTCTGTAACATCCTTTTCTTTGCCCTCGAAGGCAGGGCGCAGACCTGTCTCGAAGGACCCCATGATATCGGTTATGGGAATGGTCAGAGTCTTTATCCCCAGTCTCTTTGCCAGTCTCTCAGAGTCCTCGATGCTGCCCCGGCTTGAGTAGGGCGAGGGCATTAAGACGCCTAGAACATTCTCCGGCCCCAGGGCCTCGGCTGCAATGGCGACAGTCAGTGCTGAGTCTATGCCGCCGGACAGGCCGAGAAGGACACTTCTAAAGCCGCACTTATGCACATAGTCCCTGGTTCCTAAGACCAGAGCCCGCCAGATCTCTGCCTCTGGTGTGAAGTCATCCTGAGCTATCTGCCCACTCAGGGATTCCAGATCTACTGCTACTACATCCTCCTCGAAGCCCCTGCCCCGGGCGAACAGGCGGCCATCGGGACCAAACGCACAGCTGCGGCCGTCGAAGACCAGGTCGTCGTTGCCTCCCACCTGGTTGACGTAGACGAAGGGAACGCCGTACTTATGAGCCATGCTTGCAAGCATCGCCTCGCGGTGGACCTGCTTTCCAGCGGTGAAAGGAGAGGCAGAGAGGTTGATGATCGCCCTGACGCCATCCCTTACCAGCTCTTCAATTGGATCTGTGTGATAGCGCCGGCGCCTCCAGAAATCGCGATCGTTCCAGATGTCCTCGCAGATGGATATACCCAGCCGGGATTTCCCAATCTCCAGTATCTGGGGCTTGCAGGCTGGCTCAAAGTACCTGTCCTCGTCGAAGACGTCGTAGGTGGGAAGAAGCGTTTTGTGGAAGGTCCTTTCCACTTTTCCATGGCGAAGCAATGCTGCTGAGTTGAACAGAGGGCGGCCCGCCTCCGCGGGATTTGGCTCAGCCAGGCCCACCAGGACGGGAACTGCGCTTTTCAGCTCTTGAGCCATGTCTTCCAGTACCTTCCAACTTCTTTTGATGAAGTCCTCGTTTAAAAGCAGATCGCGCGGTGGGTAACCAAGCAGTGCCAGCTCTGAGGTTACGGCCAAATCAACATCGGCTCCAGCCCGGCGGACAGCAGAGGCTATGAGATCTGCGTTGCCCGTTAAGTCTCCGACAGTTAGATTGAGCTGCAAAAGAGCCAGTTTCATTCCTTGTCTACGAATATTCATCGAGGAGAGATTAAACCGTTTCGCAGATCTTTGAAGGAGCCCAAAATCGCTCAAGTTGCCAGCAGCATGATCAGAGGTATAGTCAGCAGGCTCAGGCAGTAGGTTGCCACGACCAGGGCTGAGGCGATGGCTCCATCACAACCGTATCTATCGGCCAGGACCGCCGCCACGGTGCCAGAGGGCATGGCAGTCTCGATCAGGAGTATTTCAGTATCCAGGGAGGGAAGAACCTCCGTCTCAGCAATGGCGAAGGATATGAGAGGTTTGATAATTAGCTTTATCGCAGCCACGGCAATAATAAGGTAGCTCAAGCTCCTGAAAGGTATTGGCCTGAGCATCAGGCCAATGGCCAGGGCAACGAAGATCGGCAGAGACTCGCCGATCAGGTCCAGTATCTTGAGGGCTATGGTCCAGAGAGGGCCTGTCAGCGTCAGGTTGGACTGAGCGACGGCAAGGCCCAGGACCAGGGCGATAAATATGGGTGAGGTGAGGAACGTCTTCAGCCCAGACATGGGGGAGCTGCCTTCAGGCCTGCCGAAATACATAGCTATAGCCACTCCAACTGTAAAGATCAGAATGCCTACACCAAGCTCGCTGATGATCACGGCCTCCGCCAATGCGGCCGGTTTGCCGGAGAATACCTGAGTGATCAGGGCATATCCCAGAGTGGAAGAGCTGCCGAAGGAGGCTACAAGGATAAAGGCCCCGAGCTGCTTGGGACCAAGTTTCAGGGCTCTGCCCACGACCCAGGCAAGCATTATGCAGACCAGGAGGGAGATCATCATGGCCGCAACCGCCATCAGTTCGTCTCTCACCAGGGGCTGCCTGGAGAGACTGGCGAATATCAAAGCCGGTAGGGTGAAGTCGGTGACCAGCCGCCCGAAGACTTGCTTTTGCTGGACGGTAATCACCGATTTATATCTCAGCAGAAGGACGGCAAGAATCAGGCCTATTATGACGGCCATGGATTGTATTAGGCTGGAGTAAAGTGGCTGAATTTGGAAACCCTCCTATAGCACTTATGGCAGGCTTATTCCGGCACGTAGAAAAATCTGCTGATCGGGCTGGAGGCCGCTAGGTTGAGAATTTTAGGGATCAATAACAGATTCGGAATCTACACAATCACACAGGGTAGGATACCTATAAATACAAACAAAAAAGGCAATGCT
>Ga0074195_1002993_pt1 | contig 16974 bp, 18 predicted proteins | sample EPASupsiteHSE623_FD_64525 | JGI IMG/M metagenome (GOLD analysis project Ga0074195, IMG submission 64525) | Bioremediated contaminated groundwater from EPA Superfund site, New Mexico - Sample HSE6-23 | ecosystem: Environmental > Aquatic > Deep subsurface > Groundwater > Contaminated ...
TAGCTCCCGCTGCATCTTTTCCCAGATGGCGTGGCCATGGGGCCTTATCACCATGCAGCCGCGCACGGGCGAATGCTCGGCGAGACAGCCTTTTTTTATCACATCCAGGTACCACTGTGAGTAATCCTGCGCGCGCGGCGTGACCGCGGCGGCTTCCGTTTTGGGCTGATTATCTGGTTTGTTCATGATAGCGTCACTTAAGGCTCCGTATCTTCCTGATCACTTCGTTGACCCACTCGCTTTCCTTGACCACCATTATCTGTTTGCCGCGCTCTATCCAGACGCCGCGGCCTTTCCCGCCGGCGATGCCGAAATCGGCCTCCCGGGCCTCGCCCGGCCCGTTCACCACGCAGCCCATCACCGCTATCTTTTTCCCTGTGGACCGTTCCAGGAGGATTTTGTCGGAGTAGATCCTCTCCTCAAGCTGCTTTATCACTTTCTCGACATTCACCTGGCAGCGGCCGCAGGTGGGGCAGGAGATCAGGTTCGGGCCGTACTGCCTGAGCCCCAGCGCCTTCAGGATCTCGTAAGCGGCGCGCACCTGCACCGCCGGATCCTCGGTAAGCGAGACCCTTATAGTGTCGCCTATGCCCTGGGTCAGCAGCATGCCAATGCCCAGGGAAGACTTCACCGTGCCGGAAAGAAAGCTGCCGGCCTCCGTGACGCCGAGATGCAGGGGGATATCCGATTTTTCCGAGAAAAGAAGATTGGCCAGCAGCGTGCGCTCGATATCGTCCGCCTTGAGGGAGACCACGATATCCCCGAAGCCTTCGGCTTCCAGCACGGCCGCTTCGGCCAGGGCCTCGCTGACCATGGTCCTGGCCCACTCCGCCGGGGTCCATTTCGGCTTCGGGTTTTTTTTGAGCGCCTTCAGCGAACCGCTGTTCACTCCGATGCGGATCGGGATGCCGGCGGTTTTGCAGGCTTTTACCACCTCGCGCACCTTGTCGCGCTCGCCGATATTGCCCGGGTTGATGCGTATCTTATCCGCGCCCTGCGCCGCGGCTTCCACCGCCAGGCGCCAGTCGAAATGTATATCGGCCACCAGGGGTATGTCTATGGCCTTGCGGATGCGGCCCAGATTTTTCGCGGCGGCCATGTCGGGAACGGCGACGCGGATTATCTCGCAGCCGGCGTCCTCGAGCCGGCGGATCTGGTCTATGGTGGCTTTCAGGTCGCGGGTATCGGTGGTGCACATGGACTGCACCGAAACCGGATTGTTCCCGCCTATGGCGAATTTCCCGACCCTTACCGCGCGCGTCTTCTTTATTTTACGGCTCGACATATGCTATTTCGGCCTGACGGGACCCGGCACGGGCTGCTCCATCGGGGACGGCTTGGAGGAGGGTATGAACCGCCGGATATCGTTGTATGTGGCGAACAGCAGTATGCACAGCAGCACGGCGATACCGGCGGAATTAACCCAGGTCATGGCCTTCGGCCCCGGTTTGCGGCGCAGGATGCCTTCGGCGATAAAGAGTACGGCGTGGCCGCCGTCCAAAAGCGGGATCGGAAGCAGATTAAAGAAGCCTACCGCCACCGAGATAAGCGCGATAAGAAAAAAAAGCTCGGTCATACCGCTGTGGGCCGCCTTGCTCACTATGGTGACAAGGCCGATGGGGCCGGAGATATCCGGTTTCTCGCGCCGCTTTATGTTGGAAGCCAGGGTGGTCACGGTATAAGCCGTCCAGAAATAGCATTGTCCCGCGCCGAACGAAAGAGAGTCGGACAAGCCGGCCTTTTTATACGCGGTTATCTCCTGGTCCGGGGAAACCCCTATCAGGCCTATGGGCTTTCCGGTCTCCGGCTGCGCGCCCTTCTTTGTTCTCATCCTGAGCTCGGCCCGGACGCCGTTCCGCTCGTAGCCTATAAGCACCTCGCTTTCCACTTTTTCCCGGATCAGGGCGGCCATCTCGTCCCAGGTGGCGACCGCCGTTCCGTCGACGCTGACAACTCTGTCGCCCGGCTTAAGGCCCGCCGAGGCCGCGGGGAGACCGGGGGCCAGGACGCCGATCACGCTGGAATAAACGGGCCGCCCCACCGTGTACATAATGGCGGAGAAGAGAATGAAGGCCAGCAGATAGTTCATGAACGGACCCGCGAAAACCACGCCCAGCCGGATATACCACGGCTTGGAAAAATATTCGTCGGGATGGCCGGTGGCGTCGTCCGGATTCTCGCCGGCCGGCTTTACATAGCCGCCGAGGGGAATGGCCCTGATCGAGTACCGCGTATCGCCCCTGGTGCGCCCGAAAAGCTCCTTGCCGAAACCGAAGGAGAACGCCTCCACTTTTATTCCGGCAAGCTTACAGACTACGAAGTGGCCGAATTCATGCAGGAAGATCACTATACCGAAAGTGAACAACACGGCTATGGTGGATAGTATCATCGTTTCCTCTTTCTCTTGATCCGGTCCGCGATCTCCGCGGCCTTTGTCCTCGCCCATTGGTCGGTTTCCACCGCCTCCGCCAGCGAGGGGGGGCGGCCTCCGCGTTCATGGTGCAGGGACATCGTTTTCTCTATTATGAGCGGGATCTCCGTGAACAGGGCCGCTCCCGTCATGAATCGTTCCACGGCCACCTCGTTCGCGGCGTTAAGCACGGCCGGAACGGCGCCGCCGGCGCGCCCCGCCTCGTAGGCCAGCTCCAGGCACGGGAACCGCCTGAAATCCGGCGCGGCGAATTCCAGCGCCTTCAGCTGAAAAAAATCCATCGGCTTCACCAGGGAGCCCGTGCGGTCCGGCCAGGTCATGGCGTGCTGTATCGGCAGCTTCATGTCCGGCCAGGACAACTGGGCTATTACCGAGCCGTCCCTGAATTCCACGGCGGAATGCATGACGGACTGCGGATGGATCAGCACCTGGATCCTGGAAACCGGGACCGAAAAGAAATTCTTTATCTCTATGGCCTCCAGGCCTTTGTTCATCAGCGTGGCGCAATCCACCGTGATCTTCGGCCCCATTTTCCAGGTGGGATGTTTAAGCGCTTTTTCCGGAGTAACGGTCCTCAGACTGCCCTTATACCGGTAAAAGGCTCCGCCGGAAGCCGTAAGGAAGATCCGGGACACCACTGAGTCGTAGTTCCGCCCGGCGGCGGCCGCGCCGGCCAGGCACTGGAAAATAGCCGACGGTTCGGAATCGACCGGGATGATCCGGGCCTGCCAGCGCTCGGCTTCCCGCATAATGGCCTCTCCGGCCATGACCATCGGCTCCTTGTTGGCGAGAGCTATATGCTTGGACGCCCGGATGGAGGCCACCAGCGGAGCGAAGCCCACGGAACCGGAAACGGCGTTAAGCACCACTTCCGCTTCTTTGAGCGAAGCCAGTTCCGCCAGCCCCTCGAGACCGGGGGGGAGCAGCCTGGTCCCGCGCGGAAGTGCGGTCTTAAGTTCGGCGTGCGCTGCGGGGTCGAAAACCGCGGCGTAGGCGGGCCTGTGCCTGAGCAGCTGCGCGGGAAAACCGTCACGGTTATCCTTCGCCGCCATTCCAAGCACCGGCCAGCGAAGTTTTTCAGCGACCTTCAGCGCGTTCCGGCCTATGGAGCCGGTGGAACCCAGGATCACCGTTTTTTTCCGCGCAAGGGTTTTCATCTTGAATAGACGACCAGGTAATAGATAACGGGAGCCAGGAAAATATAGGAATCGAACCTGTCCAGTATGCCTCCGTGCCCGGGCAGCAGATTGGAAGAATCCTTGGCTCCGGCCGCGCGCTTGAGCATGGACTCGGCTATGTCGGAAAGCTGGCCGAAAACGCCGATAAGCGTCCCCGCCGCGAGAGCGAAGTAAAGCGGCACGGGCTCGGCCATAAACCGCCGGGACAACGCGGTCATCAGGATGGCGCAGACAAAACCGGCGGCGGCGCCCTCCCAGGTTTTCTTGGGACTTATGGAAGTGAGCTGGTTTCTGCCGAAGAAGCGGCCGAAAGCGTAGGCGGCCGTGTCCATGACCCAGACCGTGACGATAAGCATGAACGAAAGCGCCTCGCCGTCGGGACGGATCCCGCGCAGGGCTATCAGGTGGAACAGACACCAGGGTATCATGAAAAGGCCCAGCAGGGTGAAACCGATGCGGTCCAGGTATTTTTTTTCGGAAAAGATCTCGTAAATGAGCGAGCACATCACCGCCAGGGTCACCGCGGAACCGGCGAAATCTCCGCCCGCGGACCGGGCGGCCGGGCCGTGGTCCAGAAAAAGCGCCGCCGGGATGATCAGGCCGAACAGGAAAAGCACCGGCCCCTGCACGGGCTTCCCGCCCATCCGCATGAGAAGATAGTATTCGTAAAGAGCCGCGATTATTATGGCCAGCACGAAGGCGGCGTAAGGCAGGCTTCCGAGATGGACCAGGAAAACCACTACGGGTATGCCGACAACTCCGGTAAGCACTCTGGGTAAAAGCATCAGGTTCCTCTCCTTATCTCCCTCGCCTGATAGGCCAGGACCGCTTCGACGAACTGTTTCTCCCTGAAATCCGGCCACAGGGTATCGGTTATGTAAAATTCGGAATAGGCGGTCTGCCACAGAAGGAAATTAGAGAGACGGGTCTCGCCGGAGGTCCTGATAAGCAGTTCCGGATCGGGCAGCGGGGCGGTGTAAAGCGCCCGCGAGAAGGACTCTTCGTCCACCGCCTTTACGCCGCTGGCGAGAAGGGAATTGACCGCGTCGACTATCTCCCCGCGGCCGCCGTAGTTGAGCGCGATGTTGAGGATCATGCCGGTATTGTCCTTCAGTTTTTCCACGGTCTCCGCGACGGACTTCCGCGCCGAGGCGGGCATCTCGTGCAGGCGGCCGCTTATCTTAAGGCGCACATTGTTGCGCGACAGGTCTTTGCCGTACGCTATGATGGTCTTCCTCAGAAGCAGCATCAGCGCGTTGACCTCCAGCCGGGAACGGCTCCAGTTCTCCGTGGAAAAAGCGTAAAGGGTCAGGGCTTTGACGCCGAGATCGCTGGCGGCCCTCACCACCGCCCGCACGGACTCCACGCCTTTGGCGTGTCCCACCGGAACCGGCAAATGCCTGGACCTGGCCCAGCGCCTGTTGCCGTCCATGATGATGGCCACATGCTCCGGGATCCGCGCAGGATCGGGTTTTTTAGTTATCTCCATAAGAATGTCATGTGAAAATTTTCCCGCGCTTACGGCCTATTATGGCTGCGGCGAACGCCGCCTTACACCGTAAGCAGGTCCTTTTCTTTCGAAGATGCCGCCTCGTCCACGCTCTTGACATAGGAGTCCGTGGTCTTCTGCACCGCGGCCTCGTAACGCTCGGTATCGTCCTCGGTGATCTCTCCGGCCTTTTCGGCCTTCTTGACCTTTTCGATGGCCTCGCGGCGCACGCCGCGTATGGCCACGCGCGCGTCCTCGCCCATCCCGTGCACGACCTTGACCATTTTCTTCCGCTGGTCCTCGGTCATCGCGGGGAGATTGATCCGGATAATGTCCCCGTTCTTCTGGGGAGCCCCCCCGAGGTCCAGCTTGCGCAGTTCCGATTCTATCGCGTCCACGGCGCCTTTATCCCAGGGCCGTATCTCCAGCGTGCGGCCCTCCGGCACCGAAATGGCGGCGACCTGTTTGAGGGGGACCCGGGCGCCGTAATATTCCACGGTCACATTATCCAGCAGTTGCGGATTGGCGCGCCCGGTCCTGAGCGTCGAAAGCTCCCGCCTGAACTTCTCCACCTTTTCCATCATATCGAGTTCGGCCTGCTCAAGAGCCGAGTTTATGTCATCCGCCATAATTAAATCTCCTTGTCCGCGGCCGCGATATCTCCGCGGCGTTGGCGTTCAGGAACAATTATATTATATTTAGGGGGGAGCGAAACCGGCGCGCTAGGGACCGGGTCCCGGGCCCTGACATAAATATCAAAAGCCGGAACCCGGAATCATTTGGAAACGAAGGAGTCTTCAACGAGCGCGCACATGATATGCGCGGCCAGGATATGCATCTCCTGAATGCGCGGCGTGTCCGCGTCCTCGATGATCAGCGACAGGTCCGAGAGGGCCTTTATAGTCCCGCCGTCGCGGCCCAGAAAACCGATGGTCGTAAGACCGAGTTCCCGGGCCTTGACAAAAGCCTTCAGCACATTCGGGCTGGCGCCGGAGGTTGAAAGTCCTATCAGGACATCTCCCGGCCGGCCATGCGCTTCCACCTGCCGCTCGAACACTTTTTCGTAGGAATAGTCGTTCGAAAGACAGGTAAGAATGGAAGTGTCGGTGGTCAGGGCTATGGCGGACAGCGCGCGGCGCTCGTTCTTGAAACGGCCCACCAGCTCAGCCGCGATATGCTGGCTGTCGGCGGCGGAGCCGCCGTTACCGCAGAGCAGCACCTTGCCGCCCTTCCGCAGCGCCCCGCCCACGGCGGAAGCTATCTGGGCGATAAGCGCCCAGCGGTCGGACAGCGCCTGCGCCGCCGAGACATGAAGATTTATCGCCGACCGTATGCTCTCTTCCATTTATTTTATGAGGGTTCCGACCATGACGCCGGCGGCCGCTTTTTTTATATTTCCGGGTTTGTGCAGATTGAAGACCAGGATCGGGATATGGTTCTCCATGGAGAGGGTGAGCGCGCTGGTGTCCATGAACTTAAGCCCCTTACGGATGGCGCTCATATAGGTTATGGTCCTGAACATTTTAGCGCCCTTGTTCAGTTTCGGATCGCCGGTGTACACGCCGTCCACCTGCGTGGCCTTGAAGATCACCTCGGCGCCTATCTCGGCCGCGCGCAGGGCCGCGGCCGAATCCGTAGTGAAGTAGGGATTGCCGGTGCCGCCGGCGAAAATCACCACCCGCCCCTTTTCAAGATGCCGGGTCGCCCTCCGGCGGATGAACGGCTCGGCTATCCGGGAGATCTCTATGGCCGTCTGCACCCGCGTCTTGACGCCCTGATGCTCCAGCGCCGACTGCAGGGCCATGGCGTTTATCACGGTGGCCAGCATGCCCATATTGTCGGAGGTGACCCGGTCTATCATGCCATGGCCGTCTTTGGCGCCGCGCCAGATATTGCCGCCGCCGATGACTATGGCCAGCTGCATGCCGGGGCGCAGCGCGCTCCGGATCTCTCCGGCTATGAATGTGAGAGCGGCCGGACTTATGGTCCGGCTGTCCCCGCCTCCGGCCAGGGCTTCCCCCGACAGCTTCAGCAGTGCCCTTTTATACACGCTATTCCATCCCCACGATATAGCAGTCGAATTTCTTTACCAGAATATTCCCTTTGAGCCGGTCGGAGTGGTTCTTGACCACCTGGGAAACCGACAATTTGGTCTCGCGGATCGAGACCTGCTCCAGCAGGCAGGATTCCTGATAGAACTTGTTGACCCGGCCCTCGAGCATCTTGGTCAGGCCCACGCCGGTCTTGCCCGCCGCCGCGGGGCCGGCCTTGTAGATGTCCTTTTCCTTCTCGATTATCTCGGCGGGAACATCCTCGCGGCGCAGCCATTTCGGGCTCATGGCCACGCTCTGCATGGCGAGTTCCTTCGCCAGCGCCTGAAGGTCGCTCTTCGCCGCGTTCAGGTCGCCGGCGAAAGACAGCTCCACGGCAGCCGCCTTCTTGTTGTCGGAATGGATGTAGAAATTCACCACCGTGCCGGCCGCGCCCTGGTAGACCACGCCGCGGCGGATCTGCATGTTCTCGCCGGTCTTCACGGCCAGGGCCTGGAGTTTCTCTTTGCTGGCGGCATCCTCCGCCGGGTTGGCGGGGACCTTGCCGGTCAGCATGTCCGAAGACAGTTCTTCGGCCAGCGCCCTGACGGCGGGGTTTTTGGCCACGAAATCGGTCTCGCAGTCGATCTCCACCATCGCCAGGGTTCCGCCGTCGGGGGAAACTTTTACCGAGACCACGCCCTCCTTCATCATCCGTCCGGCCCGCTTGGCCAGTCCGGCGAGCCCCTTCTTGCGCAGAAGCTCCACGGCCTTGGAGAGGTCGCCGGCGGTCTCTTTCAGGGCGTTCTTGCAGTCCATGACGCCCGCTCCGGTCTGGGTTCTTAAAGACATCACTTGTTCGCTGGTTATCGCGCTCATAGTTTCTCCGTGAAGTAATTTCAATGAACGGCCCTATTCTTCCATCTGGGCGGCTTCTGCGGGGGAACCGGCCTCGGTCCGGGCCGGAGCTTCAACCGCCGGCTGCTGCTCGTCCTGCTGCGCGGTTTCGGCCGGCTGGCGGGCGGCGTTCCTGGCGGCTTCGGCTTCGGCGCGGCCCTCTATGACGGCGTCGGCCATGGTGGCGCAGAAAAGCCTGATGGAGCGGGCGGCGTCGTCGTTGCCGGGCACCGCCCAGTCAAGCATGTCGGGGTCGCAATTGGTGTCGCAGACGGCCACCACGGGTATATGAAGCTTACGGGCCTCGCTCAAAGCGCCGCCTTCCTCGATAGGATCGACGATGAACATGATGTCCGGAAGGTTCCGCATCTCGCGAATACCGGAAAGCAGCTTCACGAGCCGGTTCTTCTCCTTGGTAAGACGGGAGACTTCCTTCTTCGACATGACGCGGAACAGGCCGTCGTTCTCGAGCCTCTCCAGTTCGTCAAAGCGCTTCAGGGATTTCCTCAGGGTCTCGAAATTGGTGAGCGTGCCGCCCAGCCATTTCTCGTAAACGCAGGGGACATTGGCCCGCTGGGCCTCTTCCTTGATTATGTCCTTGGCCTGCTTCTTGGTGCCGACAAAGAGGAAGGTCCTCCCTTCTTTGGCGGAATCTTTCATGAAAGCGTAGGTTTTCTTGAGTTCCTTCACGGTCTTCTGAAGGTCGAGAATGTGTATACCGTTCCTCTCTCCGAATATATACCTGGCCATCTTCGGGTTCCACCTGTAGGTCTGATGGCCGAAATGGACTCCGGCTTCCAGCATGGTTTTCATCGATACATTAAGCATCTTGATTTCTCCTCGTTTTTTCCGTTCGTCGGTTCTTTTCCCGCCCTCCAGGGGCAGGATTTCGTCCTCTCAATGATATCATATCCACGCGCCCCCGGGCAACCAGCCGGCGAACACGCGCCGGGCGGCGCTTTTGCATGCCGGCCCGGATTTTTCTATACTCTACATTCCGCGAACGAACTCGAACAAGATGAAAATCGCCATAGCTCAGATAAATCCGAAGGTGGGGGACATCGCGGGCAACGCCGCGAAAATAGAGGAATTCGCCCGCCGGGCCGAGGCCCGGGGCGCGGATATCACCGTGTTCCCCGAACTGGCGCTCACCGGTTATCCGCCGCTGGACCTGCTGGAAAACCGCGGATTTATACTGGACAACCTCGCGGCCCTGGACCGCCTGGCGGCGCTCGGACTTAAAACCGCGCTCGCGGTCGGCTATGCGGCCCTCAATCCCGGCAAAAAAGGCAAAAGCCTCTTCAACGCGGCCGCGTTCATAAGCGGCGGCGTAATAAAGACGCGGCGTTTTAAATCCCTGCTGCCCACCTACGACATCTTCGACGAAGCCAGGTATTTCGAGCCGGCCTCCGGAAACCGCCCCTTCAGGTTCAAAGGCGAGCTGATCGGCCTGACGATCTGCGAAGATATCTGGGCGGAGACCGCCCTTCTTCCCAAAAGGTTCCTTTACACAAACAATCCCGTTAAAACGCTGCGCGCCGGGAAAGCGAAGATCATCATAAATATGTCCGCGTCGCCCTATTACAAAGGCAAAGGCGAAAAGCGCCTGGGCATACTGGCCGGCTTGGCCGGGAAAATGGGCGCGTTCATAATCTACGCGAACCAGGCCGGAGCCAACGACGAACTGATCTTCGACGGCAACAGTTTCGCCCTCGACCCGGCGGGCAGGCTCATCGGCCAGGCGGCCGCTTTCAGGGAAGACCTTGTGCTGGTGAATACCCGCGAGGAACGGGCCGGCCGTGCGCCGGCGCGGAATGAATACCCGGACGAGATCATGTCGGCTCTCACTTTGGGGCTGAGGGATTATTTCCGCAAGCTGGGCTATAAGCGCGCCGTCCTGGGCCTGAGCGGCGGCATAGATTCCGCCGTGGTGGCGGCGCTGGCCGCCGCGGCCCTGGGCCCGGAAAATGTAACCGGCGTGCTCATGCCCTCGCCTTACACCGCACGCCGAAGCGTAGCCGAAGCCCTGGCCCTGGCCAAAAATCTGGGCATCCGTTCGGAGATACTCCCGATAAAGGGGATCTATGCCTCTTTCCTTAAAGAGCTGGGAAGCGGCCGGCGGCGTACCGGGATAAGCCTGGCCATGCAGAACCTCCAGGCGAGGATCCGCGGAACCCTGCTGATGGCGCGGGCGAACGAGAACGGCTGGCTGACCCTCACCACCGGGAACAAATCAGAGATCGCCATGGGCTACTGCACGCTTTACGGCGACACCGCCGGCGCCATAGCCCCGATAGCGGATCTCTTCAAGACCGAAGTTTACCGCCTGGCCGAACGCATCAACAGGGACGGGGAGCTGATCCCGGCGGGGATAATCGAACGCCCTCCGACGGCGGAGCTTAAGCCCGGGCAGAAAGACCAGGACGATCTGCCGCCCTACCCCGTACTGGACGACATCCTCAGGCTGCACATGGAAGAGAACAGGACCCCGGCGGAGATCGTACGGAAAGGCTATGAGCCGGAACTTGTGCTGTCCATACTGCGGCGGGTGGAAGCCAGCGAATACAAACGGAAGCAGCTGCCTATCGGCCTGAAAGTCACCGAAAAATCTTTCGGCTACGGCCGTAAAATGCCGATAGTCAAAGCGCTGGGATATATCAGGTGAAAATGCGGAGAAAGATCTGCGCCGTCCTCGCCCTCCTGCTTCTAACCGCTTACGGCGCCGACTGCCAGCCCCATAAAAAGCGCAAATTGTCCAGGCCCGGCACAAAAGCGAAAGAAGAACTGGTAAAGCAGGAACCGAGGACCAAGGAAGAGATACTTAAACCCCTGGAAACCCGCGCCGCGCCCGCGCGGGAAGAGGAGAACCTCATAGCCCGGGCGCTGAGCGCCGTCACCCTGAACACCGCCAGCGGGCCCGTGATCTTCCTGCCGGTAGCCGACTCGAGCAGGGACCTGGGGCCGAGCTTCGGACTGATGCCTATCTTCGCCGTCAGGAAAAAGTTTTCCGGCGACATGAAGGCCGTGATAGTCCCCTCGGTCAATTACAACGACAATCTCGGCACGACGCTCACCTACAGGCATTATATCTTCCCGGACGCGCAGCGCTATTTTATCCTGCGCGCGTCGCGCTCCCAGCGCGTGGAGCGGGAACTTATGGCCTATTATTACACGCCGAAGCTGCTGGACTCCGCCGTCCGCTTCAGTTTCGAGGCCAAGCACTGGATCACGGGCAAGCCGTCCTTTTACGGGATGGGGATAGATTCCGACCGGAGACAAAAGGCGAATTACGCCCTGAACATCACCGGGGAAGAGCTCACGGCCGACCTGCCGCTGGTCAAAAATATATTCTTAAGCTTCAACAACTCGTTCTTCTATAAGAAGATAAGCGACGGCCCGGTGGAGGCGGCCCAGCTCAGCGACCGCTTCCCGGCGCTCTACGAAGGCGCGGCCGAACTGAGAAAGTTCCACACCAACCGCTTCTCCCTTGTTTACGATGACACCGACCATCTTTACCTGCCCAAGATAGGCACCTACGCCAGCGCCTCGGCGCTTTATTCCAATACCAGCCTGGGCTCGGACTACGAATACCGCGCCTACGCCTTCCAGGTGAAGAGCTACTATAATTATAAGGAAGAGGGGCGTTTCGTGACCGCCGTGCATTCCCTGATGCAATTCCAGCGCGGGGCCGAACTTCCGTTCTACGCGCTGGCGCAGCTGGGTGAAGGAACAGGCTTGCGCATGGCCGGCGACGGCAGATTCGTGGACAAAGCCAAGTTCGTTTTCACCATCGAAGAACGGATAACCCTGTCCAAATCGCCGTTCTTTAAATTCATCAGCGAAACCGAGCTCGCCCCTTTCCTGGATATGGGCACCGTTTTTTCCAAACCTTCCGCGTTCCGGGCGCGGGAAATGAAGTTCGGCCCGGGCATTTCGGCCCGGCTGGTAATAAGGCCGCAGCTTGTGGCCGTTATGGATTTCGCTTTCGGTTCGGAAGGGACCAACGCGATAATAAAGGTGGGCTACCCGTTCTGAGGGACCCGGACGGAAAACGCCGCGTCCCTTAAGCGGGCCTCCAGCGCGCACCGGAAGCCGTCCTCCACGGTTTTCTGGCACTTCGAGACGCCGTCCCTGAACGCGACGAAATACGGCTGCCGTTTTTTCCCGGAGTCGCGCACGGAGAAGAATTTGCACCGCTCCCGCATCGCCCGGTCCAGCAGCTCCGCGGGGAGCTTCAGGAATTCCTGGTCGAACGCGCCCACCACGCAGACCGGATACTCCGCCAGGTAGAGGTTTTCCCGCAGAAGGTCCTCGTCGGCCTCCACCTCCAGCTTCATCCGTTTCGCCGCCTGCGCCAGGGCGCAGGACATGGCCTCAGCCCTTTCCTGGTCCCGCGCCAGCACATTGGCGTTCTCCAGCGTCCGGAAATATTTTTCGGCGGAGGGAATGCGCAGCTGCTTATCGCCCCTGGCGCCCAGTCCCACGGTGGACCGCCCGCTCCTGACGCCGGCGAAAGAGAACGGGATGGTTTTGTCGCCGTACAGGGCCGTTACTCCCCTGACCGGACGGGCGAAACGCGATCCGCCCTCCTCCCACTCCACGGTCCCGGGAAACTCCAGCGAGCCGAACAGAGCGGGCAGGATGCCGGAGAGTTCTTTCAGCGCCGGGCGGCCGTGCATCTTCCGCCCCGCGGGGGGCGTCCCGGCATGAGCGGCGGCCTCCGGGGTACGGGAGGGCAGGCCGTTTATGTAAAGGACCAGGCGTCTGTAAGTGCCGTACGCTTTCAGCCCCTCAAAGGACAGGCCGGCCGCGGCCAGCCGGGCGGAGGCGCCGGCCTCCAGCTGTTTCTCCGCGGACAGGATATATCCGGCCGGAAGATTCTCGGTCCGGACCTCCACGAGAACATCCCTGTTAATCATCGCCTTTATCCCCTGTACAGGCCGCCGCGCAGGCGGCGGAAAGCTCCCGCATTCTTTTACCCAGATCCGGCAGCTCCGCCCCGGGAACCGCTTCGCGCGCCGCCAGCAGATCGAAACAATGGGCGCATTTCAGGAAAAGATCGAAGGCGGGAAGATAAAGTCCGTGCCCGAGCAGCGCGCCGGCCTCCTTAAAATGCGCCTCGAAATCCCGCCTCAGCAGGCCGGGGTCGGCGAATTCGAGGGCATAGCGCGAAAACTGTTTCTCCGCCCCGCGGTGCAGCCCGCCGTAGGACAGGCGGTCGTTCCAGGCCAGCTCAAGGATGTTGCTTTTCTTCTGCGAGAGCAAGGCCAGCCGTTCCAGCCCGTAAGAGATCTCCACGGTCGAGGGGGAAAGCTCCACGGAAGCGAGCCGCTGAAGGTAGGTAAAACGGGCCACGGACATTCCGTCCAGGCGCACTTCCCAGCCCGCCCCGGAAATGTCCAGACAGGGACAATCCTCCCGGCCGGCTTCTATCCAGCGGATATCGTGCTCTTCCCTTTTTATCCCTACGGCCCTCAGGGAATCCAGGCAGGCCCGCTGCAGATCCCCGTCCGGCGGCTTGATCATTACCTGGTACTGGTAGTAGGCGCCGAGCCGGACCGGATCATCCCCATAACGGGAATCGCCCGGCCTTCGGCAGACCTCCGTCCAGGCGGCGGAGAACGGCTTTCCGGCAAGAGCGCCGAAAAAGGCGGCGGGGGCGAAGAGGGCGGAGGACTTCTCCCGTCCGCAGGGCTGAAGTATCGCGCAATCCCGTTTTGACCAGTACTGGTTAAGCCGGGAGATAATGTCCTGAAAATTCACGGTTAGCCTCTTGCCCCAAGCGGGGACAGAGTATTATACCTGAAAGCGGCGGTCCGGAAAAGACCGCTCCGCTCACGATACGAAATCCAGGGTTTTCAAGCGCAGGCCCAGTTGTTCGGAGAAAAATTTCAGGAGCAGTTCATCCAGCGCGTCCAGGGCGCGCGGAACCGCGCCCAGCTCTCCCACTTCCGTCCAGGTCCCTTCGTGCAGGGTCTCCCAGAGGGCGGCGTCCAGGCCTATGGCGGTGTGCCGGAAACCGAAACCCGCGGCCTCCAAAGCGCGCAAAGTGAAGGCCCGGCGCGTCCAGGGGGATACCCTGAGGCCCGCGTTCAGATGCCGAAGCGCGCCCAGCAGCAGGTCGTATTTTTCGCGGCTGGGCTGATGCGCCGGAGTTACGGCGTTGAGGACCTCGCAGAAATAGAGCGCCGTCAGCAGCGCTTCGGAGGAAAGCCTCACGCAGGGGAAAACGGAAAGCGTCCGGCCGCCGGTGCAGACCGGGAAGCTGGAACCCTTCTTCAGGAAAAAACGGTAATCTCCCCAGCTCACCGGCTCGGCCAGGGCGCGCAGCTTGCCTTTGGACAACCGGACGCTTTTGAAATTCACTTCCAGCTTGCCGCGCTCCCTGGTAAAGATCGTGACTATCCGATCGTTCTCCCGGAGCGGCCGCCGCCGCAGGACTATCCCGTAATCGCAAAAGACCATTACTATATTCTACCATGTCCCGCCGGATTGACAAACCGGGGGGCGGCCTGTATACTATGGACATGGAACACGCGAAGGCCCCGCTCACGCGTCTGGCGCTCCCGGCCCTCCTGGCCTGCTTCTCCGTTTTTCCGCTTTCGGCGGCGGAAGGGCCGGACTCGGACAGGGCCGCAGGCGGAACTTTTTTCGACGGCGCGGCGCCGAGCGCCGCGAAGATATCCGAGGCTTCGCCGGCCGGAACCGAGAAGCGGCATCTCGCGGCGGAGCTGAAAAAACTGATAACTTTCGACGAAAAGAACGGGCCGGAGGAAAAAGCCCTGCTGGATTCCCTGCTTTCCAAAATGCTGGACAGCCCCACCGGCAGGGAAACCGCCGGGGAATTTATAAAGGCCGGCGCCAGGGCGAAACTTAGTCTGAGTGAAATTCCGGGCAGCGTACTGCATACCGTCAACGGCAAGAAGATCATCAAAGGCACGCGGGGGTTCGCCCGGCCCGACGGCGATCCTCCGCTTGTGGTGATCAATGAACTTTTCCGCCTGCATCAGCGGGAAAACGCCATTGAGGTACTCTCCCACGAAATGACCGGGCATGTCCTGGAAGCAAAACTCGTCCCGGAAAAACTTGCGGAAGCGAATACCGTAGCCGTAGGCGACGAGGAAATTTCCCGGATCAACGGCTGGCTTACGGCCACCGAACTGGGAGTAGAGCCGTCGGATACGATCTGGAGCTACATGCAGAACCAGGACGAATACCGGCGGATGCTGAAAACGCTGCATCCTTACTATGCCACGACCCTTACGCTGGAGGAAATGAAAAACCCGGTTCCCGTATATAAAGAAGTCCTGGCCACGGCCGAACAGACCGAGAAAGAACTTGGACTGAAAGCCGAAAAACGCGAGAAATGGGACCGGATAGCCGACCACTTCATCAATGAGCATAAAATGAACGCCGGAGAATTCACCGCTATAAAGGATGAAATAAGCAATCGGAGGAAAAACGAGATCACAAGCAGGGATAAACTCAGCGAGATAAAAGCCAAACTTGCCGGACGCCTGAAGTTTTTGTCGACCAAAGAAGGCGCCCGGTATATCGAGTATCTTGCCGCGTCAGCCGACAGCGGGTATTTCAAAGAGCGCGATGAAAAAATAAAAGAGCGGCGGGAACGCCTCGCCAGCCTGCTTTTGGGGAAAACGCCGGGCGCGGCTAATCCTCCTCCCGTGGCGGGACAGCTAACCTGGGAGGAATTCGAAAAAATGTGGGCCGAGGACGAGAAGAACTGTCCTCACGGAGGGCTCAAATGAAATTGATTCTCTTTACCGCATGCCTGCTGGCCGCGGCCGCGCCGCCCGCCAAGGAGCCCGTCATGAAAGCCAAATCCCCCGTACTTGAAGCGGCGCATTACAAAGTGCCCGCCGGCTGGACCGAGGAATTTTCCACGAACCAGGGAGACCCGCAGGCCGTCCTCTCCAAGGGCCTGCACAAGATCCGGGTCCGCTTTTCCGGCGGGGAAGGTTCGCGTTACAAGAACGCCGCGGAGTTCCTGGCCGGTTTCGAGTCCCGATCCAGGGGCGGAAAGCTTCCGGAAAAAACCGGACTCGTGAAGGTCTCGGGCAGCAAAGTCCTTCTGTTCCGCAGGGAAAAAGCCGTTTCGCTGCCTCCGCCGGACGAAAGCGGACCGGCCTCGTTCGCGCCGGAGGAATTCTGCGCCGTGCCGGCCGGCAAAAGATTTTTCGTCCTCAGCTACCTCTACGAGGATTCCATTCCCGATCCGGACTACGACGGCCTCAAGGTCTGGCGGACATTCCTGAAAGGCTTCGGAATAGAAAAGGCGAAACGGCCCGCTAAATAACCGGGACCGGAGAAAACCGCCGGCCGTACGGCATCCGTGCGGGCGGCGGTTTTGTTTTCCCGGGGTAATTTAATATAATAACCGGACTATGTTACCTACATACAGACCAAATGTGAGAAGAAGGAAGAAGACGCTCGGCTTTCGCGCCAAGATGAAGACCGCCGGCGGGAAGAAAACCCTGTCGAGACGGCGGGCGAAGGGCCGCTGGCGTCTTATACCCGATTGAACGGCGGCGGCCGCGGATGAAAAAGTTCGCCTTTCCCAGAAGCGCGCGGCTGCGTCTCAGGAAAAACTTTGATTTCGTGTTCAACAAGGGGAAAAAGACCCATACGCGGGACCTCGCGCTCTGGTCGGCGCTGCCGGAAGACGGAGGGACCGGGGACGGGCGCAAACGGATGGGGCTGGTCCTCAGCCGGAAGGTCGGCGGGGCCGTACGGCGCAACAGATTGAAAAGGCTTCTGAGGGAAGCGTTCAGGCTCTCCAAGGACGGCCTGAAGGACGGAGCGGAGATAATAGTGTATCCGAAGCAGGGTTGCGGGATAAACAACCTTTTACAGGCGCGGGCCGCGCTGGCCGCGGCCTGGTCCAGGGCGAAGATAAGAAATGCGGACAAATGACGCATCCGGCGTCCGGGG
>Ga0074195_1002994_pt1 | contig 16970 bp, 15 predicted proteins | sample EPASupsiteHSE623_FD_64525 | JGI IMG/M metagenome (GOLD analysis project Ga0074195, IMG submission 64525) | Bioremediated contaminated groundwater from EPA Superfund site, New Mexico - Sample HSE6-23 | ecosystem: Environmental > Aquatic > Deep subsurface > Groundwater > Contaminated ...
CCATCTTGAGGATACGCTTGTTCAGCTTTTCCAGTTCCTGTTCAAAATGCCGCTCCATAATTTACGATTTTTGATTTACGATTTTGTTTCGCGTTTCTCGTTTTCGTCCCGTGTCCCGTGTCCCGATTTTTGTCCCGCGTCCCGTGTCCCGTGTCCCGATTTTTGTCCCGATTTTTTATCCAAACCTTCCCGTGATATACTCCTCCGTATGCTTCTTATCCGGCGTGGTAAATATTTTCCTGGTCTTCCCAAATTCGATCAGTTCCCCCAGGTAAAAAAAGGCAGTAAGGTCGCTCACGCGGGCAGCCTGCTGCATGTTGTGCGTCACAATAACGATGGTATAATTCTTTTTCAATTCGAAGATGAGCTCCTCGATCTTGGCTGTGGAAATGGGATCAAGCGCGCTGGCCGGTTCATCCATCAGGATGATCTCGGGTTCTACAGCGAGGGTTCGTGCAATGCACATCCGTTGCTGCTGTCCCCCTGATAATCCCATGGCCGAATCGTGCAGCCGGTCCTTCACCTCTTCCCAGATAAATGCCTTTTTTAGCGAGGTTTCAACAATTTCCTCCAGTTTCGATTTGTTGTTGATCCCATTGATCCGCGGTCCATAGGCTACATTCTCGTAAATCGACTTGGCAAAGGGGTTCGATTTCTGAAACACCATTCCCACCTTTTTCCTGAGGTTGACGACATCGATTTGCTTGTCATAGATATTGAGGGCGTCAACCAGCACCTCACCGGTAATCTTTACATTGGGGATCAGGTCGTTCATGCGGTTCAGGGTCCGCAGAAAGGTTGACTTTCCGCATCCCGACGGCCCGATAAAGGCGGTAACCTCCTTCTCAGGAATATCAATGGATATTGAGTTCAGCGCCATTTTCGCACCATAATAAAGACTCAAATCCCTTGTTTTAATTTTCGTTTCTTTCATGCTTCAGGTTTCTTCGGAATCATTTGGCTTGCCTGCGTAACCTCGAGCGAATGATTACAGCCACTAAATTTAATAAAAAGGTAAGCATAAGCAGAACCATCGTCGTGGCAAACTGGATAGGCAGTGTCTCGTCAACATTGGCCGACTGGGTTGCCAGGATATATATGTGATATCCCAGGTTCATAAACTGGTCGCTGAGTGAGGTGGGAAGGGTAGCCAGGTAGTATGCAGCCCCGGTAAAAAGGATTGGGGCCACCTCGCCGGCGCCGCGGCTGACTGCCAGAATGGTGCCCGTCATGATCCCCGACCGGGAACCGGGAAGGACGATGCGTTTGATGGTTTCCCATTTGGTGGCGCCAAGGGCCAGGCTCGCCTCGCGCAGTTCACGCGGAACGGTACGTATGGCCTCTTCAACCGAGACGATCACCACGGGAAGGGTGAGCAGCGCCATGGTCAGGCTGGCCCAGAGGATATTGGGTTGCGCCCATTTCAGTTCCCCTCCCAGGAAAACGTTATCCATCCCTGTTCCGACAAACCGGATAAAGAAGCCCAGCCCGAACAGCCCGAATATGATGGAAGGCACGGTAGCCAGCGTTCTGACGGCAAAGCGGATGGTTTGGGCCAGGATCGATTTTTCATGGGCATATTCGGTAAGATATATCGCCGTGATGGTCCCGAATGGAACGGCAGCGACCGACATGATCAAGACCAACAGGGCTGTTCCATAGATTGCCGGGAAAATTCCCCCTTTCATCATTCCATCTTCGGGAAAGGCGGTAAGGAACTCCCAGGAAAAGGTCTCCTTGCCTCCGATAATGATCACTACCAACAGGATAATGATCACGGCAATGATCAGGAAGGCTGAGATGGCAGTCATCCCTATGAATAATCCACCGGTTAATTCTTTTTTCCTGTTCATGACTGTTTACCCTGAAAGCGTTTGACTAACTTTCCTTTGATGTAAAATTCAGCCAGGGCATTAAGGCTGAATGTAAAGATGAAGAGCAGCGATCCGATCAGGAAAAGGACGCTGTAGTGCGTATCACCAAACACCACCTCGGCCATTTCAGCGCCAATGGTGGCGGCTAAGGTGCGAACCGATTCAAATGGATTAATCCCGGTCATGGCGGCGTTTCCGGTCGCCATAAGGGCGATCATGGTCTCACCGAAAACCCGGCCGATGCCAAGCAGAACAGCGGCAAAAATTCCCGGGGTGGCAGCCGGTAATGTAACAAACAAGGCTGTTTGCCATCGTGTAGCGCCCAACGCCAGGCTGGCCTCGGTATAGGTTTTGGGCACGGCAGTCAGCGCATCTTCGGTAATGGTAAATATTATTGGAATTGCGGCCAGGGCCATGGCAACACCCCCGACGAAAGCATTGAGCCGTCCGTCGTATCCGAAGATATCCTGGAAAAAAGAGGCCATAACCATAAGGGCAAAAAAACCGATGACCACCGACGGGAATCCTGCCAGCAATTCGATGGCAGGTTTAATGATCTCACGCATCCAGTAGGGTGCAAAAGCGGCGGAAAACAGGGCTGCAAGGATGGCAATGGGTGCGGCAAATAATATCGCTATCAGCGTTATTTTCAAGGTGCCCACAAACAAGGGGATCAACCCGTACCTCGGATTGTCAGAAACAGGGAGCCAGTCCATTCCCAGCAGTGTTTCGGGACCACCTTCTCCCTCCGCTTGCTGCTCGGCATCCTCGGTAGGAACCTGGTTTTCGGTCATCAGAGTATCTGTCTCTGTCACCCCATATTGCTCCTGCCCGGCTGCATTGGTCCGAACTTCAGGTTCCGCACCGTATTGTTCCTGGCCGCTGGTATTGGTTTGAACATCAGGTTCAACACCATACTGCTCCTGGCCGCTGGCATTGGTTTGAACGTCAGGTTCAACACCATACTGCTCCTGGCCTGAGGCATTGACAGTAATGCCGGGATCGGTTCCGTATTGTTCCTGGGTTTGAACTGATTCAACCTGGGCGGATCTTTTATCAGGCGACTTAAAAATCGAGAGCGATTCCTTGAAAACGAAGAAAAAGATCAGCACGATGATGGTAATGGATAAAAATGCCACCCCGGTGATGATCTTTTCCGACAGGAATTCCGACAACCGGAACTTCTTTTTTAATGATTCCCTGCTGAAAACAAATTTATTGTGGCCTGTTGGTTCTTCCATTATTTCAATTTAACGGCGAAAGGCAACATTTAAAAAATGATGCCAGGCCCCGATTTCATACAAAACTAACAAAATTATTTGACCGGGAAATAACCAACTGAGGCTACCATCTTCTGCCCCTCGGGACTCAGAATCCAGTCAATATAAGCCTTTAGTTCTCCCGTTGGCCGGTTCCTGAGATACATATAAAGGAAACGGGTTATCGGGTATTGTCCCTTTTTAACGGTTTCGGTATCAGCAACATAGGCAGGGCTCTTGTCGTCCTTCTTTACCGCGCAGTGTTTTACGCCTGCAGCATAAGCAGCACCACCATAACCAATGCCCCATTTATCTTTCGACACGGCATTCACCACCGCGGCTGTACCGGGAAGGGTTTGGCAACTGGCAGCATAATCAGCCTTCACAACCTCGTCTTTAAAAAACACATAGGTTCCGGAACTGTTTTCACGGCCATACAATTTGATATTTTGATCGGGGCCGCCAACCTCTTTCCAGTTACGCGTTTTCCCTGAGAATATGTTACTTAGTTGCTTCAGGGTTAACTCTTTTATGGGATTTGATTCATGCAGGAAAATAGTAATGCCATCCTTGGCACAGGGAATTTCAATGCCAAGTGAGGCATAACGATCCTTCAACTTGTTCATTTCCGACTGCTTCATCGGGCGGCTTGCATTGCAGATATCTGTCGCTCCGTTTATGAGGGCGGCAATTCCGGTCCCGGATCCGCCACCTGTTACCTGGATCACCGTTTCAGGGTGTGATTTCATATAAACTTCCGCCCATTTCTGTGCAAGAATGACCATGGTATCGGAACCCTTTACGGTTATTTTCTTGGGAGCAGGCATAAAAGCAAAGCCCATCACGGCAATCATTATGATCGCAACCAATGCAAATTTTGATTTCATTTTTTTCATATCAATTAAATTTTTCTAATTTGTTATTTAAAAAGTTGAACTGATTTAATAGTTCCATACTGAGTGATTCAATTCATATTTGTTTACAAACTCACGTAGTCTAATTATAATAATTAGAATTTTGCCTGCAACCTTATCGTCAATGTATTTTGCTTGATCGTTTCACTGTAATCATACAATCCAGGCTCTCCGTTCACAGTATAGCTGGATGTCAGATTGCCGATGCCCTGATCGTTGACGCCAACCTTTTGGTTCATCGGAATTTCATATCCAACCATGATCTTGACATTATCATCAAAGAAATAGGTATAGGCCAGGGTTATGGTTTGGTACTTCAGATCGCTGACACCGCTCTTCAAGTTGTTGTTTACGACAGTTTTTGACTGGGCGTTGGTTGCAATAACCGGATCGGTTCCGGCATAGGTGAAATTATCTTTTGTAATGTTTTTTATCGCAGCATCCCATTTGGCAAGGCCGATCTGATCGGAAGATACTTTCGTATTAGGGTTATAATAATCGTAACGGGCAGCAACCTGGTGGCGTTTGCCAATATTCTTAACGAGATAAACATAATAACCACTAAAGTTTTTCTCAATGGCAGGCCTGCTGTTGGTTGTTGTGGTGGTGAGGGTGGTTAGTGTAAGGGTGTCATTGCTGATAACAGAGGTCATTGGGCTGACCACTGATGATTTGTTTGTATAACCGGGAGTTCCGTTTACGCCAAAGATATACTCTCCTTTCAGCGCCAAGCCACCCAGAAAATCAAAATAAAGCTGAGCCTCAAAACCCAACCAGTTTTTCCTGATCAGGTTGCCGATATTATCGTTTGTTTTGCTGTAGGTGTAATCAGAGTTGAGCACATCGAGGGTGTTCGCTTTGATCTTGCCATAATAGCCATGCGCACCGATTCCCAAGGCGCCGATCTGCCCGAGTTTAAACTGATAGGTTACACGGCCCATAAAATCCTTGTGATTGTCGAAATCGCCATTCACTTGTGCCGTGTACGGACTGCCGAACGCATCGGTGACCGTTATTCCATCATTGCCATTAAAGAGTGCCAGTTGCACTTTCAGGGGTAATTCCGGCGGGGCAATTTCCAGCTTGAGACCGGTGGCACGCTCATCGGGGTATATGCTGCGTATCATGCGCGAACGCTCAGGAACCTCACGATTACTGGATGAATATTCAACTTCATAATTTGGTCTGTTGAACTTACCGCCCCATAATGAAAAGGTCTTCAACCATCGGTCGTTTAATTGAACATATGCATCTTTCAAGGTAATATTGCCGGGAACAAAATCGGGCTGCAATACGAATACGACCCCATTGACCGGCTCGTACTGAAACTTGATCCGAACCCTGCGCAACATGAAAACATTGGCAGGATATGCACTGGATGCTTCATAATGCAGATACTGGGCCTGGATATAACCCGATAATTTGATCTTGGTCAGCTTGGCAAGATCACCTTCGGCTGTTGCAATTCTCTCTTCAATACCGCTGATCTGGTCACGGAGTGTGCCCACACTTTCCTTAATTGTATCCTGCTCTTTCCTGAGGTCGTCAATATTTGTCTGAGCCATGATGCCGGTTGATGAAACCAGCATTGAGATCATCAGGACAAGGAATAAAAGGAAATTTTTAAATGTTTTCATGGAGCCTTGATTTATTTTGCAAAATTACCGCTAACTAACCAGCGCAATGTTAAATAATCATTAACAAATGGCAGAAAATAAGAGCTGCAAAAAAGGCTCCGGGGCAGGCATTATTTCGAAAAAGTAATTGTAAAAGAAGCACCCGGATCATTTTTCACCTCAAGGGTACCATCAATCTGTTTACACAGAATTTGAACGATTTGAAGTCCCATAGTCTTGATTAATTCCAGATCCAGACCAGCTGGCATTCCAATTCCATCGTCCTTGAGCGCCAGGATATTTGTACGCTTTTCCGGGTCATTCCTGAAGGCAATATGGATATTCCCGGGTCTGTTTTCCGGGAATGCGTGCAAATAGGCGTTGGATAATATTTCATTAACGATCAAACCCAGCGGTATTGCTGCATCAATATCCATAACAATATCATCGGATTCAAATTTCAGGAAAATGTCTCTCCGGTTATAGGTCCCGGCAATGACTGAAGCCAGTGAACGTAAATAATCAGGAAATGAAATATTCTCAAAATCCTTCGACCGGTATAGCATTTCGTGCACCAGCGACATGGTGCGGATCCGTAATTGTAAATTGGTCAGAGACTTCAACAATTCAGGATTTTTACTCTGGGCAATTTGCATATTGATCAGGCTGACCAGTATCGCGAAATTATTTTTTACCCTGTGATGAATTTCTTTCAAAAGATTTTCTTTTTGCCTGGTTCCTTCCATAATTTCCAATTCTTTGGTTTTTCGCTCCTGGATATCGCGGGTCACGGCCACCATTCCTTTAAATTCACCGGTAGCCTGATCGAATAAAGGGTTGCCTACCGATTCAGCCCAGAACAAGGTGCCATCTTGTTTGATTGCCTGATAATTGAACTGCCGTGACGAACGGGTTTCAATCATTTGGCGAAGATTTTCTTCAGCATAATCATGAAAATCAGGATGTGTGAGATCGTAGGGTGTCTTTTGCAAAATTTCAGCCGGCTCATATCCATATACCTTAACCGAGGCAGGAGATGCATAAATCCGTCTTTTCTGACTATCCATATGTGTTATGAAATCGCCGGAATTCTCGGACATGAAGCGATATTGCCTTTCCCGTTCGGCAGTTTGACGCTCAGCTGCCTCCCGTTCCCGGATCTCGGCTGAAAGTTTGACATTCAGCATCTGCATCTTTCGCCTGACAAATTGGTTGTAAAAAAACAGGATAATGAAAATGAGCATGACAATGGTGGCCACGGCAGTCATCACCTGGACAAAAATGAACTGGTGCACCTGATTCCCGATATTCAAAGTTTGAATTTCAATTTGTCTGGTAAGTCGGTTCTCCAATTCCTGAATGCGCTGGATGCGCTGGTTGGCCTCAAGAATTGAAATATTGCTCCTGTTCCTGTCTCTGGTTATGACCTCTCCTTCGGAAACATACAGTGTATAATACTCCAATGCCTTCTGGTAATTCCCCTGGTTCAGATAATAATTATAAAGATGCCGGTATCCGTTTTCAACCAGGTTCCTACGGTTATTTCTCAGGGCGGTTTGCAGACCCTTGTCCATATATAATTTTCCCGAATCGGCCTGTCCAAGCATGAAATAATCACCTGCCACATTAATCAGAGAGCTGTTTTCACCTTCATCGTTATGAGCTTTTCCCCGCACGGTCAATGCTTTTCGGTTATACTGAAGTGAGTTCAGATAATCCTTTTTTAATGAATAAATGTGTCCGATCCGTGTATACAACATTCCCATCAGGTAAGCATTTGCGGTATCTGCTTTTTTCAGGAGCTGCTCATAGTGCCGCAGTGCAGCATCATGCTTGTTTTGGTCTATAAGGATACTCCCGATGTTATTCAGAACATCCAGCTCATTCCGTTTTTTATCTGAGCTGCGGTATGCTGATTCAGCTTCAAGATATAACCGCATGGCCTTGTTATAATCTCCCAGCTGTTGATGAATAGAGGCAATCAGGTTAAGAAATTTACCTTGCATGTGCAGGTTGTTTGTCTTTTTTGCCACCGCCAGTGCCTTGTTAAAATAATCCAGGGCAGCGTCCCTGTTTAACAGATTACTGTTAAGTGCTCCTATCTGACCCAGAGCCTCCAGTTCACCATCGGTGTATTTTATACTTTGATAAATTTTCAAGGCCGCCAGGTATTGCTCCTGGGCCAGAATAAACCTGCGGGTGTTACTGTAATAATCGCCCATCAGCAACCTTACTTTTCCTTTAAAGGCAAAATCGTTTTCTTTATTGGCTATTCTCAAGGCAAGCACGATGTAGTTGAATGATTTTTGAGGATCATTTTTCCAAAATTGCGCAAGTTCAAGAAATATCCTTGCTTTCTGAATTTCGGTATCATGCGGCATAATCATGAAGAGACTATCCTGCACACGACGGTCTGGTGGTCTGTATTGAGCAAAGGATAGATGAGTCAGTGCGGAAAAAACAACGGCCAGGATAAGGAAACAAGTTCGCATGGGGTTTGATTGCCTCTGCATCCAAAGTTAGGAAAATATTCGTCCGGTCGAAGACCAATCCATGGATAAAAGCACTTGGACCGTTCTGGCTTAACAATTATTTAATAATGATTTAACCATCCGTTCATATTCGGTCCGGAAGGAAGCCGGTACTTTGCAGAGTTAAAAAAATAATTTAAACCAAATGCGAAAATTATGAAAACCAGCTATTTAAAAATTACAGGACTGATAATGACAGCCCTGATCATCGGATTTACCTCCTGTAAAAAAGATGAAGAAACAAAAGCCGCTCCAACCGTTACCTCACCTGCCAGTACGACCGTTGAAAAAGGCCTGGCAGTCGATCTGATCTTTAATTATTCGGCAGAAGCCGGTTTTATGTCAGCAAATCCTCTTGCCACCAATGGGACTGCAACAATAAAATCAAACGGAGGCGCCGGTTCAACTTCCGGTACCGTCGTTGTCAGCTTCACTGCTGCGGCTGCTGCAGGCGCAGGCTCGGTGGTTCTTACCATAGTCGATAACGATAGCCGGAGTACAGCTGCAACGGCCGTTATCAATATCGTTGAAGAACAGATAATCGTCCAGGTTTCCGGGAATATCACACAAAACACCACCTGGGAATCAGGTAAAGTCTATGTTCTCGAAAGCCGGATTGCCGTTGTTTCAGGTGTCACATTGACCATTCAACCGGGTGTTATTGTCAAGGGACAAGCCGGTACAGGCGCCAATGCCACTGCCCTGCTCATTGCACGCGGCGGCAAACTCATGGCTGAAGGCACAGCAGATTCACCGATTATTTTTACGTCGGTGGCCGACGAAATCATGCCTGGGCAGATTGCAAGCCCCAACCTTGATTCTGATCTAAACGGTCTCTGGGGTGGCTTGATCATTCTTGGAAATGCCCCTATCTCTGCCGATGCTGCTTCAGTTCAAATCGAAGGAATCCCGCCCTCTGATCAAAATGGTCTCTATGGCGGATCAGATGCAACCGACAATTCAGGGATCATCCGCTATATCTCAATCCGTCATGGCGGAACCAACATTGGTGAAGGAAACGAAATCAACGGTTTGACCCTTGGTGGCGTTGGATCCGGTACCATCATTGAAAACATTGAAATCGTCGCCAACCAGGATGACGGTATCGAATGGTTTGGCGGAACAGTAAATGTCAGGAATGCCATAATCTGGAATGCAGGCGATGATGCCGTTGATACCGACCAGTCATGGGGTGGAACACTCGACAATTTTATTGTTGTGAATCCCGGTGATGAATGTTTTGAACTTGATGGTCCCGAAGGAGCCATGGAAGCCAGTCATACCTTAATGAACGGTTCCGTTTTTGCCGGTAACGCCGAAGGACTTGTTGACCTGGATGACAATTCATTGGTCACCATGACAAAAATCTATTTCTTCGGCATCGCTGCCGGACAGGATTTCGATTTGAAGCCCACTGGATTGGTCGCATCAAGCCTTCAGGCCACACTCCCTGCAGGAGGTGTTTTATCCGATTTTTTCAAGGCAGGCTCAGAGACTTTCGTTACTTCTGTTGCTCAGGGAGCCAATACGGTAGGAGCCGATGTTTCAAAATTCCATAACTGGTCATGGGCATCAGTTTCAGGTGCACTTGTCGATTTCTGAGAACCCTGGTTTTGCAATAATTGATCTTAAAAACTCGCAGGTGAAACAGCCTGTGAGTTTTCATTTAAAACACTGATACAGAATATTTAATCATGCGATCATTAAAAGTATTTTTCACTTTTTCCCTCTTGTCAATAGGTTCCTTGCTTAGTGCACAAAATGGGTTTATCAGGGGTACGGTATTCGATGATGCCACCGGTGAATATCTTCCCGGAGTTACCGTTTTTCTGGAAGGAACAACCAATGGAGCGCTAACCGACCTTGATGGAAAGTTCAATGTAAAAGCTATGGGAGGGACCTATTCTTTAAGGATCTCTTACATTTCATATGAGACCATGATCATCAAAGATGTGCAGGTCAAATCCGGTGAGGTCACATTGCTTGACGATCTGCGGCTGAAAGAAGCAACAATCCAGCTTAATGAAGTAACAATCACGGCCCGCAGCACACGCAACACAGAGAATGCGCTGCTGACCATTAAAAAAAAGTCGGCCAACCTCATCGACGGTATTTCGGCAGCGAACTTCAGGAAAACGGGCGACTCCGATGCAGCCTCTTCAATGCGGCGGGTGCCAGGCTTGTCGGTTGAAGGCGGGAAATATGTTTATGTCCGTGGACTTGGTGACCGGTATACTAAAACCATTCTCAACGGGGTTGATATACCGGGACTGGATCCCGACCGCAATACCTTGCAGTTGGATATTTTCCCTACCAATATCATCGACAACATCATTGTTCACAAATCTTTTAATGCGGAACTGCCAGCCGATTTTACCGGTGGGGTCATCGATATAGAGATGAAAGACTTCCCAGACGAAAAACAGGGAAATATCTCCCTCAGTGCCGGATACAATCCATCTTTCCATTTTAAAAGCGACTATTTGACTTACAAGGGAGGTGCAACCGATTTTCTTGGCTTTGATGACGGGACGCGAAAAATACCTGCAACCAGCGATATTCCCCTGTTTTCCGAAGTTGTCGGAGATCCTTACGGGACAAAGGGACTTCGTTACAAGGAGATCCTTGAAAGCTTCAATCCTACGATGGCAGCCTACAATCAAACAAGTTTCACGGATTACAGCATGAGCGCGTCACTGGGCAACCAGGTTGCCCTGAAAAAAGTAACCCTTGGATATAATTTTGCCCTTTCCTATAAAAGCAATACCGAGTTTTATACAAATGCAGAGTATGGACGCTATGGACTTTCAGCCGACCCCTCTGTTTTTGAAATGGAAGTGCGTGAATTTCAGAATGGTAATTATGGCGTTCAGAGTGTATTGTTAAGTGGTCTCGCCGGATTTGCCATTAAAACGCATCATTCCAAATACCGCATCAACCTCATGCACCTGCAAAATGGAGAATCCAGGGCTGGTATCTTCAATTATCTCGGCTCAGATCAGGGGAGTGAGTTTTCAGGATTTCAGCATAACCTGGATTACAGCCAGCGGTCCCTTACCAATCTGCTTCTGGAGGGCAAGCATGCTTTCGGGGATTCCAAATGGGATCTCAATTGGAAAGTCTCACCAACATTATCTAAGATGGAGGATCCGGATATCCGCTTCACGCGTTATATCGGCGAACCCGGGAAGTATGTCATCAATACCGAGTCGGGATTCCCGGAAAGGATATGGCGGAACCTGGAAGAGGTGAACCTGGCAGGATTAGTAAATGTTACAAGAGATTTTCAGATTAAGGACAACAAGGCGCAGTTAAAGTTCGGAGCAGCATACACCTTTAAGGAGCGGGATTTTGCTATTCGCAGTTACTCGTTGAACATCCGGAAATTGTCCCTGACCGGCAATCCTGATGAGCTCTTTTACCCAGAGAATTTATGGCCGAAAGACAGCAATGTGACGGTAGGCACAACCTACGACGCACCATTTGTCCCTGTGAATCCGAACCAGTTCAATTCTACCATCAACAATATAGCGGGATATGCTTCGATAGAACTAAACCTGTTTAAAAAACTTAAAACCATTATTGGCGTCCGGTTCGAAAATTTCACCCAGCGCTACACCGGCCAGGATCAGTTGGGATACAATGTGCTTGATAATGCCAAGGTGCTCGAGAATACCGATTTTTTCCCTTCGCTGAACATCATTTATAACTTGTCCGATAAGCAGAATCTGCGATTATCCTATTCAAAGACCATTGCCCGGCCCTCTTTTAAAGAATTATCCTATGCGGAAATTTACGATCCCATCAGCGGTCGTACATTCATCGGAGGATTATTCCGCGATGCAAATGATGTTGCCGGGATCGAATACTGGGACGGGAATCTGGTGAGTACCAGCATACACAACCTTGACCTTCGTTGGGAGCTTTTTCAGCCAAATGGCCAAACGGTTTCGGTGAGCGGATTCTACAAATTTTTTCATAATCCCATTGAAATTGTACAATATTCAACCCTGGCAGGCGCTTTTCAACCCCGCAATGTTGGCGATGGCCAGATTTTCGGGGTCGAACTCGAATTCCGCCTGGGTCTTGAACCTATCAGTAAAGGACTGAGGAACATGAGTGTGACAGCCAACCTGACCTACGCTAAATCACTGATTAAACTAAGCAAAACTGAATACGATTCACGCGTTGAAAATGCGCGCACCGGTCAAACCATCGATGAATACCGCGAGATGGCCGGCCAGGCGCCATATATTATCAACTGCGGCCTCTCTTACAATGGGGGCGAAAAAGGATTCTGGAAAGGATTTGAAGCAGGTATATATTATAATATGCAGGGAACAACGTTGCAATATGTTGGTATTGTTGACCGACCCGATATTTACACCAAACCGTTTCACAGTCTGAACTTCAATACCAATAAAAGCATTGGTCAATCCAAACGCTGGCAGGTAGGGCTTAAGGTCGAGAATATCCTGAACGACACTAAGGAGTCTGTTTACAAATCATATGAGGCGTCCGACCAATACTTCACCAAGTTAAACCAGGGAATATCATTTACCGCCCAGGTAAAATACAGGCTGTTTTGATCTCTTGTAATTATAAATAGTTCGGCGGTTTGAGATAATAAGATCGAGATAACAAGCAAATGCCCGTGAAATATATTGTTTCACGGGCATTTGCATTTGTGATCGAAATCAACGGTTAGGATCCGTCATAGTTCTGTTCGGTTACAAGTTTACCATTCTCATCCCAGATATACCATCTGCCCTTCTTTTCGCCTTTGACATAAAACATTTCATAGCGTTTGTTTCCGTTTTCATCCCAGATATACCAAAAACCATCTTTTATCCCATCGTTAAACCGGGCTTCGGCAGTTTTAGTTCCGTTAACAGACCAGGTAATCCACAATCCATCCTTTTTCCCCTGCTTGTACGAGCGTTGCTCCTTTTTCCCGCCGGTCGGGAAATAGAGATCGGTGAGCCCGTCAGGAAGGCCCATTTGGATCCGGTTTTCCGCAATAAGGTTGCCGTTAACGTCATATTCCTTATAAAGACCCGTGTACACCTTGCCATCAGCGCCATAATACATACTTTTCTTCAATACCACCTCCTGGGCTGAAAGAGAGGTGATGAAAAACATCGAAACAAAAACCAGAAATACTTTTTTCACTATCTTGGGGATTAACATTTATTTCAAAATTAATATAAAAAACCCTCCTGTAAAAAATAAACATTACAGGAAGGTTACTGTTAGAGTTATGAAAAACGAACTTTATGGAAGAACCGGTTCTAACGAAATTGTTTTATGGTTTTTCCTCGATTTCTTCACTTTAACCGTGAGCTGTTTTTCGTGATAAGAGATAAATTTAATAATCACTTTATAGTCGCCCGGAACAACTCCTTCGAGGTTGAATGCACCGTCGGGTCCCGAATATACACCTTTCTGAAGTTCCTCAAAATAGAGGTATGCACCGCCTAATTCCTCCTGGGTCAATTTGTCGATAACAATCCCTGAAAATGAATCAACGGCTGCCGGTGGAGTCACAGGATTCTTTGCTGCAGCGGTGAAGGGGATTATAAAAATAATGATTATCAACAACTTCTGAATACAATTTATATTTTTCATGGTCTATAATTTTGATGTAAAAATAGACCAATGATACTCAGCCAATGTTAACGAATCATTAACTTAATGTTAAATGTACTGCATCATGTCAGGATTGCGAAGGACCCCATGCTTCCTTTATACAGTCCATGTCATTTTTCATCAATTCCGGACCTGATAAGGTGTTTAATATCCGGATCCTTTTTCATTGCCGTCCTGACGTGCTTGATTGACTTATTCCATCGCTTATAAAGTGCAATACCTTCAGAAGCCAGGCGCTCCATCCTGTGTTCAGAAACATGCACACTGACCATGTCCTTGAGCATGGTGTTGCGATTGTTTTTCCAGTTGCGCATTTCATCAATCAATCCAAGTTCCAGATTCATTCCCAGTTGCGGAACCTTGGCTGTCAGGTGATGGTATTTAATTCGCTTGATGCACTGCTCGAATGAATAGCTTTGTAGTGGTTGCCTGGTTTCCAGTTTTATCAGGAGACTCTTGGTTTTTTTCTCCATCATCCTGGAAAGTATCCAGGATGTTTCAAGGTAAAATCCTTGCTTGTATGCAAGTCCTGCCTTGCTGGCAGAGTAAATCTTTTGATCCGGATCCTTTTTTGCACCCTTTTTTTTCCTCTTCATTGTACCTATGATTATTTACAACTTGATTTACAAAAATATAACAGGTCCCTTTAATAGAATGACTACCTGTGTAAAATTAGTTTTTATTTTACAAATCACTGTTTCACGCCCTGAAAAAGCAGTTACCCGCTACAAAATTTTTGCCAATGTCTGGGGTGATGAGGTCATTTGGGCGATCGCACCATTGATGTTCATATCCGCCGCATCCGTGAAAAAATTGGCATCACCAGTGTCAAGACCATAAAGGGTGTTGGATATAAATTTAATGAAAGACAAAACTATTTGTTAATGAAGAACATATAACCGGTTCACTTCACATTTAACATTGATTTAATCTGAATTAAAAAAGATTTCTTAATTTTGCAGCGATTTTAGTTATAATTAAACCTATCAAATATGAGTATCGAAAAGAAGTTTGTAAAAACAAAACCAGTTTGTAAAGTTAAATTTTCTCTCTCCGGAGATCAGTATAAATCTGCATCCTCCATCCTCCTTGTTGGTGATTTCAACAATTGGCAAATTGGTGAAACCCCTTTTAAAAAGGCAAAGACCGGTGTTTGGTCGGTGTCGTTGGACCTGGAAACAGGCAAAGAGTACCAGTTCCGCTACCTGATTGACGGCACCAACTGGGAAAACGATTCCGAAGCCGATAATTTCGTTCCAAGCGGACTCGGTTCCGAGAATTCTGTAATCGCCCTCTGATTATCCATGTGTAAGGGGCTTGTCCCCTTTCACTCACCTCTCTTCACTTCCCGGGTTCGTAAGGACCAACCTGTTTTTTCTGATCATTAATGCATTTGTCAACTGGTTGCCACTTGTTTTATGGTTCAGTAATATTATATTTGCAAGCAATAATCAATCTAAATAAACGATTATGGAGCTTTCAAATATTAATTTTCTTGCGCTGATCGTGGCTGCTGTTGCCAGTTTCGCACTTGGCGCCATCTGGTACAGTCCGATTCTTTTCGGAAAAGCCTGGCAAAAAACCCTGGGATTTACAGACGAATCACTGGAGAAAAGCAACATGGCTTTGATCTTTGGATCAAGTTTCGTACTGATCTTTTTAATGGACTTCGGATTGGCTGTAATCCTGCAGGGGCATGCCGGCCGCGACGTTTCTGCCATGTCCGGATTTATATACGGCCTGTTGATCGGGATTTTCTTTATCGCCACATCCTACGGGATCAATATGATCTATCAGCGTAAAACATTCCTGCTGTGGGTCATCGATTCGGGATATCAGGTATCGTACCTGGCCATGACCGGTGCGATCCTGGGTGCCTGGAGATAGAATTCATTTACAGGGATAAATTTCAGCAGGAGGGTCCGGCCTATTTTTTTTCGAGCAGTTGTTTTATCCCCCGCATGACCTTGAGGGGTGTTTCGGTAATTACCATGTTGTAGACCCAATCCGGGACATGTCCACCGGGATCAACAGCGCCTTCGAGAATGGCATGAACCATACCCTTACCGTTGGGGATGAGTGTCCAGCTTTGCTTGTAGTGTTTGATCCTTACATAGGAAGGATTTTCAGGAATTACATTTAACAATGGTACTGCGCTCACCGTTCTAATTCCGGTTACGGGGTCGGTTGTGATCGTTGCGTCAACGCACAAATCCCGGTCGGCAACAGGCCAGGGCGAATCATAAACAAGGTAATATTGCGCCTTCTTTTCTTTTTCATAATGCAGTACCTTGATTTCGCGCAGATTCTTATCCCACCAATCTAAATTTTTTACATTCCCGATCAGGTTGTAAACCGCTTCAGTCGGAGCATAAATGTCAGTCACCCCCTTAAAGGATTTAAGCGAACTCCCCGCCTCTTTCCGGGTGTATATCTTGATGCCATCCTTTTCCTTGATGAATTCCCACGGCTGGGCCATTGCAATACAGGAGACTACCAGCATAGACAGGATCATCAAACTTACAGTATAATGGTTGGGTCTCACCTTTGTTTGAATTTTTGCACAAAATAAAGCTATTCTGATCACATTTATGTAATTCCGGGTGATTTTCGCCGACATCTCTAAAGAATTTTCTGAAAAAAAATACACCACGTCATATTTTGGCGTAGTGTCAGCCTAATTTTACATCCGAACACCGGCAACACAGTCAAACCATTGCTTTTAGTGATTATCAGCGCCGGTATGAAATAAAAAATTAATTCAAAAAACAGGATTATGATTTTACTGACAGTTTACAAGGAATCAGCAGGAAAAAAAGAAAAAAGGGAATTTACCCAAATCCAGGAGGCGATTGAATTCGGCCAGAAGACAGGATCGGATTATGAGATTTGGGATCCGGTAACGGGCAAGGTCATCGACTGGAATGAAATAAATGTCCGCGACGACGAAGATTGGTATTACGATGAGAACGAATATCTGTGGAAAAAATTTAAACCGGAAGATGAGGCAGAGGATAATTTACCGGCAGGAGAAATCTTCTACGAAATGATCCATCAAAACCGTAACTTGCACTGCGCGGAATGTTATACTGCATCTTGACAGGATTGCGAAAGCAATCGTGCTTAG
>Ga0074195_1002995_pt1 | contig 16964 bp, 14 predicted proteins | sample EPASupsiteHSE623_FD_64525 | JGI IMG/M metagenome (GOLD analysis project Ga0074195, IMG submission 64525) | Bioremediated contaminated groundwater from EPA Superfund site, New Mexico - Sample HSE6-23 | ecosystem: Environmental > Aquatic > Deep subsurface > Groundwater > Contaminated ...
TCGCTCCGGTATCGTGATGTCCCCGTGGGAGGCCGCGACCGCCTCCTCGATGTTCCGGTCGAACGATCCGGTCAGGTCGTACAGATCGTAGGAGGGATTCTCCTCGTCGAGCCATATCCCGTGAAGCAGATAAAGCGGCGCATCGGGGTGAGCCTCGTTATAGTCCCGCAACGCCTCGTAGAAACGGGGGTAGTGGAGCGTATAAATGCGGATCGCGTTGAAACCGGCGCTCCGCATACGGGCGATCCAGCGGTCATACTGATCACGGGAGACGGCCAATTCTCCCGGCTGGGTGCCGGGTATGCCGACGCCGAGATTCACGGCACGCAGCGTGAAGGGGCTCTCGACACCGTCCTCAACCCTGAAAAAAGCGCCGTCGTGCGCGGCGAACGAGCGGCGGGACGGCGAGGGGCTCTCCTTCCCGCATGCCGCGAGGAACAGCGATATAATGATCAACGCGAACAGGCGCAACGGCATGGCATCCTCCCGACGATATGGGCAACGGTGCCACGTTTGCCGCCGCAAGTCAAGGAGGAGACCGCCGAGACAGCCGTATTTTCTTGAGAATCCCTCCTATATAAGGTATAGTTCACGCACAACGGGGGAGAAATATGGCCGCCATCCTGTTCGTCACCGGAGAGACCTTGATACCGCGGATGCTGACCGTCCTTCTGGCGCACGACGGCATCAACGCCCACCATGCCCGAACGGCCGACGAGGCGATCAGGATGCTCGCGGAACATGCCGATATCGGAGCGGTCTGCGCCGATGTGGTACTCGCGGGTGAGACCGGCATCGAACTGTACGACCGTGTTCGCGGCGAACTGCAAAAGCCCGAACTTCCTTTTTTCTTCGTGACGGCGCTCAACGTCACTTCGGAATTGGGCCGCCGGCTGCGGCGCGATATGCACTGCCACCATTTCCAGCGGCCGATAGACCCCGACGAGATGCTCCCCATCCTGCGCGAGGTACTCGCCCATGGTTAGAACGCTCGCCGCGCTGGCACTGACACTCCTGCTGCCTTTCCTGATCGCCGCCGGCGAACTTCCGACCGTCGAAGAGGTTCAGGTGGCCTGGCAGACCGATACGGACAACGACGACCTGCGACTCTCCTTCGCCCACGCCCTCTACCGGGAAGGACGCCCCGGTGAGGCCGAAGAACATTTCCGGCAGATACTGACGCGCCATCCCGATTACCGCGACGCAGCGCTCGGGCTTGCCGCCTGTCTGGCGGCGCGCGGCGCCTACGGCGAAGCGATCGAGACGCTGCGACCCTTCGCCGAGAAGGAAGGAACGAAAGAGATCAACGACCGTATCGTCTCTTACGAGATCGAACGCGGCAACTATCTGGCCGCCCGCTGTCTCATCGCGAAAAGCGGGAACGACCGTTCCCTCTGCGACGGCACCGCGCCACGCATCGCATCGTTCGAAGGCTCTTTCGCCTACACCCTCGTCACGCGACAGGAGGATTGGCTTCACGACCGTCAACAGGCCGCTTTCTTCCCCTATCGCGCCTTCGACATCGCGCTGTACCATGAAGGGCACAGTCGCTACGGCCTGCGCGACGACCTTGTCGGCGCCACCGTGAACGTCCGCCCCTATAACCTGCTGACCGTCACCGGCGACTATTTTCATACGCCGGGACACGATTTCCTCGCGCGGCACCGCGGGCTCCTTGAGCTGCATCACAAAGTGCCGCGGCTCGAAGAACTGGTCTTCGAGGCGGGATACCGCTTCTACGACTTCGACTACGGCCCCGACGAACAGAACACCGCCCACGTCTACCGTTACAACCATATGATCACGCTCGGTGCCGAGTACTATCTGCCGAAAGGATTCCTGCTCGGATACCGCGCCTACATCGTTCTCGACCGTACCGGATCGCTGGTCCACGCCCATCAGGGATACGGGGGATGGGAGAAGGAGCGGCTGCTCGGCCTCACGGTCGGCTTCTCGCTCGGCGACGAGTTCGCCTCCAGCCAGTCGTCGACCGGCCTGTTCTCCCAGAACTACTTCGTCCGAGCCTCGTTCCTGATGCTCTGCCCCTTCACCCTCTCCGCCCTGATACAGCACACGGTGACCGAGGATGAGATACATCGGACCGAATTCTCCGTCGGGATACGCTATGATCTTTAGAGACTACAACGTCATAGTCTATCTCAACCTCGTCCTGCTGACGGTGCTCGCGCTGTCGCTGATCTACCTCTCCACGCTCGAAGCGCGCTACCGCCGCGCGGAACGGCGGAAGGAGCACTGTTTCGACCGTTGGGAAGAGGCGCTCGTGAAGGCCGTGACATCCGGCGGTCCCTTCGATCCCGGTCCCTGTCTGCGTCCCGACTGGTTCGCCGAATTCGTCACGCGTTGGTACACCTCGTTCCGCGGTGCGACGCTCGAACAGGTCGGCCGCATCTGCCGCGAAACGGGGTTGGTCGAGAAAATATCGGCCGACATACTGCGCGGCACCGGCGAGCGGGAACTTATAGCGCTGCGCTTTTTCACCGTATCGGGACTCGTGCCCGATGCCGCGCTCCGCGCGCGGTTCGCCGACGCCATCGGCCCGGCGCAGGACTTTGCCGGGTCACTGCGACTGCAGCTTGCGGCCCGCGCACTCGGCAAGGAACGGACCGTCGATCTGGTGCGCGCGACGGCGGCGAGCCCCTTCCTAAGCCCCACGATGCAGATCGAGATCCTGCGCGAGATGCTTCCGGCGCTGAAGGACCGGTACGGCGAACTGATCGCCGCCTGCCGCGACGACGGACCGGCGCGACTGCTGCTGCTGGAAGCGGCGGGACGGCTCTGGGTGACCGAGGCGTGTCCCGCGCTGCGCGACATCTTCCGCGGTACGGGGAACGAGGAACGCATCCGTAGCATGCGCTCGCTCGCCGCGCTCCACTGCGACGATATGAAAGACGAGATATACGCCCACTATCGCGCCGAACAACATCCCGTACTGCAGACGCTCGCCTTCAAGAGCTTCCTCGCGCTCGCCGACGAGGAGGATGTCGCCCGCGTCGCACCGGAACTCGACAGCCGCAATTGGTTCGTCCGCTATCATGCCGCCAAAGCGCTTGCCCGTTTCGGCGCTGCGGGGCTGGCCGTCCTGAACGCACGCCCTGTTCACGACGCCTGCGCGCTGGCGTTGGCCGAACGAGGCGAGACCGCCGCAAACCACCACGAGCACCTCCATGTCCGCTGACCGGCTCATCACGTTTTTCGAGTGGTCCATACTCATCTATTTCCTCATCGTCAACGCCGGCTATCTCGTCCTGACGCTACTCGCCTTCTTCCGCATCCGGCGCTACATGCGCCAGCACCGGATCGCCGACGGCGGGCTGTCGCTCTACCGCGGCTTCTATAAACCGATCTCGGTCGTCATGCCCGCCCACAATGAGGAGATATCAATCGTCGACGCGGTCGGATCGATACTTCTGCTCAATTACCCCGAGTTCGAGATCATCGTCGTCAACGACGGCTCGACCGACCAGACCTTCGAACGGCTCCGCGACCGTTTCTCGCTCGTCGAGATAACGCTCGACCCTGACTGGCTGAAGGAGCGGAAAGAGATACGCTCCATCTGGACGAGCCGCACCCACAAGGTGATGGTGGTCAACAAGGTGAACGGCGGCAAGGCATCGGCACTCAATACCGGCATCAATGTCGCCCGCTATCCGCTGGTTTGCAACATAGATTCCGATTCGATACTCGACCGCAACGCCTTGCTGATGATCGCCCGCCCCTTCCTCGAGGACAACCGCGTCATCGCCTCGGGCGGCATCGTGCGGGTGGCAAATTCCTGCGACATCCACAAAGGAGAAGTGCGCGAGGCCCGGTTCCCCCGCTCGACGCTCGCCGGCTTCCAAGTGGTGGAATATCTCCGCGCCTTCCTGATGGGACGCATCGGCTGGGACGCGATGAACGGCCTGTTCATCATATCGGGCGCCTTCGGGCTGTTCGACAAGGCGGCACTCAAGCTCGTGGGCGGCTATGCCGAGGATTCCGTGGGCGAGGACATGGAACTGGTGGTCCGGATGCACCATTTCTACCGTTCGCGCGGCGAGGAGAAGCGGGTGACCTTCATCCCCGATCCGGTCTGCTGGACCGAGGTCCCCGAGACCTTCGGCCAGCTCGGCCGCCAGCGCGACCGGTGGCAGCGCGGGCTCATGGACGCCCTGTGGCGTCACCGCGGTATGCTGTTCAATCCGCGCTATGGTGTTGCAGGGCTTTTCGTCTACCCCTATTTCTTCTTTATCGAGATGCTCGGACCGCTCGTCGAATTCGGCGGATACCTGCTTATCCCTCTCTTTTACGGTCTGGGGGTACTCAACGCATCGTTCTTCATCGCTTACCTTCTGTTCGCATTTCTGCTCGGCAGCCTCATCACGCTCTTCTCGGTCCTGCTCGAGGAGATATCGTTCCGTAAATACCGTCGCCCCGGAGATCTGGCGCGACTGCTGTTCTTTTCGATGGCAGAGACCTTTTTCTTCCGTCCGCTGACGGTCCTGTGGCGCATCAAGGGGGTGATCCGCTATCTGACCGGTAATCGTTCATGGGGTCCGATGCAGCGCAAGGGGTTCGCGAAATGATCATATCGCGAGGCACGACATGACACTGTACCACATACCCGAAACGGTCACTTACGAGAATTATCCCGATCTGTTGGCCCGCGTTCTGCACGACATCAAGGGGCAGGAAGAGATACTCCTCGATCTTGAAGGGGTGCGCCTCGATTCCCCCACCAAGGCCTTCATCCGGCGGCTCGTCTCCTGCGGCGCCTGCAAAGTGAAACTGCCGGAGAACCGCATTGCCGACATACTCTACCGCCGTCCCGAGCCCGCGACGGCCGATCATACCCAAGAGAAACTGCTTGACCGCATCGGCGGTTCGATCTTTGCGCTTTTAGACAAGGTCTTCTTGTTCTGCATCATCTTCGTCGACATGCTCTACTACGCGGCGCAGTCGCTCTGGGACCGGCGCCACATCGTCAAATGGGACACGACCCGCAACGCCCTCTACATAGGCTACAAGGCGGTCCCCATCGTGATGCTCCTGTCGTTCCTGATCGGGCTTACCCTTTCGATACAGGCGGCCATCCAGATGGCGAAACTGGGCGGCCAGTCCTACATCTCGACCCTCATCGGCATCGCGATGTTCACCGAACTGGGACCGCTGGTGACCGCCATCATCATCGCCGGCCGCACCGGCAGCGCCATCGCCGCCGAGATCGGCACGATGGTGGTGATGGAAGAGGTCGACGCCCTCAAGACCATGGGGGTCCGGCCGCTCAAATTCATGCTCGTCCCGAAGTTCTGGGCCTTCACCTTCTCGATGCCGATACTGACCCTTGCCGCCTGTTTCGCCGGCATCTTCGGCGGGCTTCTGGTGGCCGGTTTCTACAATGTGCCGTATAGTGCCTTCATCAACGAGATAATCCATGTCATGAAGCTCAAGGATATCGTCTGGGGAGCCATCAAGAGCCTCACTTTCGCGTGGGTCATCCTTGCCATCGCCTGCTATCAGGGGCTTCATGTCCGCGGCGGCGCCGACGCCGTCGGCCGCGCCACCACCGATTCGGTCGTCGTATCCATCTTCATGGTGATCGTCATCGATGCCGTGTATTCTTTGATACTCTATACCTAGGAGAACACTCAATGACCCTGCTCATGCTCATCGGCGGTTTTATCCTGCTCACCTTCGGCGCATCGCAGTTGGTGGACGGCGCCGCCTCCGTCGCCAGACGCTACGGGATATCGAGCCTCGTCATCGGCCTGACCGTGGTCGCCTTCGGCACCTCGATGCCCGAACTGGTGGTCAATGTCGTCTCGGCGATACAGGGGACCACCGACATCGCCATCGGCAATGTACTCGGATCGAACATCTTCAACATCTTCGCCATACTCGGCCTCTCGGCACTCATCCGCCGCCTGCCGGTGCAGGAAAGCACCGTGAAAAAAGAGATCCCGATGAGTCTTATCGCCGCGCTCATCCTCTTCCCGCTGGGCGCATCATTCCTGTCGCTGCCGCTCGACGGACCCGATCCGTCGTCGCTCGGCCGCATCGACGGCATCATACTGCTCCTCTTCTTCGTCTATTTCCTGCGCTACACCTTCAAAACGGCGCGTTCCGGCACCGACGAGGGCGAACCGATGCGGGTATACGGCGTGCCGCGCTCCATCGCCATGATAGTCGCGGGGCTCACGATGCTCGTTTTCGGCGGCAAATTCCTCGTCGACGCGGCGGTCGAGATCGCCCGCTACTTCGGCATGACCGAACGGGTCATCGGCCTGACCATCGTCGCGGCGGGGACCTCTCTCCCCGAACTGGCGACCTCGATGGTCGCCGCCTATAAAAAGAACGCCGACATCGCCATCGGCAACATCGTCGGCTCGAACATCTTCAACATCTTCCTAATACTCGGCCTCTCGTCGGTCATCCGGCCGCTCCCCTTCTCGGACGGCACCATGATCGATCTGTCGGTGACGGCGCTCGCGTCGATGGTTCTTTTCGCGCTGGTATACCGCCATCATGACCGGCGGCTCGGGAAACGCGACGGCACGATCCTCTTCGTCTGCTACTGCCTCTATGTGTCCTTCCTGATGGCGGGATAACGCGATGAACAGCGGCGTGCGCGACTGTTCCCTCTACATCGCCGGTACCGGCAATGTCGGCGGGGCGCTGGCGCGGCACTTTGAGCGGCAAGGAGAAGAGTGTGCGGTACTCCCGCCCGGATGGGAGAACGACCCGCCGAAAAGCGGGTGCCTCTTCCTCGCCCTCCCCGACGCAGAGGTCGAACGGGTACTGCGCGAGGTCTACCCGAAAAACCCGAGCGGTCTGCGGATCATCCATTTCGCCGGCGGCATAGCCCTGCGGCGCGGCCGGATACATCTGCTCCATCCCTTCGCTTCGGTGACCCCCGGCACCGACCTATCGCACATCCTGTGCCTGTGGGTCGGCAAGGCCGATACCGATTTCCGTCGCTTTCTCACCGCGCACCGGTTCCGCTTCATCCACCGCACCACGATGCCCGGCCCCGGCTACCATACCGCCGCGGTGCTCGCCGGGAACTTCTCCCAATATCTCTATACAGCGGCTCACGAACTACTTCGGCGCGAAGGTTTCCCGGAAGAAGAATCGGGCGAACTGCTCGACCAGCTCGTGGCGACCTCCCTCGACGGCGTCCGCCGGCACGGCACAACGGGCATCACCGGCCCTGCGGCGCGCGGCGACCGCGCCGTGATAGCGGCCGAGGCCGCATTCCTTAAAGCTCTTTCTCCGGAGCTTTCGAAGGCATACCGGGAACTTTCCGAACTCATAGCGCAGGCGGTCCGTGATGGCGAAATTCTCCCCTGATCCGGTACTCGACGCCTTTGTCGAAAAGGTCTACACGCGGCTCGTCGCCGAACTGATGACCCCGCTTCCCGAAAGTTTCAAGGAGCTCCCCTACGGTGTCTCGTTCCGCGTCATACTACCGGGGGAGAAAGAATTCCCCGTCGCCCTCTACCATTCAGAAAAGAAAGGGCTCAGCATCGTCACCCCGAATGAGCGCCTGCGCCGTCTCATACTCGGCCTGCTCGCCCCCGACGCCCTCGCCGGTTGCGACGAAGCAGGCAAGGGGGACATCTTCGGGCCGCTGGTCGCCGCCTCATTCTACCTGTGCGACGCCTCGCAGGGGGCGCTCGGCCTCGGCGTGCGCGACAGCAAGAAAATGAGCGACGGCGAGGTACTCGCCGCGGCCAATGAACTCAATCGCACCTACCGCCGCTGGTTCGAGGTGGTCCGCATCATGCCGAAGCGCTACAACGAACTCTACGCCGACTTCAAAAAGAAGGGACGGACGCTCAACCATCTCCTTGCATGGGCCCACAGTAAGGCGCTGGGCGGTCTTGCCGAGCGGCACCCCGATATGAAAAAAGTGCTCGTCGATCAGTTCAGCGACGCCCCGGCGCTCGTCGCCACCATCCGCGCCGCCGCACCCAACGCCGCGGTCGAGTTCCGGACACGGGCCGAGGCACATCCCGCCGTCGCCCTCGCCTCGGTCATCGCGCGGGCCGACTACCTGCGGTCGCTCAAACGGCTTTCGGAAGAGACGCTCGGCGGCGCCTTCACCCTCAAAAGCGGCTCCGGCGCCGACGCCGATATCCTCATCGCCGCCATCGGCGCGCGCCTCGGGACCGATATCTTCGCCGAGCTGGCAAAACTTCATTTCGCCAACTTTTCGCGGGAGCGCTGAAATGCCCGACCAGAACGCCATTCGCGAGATGTTCCGTCCGCGGCCGTCGAGTCTGACCATCTGTCACGACATCATGCGGTTCCGGGTCCGCGAGATCCTGCTGGTGGCGTCGGTCTACGATGCCTACATCATCGAGCGCGAAGGTCAGCTCATGGAGCAGATCTACGGCGAATACTATCAGCTGAACCTTTCGACCGCGCCGCGCGTCACCGCGGTCCATTCGGCCGACGAAGCGACCGCCGCGCTGCACGACCGCCGCTACGATATGGTCATCATCATGACGGGACTCGACCGCCGGATGCCGCTGGAACTGTCGGAACATATCCGCAGCGCCGTTCCCGAACTGCCGCTTTTACTCCTGTTCAACAACAACAGCGACATCGGGATGTACGCTTACACCGCCGACGAATTGGAACACGTTGACCGGGTCTTTGTCTGGAACGGCGATCCCGCCATCTTTCTGGCGATGATAAAATCGGTCGAAGATATGCGTAACGTCGCCGATGACACCCGCATCGCGGCGACCCGCGTGATACTGCTCATCGAAGATTCGGTCCGTTACTATTCGCGCTACCTGCCGGGTCTGTACCGCGTCCTCATGCAGGATATGCAGAAACTGATCGCCGGCGAGGATATCGATGCCCGTTTCAAGATACTGCGGATGCGGGCCCGCCCCAAGGTGCTCCTCGCCACCTCGTGGGAAGAGGGAAGCGCCCTCTACGACCGCTACCGCGATTACATCCTCTGCGTCATATCGGATGTCGAATTCCCGCGCGTCGGCAAACTGGAACCGACGGCGGGCATCGAGCTGGCGAAGCTCCTCCGCTCGCAGGGCGAGGTGCCGATACTGCTCCAGTCGACCGACGAAACGAACGCCGCGAAAGCCCATGAGACGGGGGCCGCCTTCATCAACAAGAACTCGCGGACGCTTCTCAAGGAACTCCACCGCTTCTTCGAGGAACAGCTCGGCTTCGGCAGTTTCGTCTTCCGCGATGCGCAGGGACGCAAACTCATCGAAGCGCGCTACATGTCGGAGTTCGAGGCGCTCATCGCCACCATTCCCGACGATTCGATACGCTACCACGCCGCGCGGCACAATTTCTCGCAGTGGTTCATGGCCAAGGGCGAGGTGGCGACCGCCAGTGCCCTGCGCAAACTCACTCTCGAACAGTTCCCCGACGGGGTGGCCGGTATCCGCCGGATGCTCATCGCGATACTTGCCGAAAAGCGGGGAGAGCGGACCCGCGAAAGCATGGCGAACTATGCCGAATCGCTCCTCGCCGAACGGTTCTTCTTCATGCGGCTCGCGAGCGGTTCTGTGGGCGGCAAGGGACGCGGCCTCTCCTTCATCGAATATGTCCTCAACCGCGCCGGACTCGACAACGCCGTCCCCGGACTCAATATCCGCCTGCCACGCACCGCCATCATCGGCACCGACGAGTTCCACCTGTTCGTCGACGGCATCGGCCACCAGCGGGTGCTTCAGATGGGCGACGCCGACGGCGTCAAATCGCTCTTCCTGCGCACGCCGCTGTCGCTCTCGATCCGCCAACGACTGCGTACGCTCCTCGGCAAGGTGACCGGGCCGCTCGCGGTCCGTTCTTCAGGGCTGTTCGAGGATTCGCTCTCGCAACCCTTCGCCGGCATCTACGAGACCTACTTCCTCCCCAACAGCCACCCCGACATCGAGGTGCGCCTGCGTCAGCTGGAGGACGCGATACGGCTCGTCTTCGCGTCGGTCTATTCGCCGCTCGCCCGCTCCTACTTCGATTCGGTGCAGTACGAGATGGAAGAGGAGAAGATGGCAGTGATCATACAGGAACTGGTTGGCCGGCGGCGCGGCGACCGTTTCTACCCCCACATCTCGGGCGTCGCGCAGTCCTACAACTACTACCCCTTCGCCAAGATGAAACCCGATGACGGGATCGCGCTCCTCGCGGTCGGCCTCGGCAAGGCGGTGGTCGACGGCGAACAGGTGTTCCGCTTCTGTCCGCGCTACCCCAAGGCGCGCAACCAGACGCTCAAGGATATGCTGGCCGCCTCGCAACGCTATTTTTACGCGCTCGATATGCAGAAAGGCGATGTCGACCTCATCGACGGCGAGATGGCGACGCTGGTCCGCCCCGAGATCGCGGAGGCCGAGAAGGATGGTGTGCTCGATATGTGCGTATCGACCTACGACGGCGCGCAGAACATGAAAAAGCCGGGACTCCACACCATGGGGCCGCGTATCGTCGATTTTTCCTACATCCTTGAATATAAGCAGTTACCGCTCGCCGCCGCCATCCAGACGACGCTCGACATCATGAAGCACGCGCTCGGGACGCCGGTGGAGATCGAATTCGCCGTCGACCTCGACGCGGCCGACAACGGCGATCCGACGCTCTATCTGTTACAGGTCAAACCGCTTGTGCGCAACGCCGCCGATCACCATATCGACCCGGCGACGCTCGACCGCTCCAACCTCTTCCTCTACACCACCAAGGGGATGGGCAACGGCATCATCGAGGATGTGACCGACATCGTCTACATCAGCCCCGACCGCTTCGATCGCGTGAAGACCGAGGCGATGGCGGCCGAGATCGCGGCGCTCAACAAGGCGCTCAAGGCGGAGAACCGGCGTTACATCCTCATCGGCCCCGGCCGCTGGGGCTCGTCGGACCGGTTCCTCGGCGTGCCGGTCGACTGGGCGGCGATATCGCAGACCCGCGTCATCGTCGAGGCGGGACTCACCGATTTCTCGATAGACGCCTCGCTCGGGTCGCACTTCTTCCACAATATCACCTCGATGAACATCGGCTATTTCACGGTGGGGGCGCACTCGGAAGAGGATAGGATAGATTGGGACTGGCTCGCGACACTTCCGCTCATCGCCGAGAAACAGTTCGCCCGTCATGTCAGGTCGGAAAAACCGCTCGTTATCCGGATGGACGGTCAGTCGGGGATCGCCTGTATCGCGAAACCGGCGGAATAAAAAACCCCCACGGCAGAACTCGCGTTTGTGATATAAGGGAAAGGAAGAGGAGTGATTACTTCTTGGGCTTGGCGAGGTTGACCTTGATGTTCCGGCCGCCCATATCGGCGCCGTCAAGAGCGCTGATCGCCTTCTCGGCGGACGCCTGATCGGCCATCTCGACGAAACCGAAACCCTTGGCGCGGCCGGTGTCGCGGTCCATAACGATCTTCGCCGAAGAAACTTCGCCGAACTTCTCAAAAGCGGTACGGATCTCGCCCTCGGTGGCGCTGTACGAAAGATTGCCCACGTAGATCTGAATAGCCATGATGCTGTGCCTCAAAAAAAATGAAAAACTCGGGTCCGCTCACGCGAGCAAGACGCCGAACAGGGAGCAGTATGCTTACTTATTGGGAAATAGCAAGTTGTTTTGAGAGGTTATTTTATCAGGTTCTTGTACCACAGGCAGACGGCGGCGAAGGCGGTGGCGGCGTGGACCACTTTCGCCTCGACCCCTTTGCTGTGGACGGTGAACTTTTTGATGCCGCGCATCTCCATCGCCTCTTCGGCCATCTCGCGGACCTTGGCCTCGACATATTCGAGCGGGGCGTGGTTGTGGTGCTCCATGATGACGCCGTTGAGTGAACGGTCATCCGGTATCGCTATCGCCACGGCGGCCGATATCGTCTCGCCCGGTTCGGTCGAGGTGATCGCGGCGTAGGCGAGCGGCAGGAAGCTGCCGGGAGGAATGGCGACCGCCTTCACTTCGGCGGAGCGCGGCGGCAGGATGCTGCTCATCTTTATCAGGTTGGTGTTGCCGATGCCCGCTTTGATGAGCGCGCCGTCGAACGAGGTGAGCTCGGTCTTCCCTTCGCTCGCCCCGGCACAGAAGAAGTGTATGTCGGGAATGCTTCTTACATCAACCATCGTCCATCCTCCATCAGAAAGGTCGTCGCACCGATAGTATCCACGAACGGGAGAGAGTCAAAAGTTTTGTGGTTTACGGTTTCGGCTCCTTGTACAGGTACACGCCGCGGCCTTCGCGGACATCGAGGTTGACCTGCAGGATGCGCTTGACCGAATGGTTTATCTTGCTGTACTCCGAAAGAATGTCGGCAAGTTCCAGTATCGCGTCCGATTCGAGCGGCGTATGCTCCTCAGTGATGGTCAGCATCAGTTCGCGTTTGTGACGCCGCAGTTCGCGCTCCGCCTCATCGCACAGCGCCAGATCGCCCGAGTCGAAGCACTTGCAGATGCAGACGCGGTCGAACAGCGTGAAGACGCGGCGGTGGGCGGTGTGGATGAGGAGCCGTTCGAGCGCCAGCGGTTCGGGCTGCCGTTCGCGCAGCCGGATGCCGTATTTGGCGACCGATTTGAAATGGTCGGCCATCGATTCGGCCTCGTCCGACATCTTGAGATACAGCCACATGTTCTGCTGATCGCGGTGATTCTGGTCGTGGATGAGATGCACCAGTTTCTTGTGCCCCTGATCGACGATCTGCTCGTACTGCTCTATCTTGGAGAACAGCGCCGCCTCCTTCCGTTTCAGCGCGACGATGAGCGAGAAGGCGAACATGTCGCGCAGATACCGCGTGAAGAGGTCTATCTGTCGCGACAACTCCGCGCGGACCGCATCGTCGGTGGCATCGTGCGGGAGCGGCCGGATATCGAGCCGCTGATGGACGCCGGGGAACCGGTCGGGAAGAAGTCGCATGATCCGTTCGGCGAACGGACGCCGCACGGTGAACATACCGGCGGTGAGGATCACCTTGTGGAGCGTCATGTACAGCGCGACCGCCATCCCGATGCCGAGCACCGGGACCGTTTGAACGACCGCCCAGACAAGCGGATAAAAAAGAATAAGACCGACGCCGACACCGACGACATTGAGCATGAGATGCATGACGGCGGTCCGTTTCCCGTCACTGCCGCCGCGTATCGACGCGATGAGCGCCGTGATAGTGGTGCCGAGCGTCGCGCCGAGCATGAGACCGCACGATTGGGGAAGGGTGAAAATGCCGTTCACGGCGCCGGCGATGACGATGGCCGCCGTAGCGGTACTCGATTGTATAAGGGCGGTGAAAAGAACGCCCGTCAGGACCGCCAACAGGAGCACCACGAAAGAATCGGCGACACCGAACCGGGCGAAGAACGAAAGTATCGCGCCGTTATTGCGCACTCCCGCCATCGCCTCGGTCATGAGTTCGAGGCCGAAGAGGATGAGCCCGATGCCGATGCAGAAGGCGAAGATGTCGCGCCACGGGGCGCGCGCCACGAAGAATTTGCCGATGACGCCGACGATGAACAGCGGCAGGCCGATGACGGTGATCTTCACCGCCGCTATCCAGCCGGTAGAGACCGCGCCGAGGTTGGCGCCGAGCGTGAAAGAGAATGCCTCGGTCGCCGTGATGAGCCCGGCGGAGGCCATGCTGACCAGTAGTACCGTGGGGGCGCTCGACGACTGATAAAGTACCGAAGCGAGCGCGCCGTAGAGATAGCGGCGGCCGTCGGTCGAGGCGAGCCGGTCTATCCGCTCCTGCAGGCGGCCTCCCGCCATCCGGCCCAGAAGCGCGCCGAGCAGGTCGATGCCGTAGAGGAAAAAGGCGAGTCCCGCCGCGAGGTAGAGGATGGTCTGCATTATCTCCGTTCCCTTTTCAGGTCGCCCCATCGTACCGTAGAGCGCACCGCAAGTCAACGATGCGGGAGAACGAAAATTTTGACATATCCGCCGTTTCCGTTACTGTGGACCCGTTTCGGAAGAGGAGCGCCGAGCAGGCGGTCCGGCGGAGGGGCGGTCCCCGATGATGCCGGATCGGGGGCATCGGCGCCGAAACGACGCGGCGGACCGTCGGCGCGGGCGTTGGACGACGGGGCTGAATCCCCGCGGCTGTCACGAGTGATCGTGGAGAGCTTCTGAAGAGCGCTGACGCTTTTCCGGCTTAGTCACCCACTTAGACCTCTTCGAGTTGTAAAACTTTGACGAGGGAGAATCGTATGCTGGTCCTCAAATTCGGCGGCACATCGGTCGGCACGGCCGACGCCGTCAGACAGGTCGAACGTATCGTACGCGACGCCGGACCGGGTGCGCTGACGGTCGTGTCGGCCTTCTCGGGCGTCACCAACGCCCTCACCCAGACCATCGAACTGATGCGCCGCGGCGACACGGCGGGCGCCTTCGCGGCGCTCGACGGGGTCGAGGCGCGGCACCGCACGATGATCGCCGGTCTGGGGCTTGCCGCCCCGACGGCGCGTTTCGTCACCGAAACGGTGGACCGCATCCGCGGACTCATCCCGGCGCTCACGGCGCTGGGCGACATCACTGCGCGCGCCGCCGACACCATTCTGGCCACGGGCGAGACGCTCTCGTCGCGCATCGTCGCCGACCATTTCGCGGCGCAGGGGCTCGACGCGGCGCATCTCGACGCACGCGATGTACTCATCACCGACGCATCGTTCGGCGCCGCCCAACCCGACACGGCACTCATCGAAGAGGCGGTGCAGGAAAAACTTCTGCCGCTCTTCGCGCGGCACCGCGCCATCGTCACCGGCGGCTATATCGGCGCGACGGCGCAGGGGGTGACCACCACGCTCGGGCGCGGCGGCTCCGACTACTCGGCGGCGCTCCTCGCGGCGGCGGCCGAGGCCGACGAATGCCAGATCTGGACCGATGTCGACGGCATCATGACCTGCGACCCGCGCATCATCCCGGCGGCGCGCACCGTGCCGCGGCTCACCTACGACGAAGCGGCCGAACTCGCCTTCTTCGGCGCGAAGGTGCTCCATCCGCTCACGATATTCCCGGCGGTGAAACGAGGGATCCCGGTCATCATCAAGAACACCTTCAACCCCGACCGTCCCGGCACGCGGGTCGTCCCGCATAACGGCAACGACCGCCGCCTCAAGGCGATCGCCTTCCAGCGCGGCATCACGGTGCTCCACATCCGCAGCAACCGGATGCTCGGCGCCTACGGGTTCCTCGCCGCCGTCTTCGACGTGTTCCGCGACCACCGCACGCCGGTCGATCTGATCACCACTTCGGAGGTGAGCATTTCGGTGACCATCGACGACACCGCGCACATCGACGCGATAACCGCCGATCTGCGACGGCTCGGCGACATCCGGGTCGAACAGGGGCGCGCCATCGTGTCGCTCATCGGCGACGGGATGCGCGAGACGGCCGGCATCGGCGCCCGCTTCTTCAACACGCTGCGCACCGTCAATGTCGGCATGGTGAGCGTCGGAGCGAGCGAGGTCAACATATCGATCGTCATCGCCGACAAGGACATCGAACGGGCGGTCGGCCTGCTGCATAATGAATTTTTCGACGGAGGTACCGCATGAACGCCATCGGCGGCTGCGACCTGCACGAACTCGCGGCGCGCTTCGGTACGCCGCTCTACCTCTACGACGCGGCGCGCATCGAACGGAACTGCCGCGTCATCGGCGATGCCTTCCGGGCGCACTATCCGGCGACCGATATCTTCTACGCGGTCAAGGCGAACGGTAACCCGCATCTCCTGCAACTCATCGCCGCCTGCGGCCTGAGCGCCGACTGTGCATCGCCGGTCGAGGTGATGCTTGCCGAGCGGGCCGGACTGCCGCGCGAGCGGATCATGTACACCGGCAACTACGAGTCGCGCGACGACCTGAGCGCCGCCGCGCGGTGCGGCGCGGTCAATCTCGACGACATCGCGGCGCTGGAAAAACTCCCCGCCGAGTTCGACGGCATCCTCTCCTTCCGCGTCAACCCCGGCGAAGGGAGCGGCTCGCATCCCGGTATCGTCACCGGCGGTCCCGATGCGAAGTTCGGCATCCCGCTCGAACAGGCGCCGGCCACCTACCGGCTCGCGGCAGAGCACGGATTCACGCGGTTCGGCATCCATCTCATGGCGGGATCGAACAACCGCGACCCGCTCTTCTTCGCGCGGATGACCGCCATCCTCTGCCACATCGCCGCCGAGGTGTTCCGGCCGCTCCGGAAGATGCCCGAATATCTCGACATCGGCGGCGGGTTCGGCATCCCCTACGCCGACGGCGAAGAACCGCTCGACATCGACGCGCTAGCGCGCGCCGTGACCGGCGTGCTTACCGGCTGCTGTGCCGAACACGGTCTTACCCCGCCGCGCCTCCGCATCGAACCGGGACGTTTCATCGTCGGCGACGCCGGCTACCTGCTGACGCGCGTCACGGGGGTCAAGAAGGGACCGCGCCGGTTCGTCGGGCTCGATGCCGGGATGAACACCCTCATCCGTCCAGCGCTCTACGGGGCGCGTCACCGCGTCACGGTCATCGGGAAGGATGCTGTTGTGGGAACGGCGACGCTCTGCGGCCGCATCTGCGAGAACACCGATATTTTCGCGGCCGACATTCCCTTCCCCGACGCCGTCGAGGGCGACCTTGTCCTCTTCCGCGACGCCGGGGCCTACTGTGCCGCGATGGCGATGTCCTACAACGGCCGACTGCGGCCGGCGGAGGTGCTTTGCGGGAACGGTTCAGCGCGGCTGATCGCACGGGCAGAGAGCGCCGAAGAGTTCTTCGGCCGCTTCACGGTCTAGTTCAGTTGGTGATCAGGCGGGGCACTTTGATGGGGGCGATCGGACGCACCGGGATGGGCGATTCCTCTTTTTTGAAGACCGTCAAGAGCGGCACCCCCTGCCGTTTGAGCACATAGACCGGTTTGCGCCATTTGTGGGTACGCAACAGATCGGGATACTCTCGCCAGCGGTATTCGTGGGTCAACACGAAATAGGAGGCCGTCTCTTTGTTGTCGGAATAATAGAACTT
>Ga0074195_1002996_pt1 | contig 16960 bp, 18 predicted proteins | sample EPASupsiteHSE623_FD_64525 | JGI IMG/M metagenome (GOLD analysis project Ga0074195, IMG submission 64525) | Bioremediated contaminated groundwater from EPA Superfund site, New Mexico - Sample HSE6-23 | ecosystem: Environmental > Aquatic > Deep subsurface > Groundwater > Contaminated ...
AGAAAGAAAAAAGGGTGGAGAGGAGTGAAGGTTAGAGTCACCCGGCTGAAGAACAGAAGAGCGGTTCCGAGAACCAAGCTCCTCTTCACGCCAAGCTTATCGACCAACACACCAACAGCCATCGAATAGATGCCGATGAGCGTCGTGAACAGCCCGTAGGCCCAGCCCGCTTCCGTATCGGACAACCCGAGGTCGCCGCTAAGGAACCGAACCAGAACCAGCGCCGTAGCACCGAACGCGTACGCCTCCAGCATCTTGATGGCCAGAGCCATCCATAGTTCACGTGGCGGATCGCGCAGAGACTTCCAGCCCCTGCGGAAAGAGTTGGTGACAGCCACCGCCCTTTTACGCAGGATCTTCCACAGGAAGACTGCGCAAAAAAGCACCATTGCAGCCTTGCTGCGGACCCAGCTGAACTTCCACATCCGAGACACCTCCTGAAAAAGCCATTTAAGGCCGTTTGTTTGTTCGAAAACTCCCAAGTTTGTGCCAGGGGAATCCTTTTCCCTTTTGGAATGCCCATTACGACACGGCGTAAACCAAGCCGTACAGACACACCAAAAAAGGGATGTCCTAGCACAAAACTTTTATTTTTCAAAGATCACTTGATTCCATAAAACCAAGGAGAGCAATTTTAGCCCCTGCAAAATTGTTTGTATATAGAACTTTGGAATGTTGACTTTGATTTTGATTATGATATAAGAGTTACTTATTATTTTTTTATGAGACAAGGGGAACCAGATTTCAGCCAACTAGAAGATATCTATAGAGAACTGCAAGACGGAGCAATGCCACCATGCCTCGGTGCACAATGCCCAGCTTCATGTTGCACGCAACATTTGGCAATAAGAGGACAAACTTTTGTACAATATCAAACTTTACTTTGGGGAAAGTCCGAAGCGGATTTTCAATTGGCACACGGAATAAATGATAGAGGAGCAACTATTCATAAAGTACCGGCAGCAGGATACAGAGTTCCAGGCAAAAAAATTCCAGACCAGGATTTATATTTTGTAGCAAATTGCCAAAATAAAGATGGATCCTGCAGACTAGTGGGCCAAAAACCAATAGCATGTAACACTTATCCATTTTCAATGGATTCCGAACACCCCTTGGCAGTTACATGTCCACGCGCAGTAGAAATAACAAAAGATAATGCGGTAGTAGACAGGATAATGACAACACGAAGAATTTTGGGATTCCAGGATAATCCGCTATGGATATTCAATATGAGAGAGCTGTCCTCAGGCCTAGAAGAAGTAAGAGGTTTACCAATTCAATTTGGCTCACGGGATTACAGATAATTTTTTATGGAAGAACAACTTAAAAGACTGGAGGCAGCATATACAATAATGGGAGACGGATCCATGACGGAATGCCTTGGAAGAAACTGTCCAACATCATGCTGCAGAAGTAAGACCGAAGATTGCGTTGGAGGAAAATTGGTGACAGGTAGAGTTCGTCTACTGGGAGTTCCGGAAATCTATTACCAAGATAGAATAATTACTCCATCAATAAGAACTCTCGGAGTCACAATAAATTTAGGACTCATGAGAGACCGCGATCGCCACACAATTATTCATTTATTAGACGACTGTCAAAATCCGGACGGAAGTTGCAAAATGAAAGAACGAAAACCGTTACGTTGCAGAATGTTCCCACTGGGACTAAATCCGGCAAGTCTTACAGACCTGGGATGTCCTCAAACAATAGAAATCTGCAACGATCCAGAATTAATAAGAAAAGTTAGAGAGGTTCGCCTTTTACTAGGTATAGATTAATTCTCTGGAGCCGCAGCCCGGAATCGAACCGGGGACTTACTCCTTACCATGGAGTTACTCTACCATCTGAGTTACTGCGGCAATAAATAAACTGCGACGTAACTTTATCTAAATGCTTTTTTTTACGCAAGATTTATTGCAAACAAGACAATTTTTCTCTAGAATTCCAATCACTCATTAAATATTTTCTAAACAAATTTCCTATGGAACCAAAGAAAAAAGAAACCGCAAATTGTTGCGACACAAAAAGCGGATGCTGTTCTTCTGGCTGTTGCGGATCAAAATGCTGCAACCATTCAGCAATGCACTGCATTATCAAAACAATAATAATTGTAATAATTATTGGACTTGTAATAGGGGCAGGACATGCAGCTTTCAGAAAATTCGGAAGAAGTTACGGGACGGGATACTACGGAATGATGTCACAAATATCCACAGTCGACGGGAAAACTGCTTATGGACCGGGAATGATGACAAATTTCGGAGGATGCGAATTTGGAAAATACATGAAATTCTGGGGAGACGATGAGAACGAAAAAAACAAGGCAACAAAATTATTCGGACTAGTTACCAAAGTCGAAGGAAACAAAATAACAGTTTTAGATAATGGAGGAAAAGAACAAGTTGTTCTTTCTCTATCCTCAACAACAATTTTCAACAGCATTGGAGAAATCGGAATAGCGTCCATCAAAGAAGGCCAAGGTCTTTCAGTTATGGGAAAGGAAAATACAGACAAACAAATAGAAGCGGTAATGATAAGAATTATGTAATTTGAAAATTTTAGACAACTTTCCAAAGAGCCCGCCAGTAGTGCCGGGCTCTTTTTATTGACTAACAGCCTTAAATTTGATTAAATTCTCCTCCAAAATTTAATAATAGATAATGGGATCAGAGGTCGCAGACTTACAGCCAAAAGCTCCATCATTCATCAGAAGAGTAGCTTTATCCTCATGCAAAGAAAAATTTTCAACAAGAGAAGATTTAATTCAAGCAATTCAGGATGCAATAGCAGCAATGAACGAAGTTAAAATAAAATTTAATTCACCGGCAAGCTATCACGAAAGAGTCTCCCGAGCAAAAAATGAACGAATTAGACACTTAATGGCACAAATGTGGGGACACGCAAAGGTGAAAGAGCTAAGTGACGAACCTGCACCGGATCCATTCAACGAAAACCCAACATATTTAATTTCAAGATTATTAGAAAAAATCATGACAGCGTTAAGGGATCCATCTTTAAAATCTCAATCTCTCCGGGATGCAGTAATAGAACATATTGCCAATGCACAACAAGATAACGATAGATATTTTGCACAAAAACTAGAAGACCCGAACGAAACAAGCCCAATAGATTTTATGGGCACATTACATAAAATGGGGCTATTGGATTACCTTGAAGAAGTAATCTTCATGGAAGAATCTGAGAACATGCCAACAACAGCACTTGCACTCACCGCCATCTTTAGAAAAAGATGCTTGCTTACAATAAAGATCTAAACTTCCAAAAAAAGTAGCAAAACCATAACAAAAACTCCAACTCCAAAAGCAAGTAACTGAATCAAGGATTTTGATGGACGAACCTCCTTGTGTAATTCCGGGATAAGATCACTTCCAGCGATATATATAAAACCACCGGCAGCGAAAGGAATCAGAAAGTTCGTTAATCCTGAAACATAATTACCAAGAACCAAGGCGACAACAACACCAAGAATAGAAGTGAGTGCGGTTAAAAAATTCATCAACAGAGCCTTCCCTTTTGAATACCCGCTATACAAAAGAATCCCGAAATCCCCTATTTCCTGTGGAATTTCATGCAATACAATAGCCAATGTAGTAGCTATTCCAACAGGCAAACTAACTAAATAACTCGCCCCCAAAATTAATCCATCAATAAAATTATGAACAGTATCCCCAAAAAGATTCATTAATGCCAATTTGTGAGGGTGACTTGGAGTTGTAGGATGATGACAGTGTCTCCAACAAATTAACTTTTCAACAACAAAAGAAAAAGCAATTCCGGAGATAACAAATAGAGACGCCGTCACCATGGAGTTAGACTCGCCATAAGCCTCAGGAATAAGGTGAATGAAAGCATCTCCAAAAAGAGCACCGGCGGAAAAACTAATCATATAAATCAAAATTGCCTCAAGCCTAGAAGTTTTTATAGACAACGTAAAAACCCCAACTAAAGATATTAAACTAACTATAAACACCGACACCAAAGAATAAACCCAAACATTAAACATAGCCAAACTCTAAACATACTAAGATAAAAAATCAATACTACAATTCAACAACCACTGGTACTCCTTCAGACGCCTGCAATACAAGCTTAGTAACACCCCTTTTTACCAATCCCCTTATGGCATTAAGAGCTCTGGTTACAACTCTTTCTCTTTGTTCGAACGGAACGGTAGGAGTAAGAAAATCCGTAATATAAAGGCCGGCAACCCTGGCATCAACAACATCGCCAGAATTAAGTGCAACTTCTCTTCCCTGTTGATCAACAGCTCTGACACTAGCATCCGCAAATGGGCCACCACTAAGATAATCAACCACGACCGGAGAAGGCCCCAATCCACCAGCAGTTTCAACAGGACCAGTCCCCCCAGCTACCTGTTCAGCGGGCACGCCAGATCTATCCGCTTCAGGATCACGTTCATCGTCACCAATTGGCACTGCTAAACCTCTCATATATTTAATTTAACTTACAGGTCAGATATTGTAGGCAAATGTACCCAATTGTCAACCTAAATGTGAACCGGACCAGAACTTAAAATTTTGACAAGCCTGTCAGTTAAATCGCGCGTATCCTTTAATGGAATCCCACTAGAAGTTAAAGTTTTAATAAGACGCTGTTTTAAAGCATCGGGGTCTTTAAGATGACTTATCAAACAAGCATCCCTCAAGGACTCTATAAAATCCTCCCTGGTGTCCCTAGTAACACCTAGTCTATGTAATTGATAAACCACTTCTGAAAGATTCGGTAAAACTCTACCATTAGCCACATCCTTATCCACCAACTTAGAATTGTCAGGCAATCCAAGTCTATCCCAATCTATACGATAATACGGATCGACTTTTCTACCTCTACCGAATTCACTCTTAGCGACTTGATAATGAGTTAATACATTTTTTTGTGGAATTTCATACTTAACACCCAAATAATGAACAAGTTTTTTCATGGCCTCATATTGTTTAGGAGTCCACGGCTCTCCTGGTTTATTTGCAACCTCAATACCAATTGAATAATTGGAAATATCCGTTTTCCCATTCCACTGAGAATTCCCGGCATGATCCATATATTTCGAATCGTCCACAACATAATAAACTTCACCATCTTTACTGACTCCGAAATGTGCGGCTTGTCCAACTACAACACTATTAACCTCGTCGCTATTCGTAGAATGGATAATTATATATTCGGTCTTAAATCCTTTTTCTTCTCTACTCAAACGTCTATCCTGTTTTGCATCCCACTTGGCCTGAGCCGATGGATTATTTACATAAGGATTCTCGACAATATCTTCCATTTTTTTTCTAAACGCTTCATCGTAGCAAGGGTTACCATCCGCATCCATATTAGAAATAACCCTATCTCCACTCCCGTTAATAGTTTCATCCAAATATACCGAATCTCTTTTTTTCCCATAATCAATGCCACCGTTTTCAAACAAAATCATCGCCTCATACAAAGCCTGAATTTGATCAGATAATCTTGCAGATTCTTTTTTTATAACAACGAGTTCTTGTTCAGCAGATACTTTAAGTTTTTGTACCCTAGCACGCTCGGCTTTAATTTCTTTCGACTTTCCACCAAGCCCTTTTAGCTTATTTGTATAATCGTCTATCTGCTGATCCTTGTTTCTTCTGGCGGTAAGATTTGCCTCAAGCTGCCCTTGTAACTTATCAATTTCTCGTCGCAAAAGAATTAATTGTTTTTCCTTTTCATCTATTTCAGGCTCTACTTCGACAAGAGGGAGTTCACGTTGCACGGGTTTTTCAACAGAAACTTCCGGATGACTTTTCCTGTACTTATCAAGTTGCTTTTTAATATCACCCGCAATTTCATTAGGGCTTTCGTCATAGTCTATGCTCACATCCCCCAGTTTATGTTCCCTTATAAGTTTCATGTGCTCCAAAGAACTTTGCGGATCAATAAAAATAGGAATGTTTTTTTCAACCAAATATTTCTTATCCTCCGAATCAAGAAGTTTAAGAGCGTCTCTCAAGTTACCAAAATATTCTCTTACATCTTCTATATCGTATTCAATAAAATCATATAGTCTCAATTGAGACACGCCTGCCTCCCTGGAAATTTGAATCAAATCAAGTTGTAAAACAATTAGAGGAGGCTTCTCTGGAGATCCGGGCTCAGGAATAGCGGCTTCTGGAAGCTTAGGAAGAACTGGAGCAACAGGGGCAACTGGGGCTGGAGCTTCTTTAGGAGGAACGCCTGGTTTAGGTTTAGCGGGCCCGCCAACTTCAACCTGATAAATTTTCACTCCTAAAATAACCTCAGGAATAACCCATTTATACCCACTTGGAATATTCGCGGGATTATAAGAAGAATCCCTAGTTTGATTATATTTATCAATTTCTTTAACGATCGTACTAACAGGAATTTTTTTACTAAAATATTTATCCCTTATGCGAAGAGCAATACTGTGCCTCGTATTTATTCCGGTTATAACTTCGTATCTAAGGCCCCTCGACACCTCTACTTTCTCGTCATCATCCTGTAGGACAGGTTCCTCTTTTCGAGGAGCAGGTCCCTCTTTTGGAACAACAATAGCAGCAGGCAACGGAGCTGGAGCTGGCTCATTTTCATTAAATTTTCCGCGATAAATCTCAGCTACCCTCCTAACATATTTCAAAAACTCTTTAACTTGTTTAAGAGTAAGAGTTCTAACCTTTTCCCTCACCATAAAAGAGAAATCTGCTCCATCGATTTGAAAATTATCCTCATCTTTTCTAGAACCGGACTGTTTATCAACTTCAGCTTGTAATTTCTTCTTAAATTCAGGAACAGTTTTTGCACCTATTTTTGCAGCTAATTCTCTAATATTTTGAATGCCGGCTTTATAAAACATATAGCTCAACTCATTCTGCTCCTCAGGCTTAGCCCCTTCAAAAATTTTAAAATCTTTGTACAAATTGTAATACAAAATGCCAAGAGCACAGTTCCCAACGTCATCTTTCAAAGAAAATGTCGCAATTTGTTTTTCATGTTTACGATACTTGATATGAGTTTTTACATCCTGGGAAGCTTGATCTTTCAATTGAAAATATCCATAAGCCCCAGAGGTAGAAGTTACAGGATGTTTAAAGCTGCTTTCCTTCCACATAATAGAAAGATATTTTTGATAATTAATCTCAACGTCGACGCCAATTGCCTTTATTTTTCCAACAGCCAAATAGAGATCTCTTAAGGCATTGGCAACTTTCACTTGATCGGGAACTGCATCTAACGCAGCCAGAAATTCCGGAGTCAAAGTTTTTCTAATAGCCTCTACCGCCTGCTTTTGAACATCAATCGCAACTTCGCGTCTAGCCTCTTCAGACTTACCGGAAGCTTCTACTCTTCCCTGAACAACTTCTCTACCTTTTCTGGATTTTTCAACCGGCACTGGTTTTCCTGCAGGTTTTCTATCGCCTTCCTTTGGAGCTTTTTTTACTTTACACTTCCCTCCTTCAAGAACCTGTCCGTCTGGACACGGCTTCTTAAACAAAAATCGATTTTGAGTTTTTAAAAAAAGACTAAGAACGAAATTTTCTAAAACCATCTTTATTTTTATTTTTATATTCAAGAATTATAGCACAAATATGCCAAAAATCCTAGGGCCAATGTCTCAAAATTATGCAAACTAGCCCAGGGCACCTAACACTGGTACTCAACGCCACTAGTATCAACGTTTCCAAAAACCTCGCGAATCCTTTCGCCTCTTGCAGTAGCATCGGCAACACTACCAGCGGAATATGCGGCATGCTGAGACCCACCAACACAACTTCTAACAATTTGTTCAAGAACAGCTTGAGGGTCTCTAGCAATGACAGCCAAAGCCTCCGGAGGTAATTCGGCCAGCCTTGCAAGAAATTGCGCAGAAACTAATCTTGGAACATCGGACTCCCTTATCATTCCTTCCAAAGTACCGGGCATTGATAAAAGAGTTCTGGCTGTATCCACACCAATTGCCTCTAAAGTAGCTGGAGGAAAAATTTCACCAGGACGATCAGCTCCTCTAACTTGGTCTGTTCCAGATCCACCGGCTCCGCGTAAATCACTGTCTGTAAGACCTTCTGGTCTTTCATTTGGAGATCCCATATTTATTGATTGTTAAAAAATTTTTGCTAGGCCCTTAATAAACCACTAGTCAAAACAAAAACGAAATTTTCTCGACGAGAAGTCTGTCAATCTACAGAAAACATAAATTCGACCAGCATAAAGTTATGGTAAGAGAAGTCCAAAATTACAAAATCGACATCAAAAAGGGCCTCCTCCATCGGAGAAGACCCTTAAGTTCTTTTTATTTTCCTTTCTAGTATTTGACTCTACGATGCCGTCGAGATCTCAGTACTGGCCCCCAAGGGTCCAAAGTGGGTGCTCTCATCTCCTAGCCTCAGCTTGGAGAAATCGTTTCGAGCTCCCGTAAGACGTTTGATAGAGAGAGTAGATAAGATTCTAACTAACATAATAGAGCGTCTACATCTTATAAAAAATCCAACCCATTGTAAAGGGCTTGTACAAGCCAATACAGCAAACACTCACCCACCATAGAGCGCGTATTAATTCGCCTATTCACTACTACCCCTATGTACCCAAAAGCAAAACTGAGCTAACAATATCGTGTAAATAGCTCATTACAAAGCCAAAAATAGAGAACCCTATCAATCTTTCCAGAATAAAAACATCAATCAAAATTATTGCAATAAAATATTTAGTTCCGGAATACAAAAATATCTCATATTTTCGATGTAATCTTGATGGCAAAAATAGTCCCAAAATCTTTGAACCATCGAGGGGAGGAAAAGGAAAAAGATTAAAAATACCAAGAAAAATACTTACATGAAAAATCATTTGAACAAACAATAATAAAATCGGATGCAGATATCCGCCAAAATATCTCCAAATCAGTGCCATTAAAAAGGACAAAAGAAAATTTGAGACAGGCCCGGCTAAAGCAGTAAGCGCATTATCGCGAACCGGATGCTTAAAATTAGCTGGATTCACTGGAACAGGTTTCCCCCATCCAATACTTTGGGTAATTAAAAAAACAACACTTCCAACTAAATCGAGATGACGAATAGGATTTAGACTTAAACGTCCTCTTAATTTCGCAGTAGGATCACCAAGATAATACGCAACAAAAGCATGAGCCGCTTCGTGAAATGTAAGAGTAAACACAAGTGCGATCACTAGATATCCAAATTGAATAAGTCCACCTAAACTAAAATCCATAATGATTAATTAACGCCAGTGCATTATATGTCATTCACCCTTTCGGGTACAAGCCCGCGAAAGCGGAAATCCAATTATCAACGGACCTTGCTTCAAAATATGTTCCACTCTAGAATACGACCACATTTGTAATTATTTTGCAAAAGTGTTAGATACGAGGCGGCAGGAAATTTTTGACCGCAGTGTGCTTAACTAGTACATGAGGATCAAAAATTTCCGACAACGAAGTAGCTGACACTTTTGCAGAATAATTACATGGAGAGATCGCATAGTGGCCGAGTGCGCTCGCTTGGAAAGCGGGTATCTGTGAAAACGGATCGGGGGTTCGAATCCCCCTCTCTCCGGAGAGTAGCGAGATTTCCGGTCCGAAGTGAAGGCAAACTCGCATGTTTGCCGAAACGAAGGACTCTGCTCAAGAAAAAATGCCCACAGCAAAGCGAGGACATTTTTCGTAGAGCAGAGAGGAAATCCCTATTGAAGCATAATACTAAAATCTCAGGCGGACCCTATTGAAGTATAACGCTAATTTTTGCTATCATTGCTCCATAAAGTTTTACATTCCAATTTATGAACACAAAACAAATAAAACCAACCGGATGCTGCGAACCATTTAATCCAGAGCCATGGATGGACAAGGAAATAACATGGAAAGATAAAATTTTTGTAAAAGATCATGTCACAAGTTTTTTACACATTCCTCTTAATATGGGGAAAAAAATTACAAAAAACCTAGATTTAATTGATAAAGCTAAAGCAAATGCTCCTCATCAGTTAATGCTTAGTGATGAGAAATCGCTTTGGGGATCTGATATTTACATTGATGTTTCAAAAAAAGTCCCAGGTGCACAAATGGCAACGCTTTCAGGGACATTCCTTACAAAAGTATTTGAAGGCCCATATCAAAATGCGGGGAAATGGGTAAAAGAAATGAGGGAATATGTGAAAAATAAAGGTAAAAAAATAAAAAAAATATTTCTCTCTTACACTACTTATCCAAAATGCGCAAAAGCTTATGGGAAAAATTACGTAGTACTTTTTGCACAAATAAATTAAAAAACTCATATGCAAAAACCAACACCAAAAACAATTTCTTCGAATCTCGCAGTTTACGGCATCAGTCACGCCCTGATAGATCTGATTTGCGCAGCTGTGGTTTTTTCGATCGCAAAAAATAAAATAGTAAATCCATCAGATTTTCTAACATTAGTATTAATATACAACCTAGCTGCATTTGGACTTCAATCCGTACTGGGACTAATTGTTGATTATTTTAAATCACCAAGAATCGCAACATTATTAGGATTTTTCCTAGCAAGTTTATCTGCATTAACATTCTCAATATATCCACTATTGGCAATTATTTCTGCAGGAGTAGGAAATGCTTTATTTCACATAGGCGGAGGAACGATCAGTTTAAATTTAACTCCAAAAAAAGCAGCAGCACCGGGAATTTTCGTAGCCCCTGGAGCCGTAGGCCTACTTATAGGAATACTCATGGGAAAAGGAGGAAACTTCGTCTCCTGGCCATTTATTATTGCCCTATCAATCCTGGCAATATTGATTCTTACAATAAAACATCCTGAAATTGATTACAAAAAACCACAAAAACAAGAAGATGAAATCAATTATTTTTTACTAATTTTTATATTAATATTTTTATCAATAATAATCAGATCATTCATAGGTTTTATTGTTTCATTCCCATGGAAATCAGACATGAATTTGTTAATAATTCTCACCGCGGCAGTAGTTCTAGGAAAAGGACTGGGCGGCATATTTGCAGACAAGTTTGGATGGATAAAAACAGCAACAATAACTCTATTATTATCAATTCCACTACTTGTATTCGGGCCAAATAATTATATATTGGGAATAGTTGGAATGTTCTTATTTAACATGACAATGCCGGTAACATTGGTAGCATTATCAAACGCTATTCCTGGAAGACCAGCATTCGCATTTGGGCTGACATGCCTAGCATTAATCATTGGATCATTCCCCACGTTTACTGGAACAAAATTATTTTTCGCAGACCCTGTATTTATATCAATAATTATATTCATTTCAGCCACGGCACTTTTCGGAGGATTAGAATTACTAATAAATAATCGAGTTTTTAGTTATAATAAAAAAGTTAATTAATTAACCAAACCCATATGTCAAAAGCAAAGTTTCTAGCCTTAGCAACAAGCATCATTTTCGTAAGCCTTATGATAATGCCGGCTGCACTTGCAGATATTGCTCCTCCACCAGACTGTAAGCCTGGAGAAGACCCTGAAACTACATATTGTGAACCCGTAAAAATTCCTAGAACAAATCCAACCCCAGTTGTTGAACCGATTATTGAACCTGTAGTTGAACCCTTGGTAAAGCCACCCATTGAACCGGTAGTAGAGCCTATTGTCGAACCTATCGCAGAACCTGAAACCGAATCAAAGGACGAATCTGGAATAAATCCAACAATAATATACATAGCTGGAGGAACTGCAGTTATTGTTACGGGGATAGCGATAGGAATTGTTATAAAAATTAGAAGTAAAAAAATCGTCTAAGATTACCAAGAAATGAAATCCCACGATCAGAAAAAATCAGTAGCACTAAGCTCCGTCTTTGCTAGTCTTTTCATGACTATCACAAAATTAATAGTGGGATTTTTAACTGGAAGTATGGGTATTATCTCCGAAGCGGCTCACTCAGCCCTAGATTTAGGAGCGGCAGCTCTTACATATTTCGCTGTAAAATTTGGAGATCGTCCACCAGATAAAACTCACCCCTATGGTCATGGAAAAATAGAAAGCGTTTCTGCATTTGTAGAAACGGGATTACTTTTTCTTACAAGTTTTTGGATAGTATATGAAGCAGTTCACAGATTAATCACAGGAAAACTTGAGGTTGAAGCAACATGGTATGCTTTTGTAGTAATTATAATTTCAATAATAATAGACATCTCTCGTTCAAGAGCACTGAGCAAAGTTGCAAAAGCAACAAACAGCCAAGCACTAGAAGCAGATGCCCTCCATTTTAGCTCAGATATTTGGAGTTCGGCAGTAGTTTTGCTGGGACTTGTTTTAGTTTTATTCAACGTAAAAGGCGCAGATGCAATAGCGGCAATAGGAGTAGCAATATTTGTGTTGTACGCAGGATACAGATTAGGAAAAAGAACTATCGACACTTTAATAGATACGGCTCCGGAAGGAATGGCCGATGTTGTAAAAGCAACTATTTCGCATTCAGAAGGAATTCTTTCGGTAGAAAATGTTCGCGTTCGTCCGATAGGGCCTACGGTATTTATGGAAATAGAAATTAAAATTAACAGAAAATTATCTACAGCAAAAGCAGATGAAATAGTAACTCAAGCAAAAAATTCAATTCGCCAAAAATTTCCATCATCAGACATTATTATTCATGCAAAACCAGTTCAATTAACAAACGAAACGATTATAGAATCAGTGCAAATTTTGGCTTCCAATCACAATCTTTCGCTTCACAGTATAGTAGTAGACAATTTGGATAATAAAAGATTTGTAAGTTACGATCTGGAATTGCCAGGAACTTATACGGTGAGAAAAGCACATGAAATAGCTTCAGACTTAGAGACAGACGTTCAGAATGAAATTGGGAAAGATATAGAGTTAAATACACACATCGATCCAATATTCACCGACGAGATAAGAAGCAAACAATTATCAAAAGAAGAAACAATGAAAATAGAAGATACTATTCGTAAAATAGGTCACGACATAGGAATGATCGAAGAAATTCACGACATCAGAATTCGCAAAATTGGTGGAAAAATTCTTATAACATTGCACTGTCACGCCGATCCGGAAATTCAGCTAGAGAAAGCGCATAAATCAGCAAGCAAACTAAAATCTTCCATAATGAATGAATTCCCCGAAGTTAAAAATGTCATCGTTCACGTTGAGCCAAGACCAAATTAAAACAAAGAGACCAAAAGCGCAATATTCAAAGCGGTAACCATTCCGCCGATTCCGTATAACAAAATTTTAGTGAACATTGAGTTCTTGTATTCTCCCATTACTCTTTTGGAAGATGTTAGATACGCCTGCAAGAAAATAGTTATAGGAAGCTGAACACTCAGCATCATTTGAGAAATTATAAGTCCTTTAAAGGGATCGGATATTAATAAAATAATCAAAAACGCAACCACGAGAGAAATGGCTACACCAACCTGGGAATGCCTATCTTTTATGCTGTATGGCTCTTTATAAACCCCGGCAAAAATTGTTCCGGCAGTCATTCCGGAAGTTATTGTAGATGCAAGACCTGAACACAAAAGAGCAACAGCAAAAATAATTGTAGCATTATCTCCCAATAAAGGACGGAGCAAATGATCGGCTTGCTGCAACTCGGTAACTTCCATTCCGGATTGAAAAAATGTAGTAGCGGCCAAAAGAATTATCGCACTGTTAATGGCCCAGCCAATTATCATGGAAAACAAAGTATCAAAAACCTCATAATTCAATTGCTTTTTAATAACCTTTTCATCTTTCAGGTTCCATTGCCTGCTCTGAATGATTTCGGAATGTAAAAATAAATTATGAGGCATCACTACAGCACCAAGAACGCTCATTATTATAAGCATGGCACCATCGGGAAAAGATGGAGTAATCCAAGACTGCGCAGCCATGCCCCAATCTATTTCCACTAAAGATAATTCGTAAATAAAAGCGAGCCCAATAATCGAAACAAACGCAATAATCCATTTTTCTATAACTCTATAACTGTTGGTAAAAAGCATTATTGCCGAGAAAAGAAAAACCAACAAAGAACCGGCCTGTATCGGAATACCGAAAATCATATACAAAGCTATTGCACCACCAAGAATCTCTGCCAAAGAAGTGGAAATAGAGGCCAGCATAGCCGTAAATAGAATAGCCTTGGATTTCTTAGGACCCAAATAAACACTGGCGGCTTCCGCCAAACAATGACCAGTAACAATTCCAAGATGAGCAACATTATGCTGCAAAATAATAAGCATAAGGGTTCCCAAGGTGATCATCCATAAAAGAACATACCCATACTCAGCTCCAGCTGCCAAATTTGAAGCCCAATTACCAGGATCAATGAATCCAATCGTAACAAGCAGTCCGGGTCCAATATATTTAAATATTTCCTTAGCCCCCAAAATTGGTTTATGATCCTTACCGTAAAACTTATTTAAAAAATTCATAAATAAAGTAAATAATAAAATAATTTCTATTTAAAATATACATTATCAATTAATTTTTCACCAATATGCTATCAAGCTTCATAATAACATTTAGAGAAACTCTTGAGGCTGCACTAATTATAGGGATCATCTTTAGTTATCTCTCAAAAATAAAACAAACAAAACAATATTCGGTTGTAAATTTAGGAATAATTTTCGGAATAGTTGCAAGCCTCATCGGCGCTTATATTTTTGAAAAAATAGCCGGCGGATTTAAGGGAGTCTCACAAGAAATATTTGAAGGAATCATAACTCTAATCGGCGCACTTCTACTCGTGACACTAATAATTTGGATGATGAGACAAAAGCATGTGACAGAAAACATTGAACAGAAAGTTTCGAAGGAAATAACAAGTTCAAAAAAATTCGGACTATTTTTTCTTGTTTTTGTTTCAGTCTTACGAGAAGGAATCGAAACAGTCCTCTTTCTGGCGGCAGCAGGATTTTCCACAACAACTTCTTCGCTTCTGGGAGCCATTGCCGGAATATTGACGGCTATTTTTACAGGTTATTTAATTTTCATAGGAGCAATGAAAATTAACATAAAAACATTTTTCAATATAACAGGGATAATTTTAATTTTATTTGCAATAAATCTAGTCTTCAATGCCGTACAAGAATTCGGAGAAGCAGGCATTATTCCCTTTGAAGTATGGAAAAATTAGATATAAACTTTTCTCGATAAAATAAATAACCTATCCAAATGAAAAATTTATCAAAAATTCTATTAATTTTAACAATCCTAACTTTGACACTTACAACATCCTGCAGAAAAAAAGATGACACCTCAACTATTCCAACAGAAGCAAAAAAAGGCTCCACAATAGCAATTCTTCACACCACCGCCGGAGACATAACAATAGAATTAAACACTAAAGATACACCACTGACATCTGAAAATTTCATCAAACTTGCAAAAAAGAATTTTTACAACAACACTATTTTCCATAGAGCAATCAAAGGGTTTATGATTCAAGGCGGAGACCCTGACGGAGACGGAACGGGTGGCCCTGGATACAAATTTGACGATGAACCGTTCACGGGAGAATATGTCCGAGGGGCTGTAGCAATGGCAAATTCTGGCCCAAACACAAACGGCAGTCAGTTTTTTATTATGCATAAAACCTATCCTCTCTCAAAAGATTACGTGATTTTTGGAATAGTTATAGATGGCCTAGATACAGTTGATAAAATTGCCACTGCAAAAGTAAAGAATAATGGAATGGGAGAGATTTCTAAACCTGTAAATCCAGAGAAAATAGAATCAATCGACATCGTATCCAAATAGAACATGTCCACAGTATTTATCATCCATGGGATATACGGGCACACGAAAGAAAATTGGCTTCCCTGGCTAAAAAAAGAGCTGATCAAAAAAGGATATTCCGTAATTATTCCACAGTTTCCAAAAACAAAACATCAGCACCTATCAGATTGGATAAAGGTATTAGACAAACATAAGAATTACATAAAAGATGATGTGATTTTTATAGGACACAGCCTGGGAGGAGCCTTTATTTTAAACATTTTGCAAGCCAAAAAAGCAGCAAAAACAATATTAGTTGCATGTGTGACAGGACCACTAAAAAATATTTTCGATCCATTTATGAAAGATATAACTCATCGAAAATTTGATTTCAAAAAAATACGAGAAAATTGCAAAAGAATACACTTGGTGGCATCGGACAACGACCCATATGTCCCTATAAAAAAATCCTTAACATTAGCCAAAAAACTAAAAATTACACCTGTCATATTAAAAAATGCCGGACATATAAACTCATCTTCAGGCTACAAAAAACTTCCACTGATTCTAAAACACTTTAAAAATGTTAAACCAATTAAAAAAGGATCTAGAAAAACTAAGAAATCCTAAAAAAGCAAAAATTCTCCAGAGATTTTTTAAAACAGGAAAGGGAGAATACGGAGAAGGTGATATTTTCCTTGGAATAGTCGTACCGACACAAAGACTGGTAGCAAAAAAATATACAGAACTTACATTAAAAGATCTTCAGAAATTATTATCAGAAAAAGTCCACGAATACAGACTGATCGCACTAATTATCCTTATACAAAAATACAAAAAGGCCTCCATAAAGGCAAAAAAGGAGATAGTGGCATTCTATCTAAAAAATACAAAAAAGATAAACAATTGGGATCTAGTAGACATCTCTTGCCGAGACATACTTGGAAATTTTCTACTAGATAAGCATAGGGCAATTCTGTACAAACTAGCCAAATCAAAAAATATTTGGAAAAGAAGAATTGCAATTATTTCAACATTTGAATTTATAAAACATGGTCAACTTGAAGATACCTTGAGAATCTCCGAGATGTTATTGAAAGATAGTCACGACCTAATTCACAAAGCGGTAGGATGGATGCTTCGCGAACTGGGAAAGAAAAATAGATCTCTGGAAGAAGAGTTTCTGGAGAAACACTATATAGATATGCCACGAACTATGCTAAGATACGCCATAGAGAAAT
>Ga0074195_1002997_pt1 | contig 16957 bp, 14 predicted proteins | sample EPASupsiteHSE623_FD_64525 | JGI IMG/M metagenome (GOLD analysis project Ga0074195, IMG submission 64525) | Bioremediated contaminated groundwater from EPA Superfund site, New Mexico - Sample HSE6-23 | ecosystem: Environmental > Aquatic > Deep subsurface > Groundwater > Contaminated ...
CACAGGCCTTCGTATTGGACGAAAATGAATGTTATGTAACAGCCAGTATCGGTATCAGTATATATCCTACAGACGGTAATGACATGGTAACCACTGCCATATGATGCAGGGAAATGTGTTCTGCCAGCCTTTACCGGCAGAGGATTTAATAAATACTATCCTGAAATACCAGAAAACCGGCAAGTTAGCAATGTAATCCAAATTTCATCAAATGTCATAAAAAGGGAGTGCCCTATATGTAACAATAGGGCACTCCCTTTTCTTATTATGTTAGTTCTTAAAAAAAAATTTCATTCGAAGAAATTCGACTTTATCTCTAAAGGAAATCTGTCGTCGACTGTATAATCAATAACTAAAATTGTTGTCTCGTTGTTTCTGGGGGATAATGCCTCAATACTTCCTGAGTCTGTTTGAAGACGTAGTTTCTCAAACCATATTAAAGATTAGTGGGGGGATCACAAGGGAGGAGTTATTTAATGCAGTTTGAAAATAGTAAATATAGAACAGCAAAGACTGTCAAAACTCAAAATACTGCTGAAAGTGCGGACTCAGGAGATAACCGGTTTCTGATGCATGAACTCCAAAATCAGCAGCTTGAATTGGAGGCCCAGCACCAAACGCTGCAGGAAAATCTGGCAGAGTTGATAGAGTCCAGAAATAGATATGCAGACCTTTATGATTTTGCCCCGGTAGGTTATGTCACCTTTGACCACAAAGGCTGTATTCAAGAGATTAATTTAACAGGGGCGAATATGGTGGGTGCGGAGCGGACTCAATTAATTGGTGTCCCAATGTGCTTTATTGTAAATAAGAGCGATTTTAAGATATTTCTTGACCATTGACCACGGTACGCGGATGCGATTATCACAGATAAGAACATAAAATTAGACCTTGAGGACATTCCCAGTTTGTTGGTTGATGAAAAAGAAATACACCAGATAATCCTTAATCTTGTTAATAATGGCCTGCAGGCAATGTCTTCCGGCGCAACTCTGACCGTGAAAACGTTCGTAGACCATGACCCCCTTTTTTACCACCAAAGACAATGGAACAGGCCTGGGACTAGCGGTATGTTACAGCATAGCCGCCAGACATAATGCTGCTATCAATTTAACGACGGGACCGTCTGGAACCACGTTTTATATACGGTTCAAGATACCAAAAAGTGGAAAAAAGAGGAATGGTAAGACGCTTTCTAAATCCAAAGAAAAGGGGCTGTCCCATAAGTAACTGGGGCAGCCTTAAAATTTGTCTTTCTCTATTGGGCTTTCCTCATATTAACCTGTTTGTTATACTTTACTCTCTCGTTTTTATCTAAGACTTTTTTTCGCATCCTGACATTGAGGGGAGTTATTTCTACCAGTTCATCATCATTAATAAATTCGATAGCCTCTTCAAGGGTCAGGAGGCGGGGCTCCTTGAGTTTAACTGTTTCGTCCGAGCCGCTGGCCCTCATGTTCGTCATCTGTTTTTTCTTGCAGACATTGATCTCAAGGTCCTTATCCCGGTTGTTCATGCCTACAATCATACCTTCATACACCTTTGTTCCAGGTTCAATAAAGAGGACCCCCCGGTCTTCCACCTGAAGCATCCCGTAGGTTACCGCTTCGCCTGTTTCCCAGGCAATTAGAGCACCGTTGTAGCGGGTGCAAATATCCCCTTTAAATGGTTGGTATCCTCCGAATGTGTGGTTCATAGTGCCCCGGCCGCGGGTCTCGGTTAGAAACTCTGACCGGAAGCCCAGCAGACCGCGGGCTGGAATACTAAACTCAATCCTGATTTCCCCTGTGCCGGGGGTCATGTTTAACATCTCGGCCCTACGGCCTCCTAAGTTTTCAATTACCGGCCCCATTATCTCCTCAGGCACATCAATGATGAGGTGTTCCATCGGTTCCATGAGTTTGCCATTAACTGTCTTGTATATTACTTCCGGTTTTGATACCTGTAATTCGTAACCCTCGCGCCGCATGTTTTCAATCAGGATAGACAAGTGAAGTTCACCGCGGCCCGAAACCTTAAAGGCGTCAGGGCTGACGGTTTCTTCAACTCTAAGGCTCACATTGGAGTCGAGTTCCCGAAAAAGCCTTTCCCTCAATTTGCGGGAGGTGACATATTCACCGTCCTGCCCGGCAAAAGGGCTGTTGTTGACAATAAAATTCATCGACAGGGTTGGTTCATCAACAGTGATAACCGGAAGTTGTTCAGGAGAATCGACCGTAGAAAGGGTTTCCCCGATATTAACATCATCAATCCCGGCAATGGCGGCTATATCCCCGGTGCCAGCCCGGCTGACTTCGACCTTTTTTAACCCGCTGTAAACGAAGAGTTTGGCGATTTTGCCTCTGGCCACAGTGCCGTCATGCCTGATTACAGCAATGGTTTCCCCCTGGCCGACAGAACCCCTGTTAACCCTTCCTACCGCATATTTACCCAGATAATTGTCATATTCGAGATTGGCCACCAGCATCTGAAAAGCCCCGTTGGCATCACATTGAGGGGGGGCTACTCTGGCAATGATGGTTTCAAAAAGGGGACCCATATCGGTTCCTGTGTCTTCTACCTCTTCCCGGGCCCAACCGTCTCTGGCAGATGCGTAAATAATCGGGAAGTCAAGTTGGTCTTCAACGGCTCCAAGCTCAAGAAAAAGTTCAAATATCTCATCGATAACCTCATGAGGCCTGGCATCAGGACGGTCAACCTTATTGACGACAACAACCGGCTTTAAATGTGCCTCCAGGGCTTTGCGCAGGACAAACTTAGTCTGAGGCATCGGTCCATCGAAGGCATCAACAATAAGCAGCACACCGTCTACCATACTGAGCGCTCTTTCCACTTCACCGCCGAAATCAGCGTGCCCCGGGGTATCGACAATATTTATTTTAAAGTCCTTGTATATAACAGCCGTATTTTTGGCCAGGATGGTGATTCCTCTTTCCCGTTCCAGGTCATTGGAATCCATAACTCTCTCCAGAACCACTTCATTTGCGCGAAATATCCCGCTCTGCTTGAGCATACAATCAACCAGGGTGGTTTTGCCATGGTCAACATGGGCAATTATCGCGATATTTCTTATCTTAATTACACCGGACGTATCCATTTTCTATCCTACCTCCTAAAGACAACATTTAAAGTATATCAGGAGTGTGTCTAACTATCAAGTTTTTCTTGATCAGGGGGTGCATCTGTTTAAAATATTCTCACCCCACCCGTCATAAAGGGGGGGAAGTCTCATATATATATATTGTTAATGTATGCCATTGGAAAAAAATTCACGGTGGACTGGTTTTTTAAACACGAAAGGAGTGTGTGTAATTGGAAAAAACGGATATCTTTCGGGACATAGCTGAACGTACCGGAGGTGACATCTATTTGGGCGTCGTTGGTCCGGTTAGGACAGGAAAGTCCACTTTTATCAAGCGTCTGATGGATTTGATGGTGATTAATAATATTAAAAATGTATATGATAGGGAAAGAGCGAGGGATGAACTTCCGCAGAGCGGTGGGGGCCGGACGATTATGACGACCGAACCGAAGTTTATCCCCAATGAGGCCGTGGAGATAGCAGTTGGCGCCAACCTAAAGGTTAAAATGCGGGTGGTTGATTGTGTTGGCTATACCGTTGAAGGAGCCTTGGGCTACGAAGAAGATGCAGGCCCAAGAATGGTTAGAACACCTTGGTTTGAAGAAGAGATTCCTTTTCAGGAAGCAGCGGAAATAGGAACCCGTAAAGTAATCACCGATCACTCGACAATAGGTTTGGTAGTTACCACTGACGGGACAATAACAGAAATACCCAGAGCCAACTATATTCCGGCTGAAGAACGGGTTGTTGAGGAACTCAGAGAACTCGATAAGCCCTTTGTGGTTGTCCTGAATTCAATCAAGCCCAAGGCTCCTGAAACCCAGGAACTTGCCCAGTCATTACAGGAAAAGTACAATGTTCCTGTACTCTCGATGGACGTAGCAGAAATGAACCAGGAGGATATCCTTGATATCCTGGAAGAAATACTTTACGAGTTTCCGGTAAATGAAGTAAATATCACCCTGCCAAAATGGATTGAAGAACTTGAAGAAAAACACTGGCTGCGCAGTAAATTCGAAGAGGCTGTCCGCGAAACCATCAGGGGGGTACGCCGCCTGCGCGACATTGATTTTACCGTCGACCAGCTCAGCACATTTGACTTTGTTGGAAAAGTAAGCCTGCGGGAAATGAACATGGGCACAGGTGTTGCTACGATAGATATGGATGCTCAGGAAGACCTGTTCTACAAAATCCTGCAGGAGGTTTCCGGGTTCGAAATCGAGGGTGACCACACCCTCCTCCGCCTCATGAGGGACCTCAGTCACGCCAAAACAGAATTCGACAAGGTGTCTTCAGCCCTGGCTGAAGTAAAAGAAACAGGATACGGTGTAGTTACTCCAAGGCTAAACGAAATGAACCTCGAGGAGCCTGAACTCATCCGCCAGGGGAACCGCTTTGGGGTCAGGCTGAAAGCCAGCGCGCCATCCCTGCACATCATCAGGGCTGATATTACAACTGAAATCACCCCAATTATCGGAACTGAGAAACAGTGTGAAGAGTTAGTCAGGTATATGCTTAATGAATTTGAGGAAAACCCCAGAAAGATTTGGGATTCCAACATATTTGGCAAGTCCCTGCATGACCTCGTCAGGGAAGGAATCCAGAACAAGCTTCACCGGATGCCGGAAAATGTCCAGGGCAAACTACAGGAAACACTGCAGCGGATTGTTAATGACGGCAGCGGCGGGCTGATTTGTATAATAATATAACGTAAAACCAAAAAATCGGTCCCAGACCGATTTTTTTTTGTCCTTTTCTGCCAGGCGGGAACAAAGGGTTGAAATATTTTCCGGCAGGTGGTATACTTTGAACACGAGTCCACCATAAGCGGACAAAAATCCGCCCTGGAGAGACGAGGTTAAAAAGTGACAGAAGACAAAGATAATAAATACTATATCGTAGCTCACCGCATTCTTCCGGAGGCAATTAAAAAAACTGCAGATGTTAAAGAATTATTGGCCCGCGGGGAGGCCCAGACGATAAATGCCGCAGTCGAAAAAATCGGTATGAGCAAAAGCGCCTATTACAAATACCGGGACGGGGTATTTCCATTCCACAGGGCCGCCCATAACAGGATTGTAACGATGTTTCTGCAGCTGGAACACAAGGCTGGGGTGCTCTCGACAATCTTAAACACAATAGCGGCCGAACAGGGAAATATCCTCACTATCAATCAGAGTATCCCTCTGCAAGGATTGGCCAATGCCACCTTATCTATTGATACGGCAGGCATGCAGGTGTCAATTGAAACACTTTTGAAGTCTGTAAATTTAATTAAAGGTGTAAATAAGGTTGAAGTGACCGGACAGAGTTAGTCGAAGTGAGGAGGACGTATGATGCAGAAAAAGGTCATTAATATTGGTTTAATGGGGTGCGGTACTGTAGGCGGAGGGGTTTGGAAGGTTTTGGACACTAACCGGGACATCATCCGCAAACGGGTTGGGATTGAAATCAGTATCAAAAAAGTACTGGAAAAGGATGTCGATAAAGCAAAGGCTGCCGGTGTACCGGTCAAAAAGATTACCTCAAAACCCGAGATTATTTTCGATGACCCTGATATTGATGTGGTGGTAGAGGTAATTGGGGGTACTACCCTGGCCGCTGAACTTATAAAAAAAGCCCTTATGGCCGGAAAAAGCGTAGTCACCGCTAACAAGGACCTTCTTGCCCAGGACGGTCAGGAATTGTTCCAAATTGCCGAACAAAACAAAGTAGACCTGCTGTTTGAAGCCAGTGTGGGCGGTGGTATTCCTATTATCCGGCCTTTGAAAGAATGCCTGGCAGCCAATAGGGTGGAGACCGTCTACGGGATTGTAAACGGGACGACAAATTACATGCTTACCAAAATGAGTGATGAAGGCAGCAGCTATGATGATGTTTTGGCTGAGGCCAAGCAAAAGGGTTATGCCGAAGCGGACCCCTCTTCTGATGTGGAGGGTTATGATGCTGCCCGCAAACTTGCTATCCTGGCCTCGATAGCGTTTAACACGAGAGTCTCTTTTAAAGATGTGTTCGTTGAGGGTATCACGAAGGTAACAGCCAGGGATATTATGTATGCCCGGGAATTGAACTGTGCTGTCAAACTGTTAGCTATCGGGAAAGACCTTGACGGTAAAATCGAGGTTAGAGTCCATCCAACATTTATCCCCCAAAACCACCCTCTGGCCTCGGTCAATGATGTTTTTAACGGGGTTTTTATCCACGGGGATGCTGTTGGTGATGTGATGTTTTACGGGCGTGGGGCCGGTGAACTGCCAACGGCTTCAGCTGTAGTCGGGGATGTTATCGACTGTGCCCGCAACATACTGAAAGGCGCCAGAGGAAGGCTTTCCTGTACATGTTATGACCACAAGCTGATTAAAGATATCGGCGAAACGAGGACGAAATACTATGTCCGCATGAAGGTTCTTGACAGGCCCAGTGTCCTGGCGGCTATTGCCAGCGTTTTTGGGAACCAGGAGGTAAGTCTGGCCTCAGTCATCCAGAAACGAAACATCGAAAATATTGCGGAAATAGTATGGGTTACCCATGATGTCCTGGAAAACAACATCCAGGATGCCCTGAAAATAATTGGCGGGTTATCGATTGTGGAGGAGATAAGCAATGTAATAAGAGTTGAGGGTTAATAATTAAAGTGTAGCAAGAAGTTCTAAGCTGAGGCTTTTAAACAAGGGTAAACGGCCTTAAGATGAGCGGAGGTTTGATCATGATACGAGTTCAGATACCTGCCACAACTGCTAACATGGGACCGGGGTTTGACACTTTGGGAATGGCCCTGAAACTATACAATATTGTAGAAATGGAAGAAGCAAAACGGGGACTGCACATTAATGTAGAAGGTGACGGGGCCGATAAAATTCCCCGTGATGCCAGCAACATAGTCTATATATCAGCAGCAAAGGTTTTTAAAACTGTTGGTTTCGAACCAAAGGGCCTGCGAATAAGAATGATTAACAACATACCTCTAGCCAGAGGGTTGGGAAGCAGCGCTGCTGCTATTATTGGGGGCTTGTTGGCGGCCAATATCCTGTCAGGCGGGAGACTCGGTGAAAAGGAATTATTAAACCTGGCTACCGAAATCGAAGGGCATCCGGATAACGTCGCCCCTGCTTTGGTGGGGGGAATTGTCGTTACCGTACAGGCCGATAATGAAATAAAGTATTACAAGATAGAACCACCGCCGAAGCTAAAGTGTGTTGTGGCCATTCCTAATTTTACACTACCGACAAAGCTGGCCCGGGAGGTCCTGCCCCAGTCTGTTTCACTCACTGATGCAGTCTACAATATTGGGAGGACTGCCCTGTTAGTGACAGCGTTGATTAAACAGGATTTTAACATGCTGTCTGCAGCTATGGATGACAAGATTCACCAGCCATATAGGGCCAACCTGGTCCCTGGAATGAAAAAGGTTTTTGCGGCAGCCAAACTGGCAGGAGCCCGCGGAATTGCCTTAAGCGGCGCCGGTCCGGCTCTGATAGCTTATTGTGATGATAATACCGGTTTGATCGCCACAGTGATGAAGGAAACGTTTTTACAGAGCGGCATCTATGCCAGAGTGATCGAACTTGAACCCAACCCTGTTGGGGCAGTTGCCCTCGAGATAATGAAATAGGGAGTGTCCCATACGATTTCTACTTATGGGATACTCCCTTAAATTTATCTATTTAACTGTTAAAGTCAAGCTGAACGGTCAAGTGTTTTATAATCGGCTTCCTTTAGTTTTATACCCAAGGCGTCAACAAACGATTTAACGAGATCGGGGTCAAACTGGGTTCCGGCCCCGGTGATTAACTCATGGATTGCATTTTCTTCGGTAAGAGAATCCCGGTATGTACGGGAAGAAGACATAGCGTCAAGGGCGTCTGTGATAGCAATAATCCTGGAATGGAGTGGGATTTCTTTTCCTTTCAGGCCTTTAGGATAACCTGAACCGTCATATCTTTCATGGTGGTACAGGATAGAAGGCGCGATATTCTTTAGGGATTCAATTGAGGTGACAATTGTAGCTCCTATTTCCGGGTGTTTTTTCATACAGTCAAATTCGTCGCGGCATAAACTTAAGGGGTTATTTAATATTTCTTCACTAATACCGATTTTGCCGATATCATGCAGGATAGCTCCATAATATAATTTTGTGAGTTCTTCATGGTCGAAGCCAAGTTTTTGGCCGATAACCATTGCGTACTCAGTTACGCGGTCGGAATGGCCCCTCGTATACAGGTCTTTGGCTTCAAGGGAATTGATAAGGGCTCTGATAGTATCCTGGTGCGCTTTTTCTTTAACCTGATCCTTCTCCAGATCAACAATTACGAGGTCGGCAATAATCTGTTTATGCAGAGTGGTAATAATCACGTAAAAGTAACATATAATCAGAGACTGTTCCAGCAGTGAAAGGACAGGAATAAGTTCAGGGCCAAAGTAGGAGTTGAGGAAATGTATAGCTTGTCTGACCAGCAGTAAGGATGTGGCGATAACCAGTCCTTTCTTCATCCGCACATCGGAGTTAAGAATCGCCAGCACGGTATGAAGCAACAGCCCTGTAATCCAGAGTTGAAACACGAGTTCAACCCATGAGATAACCAGGAGTTGGCGGGCAGCGGTACCGTTTAAGGATAAAAACATCCAGGCTATTGGGGCGAATATAATTAAACCGACGAGGTTGGAACTAATAAACCTCGAGCGGAAACTTGATTTAACGGTGGTAAATGCCGCTGCAAGGTATATAAAACTGGCCACCCGTAAGGAATAATCCAGGATGTTAACAGTATTTTGGAAAGCCGGGCTGCCTACCAAACGGGAGTTTGCTAAGATTACAGTCATCATGATAATCTGGGCGAACATAATCCCAAAACCCAGGGCCAGGTATTTGTACATCGCATTTCTATTACGGCGCCATTCTACCACTGCCATCTGGGTCACTATTAAGGCAACCAGAAAAGCCATTATTTGAATTGATAACCGTAATTCGATACTTTCGATACTGGGTAAACCCAATCAGCTCATCTCCCCACACTGTTTAAGGGCATTCATGCTAAAAAGTCAGTATTGCCATAATCTTCTGTATTATTAAGATTCGACACTGTGTCGATTTGTCCTTCAAAATTTGTACTAAAACTGAAAAACATTTTTAGTCGGAAGAAGATTCACCTTGCAAAATGGGGCCTGATAGTTTATAATACTTTAAGTCGGGGCGTAGCTCAGTTTGGTAGAGCGCTACCTTGGGGTGGTAGAGGCCGCATGTTCAAGTCATGTCGCTCCGACCAATAAAGAGTATGGCTACAGTAGGTGGTTGAGCTTCACGGATACCTGGCAGGCCTTAGTGACGGCCTGGTCCTGAGCAAACTACTACAGGAACATGATACCGACTATAAAGAGAGGGGGGGCGAAAGCCTCTCTTTTTATTTCTGCCCGCTTGAATAATATGCCAAATATGGTTTGTATCCAACAGGAAGTTATGGTATGTTCTTGTTAGGTTAGAAAAATGTCTAAAAACCCACTACTTTAGCCGAAGGAGAAATGAATGTTTTGACAATGTTTACAGAGGGAAAAACGTCTGCAAATGCTGTATTAATGATATAAGCGAAATTGCCTTTGAGGGAGGCTGAAGGTAAATGTTACATGAACAAATAATATGAACGGCCAGGTCCGCCTGGAAATTCCGGAGGAGGGTAAAAATTGATGTACAAAGGTTACAAGATTTATAAAAACAATTTAGGTCGCTGGTGCGTCCATAATTCGCAAAGTCCTTATGGCAAAGAGTCTGACCACAAGGTATTTGGCACTCAGCAACAATGTAAAGAATATATTAATCAAGTAGTTTTAACTCCCCCGGCTCCTGTGCTGGGCCAATGAAAGGTTGGTGCAGAAATGGCCGAAATATTTAAATAAAGTTGTAACAGGTCTTTCCAAATTATAGGGAAGGCTTTTTTCACTTTCAATAGAATTTGTCAAGGTCAAAACGGATGCTCAGTCCCCAAAAAATATGGCGGCATGCCGCCGCCTGTGCTCAATCATGCAAAATACTGGCTGCGGAATACGGGGTTGACCAGACCGAACATGTTTTTGTGACTGGGCTGCTTCACGATATAGGGAAGATAATACTTAACCATTTCTGGTCAGATGGTTACTCAACTGTAATTGAAACAGCTGAAATTAAAGGGTGTTCGATTATCAAGGCGGAAATGGAGCTTCTCAATTCGACCCATGCCGAGGTCGGGATGATTATCGCCGAGAAGTGGAACCTGCCGTTAATCCTCGTTGAAACAATCGGCTACCATCACGACCCATTACACAACTGCGACAACTCCGACCTCATACAGCTCGTCCACTTGGGTGATATCATGGCAGCGATGGCTGGATACAGCGCTTCCGGTAAAGTAGTCTATGACCTTGACCCCGATGTTCTTAAAAAGTGGGACCTCACCGAACTACAGCTGAAAAAGCTGTCGGTTAAGACAAAAGAAGATATCAGTTTTGAATTTCTGTAAACCGCCGAGTGGCGGTTTTTTATTAATTTAACTATTATTGGAAATAATAAGAAACAGTGTGGTGATTTCGATAAATATACAAGCGCTGGGCGAGAGGGTGGCAGAGCGGTGTGTTTCGGAAACGGAAAACATAATAAAGGAATATCGTTTCAATCCGGCTTGTTCGCATTAATGCTCATACTTTGGACCGTGGTGTGTTTGTCAGGTTCGGCAGCGGCTGCAGCCGAAAGCCCGGAGCATAAGGTTATTGTATTCATTGTTGACAATATTACTCTGGCAGACCTGCAGTCCAACCAGCTGCCGGTTTTTAAAGAAATTATCAATTCAGGTGGTTTTGGGTTAATGAATATCAGGACCAAGCCGCTGTTATCGACTAACCGGACGAGCGCTTATCTGACTGTTGGGATGGGAGCGCAGGTACAGGTTCGGGACGAGGATGTAGGAAAAGAATATCCAAACAATTCCCCCGGCAAAATAGGTGAAGCAGCCAGACGGTACGGAAAAAAAATATCGCTGGTAGGTAATGCCGATACAGACAGGCCCCAACGGGAAGCCGCCTTAATGGCCATGGACAGTCGGGGAAACCTGGGGATGGGAAACACCGGAAGGGATTTACTGGTTCCGGATACCCGGTTTCCCTGGGGATACAGGACGAACACCGTAAAGCTGCTCGCGGATTCGCTTTCGGCGCTAAAAATGGCAGACATCTTGTTTATTGACTTCGGTGATACGGCCAGAGTTGGGGAAGCTGAGCGCAGAGCTAAACAAGCTGTTCCGGGATTGGCCCAACTGAGGGCTGAAGCAATGAAAAATGCAGACAATTTTTTAGGGGAATTGCTGGGGAGAACTGACAGCCAAAATGTAGTCCTGATGATTATCAGCCCTACATCTTTTACGAGGGAAATATCTCATGTTAACAGGAACTTAACCCCCATAATTATTTACGAAAAAGGGGGACCTGTCGGTGTGTTGACCTCAAACACAACCAGACGTACAGGCCTCGTATCCAATATTGACATAGGTCCCACGATAATCGCCGGAACGGGTTTAAAACCGGGCGCAGTGGGTTTTTTAGGTGAACAGATAACGGTTATTCCTGATAAAAATAACTTCCAAACCGTTGTCCGCAATTTATCCGGGTATATAAATTTAAAGAAATCCCGGTATGCTATCCACAGTATGTATGTGTTTCTACTAATTACGGCCCTGACTGTCATCTATCTGCCCAGATTAAAAGGTGTGAGGTTGATCAATGAGAGGGCCGGGCGGGCCTTTGGAGTAATGGTTTTGGCCCTCCCGGCATTTACCTTTTTTGTCCCGGCTGTGATAAGAGACCACTATTATGTGGGTCTCGTGTTGATAGGCACGGGGACTGTACTTACAGGCATCCTGCTGTCCGGGGATTTGCACCGGGCCCTGGCAGGTATGGCTTGGTTGAGTCTCGCCACATCGTTTTACATTATCGGCGGTTTGCTGGCTCATTCCATATCGATGCTGAGCACCCCTTTAGGCTTTAATGATATCTTTGCCGGGGGGCGTTACTATGGAATAAATAACGACTGCATGGGTATTATGCTGGGCTCTACGATATTTGCGATGTTTTATTTTTTTGAGGAATTTAAATTGAGCAGGCATTTTAAAATTGCCTTAGCGGCTGTGGTCATGTCATTGATGGTACTGTCCCAGACCCCAGGCTACGGAGCTAAGGTTGGCGGGACTATAGCCGCTATGACCGTGGGGGTGGCAGCAATAATGGTCTTATCGAATGAACATCCATTGAAAAAAAAGAACATTATTGTAACTATAATAATAGTTTTTATGATAGAAATTCTCATTGCTTATTTAGATAACGGGTACGGTCAGCCAACCCATGCCGGAAAAACAATCCGGGTTCTGATTTCGCAGGGGCCTGGAAAAATCTTTGAAGTATTGCAGCAAAAGCTTGGTCTATTTGGGATTATGCTCGTTCTTCCACCATGGAACATCCTTTTGGGAGCCGAGGTATATATTATTTATGCTGTCCAAAAGCGTTTTAACAGGGTATTAAAGGAAATCAGGCGAAAATTTACCGTTTTATCAGGCTCTTTTGAGGTTATTCTGTACGGGGGCCTTGTAGCCTTTGGTTTTAACGATACCGGTGTGATTGCAACAGCTCTGATGTTTACATATTTGACTATACCTGCCGGTGTTTTGATGTTAAATCAGGTGAATACAGACCAAGGTTAACACACAGAATATAAGAGAGATTTTAGTTTAAGGAGATGAGGCTTTGGGCAATAAATCTCTCTTATCAAAGCTGCAAATGTTGATCATGGCTGCCTGTATAACTGCAGTCACAGGCTTGTTCATCATCAGTCCGGCGTGCCTGGCTGCAGCTCAGGAATGGCAGGGTCCCACCTGCTGCCCGGGTGAAATTTATCCGCAGGACTTCCAGGTGACAAAGCCGTATATGCATGATGAAGAAATATCGGAACTGCAGGTGGCCCTTAAGCAGCTTGGATTCTACAAGGGAAAAATTAACGGGGATTTTGACCCGGCGACGGAAACGGCGGTTAAAGAGTTTCAGCAAACCTATAAGTTGACCTGTGACGGAATAGTCGGCATGGAAACGAGGGAAAAGCTGACCCATCTTTTTGAAAAAAGCATCACCCATACATCCACACCCGTTTCTCCCAAGGGGATTGTAGAAATTGTAATTGATATTGATAAAAAAACACTGACAGTAAATGAAAACAATAAGAGGTTTAAGGAATACTACGTCGCCGTGGGCAAAGAAAAGACACCTACACCGATAGGGGAATGGAAGATATCCCGGAAAGCCAGGAACTGGGGGACGGGATTTGGTACAAGGTGGATGGAACTGAGTGTGCCTTGGGGCATATATGGGATACACGGTACTAACAAACCGTGGTCTGTTGGCACAGAAGCCAGTGGAGGATGTATCAGAATGCTTAACTGGGATGTTGAAGAACTGTACCAGTGGGTTAAGGTTGGTACTACGGTCAGAATAGTTGGCGAACTGTACCCACCCTTGTATGAAGACAGAGACAAGGTGCACAAAGGTCATAATGGTACAGTGGTAATGCTGATCCAGCAGGGTTTAAGAGCCGAGGGTTACCTGAACCAGCCACCGGACGGGGTATTTGGGCAGGCCACCGAGAATGCCCTGAAGAAGCTGCAGAAGGATCGCAAATTTGAAGTGACAGGCCAGGTTGATATTGATATTTGGCCGGTATTAGGTTTATAAGAAGGTGAACCGGAAAAACCGTCGAATTAAAATATTAATTTAGAGGGGTAAAACTGCGGATGGGATACCTTCCAAACGAGGGGGAGAGTAAATGATTAAAACATATCAGTTTCAACCTGAAACAGGGTTGGTTATGACCGCTTCCCCCCAAAAAACAGTTCAACCGGGCGGTCTTACCTGGACAGATATTGAAAAGCCGGATAATCAGGAAACCAATGTCCTGCGGGAAGTGTTTGATTTTCACCCCCTGGCAGTGGAAGACTGTATTAATATGAGACAAAGGGCCAAGCTTGACGATTATAAGGATTACTTCTTTATTGTTTTACACTCGGCGGCTGACAACAGTACCGACAGCCGGATAGAAGTACGGGAGATAGGTATCTTTGTCGGTCATAATTATATTGTCACTTTTCACATGGATGAGATTGGCCCGGTTTCCTCTGTCCGCGACAGAATCGAAAAAACCCCGGAGCTTTTGTCCAGAGGGATTGATTACATTCTTTACCTGATAATCGATGCGGTGATAGATGATTATTTCCCGATTCTTGACCGTGTTGATGATGATTTTTCATCTGTCGAGTCCCAGCTGCTGGGCAGTCCGGGAACCGCAGACTTTAACGAACTGTTTAAACTTAGAAGGAGACTTGTGGATATACGCAAGATACTGAGTCCTCATCGTGAAATGATCAATGCCCTGATCAGGCATGAAGGTCTGTTTATCAAAGAAGAAAACAGGCTTTTTTACCTTGATGTATATGACCACCTGATGAGGATTTTCGATTTTCTTGATACATACAGGGATTTAATCAGTGGTTCGCAGGAGATCTATCTTACGGCAGTTTCAAACAAGATGAATGAAGTCATGAAAACCCTTACGGTAATTGCTACAATAGTACTGCCGCTGACCCTTATCTCAAGTATTTATGGCATGAACTTCCGGTTTATGCCGGAACTGGGCTGGCGGTACGGCTACCTCTGGGCGCTGGTGCTCATGTTGGCCACAGCAGGCGGGATGATCTATTATTTTCGGAGGAAAAACTGGTTTTAAAAACAAAAAACGAAAGGGGAACTATGGTTTGGCGGGGAATCAGAAAGAAAAAATAAACGATGATAAAGTTGAGCGTACGATAAACAATTATGAACAATACATAAACCCCTCATTGACACGGGTCTTTAAGCTTATGGGGCTGCCCCTGGAGGTGTCGGCTGAAGGGTGCTACATATATGACAACGACGGCAGACGATATCTCGACTGCCTCGGTGGATACGGGACCTACAGCTTGGGGCATCGTCACCCTAAAGTAGTTGACGCAGTCAAAAAACAACTTGATAAAATGCCGATGAGTTCGAGGATATTGTTTAATGAGACTGTCGGCAGTCTGGCTGCAAAGCTGGCAGGTATTGCGCCAGGGGCCTTGAAATACAGCTTTTTCTGTCATAGTGGTACCGAGGCTGTTGAAGGAGCGTTAAAACTGGCCCGCCTGTGTAAACAAAAACCGGGCATAATTTCAACAGTCAATTCCTTTCATGGAAAAACCCTCGGCAGCTTAAGCGCTACCGGCCGGGATATTTTCCGCGGGCCCTGTGAGCCTCTCCTGCCCCATTTTAAACACGTCCCGTTTGATGATCCAGATAGTATCGAAGATGCGATAGACGATAATACAGCGGCAGTCATTATTGAGCCGATCCAGGGCGAAGGGGGCATCATTGTACCCCGGGATGATTACTTTCCTAAAGTGCGGGAGATATGCAGCAGAAGGGGTGTCCTGTTGATTGCGGATGAGGTTCAGACCGGCCTCGGCCGGACCGGCCGGATGTTTGCTGTTGAACACTGGGGTATCAGCCCTGATATCATGTGTATCGCCAAAGCGTTAGGCGGCGGTGTTATGCCGATGGGGGCTTTCATCGCCATACCGGAAGTCTGGGATGTATTTATTGCGAGTCCCTACATACATACCAGCACCCTCGGAGGAAACCCACTGGCTGCATCAGCTGCCCTGGCCTGCCTGGAAGTGCTCGAAGAACAGGAATTGGCCCGGCAGGCGGCAGAAAAAGGAGAACTCCTGTTAAACGGCCTGAATGATATGGCTGCACAATTTCCAGGGGTTGTTTCCGAGATACGGGGAAAGGGTTTGATGATTGGTATCGAATTATGCCGGGAAGGATTTGGCGGTTTTGTGCTGTCTGAGCTGATTCAGGACGGAATACTGGCTGCATTCACCTTTAATAACCAAAAAGTCATCAGACTGGAACCACCGCTCATCATAACCCTTGAACAGGTAGAAGAAGTGGTTGCCTCAATGAAAAATGCTATTAGTAAAGCAAATGAAATGGTGGATGAAATAGAATAAATGGTGAATGTGGATGAAACAGAATAGGAGGATTATGATGCCTTATATAGAACTTACGGCATTTGCCCGCGGTGAAGCAGGCAGAGCATATGAAATGGCCAAGAAAATGGAGGAATATCCGAAATTCATGGAAAACCTCGAAAGTGTAAAAGTGATTGAACAAGGCCCGGGCTATACGATTACCGACTGGGTGGCCAAAGTCGATGGGAACGATTTCAAGTGGCAGGAAAAGGATGTTTTTGATGATGAAAACATGACTATTACATATAAACAGACAGCGGGAGACCTCAAAAAATTCGAAGGACAGTGGAGGTTTACAAAGGAACCCGAAGGGACAAGAATCACCCTCACCGTCGACTTTGAAATGGGTATCCCGGTACTGGCCGTCATGCTGAATCCAATCTTAAAAAAGAAGGTCAAAAGCAACAGTGAGGCGATGCTGGAGGGCATCAAAAAACAGGTTGAAAAGAACAGGTGATACCGGAGGATATATGGCTCCAAAAAAAATACTTCATGTAATCAGGCCTGCCGAAGGTGGGATGAAAGACCATCTGGTAACCCTCAGCGGCGGCCTGCGGGAAAAAGGATATCAGGTTGAAGTGGCCTGCCCGCCAAATTCTGTCCTGGCCTCGGAAATAGAAAAACTGGGCTTGGCAGTGCGTCCCATTAATCTGGTTGGGCCTTTAAGCCCTTGGAATGACTGGGTTTGCCTGAATCAGCTGCAGGCCATGATGCGCAGCGGTCGGTATGACATAGTCCATTTCCATGGCTCCAAGGCGGGACTGGTGGG
>Ga0074195_1002998_pt1 | contig 16955 bp, 17 predicted proteins | sample EPASupsiteHSE623_FD_64525 | JGI IMG/M metagenome (GOLD analysis project Ga0074195, IMG submission 64525) | Bioremediated contaminated groundwater from EPA Superfund site, New Mexico - Sample HSE6-23 | ecosystem: Environmental > Aquatic > Deep subsurface > Groundwater > Contaminated ...
AATACAGGATGCGTGGTTGCTATCACTTCAAAACCGAATCCGGCAAGGTAGTTTTGCAGCAAACCGTTCATTTTTTCGTCATCGTCAATAATTAAAATTTTCCGCTTAGCCATCGTTACCAGATTTGTAATCAAATGTACTTATTCTTTCTGTAAAGCCGAAATAGGGTCTGCCAGCGAAGCCTTTCGCGCGGGTATTACTCCAAAAACAAGGCCTGTAGCCACAGAAAATAATAGTGATATGAATACAGAGGCAGGAGAAATTGAGATTTGCCAATGCGATGTGTATTTAACAATTACGGAAATTACAAAACCTATTGTAAATCCTGTAAATCCACCGGCAAAGCCTAAAATAGCTGATTCTGTCAGAAATTGCCTTACAATATCACGTCGTTTTGCTCCTACTGATAAACGCAAGCCAATTTCCGCATTTCGTTCTTTAACCGAAAGCAACATAACAGCCAGGATACCAATACCACCCACCAAAAGGGCAATAGAAGAGACCCCAACAATAAGCCAGGTAAAGGATTGAGCAGAACTTTCGCTGATCCGGATGTTGCTTAATTGATTGTCTATGGTAAAATCGTTTTCCTTTCCTTTAAAATCAAGTCCATGAACCTCGCGTAACACAGAAATAATTTCATTTTCAGCCTCTTTCATCTTTTTTCCGTCAGATACCTCAATGAAAATTCTTTTAAGATAATCTGCATTAAAGATTCTGCGTAATGCAGTGTTGACCGGGATAATTACCTGAGCGTCTTCGTTGGCGCCGTCGGCGCTTATTCCTTTGCTTTTCAGGACACCCACAATGGTAAATGGTATTCTTTCAATTAGTATTGTTTTCCCGACAGGGTTTTCATTACCGAATAAAGTCTGGTTCACTTGCCCCCCAAGTACAGCAACTCTTTGACAAAGTTTATCTTCGGTTGCAGAAAATACATTCCCTTGAGCAATCGTAAAATTTTTAACCTCAAAGTACGATGTTGAAACGCCATTGATCATGCATCTTGTGGTGACATTGCCATATTTTACTTTCACCAAACCGTCCAGCGATGGTACTGCTTCTTTTACCGAAGTGCAACTGTTGAGGATGATTTCACAATCTTTCATCTTCAACGTGGTTACCAGATCTGTCTTTTGCTTTCGCTCCATCACTTTTTTCACTTTCCCGGCATTTACTGTAATCAGATTGGTACCCATTTGTTCCAATTGGCTTAAGGTCTTTTTCTTTGCCCCATTGCCAACAGCTACCATAGTTATTACAGATGCAACACCAACAGAAAGTCCAATAATTGCGAAAATCGATTTAGATCTGTTAATAAGCAATTGCCTGAATGAAAGTTTTATGGTTTTTGTAATTTTCATATTATCTCAAAGCTTCTACAGGGTTATATCTTGCAGCTTTCCTTGCAGGAATTATCCCTGCAGCAATCCCTACCAGTACAGGAAGAAGAACTCCAAAGACGAGGATCTGCCAGGGTACGTAGAATGGGAAATTCATAAATAGCCCAAACACTTTGAAACAGGCCAGGCCAAAGGTCATTCCGATAATTCCACCGATAAGGGAAGTGATTGAAACTTCTGTCATAAACTGAAAAAGTACATCTTTCGATCGTGCACCCACTGCCTTGCGTAGTCCTATTTCACTAATCCGCTCGTTCACCGACATGAACATGAGTACAATAATAACTATGCCGGCTGCCAACAAAGCAATTAATGATATTGATGGCAAAAAAACGCTAAATACTTTAGTCATTTCTTTGATTTTTTCTTTCACAAATGTTGGGGTGATAATGGAGAAATCGCTTTTCCCGTTTTCGGTGAGATGGTGCCTTTCGTTTAATACGGCAGTAATCCCTGAAACAGCTTCGTCCATGCGATTTTCATCGTTAAGTATAATTTTTGCCATTATGATATAATCAACATTCATCATACGCTTCATCATGGTTGTAATGGGAACAACCACGTCCAAATCCAGGTCGTTACCATGAGGATCAACTCCTTTGGGTTCTAAAACCCCTTTTACGACAAAAGGTACATCGCCAATTCTAATCTGTGCCCCGATGGGATCTGAAGTTCCAAATAATGTTACTGCAATTCCTGACCCGATAAGCGCCACACGTGAAGCGTTCAACTCCTCTCCCTCGTTGAAGTATTCGCCTTTTATTACCCCACGGTTCCAAACGAATTGACCATTCACTGAACTTCCTTTTATCGTGGTAGAGACATTCCTGTTGCCTGAAATGACCTCGCGGTTTGACAAAAATTGCACAGGATCAAACATGCTGACCGATGGTACCTCAGATGCAACAGCTTTTAAATCTTCAATAGTAAGTGTCGAAATCAGATCGCTATTAACAGGTTTCCCATCCAATTTCATCTTCTCAGCTCTGATGATGAGACCATTTGAGCCCAAATATTTTTTTGCTCTTTCCGATATTTGCTTCTGGAAACCTTTGCCTATTGTAAAAGTCAGGCTTAGCGAAGCAATCCCGATGATAATGCCAAGCACCATAAAAAATGTCCGCATCTTATTTCTTCTTAAAATGCGAAGGCTGCCTTTGAAAATTTCTTTTTTGTTCATAACTATTTCTTTTTAATGTTTTTAATCTTCACTTACATTCCCATCATGAATTCGAATGGTGCGTTTAGCGCAAGCAGCCACGGTTTGATCGTGGGTGATGAGTATAATGGTTTTACCCGCTTTGTTCAGCGTCTGAAAAATATTTATGATTTCCTGACCCGAAGCAAAATCGAGGTTACCGGTTGGTTCATCGGCAAAAATGATGTCAGGTTCATTCACGAGAGCACGGGCTATGGCAACGCGCTGCTGCTGTCCTCCTGAGAGTTCATTGGCATGATGAGCAACCCTGTCGGTAAGACCTACTTGTTTAAGTGCTTCCATGGCAAGTTCACGGATATTCCTTCGCTCGGAATAAAGCAACGGCAGCTCCACATTTTCCAATGCCGTAGTTTTGGGCAGCAGGTGAAATTTCTGAAATACAAAACCGATCTTTTTATTCCTGATAGAGGCCAACTCATCCTCGCTCAAGCTGTTCACCTCTTTATTTTCGAAATAATACTCTCCTTCCGAAGGTCTGTCAAGCATGCCCAAAATATTCATCATACTGGACTTGCCTGAGCCCGACGGGCCGACAATAGCCACAAATTCTCCCTTACTTATAACCAGATTTACGCTTTTTAAGGCATGAACTGGTTTTTGTCCATTATTGCTGTAAGTTCTACTTACATTTTTTAATTGAATCATAGTGAATTATATTTAGTTGTTAATAATTTCTTCGCCGTTTATAATCACCTCGTCATTTTCCTTCAAGCCTTCCATAACTTCGGTTAGCTGATTTCCTTTTAAACCAGTTTTTATCACTTTCAGAACTGGTATTCCATTTTCGAGGACATAAACTATAGTTTCTGCATTTTTCCGTTTTATGGCATTGTTCGGGATACTTAAAACGCTGTTCGCACTACTTGTTTGTATGGTGACTGAAGTAGTCATTTCAGGCCGGAGTATTTTCCCGTTTTTATCGGATATTTCAACAATAACCACGTAATTCACCACATTGTCACGAATTTCTGCTTTGGGATAAATGGCAGAAACAACTCCCTCAAAGGTGTTGCCGGCATAGGTATCTACCGTGAAGTTTGCCTTCTGTCCAACTTCCACTTTACCAATATCAGTCTCGTCCACATAAGCCCATACTTCAATGCGGGTAAGGTCGATAATTGTTACAAATGTTGGTGCAGCAAAAGCGGCCGATACCGTTTCCCCCTCCTGGGTAGAAACAGAACCAATAACGCCGGAGATAGGAGCAAAAATCTTCGTAAATCCCAACTCAGTTACGGCATAATCAACCGCGGCCTGCTGGTTCGCGATACGAGCTAAGGAGATATCGTATTCTTTTACGAAATTGTCATACGACTGGATCGAGGTAAAATCTTTTTCAAATAGCAATTTAGCCCTGTCCATTTCGATTTTTGCATATTTCATAACTGTTCTGGCATTGTCAAGATTCGCTGTTTCCAACCTGTAACGTGCCGAAAGTTCTGAATCATCTAGTTTTGCCAGTAAATCGCCTTTACGTACCTCATCCCCGTTTTTTACATAAAGCCTTTCTACAATGCCCGAAACCCTCGAACCAACACGAACTTCAGCCCCAACTTTGGGTTTTATAATACCGGTTGCCAATATGGAGGTGTTTATGGTTCTGCGCTGTACAGAAACTGTTTGAAAAGTCGGTGTATCGCTGGTATTGGAGCACGACATGATAAAAACAGTCATCCCCAGCAATACCACATGTTTGATTGAGTTTTGCATAGTATTATTTGTTTTCATAATTAGTTCCAGTTAATCGTTCAAGGTTTGCCAGCGCTATTTTAAAAGTCATAATAGCCTGTATGTTTTTTTGTCGGGCCGAAAGGTCATTCAACCTGGTGTCGGTAAGCTCGAGCATTGATCCTGTTCCTGCTTTGTACTGAGCCTTAGCAATTTCAAGGTTTTCCGAAGTGGTTTTCATCAGACTCTGGGTAAGAGCAATTTGGTTTTTAGCCTCTTTAATACTGATTAACCGATTGGTTACCTCCTTAAGCAGAAAACTTTTTATCTCCTCAGTCTGATTTTCATTAATGTCTTTTCTAATTTTTTCCGATTGCAGCCTGTAATGTCGTAAATTGCCGCTATATATATTCCAACGTAAGGACAATACAGAATACCAACCCTTTTGATCCTGCAAAACAGGATTATAATTCCAATCGTAACCGGCACTGACACTAAGACGCGGATAGAACTCAGCCTTGGTTTCCTTGATTTTTGCCTGTTGTGATAGGCCAAGGTTGCTAACGGCCTGCAATTCGGGATAATTATGAAAGGCAATGGTTAAAATACTGTCATACTGGTTATTAGTAGTTGTTATCTGGTTAGATTGACAGATATCATCCAATGTTAATAGTCGATCGGGAGAAAGGCCAGTAAGCATGGCTAGTTCGTTTTGTTCCCGCTTTAATGAGTTCTGGTAAACGTCACGTTCGAATTTGGCTTCGGCAAGATCGCTTTCCGCTTTCAAAACATCGGATTTCCTGCTGGTTCCGATTTTATATTGTTCTCTGGCATACCCCAGAAACAGTTCAGCTTTCGATACATTATCCAATGCAATCTGGTAGAGCTGATGCTCCTGCAAGCAGGTGTAATAAGTCGTTTTTACTGAAACGATGATTTCCCGTTTACAGGCTTCCAATGAGGCTTCGGACACTTCCTGGAGATGACGGGCTTGCTCAATGGAAGAGCGAACCTTCCCATTTTGCCATACAATCTGATCTGCTGTAAGCCTGGCAGTACTGGTTTTATAGTCGTTACCTAAACGATATTCATTTGAAAATCCACCAGAAGCATCGACTGAAATCACAGGATACAAACCTGTCCTTGCCATGTTGATACCAATAGCCGCAATGATGGCATAATTACCTGCTTCTTTAATACTCGGGTTATTGGTTAAAGCCGATTCGATACATTGGCTAAGCGTAACAGTGGATGAATCCGTTTGAGCTGCTGCATACCATGAAATGTGAATATAAAATGCGGATAAAATTAAAATTGCTCTTTTCATTTTTATGTGCCTTATACAATTTGCAAGCAAAATAACCATGCATTTGTAAGGCACTTTTTTCTGATTTGTAACTAATTGTAACAAAACATTGGGGTTTCACTTCTCAGGATTAAATCCTGAAGGCATATTTACCGGAATGATAGGGGGTTATTATAACCATTGGAACTTTTATCCAGGACATTTTTTATTAAAACCTGAACAGGACTGCAAAATCATGATATAAATCATGCTTATTTTACCAAAAAATCCTTGTAAATATCTTTTCGTTTGATTAATTTATATGGTTGTTATTCAGAATGTTGAATTTAATAAAACAATCATGAAAGTATCTGAGGTTATTGCTCGTCTGGAATTTAAAGATCCGGGTGAAATTGAATTTCATCAGGCAGTCCAAGAAGTGCTTGAATCTATTGAGGTTGTTTACAACCAGAATCCGCACTTCGAAGCTGTTAAATTAATTGAACGAATTATTGAACCAGAACGTGTCATCATGTTCAAGGTTCCCTGGCAGGACGATGAGGGTAAGACACAAATCAACAGGGGATTCCGTGTGGAATTCAACAGTGCATTAGGTCCCTATAAAGGGGGACTTCGATTTCATCCAAGTGTTAATCTATCAATTCTTAAGTTTCTGGGATTTGAACAGATTTTCAAGAATTCATTAACAGGAATGCCCATGGGAGGGGGTAAGGGTGGATCTGACTTTGATCCGAAAGGAAAATCGGATAATGAGGTGATGCGTTTTTGCCAAAGTTTTATGAATGAGCTTTACCGACATATTGGTGCTGAAACCGATATACCTGCAGGAGATATTGGTGTTGGGGGACGTGAAATAGGATACCTTTTCGGACAGTATAAAAGGCTTGTAAACCGGTTTAATGGAGTACTTACCGGTAAGGGATTAGGGTGGGGTGGAAGTTGGTTAAGAAAGGAAGCCACAGGTTACGGCCTGTTGTATATTGTTCAGGAATTTATGGAAGAGCGAAATTTGACCATGAAAGACAAAACAATCTTATTATCAGGATCTGGAAATGTAGCTATATATGCAGCTGAAAAAGCCATAATGATGGGTTGCAGAGTTTTGTCCATGACCGACTCAAATGGCTGTATTTATGATCCTGAAGGAATCAACCTGGAGACAGTAAAAGAAATAAAAGAGATAAACAGGGGAAGGATAAAGGAATACGTGGAAAAAAATCCCAAAGCCAGATTTAGCGAAAACCGAAATGAAGTCTGGAGTATTAAAGCTGATATTGCCTTACCATGTGCCACTGAAAATGAGCTGGATCTGGATGCAGCAGAATTGCTTCATAGGAACGGATGCCTGTTGGTGGCTGAGGGAGCAAATATGCCTGTCAGCTTGGAAGCAACCAGGTATCTAATTCGGAACAGGATCGGGTTCATCCCGGGGAAAGCTGCTAATGCAGGAGGTGTAGCAGTATCAGGACTAGAAATGACACAAAATGCGATGAAATTGATGTGGACGCCCGATGAAGTTGATGAAAAGCTTAAAAGAATTATGCGAAATATTCATGATGCTTGTTTGCGATATGGAAGGGAAGCAGATGGTTATGTAAATTGCCTTAAGGGAGCAAATATTGCGGGATTTCTTAAAGTTGCCAATGCCATGATTGATCAGGGATTGGTTTAAAATGAGCTTTTTAAGCCCACCGGTGTGATTGCTTTGCATCAAGTGAACCGGCTACGGCATGGATCTATTATTTATTTCACAGGGGTTTTTCTTTTATATGGGTCGGAACATTAAACGCTAACTTTCAGGCTGATTCTGTTTACCTGATCATTAACTATCCTGAATGCATTTAAATTTATCTGACCTCCTGCAAGCGAAACGATTATATAAAAAATATTTGGATCATAAGCCAGCCGGATATCTTCCTGTGAAGGTCGGGCCGGTGTTTCAGGATGGCTGTGATAATTAGCTATGATTTCCAGTTCTTCCATCCTGGCTGATTTTAAGGTGGCAAACTGCTCGGCAGGGTCAAAAGAGAAGTGCTCAGGACTCGCTTCAATATTGGTTAACGGGTAACATTTAGTGATGATGCCGTTCCGACCTGCCAGATATCCACATGCTTCGTTGGGCAGATCATTTTTTGCATGCGAGGTAATTGCCGCAATGACATCTTCTGTAATGCGGATCATTTCCTGATTAATATTTTATGGATATTTCGCTCAATATGGGTTATCCCCAAAACGGTGTAACCTTGTTCAGATGCACTCTTGGGTATGTTTTCCAAAGGTTCTCCTTCAGTGACAAACACCTCGAGCTTATCGCCGGTCTGGAGTTTGGACAGTTCGATTTTTGTTTTTACAAAAGTCATTGGACAATGTTCCTTTGTAATATCTAATATTTTGGTCATCATAAACTGCTCAGGAATTATTTGTTAAATAAAAAGCTTATCTCCACCTTCTGATTTTTCCAGGAATTTTGCCACACCAAGCACTTCCTTAATTTCAGGAATGAAATCATCAAGAGTGATTCCTAAAATCTGCATTGACATCTCGCAGGCATAAAAATTCACATTTAACGCTTTGGCTGCTTCGATAAGTTCATCTAACGTAGCAACATTACGATTTCGCATCATATAAGTCATCAGTTTTGGACTGGCACCTGCAAAGTTCAAACGGCTTAAAGGCACATGATTTTTACCGCCCATAAGAAATCCAAAGAACCTGGCAAGAAAACCTTTCCCCAACGGATATCTTCCTTTTCTTTTCTTAATAACATTAAGTCCCCAGAACGTAAAAAATATATTTACTTGGTATCCTACGGCTGCAGAGCCAGTAGCCAGAGTAAATGCGGCAACAAGCTTATCAAAATCACCGCTGAAACTTATAATAGATAGTTTTTTAATTGACATATGTATTATTCTGATTGTTGGATGTCGCAAGTTGCTTGCTCATAATCGACTAATTGTTTTATTGTAGGGTTGTTACCGCAAATTGGACATGAACTATTATGTTTGAATTTTACTGTCCTGAATTCCATATTCAATGCCTGAAAGATTAGCATCCGGTTTGTTAATAGTTCTCCAACCCCCATAAGAAATTTCAATGCTTCTGTTGCTTGAATAGTACCAAGTATCCCGGCAATAGAGCCTAACACACCAGCCTGAGAACAAGTGGGAACTGCATTAGCAGGTGGGGGACCAGCGAAGACGCAACGATAACATGCATTGCCGGGGGTATAGGTCATAGTTTGACCTTCGAACCTTAGTATACCACCATGCGAGAAGGGTTTCCCTAACAATACACATGCATCATTAATTAAAAATTTAACAGGGAAATTATCGGTGCCATCAACTATGAAATCATATTCCTTAATAATTTGAATTATATTTTCTGACGTAAGCAATTGATGGTAAGTAATTACATTTACATCCGGATTTAACTGCAGTAATTTTTCTTTGGCTGAAACTACTTTAGGTTTGCCTACATCCGATGTAAAATGTATCACCTGCCGCTGAAGGTTGGATGTATCCACAACGTCGCCGTCAATGATACCCAATGTCCCCACCCCTGCTGCAGCAAGATAATATGCAGTCGGTGAGCCCAAGCCACCGGCACCGACAATCAATACCTTTCCATTCATAATCTTTTGCTGACCTTCGACACCAACATTCTGAAGGATAATATGACGGCTGTACCGATGAATTTGTTGCTCTGTGAAATCCATATAGTTATAAAAATAAGTACTTACCACCTCCCATAAAATATAGAAAGTCAACTTCGTTTTTGTCTTTTACTACGGTACTTCGAAAATCTTCTTTTCTTATAAAACTTCCGTTTAACTGCACCGAAACCATATCTGGCTGTTTAACACCATTTTTTGTTATTAACTCAAGCAGCAAAATTTCATTACCTGGAATTTGCTGCACCTTACCATTGACTGAAATTTCCATTTTACTGATTTACAAATGTTATGATGAAGGTTTAAAAAGATATATACTGAAAATAGATATATCTTGATGCGACAAAGTTGCCAATGTTTTTATTCATGTGAAATACCTCAAATGTGGTATTCGTCATACCATAAAACCGGTATATAATATACCCCATTACGGGTATTTCGGAAATGCTTTTCAATATTAATCTTTGTGACGTTGTTACTAAATGAGAACCAGAATATACCCGGTATTTTAATAATTGTAGAAACCATTTCCACATAAAAGAAAGTCTTATCGAATGAAATAGCATACTAATAATCAGATAATAAATGCATTTTTCAACAAAAGTCATACACGCTCCGTATATCAAAAAAGACTCGCATAATGCATTGCAAATGCCCATATACAGCAATGCTTCATTTGAGTTTGCCAAAGCGGAGGATATGGAATCAGCCTTTTTGGGCAGACAGCCTGACCATGTTTACACCAGGATCTCCAACCCTACTGTTGAAGCTTTTGAAAATAGGGTAAAAAATGTAACCGGGGCTTTAGGCGTTACCGCATTAAGCTCAGGAATGGCAGCTATTTCAAACGTCTTTTTCACAATCGCCGAATCAGGTGACAATATTATCACATCAAATAACTTATTTGGTAATTCCTATTCATTTTTTAACAATACAATACGTTCCTTTGGAGTCAATCCGGTGTTTTGTGACCTTACCGATATACCTTCAACAGAAAGCCGAATAAATCAGAACACCAGGGCCATTTTCTTTGAAACAATTACCAACCCGCAGTTAGAAGTCGCGGATATTGCCAGATTGTCCGCCCTTGCTATAAAATACAACCTGCTGTTGATTGCCGATTCCACATGCACGCCTCCCAATATATTCAGGGCTGGAGACTTTGGAATAAATGTCGAAGTAATATCGAGCACCAAAGCAATTTCATCCGGTGCCACTTCATTGGGAGGATTAATACTGGATCATGGAAATTTCGATTGGCGACATATCAGCAAACTGAAATCGCATGCGGATAAATTCGGAAACTTCGCATTTATTGCCAAATTAAGAAAGGAAGTATTCAGGAATATCGGAGCCTGTTTATCTCCTTACCATGCCAATTTGCAGAGCGTGGGTTTTGAAACCATGGATTTGCGATATAATAAGGCAGCACAGAATTGCAAGGATATGGCAGAATTTCTTGATCATGATGATCGGGTTTCGGGTGTGAATTATCCGGGACTCAAAAACTCGAAGTTTTATAAGATCAGTAGAAGGCAATTCGGCGAATTACCGGGCACTGTATTGACATTTACGCTGCCCTCCAAGGGTGATTGTTTTGAATTCTTAAACAGGCTGACCATAATGCGCCGATCAACGAACCTGTTTGATAATAAGACACTGATCATTCATCCGGCATCTACCATTTATTGTGAGTATAGCAAGGAAGAGAGAGCAGGAATGGGGGTGCCCGACACCCTTATCAGACTGTCATTGGGTATAGAGGACAGCAATGACCTGATTGAAGATCTGAATAGTGCTTTAAAATAAATACCTGAAAAACAACGATCTCAATTTAATTCAATATACACAAAAGGAAAATGTACACTTTACCTGGCACCTTATCGGAAGACATTCAATATTTTGGATCGCTTATTGACGAATTCCACACAGGACGGATTGAACCTGTAAAATTCAAAGCTATCCGGGTTCCCATGGGAATTTACGAACAGCGGAGTGACGGAACCTATATGGTTCGTATACGATGTGCGGGAGGATATATTAGCCCCAATCAGTTAAAGAAAATCAGCGAAATTGCAGCGCATCATCATTCGAATTTGCTGCATCTTACCACAAGGCAGGAATTGCAGATACAAAATCTCAAAATAGATGATACCCTGGTTATATTACAGAATCTGAAAGAGATAGGACTTGCATCCAAGGGAGGCGGAGGCAATACGGTAAGAAACATCATGGCATCGGTAGATTCAGGTATTGCAAAAGATGAGGTATTTGATGTCCTTCCCTATGCGGTTAACCTTACATCACGGTTGATTGCAGAACCTGATTCATTCACGCTGCCAAGAAAATTCAAGATCACATTTTCAAATACAGAGAATGATACAGGGTATGCTGCATTTAATGACCTGGGTTTTGTTGCCCGAATAAAGGACGGCAGACGGGGCTTTAAAGTACTTATTGGAGGTTCATTGGGTTCAAAGCCTATGGTGGGTTATGAGCTTTTTGATTTCGCCGCTGAAGAAGACATATTATATATTGCAGATGCCACAAAAAAACTGTTCTCGCGTTACGGGAACAGGAAAAACAAGCATAAGGCCAGGCTTCGCTACGTGTTTTATAAATTGGGTAAGGATGAAGTTTTCAGGCTGTTTCATGAAATCTACAGTGAAGTAAAAAAAATACCTGAGCTGGCTTACAAACATGCAGTAAACCTTACTCCGCATCATGGATCTGCCATCCAACAGGAGACTGTTCATTCAGAAGAGTTTGAGAAATGGAAAAGCCGATATGTCAGCAGGCAAAGGCAACCCGGAATGAATTCGGTGATTATTCCCTTTGAAAACGGAAATGCCAATCCCGGTGTTCTTCAAAAGATTGCTGATTTTGCATTTCTTTTCGGAGAGGACACAATTCGTTTTTCGATGCGGCAGAATCTTCACCTGCGCAATATTCCCGCTCAATTCCTGGGAAATGTTTACAATTTCCTGATCGACCTCGGTGTGGATACCCGGAAACCATTGCTCCTTAACACCATTGTTTCATGTACAGGAGCCGACACATGCCGTTTGGGAATTTGTTTATCGAAAGGCGCCAATGGGGCTTTGAAAAAAGCCCTGATAAAAAGTAACCTGGAGTTGGACAAGGTCGGTGATCTGAAAATAAACATTTCCGGATGCCCTAACTCCTGCGGACAACAAACTGCTTCAGATATCGGGTTTTACGGAAAGGTAAGCCGCAATGACAGATTATATCCGGCTTATAACATAGTGGTAGGGGCTTCATCTGGTAAAGAACCTAAACTTGCAGAACGAGCCGGCGAAATTAGTGCCCGCGACCTTCCTCAATTTACTGTTGATCTTATCGATCTGTATCTGAAAAAATCCTCGCATTATCAATCATTTACCCAGTATGTTTTATCTGAAGGAAAAGAGGATATTTCCACCTTGACAGCCAAATATAACGCCAGCATTCCGGATTTTGCCGATGATAAAAACTATTATTTCGACTGGGATGCCGATTCCATTTTTTCATTGGTAAATAAAGGCATGGCAGAATGTTCGGCAGGGCTGTTCGATATGATCGATGTAGATCTGAATACGATTGAAACGAATAGTAAACTTCTTGAAAGCGAAGTTGACAGTGCCAGGATAAATGAAATACTGGGGCATATCATTTTTGCTTCAGCAAGAATGCTTTTGATTACCAGAGGCGCTGAGCCTAAAAATATCAGGGATGTATATGATTTGTTTTTATCCAAATTTATTGATGCAAAACTGATCAGTAGTGCTTTTCGCGAAATAATCGAAACAGTACGGGATAACGGCACTTATGATTTCTCTGATCACAGACTGACCATTCTTGATCTTGCCAGATCAGTCGTCAGCCTGTATGAAAGTATGGATGATTCTTTACAATTCAAGCTGGCAGAAAAGGATACGGAACCAGACAAACTTTTAAAAGTTCCGCAAAAACAGCTCAAGGATTTCAGAAACGTGACCTGTCCGATGAATTTTGTAAAAACTAAAATTGCTCTTGCAGCTTTGAAACCGGAGGATATATTGGAAATTTGGATAGATGATGGCGAGCCCATTGAAAATGTTCCGGGTTCCATAAAAAGTGAAGGACATAAGATATTGGATCAAAAGAAGATTGATAATTACTGGTCGGTTACCATTCAAAAAGCTTAACATGTCAGATGCCAGGAATTCATTGTAAAAAGAGCCGTAAAGCTCAGAAACACAATAAAAGATTTTTTACAGCATGATCAGTCTTGTAACCTTTAATCAACAATATTCACTGACAGAAAGGGAAGAAATTCTGGCCAGGGATAAACAATTATCGAATACCGAAGGTGTTTTTGTAAAAACCTGCAACAGACTTGAACTTTATTATGGTGAAGGCGATATTCCCGTTGACATAGCACAGCACTTGTTCAGGGTAGTTTCCGGCCTCGAATCGTGCCTGGTTGGTGAAATTGCCATTCAAGGGCAAGTTAAAACTTCATACCCGGAGGCCTCTGAAAAATACAAATTGTCAAAAAGTATGCATGCGCTATTTCAAACTGCATTATATGTGGGCAAGCGCGTTCGTAGCGAGTCTTCAATTTCCAGAGGAGCCATGTCACACAGCAATGCCGTGGTAAACATTATCTGCCAAAGCGGAATTAACTTTGGATCATCCCTGATCACCCTTGTAGGGGCTCATAAACTAAATGATGACATTATCCGGTTTTTACGATCAAAAGAAATGTCACTGAGGCTAAAATTGAATTATTTGAAGATTGTTACTAAACAACTGATTTATGAAAAGATTTCATCATTTAAGGTTAGATGAGGAAACTAGAGACCGCCTTGCAGAAGTAAAAGTCACGGCGGAGGACCTTATTTATCCATACTTTGTAGTTCCAGGATCCGGAAAGAAAGAGATCATCCAATCTCTTCATGGCATCCATCATTTCTCAGTGGACATGCTCCTTAAAGACATCTCAGGTACATTGAAGCTGGGCATTAAAAATATCTTACTTTTTGGGGTTGTTGATGCCAATGAAAAGGACCAATCCGGTACTGCAGCCTGGAAGGAGGATAACCTTATATCACTGGCGATAAGGGAAATAAAGGAAGCTCATCCCGAAATGAAAGTGTTTACAGATGTTTGTCTATGCGGTTACACCTCTCATGGCCATTGCGGTGTTTTATCTCATGATCGGGTTGATAACGATGCCACCCTGCCTTACCTGGCAGAAATAGCATTTCAACATGCCGTGGCCGGGGCGGATTTTGTGGCCCCTTCAGCCATGATGGATGGACAGGTTGAAGCAATCAGGCAAGAATTGCAGCGTATCAGTTCAAAAACAGGAATTCTGGCTTATTCTGCCAAATATGCTTCCGGATATTACGGACCTTTCAGGGATGCGGCAAATTCAGCCCCTTCATTCGGCGACCGGAAAACCTATCAGATGGATTACCGTACCATAACTCAGGCTGTAGATGAGGTTGGTGCGGATATTGAGGAAGGTGCTGACTGGGTTATGGTTAAACCGGCTCATGCCTACCTTGACATCATCCAAAGGGTCAAGAGTCGGTACGCAAGCACACCCCTCGCTGCCTACCAGGTTTCTGGTGAATATATGATGATTAAGGCTGCAGCTCAAGCGGGCTATCTCATTGAAGAGAAGGCTATGCATGAAGTGCTGACGGCTATCAAAAGAGCCGGGGCCGATAAAATAATAACCTACTATGCAAAGGATTTTGTCACAAAGGGCTTATAAAGAGGCTTGTGCATATATACCGGGCGGTGTCAACAGTCCGGTGCGTGCATTAAAGAGTCTGGGATGCACTCCTTTTTTTGTAAAGAATGCTAAAGGTGCAGTTTTAACGGATATTGATGAAAACCGGTATATTGACTATTGCATGTCATGGGGAGTCTTTATCCTGGGTCATTCGAGAAGCAATATCAACCAGGCAGTTAAAAAGGCTATCAGCCGGGGAACAAGCTATGGGATTCCTACCCTTGTAGAATCCGAACTGGCTAAAATTATCATTGGAGCAGTGCCATCAATAGAAAAGCTTCGATTTGTCAATTCCGGTACTGAGGCTGTGATGAGCGCCATAAGATTGGCAAGGGCTTTTACTGATAAAAATACGATTGTAAAATTTGACGGTTGCTATCATGGTCATGCCGATCATTTGCTGGTTTCGGCTGGTTCAGGTGTAACACAGTTAAAGCAGTCATCATCAACTGGCGTTCCTTCTGATTTTACGAGGCATACCTTGAGTTTACCATACAATGATCTCGTCACTGTTGAAAAAGTATTCCGGGAACATGGAAACGATATTGCTGCTGTTATCATTGAGCCCATAGCCGCTAATATGGGGGTAATTCCTGCTGAAATAAACTTTCTAAAAAAACTTAAGGAACTAACAAACAAGTATAATGCATTATTGATCTTTGATGAAGTCATAACTGGTTTCAGGATGGGATATGGGGGCGCCCAGCATCATTATGGAATTAATCCGGATTTGACCACATTGGGTAAGATCATCGGAGGTGGTTTTCCGGTTGGTGCCTATGGAGGATCAAAGCGTATTATGGAGTTAATTGCACCGGACGGTCCGGTTTATCAGGCCGGAACGCTATCGGGCAATCCTATTGCCATGACCGCAGGAATTCATACCTTGAAAACGCTCCAAGAGCCGGGTACTTATGAGAAGCTTTCAGCGCTGAGCAATTATTTTTATGAAAATTTGAATCATGAAATCAGCAACAGAGGAGTCCAGCTTAAGCATTCTGCGTCAATGTTTACACTATTCTTTGGCGAACACATTATTATGAATTATGAAGATGTCAAAAAATGCGATCAGAAACGTTTTGCTTTGTTTTTTAAAACTATGTTGAACAAAGAGATTTATATATCGCCCTCGCAATTTGAAGCAAATTTTATTTCGCTATCCCACACACGGAATGAACTTGATTATACTATTGAGGCCATTAAATCGGCACTTAAAAAAATATGATCTAAATCTCATCAGAATTTCATTTCAATGATGATGCGCTTTGTTTGTCTCATACTACTTACTAGAATGCACGTTACCCTTGCCATACATTTCTGTGGCGGTGAGATAGCACCTGTAAGAATTTCATGTACCGGCAAAACGGCAACGTGTGGTATGATGTCTGATGAAAAATTACCAACTTCCTCAGAAACCGGCTTTACTTCTCTTATATCAAAACAGGAATGTAATTGGTGGTTTTGAGCCTGTTCCGTATTGGAGTTCCACCGAATCAATTTATAATTTTGCGCTGCATGAATGCTTCGGTGCCTGCTATCAATCCAACACCAATATGTCAAATTTTTATCATGTGCGTGCTGTTCATTCTTTTTAAACAGAAAGAGCCGGATCAAAATTGATGCCTATTATTCTGGGAAAACGAATAGTCTGATTAAACCAGTGCCTCTAATTGATAGGTTGTTCAATATTCTTGTTATTCAGATAATTAATAGTTTTACCAGGCAAAAACGGATTCCACCAAGGCAATTTCTTCTTCGATCTTGGAACTGGAAGTGATCCTGATTATCGACCAACTAGTCTTGCAGCACTTTCGGGATATCTGGCGCCTTGTACCCGGATTTTTGATGCTGCCGTTTCGATTTCCTGAAGTTCATCAATAGTGAGTTTTATCGATGCTGCC
>Ga0074195_1002999_pt1 | contig 16948 bp, 15 predicted proteins | sample EPASupsiteHSE623_FD_64525 | JGI IMG/M metagenome (GOLD analysis project Ga0074195, IMG submission 64525) | Bioremediated contaminated groundwater from EPA Superfund site, New Mexico - Sample HSE6-23 | ecosystem: Environmental > Aquatic > Deep subsurface > Groundwater > Contaminated ...
TCGGGGATGCGTGGAGCAGGGGGGGGATCGGGGCGCGCATCTTCAACCGGGCGCTCTACCCCGAAGCGGGGGGGGGGGAGCGGCTGGCCGCCACTCTGAACAGCCTGCGACCCAGCCATGTCGGTTTCGTCTGCCATTGGCAGGAAACCGTCCACGGCCTGGTGGCAGCCGTGGCGATGGTCCGCGAATGGAGCCGCGAGGTCGTCACCCTCTGCGGCGGCTTCACCGCCTCTTATTTCGCGGAATCACTACTCGAAACCGTCGAGGGGCTCGATTATGTGGTGACCGGCGACCCCGAAGAACCGGTGGCGCATCTGCTCCAGGGCCGGCCACCGGATACGATCGCCAACCTGGTGTGGCGGGAGGGCGGGGAAATCCGGCGTAGCGATGTCCGCTGGCTGATCGAGCAACCGCTCTTCGACAGCCTGCGCTTTGCCGATGGTTCCTTTTTGGTCGATGCGCCGCGCTACTTTGCCAAGATCGAGGCCAAGCTGGGTTTTCCTTTGCTTCTGGGCCGGGGTTGCGTTTTCGACTGCGAATACTGCGGCGGCAGCCGTCATGCCTTTCGCCTCCATTCGGGGCGCAGCAAACCGGTGACCCGTTCGATTCCGGCCATCCTTGCCGATCTCCGGCTGCTCAAGGCCTCCACGACGGTGCTCTACATCTGCTACGAGAACGATCCGGCCTACGTGAAAACCCTGTTTCGAGCCATTGGCGACGATCGGGAACTGCGGGGCTACTTCACCCTCCATTACGGGGCCTGGCACCTCCTCGACGATGAATTCCTCGACCTCTATCGGCGGGCCTTCGACTGCGCAACCCTGCCGCCGATCTTCGAATTTTCGCCGGAAGTGATTGCCGATGACCGAAGGAAGGGAATCAAGCGCGGCGAAACCTATCGTCTGGAGGCGATGGAGGCCAATTTTCGCGCCATCGATGCGGCATTCGCCGGTCGGGTGCGGATCGAAGCGTTTTTCAGCCGCTATCATCCCGCGATCTCGGCTGCCGAACTGCGAGAAGAACTCGGGGCGATTGTGCGGCTGAAGCATCGGATGCTGCGCCAAGGGCTGCCGGTTCATGTGTGTTTCGACCATCTCTCCACTGACGTTGGCAGCCGGTACTGGGAAGAACATCGGGAGAGTCCCCGTGATTTTTCCCGTTTTCTCAACCTGAAAGCCCAGGTGGACGAAGGCCGTTTGTACCCCTTTCCGGTGGACAACCTCTGCCTGCACATGCCCAAGCATCTACCGGTGCCCCTGCTTGCGCAGCATGAGGCCCTGCTCCTGGTGGTGGAACAGTTGGAGCGGCATTGTCATGAGCTGCTGCACATCCTCCTCGCCTGGTACCGGGACCGTTGGCTCGACGAGTTGCAGGCGGTGCTCGAACCGCTGCTGTTCCCGCTCGACGCCTTTTTTGCGGCGCTGCCTTTGGCCGACCTGCTTGCGGGGCTTGAGCAGCGACTGCGCAGCACCGGCAGTGCGGACGAACCACCACCCTTCCTGGCCGATCTGCTGCGCTTCAGCCAGAAAAAGATCGAGCAGCTCCACCGACCCGCACCGGTCTATGCCGACTCGGCCGCGCCACAAGCCGACACACGCTATGCGCTTGATCGCTCCCGCATCACCATCCACGAGCAGGACTACCTCGACCTCCTCCCCTTGCTTGTACGCCTGGATGAGCATCCCGCCGGTCCGCTGCCTTATCGGCGCACGGTTTGCCTGTTCTTGCACAGCGGCATCGTCGCCATGCCCCATGCCTTCTACCGGGCAACCCTGCAACTGTTCGAACAGCCCAGGACCCTGCACGCCTACCGCACCGAGCTTTATCGCCAGCAAGGATTCGATTTGGAGCACCATCTTTCCTTGCTGGACCGATTGCTGGCCGAGGGGGTGTTGCTCGCTGCTTCTTTCGATCCAACCAACTGACCTAAAAGCAAACGATACCCGAAGTTGGGTGCTGCGTTCGACGATCTTTTTTTTTTCGGTTCCAACAGACTGATGGCTTGGGGCGACCTGGGAAAAAAATACCCACTTGCCGGCGATTGCACTCTCCCTTGAATAAAAGGCGCGACCATGGATAACCGATTGGTTTTTTAAGAAATAAAGGCATGGCGATCATCGCCGGATTGTATCGGCGTATAACAAGTATCCACCTCCCCACCTCCTTTTCCCCCAACAAACGATACGTCGAGCGCCGAGACCAGCCGCATCTGCGGGTTTCCGTAATATGCCTCGATCCATGCGGACATGGCACTCTGTATGCTTAGAGAAAGACAGCCTGGGGATTCTTCGTCAACTATTGAAGATTCAAAAAATAAAAGGAGAGCGCGATGTATAAAATTATTGCTGCGAGCATTCTGTCGATCATGCTTCTTTCCCTTGGTGGCTGCTACTGGCCGGGATATTGGCATGACCGGCATCACCATGGCGGGTATCGTCAAGACCAGTATCGTCACGACCAGTATAACCGCTACGATTACCCTCACCCCTCGTATGAGCGCTCTCCCTATTATGATGGAAGGGGGTATCGCAGAAGGTAGGGTCTCTTGCCGACAGAGCGATACGTGTACACATTTTCGGTTCACATTGTTGACATTTTACACAATGTATTATTACATAGTGTAAAACAAGTCAAAAGGTGAACCGCATGCATCGGAAACACGGAGAACTGACCCCTCGACAGCGGGCGTTTCTGGAATATCTGCGCAATCGCGTGCAACAAGGCAAGGCGATGCCCTCCCTGCGCGAAGCAGCGCAAGAGCAGGGTGTCAGCCACGCCGCCGTGGCCAGTCTTTTTCGAGCGCTTCAAGATAAAGGCTGGTTGCGCCGTGACGGCCGTTACAGCCGCAGCGTTGTTCTGCACGACGAAGACGCCACGGAACAGCCGCCGATAAGCCGGATAGTACCCGTAATCGGCCAGGTCGCCGCCGGCCTGCCGTTGTATGCCCAGCAGGAGTGGGCCGGAAGCGTCCTGGTCGACGGTTCGGTCTTTCGCGGCGAGCACCTCTTTGCCCTGCGCATCCAGGGCGATTCCATGAAAGACGTTGGCATCCGCGACGGTGACCTGGCCATTTGCGAGCCCCGCCAGTTCGCCGCCAACGGTGAAATCGTGGTCGCCCTGATCAATAACGAAGAGGCCACGGTCAAACGCTTCTTTTACAAGGGGGATCACGTCGAGCTCAAGCCCGAGAACACCGACTACCCGGTCATGTCCTTCGGCCTGGGGGAGGTCCTGATTCAAGGCAAGGTGATCGGCATTCAGCGCGGGCCGGACCAAATGGCCGCCCTTTGAACCGGGGGTTCGCGATGGCTCCCGATTCTCCTGTCTACGTCGGCACCTGCGGCTTCTCCTATCCCGAATGGATCGACGCCGGTATCTACCCGCCGGGGACCAAATCCGCGCAGATGCTCGGCCGGTACCGCCAACTGTTCCCGGTTGTCGAACTCAACTACACCTGGTACCAGATGGTCCGGGCCGAGACGGTGGAGCGGATGCTGGCCGGCGATGGCTCAACCCTCCTCTACTGCGCCAAACTCACCCGTACCATGACCCACGAGATTGCCGACGACTGGCAAGCTCAGGCCGACCTCTATTGTCGGGGTATCGAACCCCTGTCGGCCAGTGGCCGGTTGCTCGGCGTGCTGGTGCAGTTGCCGCCTTTTTTCCGTCGCACTCCGGAGAACCGCAGCTATCTGGCCCGCCTTTTCGATGCACTGCACCCGCTGCCGTTGGCCGTGGAATTCCGCCACCGCTCCTGGGCATTGGACAGCGTCTTCAAGGGGTTGGCAGAGCGCCGCATCACCCTGGTCAGCGTCGATGGGCCACCATTGCCCGAACTGTTTCCCGCCCTCGACGTGGTGACCAATCCCGATCTGTTCTATCTCCGCCTGCATGGCCGGAATAGCCAAGGTTGGCGATCCGGTTCCAAGCAGCAGCAGTTCGATTACGACTACACCGAGGACGAACTGCGGCAATGGAGCCGGGACCGGATTCCGAACATGCGGGCCGCCTGTCACGCCGGCGTCATCCTCTTCAATAACCACGTTGCCGGACAGGCGGTGCGCAACGCCCAGACCATGTCCCGTTTGCTCCGCTGACCCTCATGCTCTCCCTTCCTCGATCGGTGAAAATCTCATGGAACGCAAAATCGTCCATCTCAACATCGCCGATTTCAGCGTGGCCGTGGAGCGTCTGCTCGACAACACCCTCAAAGGCAAGCCGCTGATCATTGCCGACCCGTCGCCTCGTGCCGTGGTCTTCGATATGAGCGACGAGGCCTATGGCGACGGCGTCCGCAAGGGGATGTTGCTGAACGCTGCCCGGCTTCGTTGCCGGAGTGCCATCGTCCTTCCGCCTCGGCCCGAACAGTACCGCAATGCCCTGAACCGTTGCCTCGATCACGCCCTGCACTATACCCCCCTGGTGGAACGCTCGAGCGGCAATGGGCACCTCTACCTCGATGTCACCGGTACGCACCGGCTGTTCGGACCGGCACCGGATATCGGTTGGCGGCTGCGTAACACCCTGCGTCGCGACCTCGGCCTCGATCCTATCTGGTCGGTTGCTCCGAACAAGCTGGTGGCCAAGGTGGCCAGCCGATTGGTCAAGCCCCGTGGCGAGTACATTGTCGGCGGCGGCGAAGAAACCTCGTTCCTTGCACCGCTTTCCCTGGACCTCCTTCCGGGAGTTGGCCGAGCCGATTTGATTCGGCTCCAACATGTCAATATTCGCCGGGTGCAACAGGCTGCCGCGCTTTCCGTGCAGCAGTTGAGCGTGCTGTGCGACCACCGGGCGCGACTGCTCTACCAGGCGGTGCGGGGCATCGATCTCAGCCCGGTTCGGCCGGATGGGCCACCAGGTTCTGAGTTTCGCCATCAGCATCTCTTTTCTCCGGACACCAATCAGGAAACCGTGGTCCGTGCTGCTGTCGCCACCTTGGCCCAGCAGGCGGGACATGCGTTGCGTCAGCGCCATCTTGGCTGCCGCCGGGTGGCGGTTACGCTCCTGTATTCCGATGGCGTCGCGGTTGTCCGCCAGGCCGTAGCCAAAACCCCAGTCAATGACGATCCGGCCTTGCAACAACTCGCCTTAGCCGCCCTGTATCGCGGATGGCATCGACGAGTTCGGCTGCGGCAGATAGGGACGACCTGTTCTTTGGTGCAGCATCCGGTCCAGCAGCTTTCCCTCTTTGCCGCCATCGATCTCCGGCGCCAGAAAAACAAGCGCATCAGCGAGGCCTTCGATGCCATCCGCGCCCGCTGCGGCCAGGATAAAATTCTGCGCGGATGCCAGCAGCCCCTTCACGGCGGGATTGATTGAGTCGTGATCGGCCTCGGTCTCCATTCCCACTTTTCGTTGATGCAGGGCACGGCCAGCCCCAGGGCCTTGTGTCGCGGCGCCAGGAACAAGGGCTATGGCACCCTGGCCCTGACCGACATCAACAATCTTTATGGCCTGTGGCCTTTTCTCAGCGCCTGCGAGGAGCAGGGGACGACGCCGATTATCGGCGCCGAAGTGCGTACAGGAGCGCATCGCCTGTTGTGCCTGGTGAAAGACCTGGGCGGTTACCGCAATCTGTGCCGGCTGCTGACCCAGTTGCATACCGGCACCGGATTCGATTTGAAAACCGCGGTGGAGATCAGGCATGCCGGGCTGGTTTTCCTGGCGACCGACCAGGACCTGCTCGGTCATTGCCGGGAGGTTGGCGCCGATGTCGCCGCTGCCTTGATCGGTCGACCCAACCAGCGCAACAGCGAATTGTACCGCGCGGCCCGCGTCCTTGGGGTTCCGGCTGTGGCCGCCCAAGACAGCTTTTTTCTCGACCCGGCGGACATTTCCACCCATCGATTGCTTCGCGCCATCGACACCAACAGCTCGCTGTGCCGTTTACCGGAATCCGAATCGCTCTCCGATGGCGTGCTCCCCTCGTCCACCGAATGGCGGCAACGATTTCACCTCTGGCCGGAGTGCATCCGGTCCGCCGACCCGATTGCCGAGAAGTGCACGCTGCGCACCCCCTTCACCGGCCTGATCATGCCGCCTTGGCCGGAGGACGATCCGGACAGACACCTCCGGTCCTTGGCCTTTGCGGGCGCGGCATGCCGGTATGGGCAGCCGCTTCCCGCTGCGGTCGTATCCCGACTGGAACACGAACTGAGCGTGATTGCCACCATGCGCTTTTCTTCCTATTTCCTGGTGGTGCACGACATCGTCGGTCCGGTGGCCCGCACCTGTGGCCGGGGGTCAGGCGCGGCCTCGCTGGTGGCGTACTCCCTGGGCATCACCAACGTCTGCCCCATCCGTCACAACCTCTACTTCGAACGCTTCCTCAATCCCGGCCGGACCGATCCTCCGGATATCGATATCGATTTTGCCTGGGACGAACGGGACCGGATGCTGGCGTCGGTGCTCGAACGGTTCGGCTGCCATGCTGCCATGGTGGCCAACCATGTGGCTCTCCAGCCACGCATGGCCATCCGGGAAACCGCCAAAGTCTTTGGCATCCCCGGTGGCGAGATCGGCCGTATCACCAAGAAGCTGCCCTGGATATGGCGGGCAGGCACAGCCGAGGATGGCTACCTGGAGCAGTTGCAGAACCTGCCCCAGTTGCGTGGCGCCGATTTTTCCGGTCCATGGCCGGAGATCCTGCGGCAGGCTGCCCGAATCAGCGGTACGCCGCGCTATCTTTCGGTGCATCCCGGCGGGGTCGTCATCACCCCCGAACCGGTCGGCGATTATGTGCCGATTCAGCGGGCCGCCAAGGGGGTGCCGATCATCCAGTGGGAAAAAGACGGAGCCGAAGAGGCAGGCTTGGTGAAAATCGATCTGCTCGGTAACCGCAGCTTGGGTGTGATTCGCGATGCCGTTTACCAACTCCGGGAGCACGGTCATTCTCTGGACGAATGCCGGTGGCTGCCGGAAGACGACCCAGCCACCCAAAAGATTGTCGCCAGGGGGATGACCATGGGTTGCTTCTACATCGAAAGTCCGGCGACCCGATTGTTGCAGCAACGTTCCCGGCGTGGGGATTTCGAGCATGTGGTGCTCCACTCCTCGATCATCCGGCCCGCGGCCAATGAGTTTATCCGCGAATATCTGCGCCGGCTGCATGGCGGGAGTTGGGAACCGCTCCACCCTCTGGTGGGCGGGGTGCTCGATGAGACCTACGGCATCATGGTGTATCAGGAAGACGTCTCGCGGGTGGCGGTGCAGTTCGGCTTTTCCCATGCCGATGCCGACCGGCTGCGCAAGATCATGTCGAAGAAGGACAAGGAGCGACAACTCAGGGACTATCGGGAGCGGTTCTTCCAGGCGGCAGCCAAGCGGGGGGTGGATGAGGCCACCACCGGCCGCATCTGGGCCATGATGATGAGTTTCGACGGGTATTCCTTCTGCAAGCCCCATTCGGCGAGCTACGCACGGGTCTCTTTCCAGTCTGCCTTCCTCAAGGCCCATTTCCCGGCCGAGTTCATGGCGGCGGTTATCTCCAACCAGGGCGGATTTTATTCCACCTTTGCCTATGTTTCCGAGGCGCGTCGGTTGGGGTTGACCATATTGCCGCCCGATGTCAATGAAAGCGCGGTGCGTTGGCAGGGGGAGGGCAAGGAACTTCGGGTAGGGCTCATGGCCGTGGCCGGGCTTGGCAGCGCCACGGCGACACGCATCGTCGCCGAGGCACGGCAACGGCCCTTCGTTTCGGTGTTCGATTTCCTGGGACGGGTGCAACCCTCGGTCGACGAGTCGGCAGCGCTCGTGCATGCCGGAGCCTTGGATGGATTGCAGCCGGCGGCGGCCAACAACAGGGGGATGCTGATCTGGTTGTTGGCCTCCTGGCAAAAGAGCGCGAAGAATGCAGGCTCCCTCTTCCCCCTTGATCCTTCACCGCCACCGCTGCCCCCGGAAGACCGGCGGCAACGACTGCGCAACGAATACCGAGTACTGGGCTTTCTCTGCGAGCAGCACCCCATCGCCCTCTTTGCCCCACTGAGGTGCAAGGCAGGTGCAATGACCGCCCACGAACTCCTCAAGCTCCCGGATCGCGCCATCGGGCAACGCTGCCCGGTTCGTTTTCTTGGTTGGCCGATCGCCGGCAAGATCGTCGGCACCAAGAGGGGCGAGCCCATGCAGTTCCTCAGCTTTGAAGATGAAACCGGCTTGCTGGAATGCACCTTGTTCTCCAGAGAATACCAACGATATTGCCATCTGCTCCACAGGAAAGGACCATTGCTCCTCGATGGGTATCTGGACGAAGATTTCGGCACCCGGACGCTCACGATCGGGCATATTACGTTCCCGGCGTATTTCCCATCGAAGGGTCGTGAGCCCCGGTGCAAGCGCCCAGAGCAATTCGTATCGTCCCGGATGGTTACGGACAACAAAAAACCCGCTCTCCTTGGAAGGAAGCGGGTTTGATGAACGGTGCCGGACACCGTTGGACTGTCTAATGGTGGGCTAACCTCTACCGAATAAACAATTTAATTGTTTGTTTTATAAATAAAAAATTTCATGCTAAAAAATAGCATACCCCTAATTGTACCCCCAAAAATACATCCATACCTTCTGCAAAAAAAAAATCACGAACAAACCAAGAAAGAAAAAACGGCGTGCCTGAAGAAACGAAGAAACAGCCACGGCGGCATCCTGTGACGTCACATAATCCTATGGCGGTTTTTTGGTAAGAGGGCAAGAAACATTGTTTCTTACTTCTTTATTTGCGCGATGTAAGAGATTTTGGATCAATCAAATGGGGCCACGAGAACCTAACGAAACCAAACATAGCTGCGGTGTCCTGCTGGCGCTGGCCACCCTCCCGGCATTCTCTGTTAACCCGCGATCTGTTAACCTGGCTTTTTTTCTGAATCCAACAATGAGGTAGCAATATATTCTTCCTTATGGTTTTCCTAATTTCAGGAACGGGACGAATAACACCGCGTTACCAAGGGGGAGCGCAGAGCATAACGCGCAGGCTTGATGACGATGAAATGGGTACGAACAGTGTTCCTACCCCTAGCGAAAATCAGGGGGGCGCATTAGCCTCAACAACATCCTTTTCGGTATGCCTGGATACCTGGCTGGATACCATGGATTTGGATACCAAGGCATCGATATGGATTGCAAAAACGACCAAGATAACAGGTGCAGGCCTGGTGTATTTTGTCACCATGTTCATCGAAGAGCTGGACCGACCGCAGGCGGCTTGACCATAGAACTATTGATCAAAGAGAGGTGCGCATCGTGAACTTGAAGGAACAGTTTATGACGTATGACAAGGCCCAAGTTGAATACATGGTTGGCCGGTCAAAGCTCCAGGCGCTTGTCTCTCGTGGTGTTATCCGTAAATACAGGCTTGGGAAAAAAGCCCTGTTGAGCATTGAAGATTTGGATGCAGCTCTTATTGCTTCTGAGTCTAAGCCAAAGAAAAAAGTTGGTCGCCCGCGTAGAGGTGCGCCGAGAGAATGATACTGCCTGTTTTTTAACCGGGACAATTCTCCTTTGAGGGGGCACCATGGGTGAACACATCGACTATCAAGAAGCTCGTGAACGGTGCATGGAGATGATCCGGGCCATCAACACGTTGCGCGAGCATCCAGCAGTGCGGACTACCAAGGGTTGTGTCGACCGTTGCGAGGCCGCTAGGCAGTCAATCAACGAAATCTATATGCTGATTGGTGCAGAGGCATTTGTAAAAACCGGGAAGGAGTAATTCATCTTCGCCCGTGGCCAAGGCAAAAAAAGCCCTCTGCCGTGCGGTGGGGACCTTCTCGGCAAAGGGCGGCCAGATCAAGGGGAGACACCCGCTTGATCGGAGATACTTTTATTCAAATTTTTCTCTCGGTCGTCAATCACTTTCACCTACCGAAAACAACCATTTCTTACACTTGAAACAAAACGGCCAGCCCGAAGGCCAGCCGTTTCTGTGTTCCGTTTTTCGCAATAAACAATAAAAAATGTTGCGTTTACTGCAACGATCCAGCGCCAGCTGGTTTTTCCAGGGAGGGAGATGTCTCTCTCAAAAACTCCCTGCGCCCATTTATTTCAGCCGATTTCATCCCTGAAAGAATACCGTTAATTTCCTCTTGCCCATTCGTTACAACATTCGCCAGTAAACGGATTGCTTGGGCCATTGTTTCGATCCCAAGATTGCAGACTTTTTCCCGATAGACCGGGTCGAGGTCTCGGGTGTGGTAAAGGTGAAACGTGAATTCCATCACCTGCGCCATCTGAGCAATCACGTTGCCGGCTGACATCACATCAGAGCGAGCAGCCTTGATCCATCGTACTTCTTCGCCAGTCAGCATTCTTTCTTTTTCATCATGCAGCATAACACGTTCTCCTTGCGTTGATTTTGCCCTTCAGCAAAACGCAAAAAAAGGGCGATGAATGTGCGGGTTCGCGGACCGGTAACTTAGGAAACCGGCAGGGGTCTCCCCCTCCCACACACCACCGCCCAAAGGATAGAGCAATGCCGTGCGCCGGACACAAAAATACCGCCAGTTCTGAAGGAAGAGGCGGTTGCATCCGCCTAAGTTAATCGGGCCGCGACGCCCGACCACGCCCTTTTTCGACGTAGTGCATTACTGTTGCCTTAGATCGATGGAGATGTCAACGGGAATGGTGGGGGAGCCGATTTTTTTTTATGGAGCGAGTAGAGTTTTCGTCGGAATAATGGGCAGATTTCAGGGATTGGCGGTTGTCGGCAAATGTGGTAGGCATCTTAAAAACTGTACGGTCCGGTGGTTTAACGAACAAACAAACCGAGGGAGGGACCTATGGACCTGAAAGACGCGATTAGAGACGCAAGAACGGCTAAGAAACTGACGCAAAAACAGCTTGCGAAACTGCTTGGCGTTACACAACAGGCAGTGAGCGGATGGGAAGATGGGATTGGGGTTGACGAGAAACACTGGCCGGGGATCATGAAACATCTCGGCGTCAATGTGGCTCTCTACACCCCAATAAACCAAACTGTTTCCATGACAGAATCGGCAATGACGCAAATTATCAACACATCAAACAACGGGAATATTTCAGTGGAGACGGAAAGCGGAGAAGGGAAAAGCGGCAAGGGTCACAGGGTTTACCTCAACGATATCGAGTTTGAAATCCTTACGCTGTTCAGGCGGTACGGTAACCCGACAATGCTGCACCGCTGCTTGACCCAACTCAGACAAGCAGAGGCTATCTTTGGGTAAGTATTCAGAAAAAATCTGTTTCAACCTTAAGTTTTCTGTAGTTCTCATGGGGTCTGCTTTTTCCGCTTGGGTTTCAAACCATTGAGCGCCGCCCGTCGCTTGCCCTCTTCGGTCTTCGGTCCGGTGGATAGGCCGCCATGTAGATGACACCTTCCGTTGTCGTAAATATCCAGCCGCTTACATGGGGTGCCCTTCCTGGTCCGCGCTCCGCAGTACCGCCGTGCAATCAATTCTTGGCGTGAGTATTTCATTTTCACTGATCCTTTCAGGAAAGATGTTGATGTTTTGACTCTGCCAGGCGCGATTTTATTGCACCGCGCCGAGCAGAATCATTAAGTACCATAGGGTGCGCACTAACTGCGCACCAACTCGCCGGGCAGCTAGGCTCTTCCCCTGCTTTTAGGTTGCGGACCTCGTTGCGGACCAGAGTTGACGGCGCGTACCTGATGCGCACCGCCAACGCTCTCGCCTACCGTGTCAGACTGGTATCCAAAGCCGAAGTATCCAAGCAGGTATCCAGTTCGGTTTTAACTCAACAGCCGTAACTTTAAGCCACGGCTTCAGCTTCACGCAATGCCTTGAGCCGCTTGCTTACGGCCTGCTTGGAGCAGCCGAAGATACCGGCGATTTCAACCTGTGATTTCCCGGAGTCAACCAGCCGCAACAGCTCTTCATCGTCAATCTTTCGTCCGTCGACATCTTCGGTTTCAGCCGCCTGGTCAACCAAGACGCCAGACAAGAACCGGTTGTCAGTGCCAATCAAAACAGTCTGGCAATGCGAGCAGACGATATTTTGCCCAACGTCGGACGGCTTGAAGGGCAAGGACCAGTTCAGCCGTTTGAACTTATCTGCGAAGTCGAGCATCCAGCCGCGAACCGGTCGATCCGGATCGAAGTCAACCGTTGTGACCATTTCGGTACGAGTGCATGCCGGGCAGCGCACATGATAGATTCCAGGAGCGACGCGTGCATCCTCCTTCGCTCGCCTCCGAATCTGCTCTTCAAGGTCACGGGCAACATTGATCCCTTCTCGTGTGAAAACGAACCCACTCCATTCCCAACAGAGACGAACACCGTTGACGCGAGACACCAGCGTCATTTTCTCAAGGTGCTCGAATACTCCATCAATGGTTGACTTGGCTTCGGCTGCAAGCTTCTCGTCCTTGATCGCATCGGTAATGCTTCCATAGATCAACCCGTTTTGCTGATCCACGGGCAAGCGGTCAACCACCATTTCCTTGGCGAATCGTGGAATCAGCCGGCAGACAGACAACTCGGTGATTGCTGGCAGCGCTGGCATTTCGGCAACAATGAAGCAATCCAGGCCCATCTCCGTCAACCGACCTTGCAAGGCTTCTGCCTCGCTGCGGATGCTCTTCCTTTTGGAAAAATGGGCAACGTACCCCAGTTCTCGCCAGATAGCGGGCTCCTTTGATCCCCCATACCCCCAATCGAAAACCCCACGGACCGAGCCCAGGTTTTCAAGATGACCCCGCAGGGCCGAAAGTGTTCCACTTGCTGCGTTCGATAATTGTGAATCGCTGGAGGCACACAGCAAGTGACTGTGGGCTACACCACGCGCCATGATGGTTTGGGCCGCCGCTTCCGTCATGGTCTGATCGATTTGCGCTCGGACTGCGACACGCCAGCTGACGACATCATTCTCGGTCACCCGTTTGAATGTTTTGATGAGCAATTCTTTTTCAAGTTCTGATAGTTCCATTGTTTTCTCCGTTATTTGTTTTCCTGCGAGAAGTGTGCCTTCAGACGTTCGTATACCTTGGGGTTCGACTTTTTGAGTGCGGAAAGGAAATTGAGTTGGTCTTTTTCGTTCATCCCTTCCAAAGCGGAGGCGTAACCTTTAACGTCTCCACCAGCACCACTACCCAAAGCAAAACTCTCTCTCGGGTTATCTGGATTGATTGCATAGGGAATCTTTTGAGTACCGAGCATTGGCTGCGTCGGGTCGAGAGCTTCTTCCCTGGTCACGATTTGGTATTTCCCGGTGTCCTTGCCCGTCAACGTAAGCAACTGCTTCCCAAGGGCATTGCGCTTCTCAGAATCGGCTTCGTTCATGTACCGGTTTTGCAAATCGTCAAGACGTTTCGCGCCTGCTATGCCAAGGCGTTTCCCTTCAACATCAACAGCACCAAGGACGGATTCGGCATCAGCTCTTTGCTGATCGATCCCAAGACGGCGCGCAGCGATGGCGTTTTGATCATTTACCCATTTCGCGTGGAGTAAGGCCCTGCTTCCTGCTCCAGCCTCGCGCATTGACTCAATGTCAAGGGCGTTCTGGTTGCCGGTAGCCTTATTGAAAGCGTCCATGTCTTCGCGGTATTTGACCATTCGCTCCTGCCATCCCAAGCCGAGGGCTGCGCCTTCCTCCTTGGTGAGATACTTTGGCATTTGCGGCCCTGATTTCGCACCTTGCCCGCTGTGCTCCAGCCATGCCTGGTGGCTCATATCCAGGGGAGACATGCCTTGATCTTGCGCTTGCGGAGTGCCTAGAGCACGGCGCATCATAGTGGAGGCCGCAGGAGCATTGAACTTTGCCGCATCGGCTGCCGAACCCTCGAACGAGTATGGCGATTGCGCTTGCGCCGGCGCTCCTAGTTGCGCTCTTGCCGATCCTGCCCGAGTCGTCACCTTGCCAAATCCATCTTGTCCAGGAGTTCCCATAGTGAACGTCCGGTTTCCTTGATCGTCTGCGGTGTATTCAATGCCGCCCTTCAATCTGGAACGGAATTGTTCTGATGGTGATCCGAGTTGCTGCGTCTTTGGAGCCACAGGGTTAACGGCTGGAGAGAGGTCGGACTTGTTGAGCAACGACCTTGCGGTTGATCCGACAGAAGGAGCTGGCTGTCCATTATCAAACGGGACGTTCAGGACCGGCTCTCTCGCAGGAGATGGAGGTGTTGACAACCCAACATTCGGATATCCCTTGGCTGTGCGGTTGAGAATACCGCCGCTTGCCTGCCCTGCCTCAGCACCGAACGATTCAGGGGGCGTCTGGTTGAGCGCGGTACGTGCACCGCTCGCAATAGCCTTGTCGGCAGACGGGCCGATGAAGGTGTAAGGTTGTTCTTTCTTTTTCTTGTCCGCTGGAATCATGGGGTCGTACAGTGCCATATCATCACCTCAAGTGTTTGCTTCATTTTTACCCGCCTACACGGGCAATTATTTCTATTGCTTTGAAATTCCGTATTTGTGTTGCTCCTGGCGCTTCGTTCAAACATCGCGAAAACGGCAAAAATGCCCCTCAAATTGCAGGTCGATTTTCCCTGTGGGGCCATTCCGGTGCTTTGCGATAATCAGCTCCGCCTTGCCGAACATCGGGGAATCCGGACCGCATTCGATGCGGTGCAACAGGGCCACCAGATCAGCGTCCTGCTCAATGTCGCCAGATTCCCGCAGATCGGACAGACGGGGTTGCTTGTCCTCCCGGCCCTCAACCCCACGGTTGAGCTGCGCAAGTCCAATTATTGAGATGTTCAAGTCTTTGGCCAGCGCCTTCAATGACCGTGTTACGTCGCCCACCATCTGCTGCCTGGTGTCACCCTTTCCTTTGACTAGCTGCAAATAATCGACAAATATCAGGTCAACCTTTCCCCGGATAGATGCCGCCCTGGATCGGCCAACCAACTGTCCGATGGTCAGCCCACCGCTATCGTCAATACGGATAGGAAGCTGTTCCAGCATCTCGCCTGCCTTCTTCACCTGGCTGTATTGCCGGTCATCGAACTGGCCAGCACGGACACTCTGGAGATTGACTCCGGCGGCGGCGGATATCATGCGTTCGGTGAAATCCTGGACCTGCATTTCCAGCGAGAAAATCAGGACGTGTCTCCCTTGTTTTGCCACCTCGACGGCAATGTTTCCGGCCAGCGCACTCTTGCCGCTACCAGGGCGACCGCCGATAACGATCAATTCGCCGCCCCTGAGCCCTCTCTTGGCGCGATCAAAACCCGACACGCCTGTTGATATGCCCGGCTCGATTTTTCCGTTTGAGCGGTTCTCAATGGCTTGCATCGTCTCGTCCATGGCCTGCCGCATTCCGACGGCACGCCCGGTTTGCGCATGGCTGGTGATGAATTTCTGAATATGGCGCTCGGCGAGTTCCTCGGGGTCAGTCAGCGGTTTCCGTGCTTCGAGGCTGAGCGCTTCTCCTGCATCAGCAAGCTGTTGTAGCCGTGCCTGGCGCTTTATCTCTGCCGCCCACTGGCGAACATGCGCCGAGCCGACAAGGGCAGAATCGGTGAGGCTGGAGAGCCATGAAGCCTCGATTTGGCCCGCTACCATCATCGGGAAGATGGAAACCATATCCGGAACTCCGCCACGCTGAACGATTTCGGAGATCGCGCCGAAAACAGTCCTGTGTTTCGGGTGCTGAAAATCTTCCGGTCCGAGCAGTTCAGTAGCCGTGACCGCGCTTCGAAGGTCCAATAAAGATGCCGCCAGAATGGCACGCTCGGCCTCTATACCGTTTTGCCGCAAAGTCTCGTTGATCTTCGTCATGCAATCACCTCACTGTAGGCAGAACAAGTCTCATCTTTGCCCTTGCACTGATCACCGAAATGCCTGCAAGTCTTGCATTCTGCTGGGGCATTGGTCCCGGATTCATCCAACCAGCCGCCAGCGCGGAGCCAGGATGCCGGGTAGGGTATGAATTGCCCTTTGTCCTTGAGCCAGTCAGGCGAGTTGACAGCCCGTTGCAGCCCGGCCATGATTTCATCAAAGATGGATTCCCCTTTGACCTGCTTCCAAGCTTTGGATGCGTCGACCTTGGATTTCTTTCTGGGATAGCTTTTCCAAAACTCATCAAAACGGTTGCTCTCGCTTGCGCTTTTGCGCAAAGAAACTTCTTTTTTTCTTAACTTCTTTATTCCAATACCGTCGCCTATACCGTTGCCCATATCGTCGCCTATACCGTCCTGCCGATTGTCGCCGCTGTATTGGTCGTAATCACATATACTTAACACCGATTTTCGCCTATCTCGTTGCCCATACCGTTTTCGACTACATCGCCCATGCTGTTCTAACTCATCAAAAAAGCGTCGAACTTTGCCCACTGACCACTTCCACCGATCAGCAAGCGCACCTTCGGACCATCCAACCTCGCCGCGACCGACGGGAACGAGCAGCCCTTGAACGGTAATGCGGCCAGGCTCCCAGTTTGCCAGCATGATCAAGTCTAGCCATGCTTGCCCTTTGGTGAACGGCTCTTTAAGCCACTGGTCCTCAATGAGGATGGACCGGGGTATCTTGACGAAACCGCCCAACATGGTCTTAGCCTCTGAGGCTGACCGAGCCGCTTGTCGTGATGGAAATCGCGTGTCCTTGCCGCCGAAGATCGCTGACCACTTCGTCCAAGTTGCTGATTTTCAGAACTTGTTCGCAAAAGTTTCTGTCGATCTTACCTGCCTTTCGGCCGTAAGTTGTGGCGGCGCGCAGGTACCGAAGGAGCAGATCGGATGCGGTGTTCATGGCCGCACCTCGCTTGTCGCCATCGAGTTCAAAAAAGCTCGAATATCCTCAACGCGCCAGGCAGTGCACCTTTCTGAAAGTTTGACGGGGGCAGGGTACCGAGATGTCTTAACCCCCTGCCACCAGGTTGATTTTGAGACGGGGATTGTTGATCAGCGTGGAATAATGACCCCGTTTAGCTAGAAAACAGCGTCGAAAATTGACCCCACTATGTTACCCACTCCGTGGCATTAGCCCACGGAGGAATAGGAGGATGTTGATAGTGGAGA
>Ga0074195_1003000_pt1 | contig 16944 bp, 14 predicted proteins | sample EPASupsiteHSE623_FD_64525 | JGI IMG/M metagenome (GOLD analysis project Ga0074195, IMG submission 64525) | Bioremediated contaminated groundwater from EPA Superfund site, New Mexico - Sample HSE6-23 | ecosystem: Environmental > Aquatic > Deep subsurface > Groundwater > Contaminated ...
AACAGCCAAGGCGGCGATAGCCGCGGCGGGAAAAGAGCAGAGGGACCGAGCAGGACGGAAGGCAGGAGATTCCCGCCGCGAAACGCCGAAGGGCGAAGCCCGAGGCGGGAAGCTAATTTCGGCAAGGGAGACGGCTTCGCGGCCCGCAGGCCTTTCGTGAGGAGTGGCGACAAGGAAGCGAGAAAGCCAAAAAAGGATTGATGGAGCGTATCTTCGCGTCATCCCGCGATGGACAGCATCTCCACAATGGAGCTCGTATATGATGGAAACCGCTATTGTCGAATGCGTCCCTAACTTTTCCGAAGGCAAAGACCGCAGCAAAATCGACGCGATAGCCGACGCCATCCGCGGTGTGGCGGGGATCAGGCTGCTCGGCATCGACCCCGGCCCCGACACGAATCGCACCGTCTACACGTTTGTGGGATCGCCCTCTGCCATTGTCGAGGGGGCGCTCTCGGGCGCCCGCGCGGCTCGGTCCCTCATCGATATGAGCGTTCACGCGGGCGCCCACCCGCGCCTTGGCGCCTTGGATGTGTGCCCCTTCGTGCCGGTGTCGGGCATTTCCATGGAGGAGTGCGCTGGCCTCGCCCGCGAGTTCGGCCAAAAGCTTGCCGAGGAATTCGGCGTGCCCGTCTATCTCTATGAAAAAGCGGCGACTAAAGCTTCCCGCGCGAGCCTGGCCTCTATCCGCTCGGGGGAGTATGAGGGGCTCGCGGCCAAGCTTCGCGACCCTGAATGGTTCCCGGATTTCGGCCCCGCGGCCTTCGATTCCCGATGGGGAGCCACGGTGACCGGCGCGCGGCAATTCCTCATCGCCTACAATGTCAATCTCGATACCACCAACAAGAAAATCGCCCACGACATAGCGCTTTCGATCAGGGAAGCGGGCCGCCTGGCCAAGGATGCCGAAGGCCATACCGCGATCGACGCGGCCGGCAATCCCCGCAGGATCGCAGGCCGCCTCAAGGCCGTGCGCGCCATCGGTTGGTACATCGAACAATACCATTGCGCCCAAGTTTCGGTGAACCTTCTCGATTATTCCGCCACGCCGCTTTATGAAGTTTTCGAGACGGCAAAGGAAGAAGCGGGGAAGCGAGGGGTTTCGGTTTCCGGATCCGAGCTGATCGGGCTTATCCCTTTACAGGCCATCCTCGATTGCGGACGGCATTTTCTCGAAAAAAAAGGCAGGAGCCCCGGACTCGCTGACCGCGAGCTGATCGAGGTGGCGGTAGAGGCCATGGGCCTGCGATCGGTGAGCGCCTTCGATCCGGATCGCAGGGTTGTGGAGTGGGCTTTCGAAGGCCAGCCGAGGCTCACCTCTCTCTCGGTGAGGGATTTTGCCGACGAGGTTTCCGGGGATTCCCCGGCTCCGGGCGGCGGATCGGTAGCGGCTTTGGCCGGATCGATGGGCGCTTCTTTGGCCGCCATGGTCGGCAACTTGACGGCGGGGAAAAAAGGCTATGAAGAAAGCCGCGCGACCTTGGTCGCGATGGCGATAGCTGCCCAGGCCACGAAATCCCAGCTCCTGAAACTGGTGGACAGGGATACGCGGGCATATGAATCCGTCATCGAAGCCCTGCGCCTGCCCAAGGCTACCGAGGCTCAAAAGGAACTTCGCAGAAAGCTGCTGGATGAGGCGAATCGCGGAGCGACGCTTGTCCCTCTCGATACGGCTCGCTCCTGCCTCGAGGCGATGAGACACTGCCTCCTTGCCGTGGATAGGGGAAACAGGAATTCGGTGACCGATGGAGCCGTCGGGGCGCTGGTCGCCCGAGCCGGTTTGGAAGGGGCCCTGCTCAATGTGCGGATCAACCTGCGGGGCATCGAAGACGAGGAATTTCGCGTCTCGCTCGAAAAGGAAGCCGGCATTCTCAAGCGCGAATCTGAACTCCTCATCGCCGAAGTGCTCGATCGTCTTGAAAAAACTTTAGGCGCGTGAAAAAGTTTTAAGGAATCGCGCCCTTTTTGATATTGACCTCATCACCCTCAAACACTATACCTTGCTTTGAGCTATCATTGAATAAAGGAGACGTGGGGCGGTGAAAGGATCCGACGTTACCGTTTCGAACGTATCCAAGTCCTTCGGCACCTTCAGCGCGCTGAAGGACGTCAGCCTGGATATCCACAAAGGCGAATTCTTTTCCCTTCTCGGTCCCTCCGGTTGCGGAAAAACCACCTTGCTCCGCGCCATAGCGGGGTTCGAGGATCCTGACTCGGGGGTCATCGGCATCGATGGGACGGATGTGTCGGGGCTGCCTCCCGATAAGAGGCACTGCAATACCGTATTCCAGAGCTATGCCCTTTTCCCCCATTTGAGCGTTTTCGAGAATGTCGCCTTCCCCCTGCGCATCAAAAAAACCCCTAAGAAGCTGATCGGGGAGCTCGTGCTGAAGCATCTCGCTCTTGTCCAGCTGGAAGCCCACGCGAACAAAAAACCAAATCAGCTTTCAGGCGGACAAAAGCAGCGCGTCGCCATCGCCAGGGCCCTCATCAACGAGCCTTCGGTCCTCCTTCTCGATGAGCCGCTCTCCGCCCTTGATGCCAAGCTCAGGCAGCATATGCTTATGGAGCTCGACTCCATCCACGACAAGGTTGGGATCACCTTCATCTACGTCACGCACGACCAGCAGGAAGCGCTTTCCGTCTCGGATAGGATAGCGGTGATGAACGCGGGGCAGGTGCTTCAGGTAGGTTCGCCCCAGCAGATCTACGAGAATCCTGCCACCGAATTCGTTGCCAGGTTCATCGGCGAGGCCAATGTCTTCAAGGGCGAGGTGCTTTCGCGATCGGGCACTCTGAATGTCATGAACGCCGAAGGATTCGGCGAAATGCTGGTCGACGATGAAACGCCCGTCGATGTCGGCGACACGATAATCGTCACGATACGGCCGGAAAAAATCCGCATTTCAGACGATAAGCCCTCGGGCCGGGAACTCAACGTCGTTCGCGGGGTCGTCGAAGAGCCTATTTATTCCGGTTTCCAGACCAAGTATGTCGTGCGCGCCGATTCGGGCGCGCGAATCACTATCTTCCGCCAGCACGCCAATTGGTCCGAAGGAATTCCCGACATAGCCTGGAAAGATGAGGTCTTCCTATCGTTCGCCGCCCGCGATCTTGTCATCGTGGAGAAGAACGCCCGATGAAGCGCAATTATGGCATGGCCTACGCCACGCCCCAGGCTTTATGGCTTACGGTTTTCTTCGCCGCCCCTCTCCTTATCATCATCGCCTATTCATTTCTCAGGAAAGGGCTTTATGGCGGGGTGGAGCCCCAGCTGAGTTTCCAGGCCTATGTCGACATGGCCAACCCGACGCTTCTCACCGTGGCCGTGCGGACGCTCTGGGTGTCGCTGGCCGCGACGATCATTACGATTCTCATCGCCCTGCCCTGCGGCTACAGCATCGCTCGCTCGAAGAACCAGGCGATCAGGCTTTTCCTCGTCATCGTGCCTTTCTGGACGAACTTCCTCGTCAGGATCTACGCCTGGATAGCGATTCTCGGAAACGAAGGCTTCGTCAACCAAGCCCTGCGCCTGATCGGCTTCAGGCCGGAAGGATTCCAATTCCTCTATAACCAGGGCGCGGTTATCCTGGTCCTGGTTTACATGTACCTTCCCTATGCCATCCTGCCCCTCTTCTCGACCATCGATAAATTCGACTTCAACCTCCTGGAGGCGGCCAGGGATCTAGGCGCGACGAAGATGCAATCCTATTTGAGGGTCATGCTGCCCAACATCAAGGGTGGCGTGGTCACGGCTGTCCTTTTTACGTTTATCCCGATTTTCGGAGCCTACGCCGTTCCCCTCCTCATCGGGGGCAAGGACTCCTACATGTTGGGCAACGTGATCGCCGACCAGGTGACGAAAACCAGGAACTGGCCTCTGGCATCCGCGATTTCGATGACCGTGACGCTCCTTACCGCCGTATCCGTCTTTCTTTTCGCGCTGAAGAAGCCCAAGGAGCAGCATATCGAGAAGGATATTGATCCGCTCGGATCCTCGTCTCCCAAGCTAGACGCGCCGCAGGGAAGCGGCAGCGTTCCGGCGGGAGGCCATTGATGGCGGCCCGAAGCCATGGCTTGAAGCCTTTGAGAATCGCGACTCTTTTCTATGCGCGGCGCCTCGTGAGGAAAAGCGCCAAGGCCGCGACCAGGCTCATGCCCAAGAAAGCCACGGGCTCGAATATCATTTTCTGGATCGTCATCGGCTTTCTCTTCGCCCCCCTGGCCGTTCTCATCATCTATTCCTTCAACAAGTCCCGATCGGGCGAATGGACGGGATTTTCCTTCATCTGGTACCAGAAGCTTTTCCTGGGCTCGCCCGATCTCTGGAAGGCTTTTCAGAATTCCATCCTGATAGCCTTTTCGAGCGCCGCGATGGCCACGATCCTGGGGACCCTCGCCGCCGTCGGAACGGCGCGCTATTCCTTCAAGCTGAAATCCTATGTTTCCACCATGAGTTTCATTCCCATGATCCTGCCGGAAATCGTCGTGGGTGTTTCCCTTCTGGTCTTCTTCGCCGGGGTAGGCTTGCAGCTAGGCATGATGACGGTTTGGATCGCCCATACGACCTTCAACATTCCCTTCGTCTACCTTCTTGTTTCCGCTCGTCTCGAGGAATCCGATCCGACAATCATCGAGGCGGCGCGCGATCTGGGAGCCTCGGAACTGCAGACCCTTTTCAGGGTCATCATCCCGATGGCCCTGCCTGGGGTGGCTTCGGCCTTTCTCACCGCCGTCACGCTCTCCCTTGAGGATTTCGTCATCACCTTTTTCGTCTCGGGTCCGGGCGCCACCACCCTGCCTCTGTATATTTATTCGATGATCCGTTTTGGCGTTTCCCCTGTCGTGAACGCCCTCTCGGCCGTCATGGTCGCGGGCACGGTGCTTTTGGTCTATCCCTTGAGGAACTTTCTCAAGGTTTTCGCTGCCCGCTGACCCAGCCGCCGCTCTCGGGACTGCAAGGCGAGCAAAAACGCAGGGCGCGATCCTGCAGCCGGGCTTTCGTCCGGTCCTATCCCACACAGGAGGGTTTTCATGAAAAACATCCTCCGCGCCATGAAGCTCGATCTTCTGGCGCTCCTGCTCCTCACGCTGACGCTCATGTTCGGCGGTTGCTCCAAGGACGCCCAGTCGACGAAGAAACTCTACATCTTCAACTGGACCTACTACACCCCCGATTCAGTCATCCAGAAGTTCGAGAAGGAGTACGGGGTAGATGTCGTCTACGACTCCTTCGCCTCCAATGAGGAGATGTTCGCCAAGCTGAAGGCCGGAGGGGCGAATTACGATCTCTGCTTCCCCTCGGGCGATTACGTATCGATCATGATCAAGGAGAAGATGCTCCAGAAGATCGACCACAAGGCTCTCAAGAATTACGCCAACGTAGCCCCCGAAGTGCTCGCGCAGTGCGATTTCGACCCGGGCAACGAATATTCGATCCCTTATTACATGGGCGCGGCGGGCGTGGCGGTGAACAAGACCAAAGTAGCGAACTACGATAAATCCTGGTCGATCTTTTCGAGGAAGGATCTCTCGGGAAAAATGATCATGCTGGATGACATGAGGGAAGTGATGGGCGACGCGCTCAAGTATCTCGGCTATTCGGTCAACTCGATAAACGACGCTGAAATCGCGAAGGCGAGGGATCTCATCAATAATAGCTGGAAGCCCAACCTGCTCAAGTTCGACGCCGAGGCCTTCGCCAAGAATTTCGCCGCGGGCGAGGTGTGGGTGGCCCAGGGCTACGCCGAATCGATTTACGCCGAGCTGGATCAGAGCCGCTGGGGCGAAGTCGACTTCTTCATCCCCAAGGAGGGAGGACCGAGCTATATCGATTCCATGGTCATCCTGAAGAATTCCAAGAACAAGGATATGGCGATGAAGTTCATCGACTTCATCCATAGGCCCGAAATTTACGCTGAATTCTGCGACGCCTTCGGCTTCCCCGCCACCGCCAATACTCCGGCGAGGGCGCTCAAGAAAGGCCCCGAGTACTACACGGCCGCCTCCCTCGAGCCCTGCGAGCTGAAGAAGGATGTGGGAGCCGACTTGGAAAAATACAACGCGGCCTGGCAGGAGATCAAAGTAGGCAAGTAAGCGCGGAATCCGAAGGCGATGGTATCGCGTTCGGGACTGAAAAATGAAAAGCCGCCGATTCCCGGCGGCTTTTTCGCGTTATGGCTTTGGGGCGGAATCAGAATCCGGGCATGTCGTAGAGACCGCCGGCGTTCACGACGTCCGAAAAGCCCAGCGCCTTGAGGATGCGGGCGCCCATGGCGCTCCTGGCGCCCGAGGCGCAATATAAAACAACAGGCTTATCCTTGGGGCCGATTTCGGCGACCCTCGCGGAAAGCTCGTTTACCGGAATATTGATCGCCTTGGGAAAGTGCTCGTCTTCGTATTCATCCATCGTCCTGACATCGACCACGACCGCGCCTTCCTTGATTTTCTGTTCCACGCTGTTGAAAAAACCCATATTCATCTCCTGTACCCTGTGTTTTAGCGCCCTGGCCCAGCCCGGCGCAGCGATTATAGGGGAAGGTATTTCCTCATTCCCCTCTTGATTCTTCGAATCCCCCAAAAAGCCTCATGCTGGTCATGCCGCCAGAAACGTAGGCGATGTCGGCGAAACCATGCTGAGCGAGCAGTCTTGACGCTAGGTGGCCCTCGAACCCCGCGCTGGAAACAATGATGAGTTTCCTGTCGATCGGAAGCTCTTCGAGCCTATCGCGGAGCTCATCGAGGGGCAGGTGTAGCGAGCCCGCGAGATGGCCTTTCAGGTATTCGCCGAAGGTCCTGACATCGAGGAAAACCTGCCCTTCGACCCCTTCAGCAAGGGCTGGGTCAGCTTTGGCTTTCGCCAAAAGCGCCGCTTCCTGAGGCGAGATGAAGCGGGAATAGCCCGAAAGATCGTTTTGCGCGGCGAAAGCCGCCATCTGCAGAGGATCGTTCGCGCTGGAGTAGGGCGGGGCGTAGGCTAGGTCGAGTTCGGCGAGATCGGAAAGCCTCATTTTCGCGGCAAGGGCGGTTGCCAGCACGTCGATGCGTTTTTCCACCCCGGCTTCGCCAAAAGCTTCGGCCCCCAGCAGCTTGCCATCCTCGGTGTAGATGAGCTTGAGAGAAAGGTCTTTATAGCCGGGATAGTAGCTGGCGTGATGCGCGCGGTGGACATGGACGGCGCGCGCCTTGAGTCCCGCCGCTTTTGCGGCTTTTTCGGAAAGACCGGTCTGGGCGAAGGTAGAGTCAACGGCTTTGAATACCGATGTGCCGAGGGCTCCCGCGTACTTCATCGACCCGCCGAGGGCGTTCGTCGCCGCGATGCGGCCTTGCCGATTGGCCGGCCCGGCGAGGGGAATGCGAACCTTGGCTCCATCCACTCTCCGCACCAGCTCGACCATGTCGCCCGCCGCGAGGATGTCCGCGTCGCTCGTCCTTAAGAATTCATCGACGAGAAGCCCGCCGGAAACGCCAATCTCCAGCCCAGCCGATTTCGCCAGCTCGAGGTTAGGCCTCACGCCCGCCGACATGAGAACGATGTCAGCCTTCAGCCTGCTTCCATCGTTCAATTCGACCTCGCGTTTCGCGTAATCGATGGTTTTGAGGGACTTCTTGACATGGACAGAGGCGCCGGCCTTCTCGAAAGCCGCCGCTATTTGGGCGCCGAATTCGGGATCGGCGGGAGGCATGAGCTGGTCGGTCAGCTCGACGATCGATGTCGAGAGACCTCGCTTTACGAAGGCCTCGGCGGTTTCGAGCCCGATGAAGCCTCCCCCCACCACGACGGCCGATGTGGCGCTATTGTCAGTGATATAGTTGTTGATGGCATCCATGTCGGGTATAGTCCAGAGTCTGAAAACATTGGGTGAGCCCACGCCTTCGACGGGGGGGATGAAAGGAGTGCCTCCCTGGGCGAGGATAAGCTTGTCGTAGGATAGTGACCTATCGCCTTCAGGGCCGCGAACCAGCACGGTTTTCGCCTTTCTGTCGATGGCGATAGCCTCTGTTTTCAGCGCAACATCGACCCTGTAGCGAGAGAAGAAGCCTTCGGCAGTCTGCAGAATCAGAGCGCTCCGCTTCGTGATATCGCCCGATAGGCGATAGGGCAGGCCGCAGTTGGCGAATGAAACATAGGGCCCTTTTTCGATGATCGTGATTTCGGCGTTTTCATCGAGTCTTCGAGCCCTCGCTGCCGCCGTGGCTCCCGCCGCCACCCCACCTATGATAACAAGCTTCATATCGTAGACTCCTTATATATTAAATAATATATATATAGAATAATGTCAATACAGTCCGATAAAAAATGATCTACTTCATCGCGGGCGGGGCCGGAAGCCGTTTCGGGCCTTGTTACTCCATTCCCCTATTCATTATACTGCGACGAAATGAATTTTGCGAAGCGAGTGGACTTTTTCGCCCCGAGAAACGCCTTGGATCTTGAGCGATCCGAGCGTGGAAGCATGGGCTTGCCCCTTTTCGACCTTTCGCAGTCGAACCCGACGAAAACCGGATTCGCATTTCCTCAGGCCGAGCTCGCGGCGGCGCTTTCCGACGCGGCCAACGTCGACTATTCGCCTGATCCACGAGGACTCCCGCGAGCGCGCGCCGAAATCGCCGCCTCCCTTCTGGCAGAAGGGAGGGGGAAGATCGACGAATCGCGGCTCATCCTCTGCGCGTCGACCTCGGAAGCCTATTCCTATCTCTTCAAACTTCTCTGCGCTCCCGGGGATCTCATCCTCGTGCCAAAACCCGGCTATCCCCTTTTCGACCATCTTTCCGCCCTGGAAGCCGTCAGAGGGATCGGCTATCGGCTGGAATACGATCATCCCGCGGGCTGGAGCGTTGATTTATCCTCGATCGAGGCTATTCTCTCGGGGCCTGAGGGTAGCCGAGTAAAAGCCATCGTGCTCATCAATCCCAATAATCCGACGGGCTCCTACCTTCGGGCCAAGGAGCTGCGATCGATACTCGACCTGTGCCGCAGGTTTTCGCTCGCGATCATATCGGACGAGGTGTTCCACGGCTTTGAGCTCGAATCGCCCGGGGACAAGGTTTCTCTGTTGGGAAGGGAGGAGGTGCTCACCTTCGTTCTCGACGGTCTCTCCAAAAGGCTTTGCCTGCCGCAGATGAAGCTGGGCTGGATCTACATTTCCGGCCCCCGCGAGGAGGCGGCGAAGGCGAGTTCCGCGCTGGAACTAATCTCGGACACCTTCCTTTCGGCGGGAGCCCCCGTCATGAATGCCGTCGGGAAGCTTTTAGCCCGTGGGGAGTCGATCCGGGAATCGGTGAAGGAGAGGACGAGTCAAGTTCTGTCCATCTATCGAGAAATCTTGCAGCAAGAAGGCTCGCCGCACCGGGTCTTGACCTGCGGGGGCGGTTGGACCGCCCTTGTGCAAAGTCCCGGTTTTGCCGGGGAGGAAGAATTGGCTCGCGGCCTTCTTCGGGAAGAAGGCTTGTACGTGCATCCAGGCTTTTTCTTCGATATGGAAAGGGAAGCATTCTTCGCCTTCAGTCTCATCGTGCGACCCGAGGACGCCTACGCGGCCGCCATAAAATACAGGAACTATTTCGATCGCTTTCTCAAAGACAAAAGCTAAGGAGGCATACATGCCGGCAAAAATCATCGATGGCAAGGAAATCGCTAGGGAAATCAGGGAAGAGATCCGCGGCAAGGTGCTCGCGCTCGCGGCTAAAGGGATCGTGCCAGGGCTGGGCGTGATTTTAGTGGGCGAGGATCCGGCGTCGGTTTCCTATGTGACCGCCAAGGAAAAAGCCTGCGCGGAGGCGGGCATGGCTAGCTTCGAACGCCGCCTTCCCGCCTCGACGACTCAAGCCGAACTTCTGGCCGTCGTGAAGGCCTACAATGAAGACAGCAAGATCCATGGCATACTCGTGCAGCTGCCCGTACCCGCCCATATCGATGAAAAAGCCGTCATCGCGGCGATTTCGCCCGAGAAGGACGTGGATGGGTTTACGCCGATCAACGTGGGGAGAATGATGCTGGAGGAACCGTGCTATCTTCCTTGCACCCCGAATGGCGTCATCGAACTCATCAAGCGTTCGGGCGTTCAGACGAAAGGCGTGCACGCGGTGATCGTCGGAAGATCCAATATCGTGGGCAAGCCTCTCATGAACCTGCTCATCCGCAAGTCCATAAACGCCACCGTGACGCTTTGCCATACCGGAACGAAGGACCTAGCCTCGTATTGTAAAACCGCCGATATTCTTATAGCATGTGCCGGAAAAGCCGGCCTTGTCACGGGCGACATGATCAAGCCGGGCGCCTGCGTCATCGATGTTGGCGTCAACAGGGTTGAAGACCCCAAGGCCTCAAAAGGATATAAGCTGAAGGGCGATGTCGACTTCGAGACGGCGGCCGAGGTGGCGGGCTGGATCACACCGGTGCCGGGCGGCGTCGGGCCCATGACTATCACGATGCTTCTTTCCAACACCGTGGAAGCCGCGTCTCGGCTCGCGAAATAGACACAGGGCTGAAAGCGTGCCCCTGGAGGGCGAGGTATTTATGGTCGATGTTCAATCAATGAAGGACGAGCGGCGGATTCCGATCCAAAAGGTCGGGGTTAAGGGCGTGCGCTACCCCATAACGCTCAAAGACAAAGCCGAGCGAATACAGCATACGACCGCTGTCGTCAATCTTTACGCCGATCTTCCCCACCATTTCAAGGGCACGCACATGAGCCGTTTCATCGAGGTGTTCGAGGAATCCCGATCCGATCTTTCGATGCCCAGCTTCCTGAAAATGCTCCAAAAAGTGCGAAGCGAGTTGGAGTCCGAAACCGCCTATTCCGATATTCACTTCCCGTATTTTATCCAGAAAACCGCCCCGGTCTCGGGCCAGAAATCCATAATGAGTTATGACTGCTCCTATGAAGGGAAGGTTTCGGCCGATGGCTATTCCTTCGTGGTAGGCGTGACCGTTCCCGTCCAGACCGTGTGCCCTTGCTCCAAGGCCATTTCCAGCCAAGGGGCCCACAACCAGCGGGGGCTCGTGACCTTGAAAGTGGCTCTGGGGCCATTTTTCTGGATCGAGGATATGATCTCCATCGTGGAGGAGTCCGCGTCGAGCGATCTTTTTACCTTGCTCAAGAGAGAGGATGAAAAATTCGTCACGGAACGGTCGTATGAGCGCCCGAGGTTTGTCGAAGACCTCGTGAGGGAAGTATATTTGCGGGTGGAATCCTTGGGCAAATTCCCGAAATTCTCGGTGGAAGCCGAAAATTTCGAAAGCATCCATAACCATTCCGCCTATGCATTCGTCGAGAAAGCATGATGAGGAGACTCTATGTCGGATAACTATCCTGTCCCGCAGAAAGATTTAAGCGAAAAAGGCACGAAGGGCATTATGTCCACGGGGGCCGGGGTTGGTCTCCTTGCCATCAACGCCCTTCTCGGCGTTCCCGTCCTGGGTTGGGTGCTCTCGGCCGGCCTTCTCGCTCTGGGGGCAATCGGCCTCTTCGGCAAGACAAAGACCGACAAGGTGTCGGGGAGCCTCTTATCCGTCGCCGGGGTCGCGGGCTTGGCCACGATGTTCTTGCCGGGGCTTGCCCGCGGCCTTTTGAGCATCGGCGGGGGAGGGCTCCTCATCTATGGTCTCGTAAACCTTGGGGGCTTCCTTTCGGGGCTTCGCAAGAAAAGCTGAGGGATATCCCCGACAATGAACTATTACCTCGAAACCTACGGCTGCCAGATGAACAAGGCGGAGTCAGCGGCCTTGGAAGCCATGCTACGCGAGCGTTCATGGATGCAAGCGCCGCGCGATCTCGCCGATCTCGTACTCATAAATACCTGCACGGTGCGGGCAACCGCCGAGAATAGGGCTTGGGGCCGGATCGCCCAGTTCGCTTCCGAAAAACGAAAGAGAAAGTTCGCGCTGATGGTGGTTGGGTGCATGGCCGAGCAATACCGCGAAGCGATGAAAAAGCGCGTGCCCGAGATCGATTATGTGCTCGGCACCTTCCAGAAACAGTCATTTGGCCTCATCCTGGATCAGCTGGAAGCCGGCACGAAGTTCGATCTCAGGGATGAATCGCCCGCCTATATTTTCTCCAAAACCCATCACGAGCCGGGAGCCTTTAGGGCTTTTGTGCCCATAATGCACGGATGCAACAATTTTTGCAGCTATTGCATCGTGCCCTACGTGCGCGGCAGGGAGATTTCTCGCTCGCCAGCCGACATACTGGCCGAACTGGACAGTCTTGAGGACGCGGGCGTGCGCGAGGTAACCTTGCTCGGTCAAAACGTCAATTCCTATGCTTGGGAAGGGCCCGAGGGCAGGATGGATTTTCCAGCCCTGCTCAAGCGCATCGCGGCCCATCTGCGGGAGCGAAAGACGGAGCGAGGCATCGGTTGGGTGCGTTTCCTCACGAGCCATCCCAAAGATCTCTCCGATGGCCTCATACGGGTCATCGCCGAGGAGCCGATCTATTGCAGGCATATTCACCTCTGCATACAATCGGGTTCCAATCGAGTTTTGGCCCTCATGAACCGAAAATATACAAAGGAGTACTTTCTTGGCCTCGTCGACACGATGAAGGCGGCGATCCCCGGGCTTTCACTTTCCACCGATATTTTGGTGGGGTTCCCCGGCGAGACCGAGGAGGATCTGGAGGAGACGCTCGACGTGATGAGGAAGGTCCGCTTCTCTTATTCCTTCATGTATCATTTCAATCCCAGGGAGGGAACGCCCGCTCTTGGACTCCCGGGACGGATTCCCGAAAAGGTTAAAAAAGCCAGGCTCGCGCGCGTCATCGCCCTCCAGAAAGAAATAACCGAGGAACTCATGTCTTCCAGGCTGGGCCTCGTGGACGAGATACTCATCGAGGATCGATCCCGCCGTTCATCCAAGGAAATGCTGGGGCGGACAGCCCGGGACGAGATGGTCGTTCTTGCCGCTGACTCTTCCAGGATCGGCCAATTTGCTCGCGTGAACTTGGCCGAGAAATCGGGGAACACGTTCAGGGCGGAAGAGGTGCATGAATAGAAGAATTTTCGCCCTGCTTGCGCTCCTGCTGACGCTGTGCGCGGCATTCGGCCAGGCCACTAAAAAGGTTCCGGCCTCCCCGATAGCCTCCTCCGCCCCGGTAGCCCCAAAAATAGATGGTGAGACGACCATAGCCAAGGCGAGGGCAGCTGTCTTGAAGATGAGCGGCACGGAATCGTTCAAGATTTATCTCGAGACCTACGCCCTGGCCCTGCCCATCCATGACGCCGTCCTCCTCTGTAAGGAATTGCTGTCCAAAGCCCCAGCGTCCCAGCGTGCCGATCTCGCCGCTTTCGCGGGCTCCCTTGCCCTCGTGGCGGGCCGCTGCGAGAATGCGGCGACGCTGTTTTCCCAGGGCGCGGAGAGCCGCCCCGATCTCGGCATCAAAGCCATACGCTGCTTTCTTGCCGCGGGCAATTTCATCGAAGCCAAGAAACAACTGGACCTGATGTCAGGATCCTCGAGCGCGCAGGGAAAATCCTATGAGGCGCCGCGGCAGCTCGCGCTTTCATGGCTTTACCTCCTGGATGGCGAGCCCGAGAAGGCTTTTCTTCTGCTTCAGCCTTTGGCGGAGGGCGCAAGCATGGCAGGCAGCGCCAGCTCCGCTGGCGGCGCCAGCATAGCTGGCGGCGCCAGCATAGCTGGCGAGGCTACTAGGCGCGAAGCGCTTTTCCTGCTCTGGATGATTGCCTCTTCTCCCGACTTTGCCGGCTTCAAGGCCTCGACCCAAGGTTTTGACGCGAAAAGCCTGGAGGCAAGGCTCCAGGCTCAGTTTGAAGGTTCGATCGAATTGGGCATCATCCGGAAGGGGATCGTCATGAAGCCGACCTCATGGCTGCTGACAGGCATCTACGCTTCCCCCGATAATGCATCGGCCGAGCGAAGCATGACACAGCCTCCTTCGCCTCAAGGCGCGGCCGGGACGGATTCCTCTTCCGCCGATTCCGTTTCCGCATCCGCGAAGCTGCAGGTCGGCTGGTTTTCGCGCAAGGAGAATGCCCAGGCCCTGACGACGAAGCTCGTCAAGCTGGGCTTCGCGGCGAAAATCGACGAGCAGATCAGCGATGACGGACAGCCGCGCTGGGCGGTGACGGTTGACGCATCCGGCGATTGGTCGAAAACCCAAGCGAGGCTCAAGGATCAGGGCTATGAATCCTACCTCTTGCCTTAATTGTCGAATCGGGAAAGGACAATGTCCGGCTCGTAGAGCTGCTCGGCTTTGTCCGAGAGAATCCGGGCGTGTTTGAGTATCAGCGTGGCGATTTCCGGACCTTTTCCCGGCCTCACCTCGATGATGTAGCTAAGCCGTCCGGAAGGGATGGATTTGTCGTCGAACAGGTTGAGATCGAGCAGCGCCAGATCGCCCATGGCGAAAAGTGAGTAATAGCCCTTCGATGCCGCGCTTCCGCGCTTATATAAAAAACTGTTTCCCTTAAGATCGAGGCTTGCGCCCGAGGCGGATTCGTAGAATCCTTCGAAGTCGGAGGGTTTTAGCCGCATTTTCGCTTCGGAACCTTCGATCCGCACCAGGAAAGGCCCCCCCGTCGGGGCTTTTCCCAGGCTGGTTCGTCTCGCGGCGCTATCCCGGCCCGCTACGCGATTGTAAACCCCATTCCAATTCTCTTTCAGGGCGAACTTCACGATCTGCTGAGCGGTAGCCCTGATCCTGACCTTGTCCACGCCGACGAGATCGATGCCCAGCAAACGAAGCATTTCGGGGACGGCGCTATTCGAGATCGAGGCATAGATTCCGGCGAAGGAGGTATTCGATCCACCCCAGTCCCATTGCTGCTGCTCGTCTTTGCTGTGAATAGAAATCTTCCGCTCGCCGGCATCGAAATAGACGTAGGTCGGGATCGTGATATTGGCTTCCTCTTTCAGCCAAAGCCCATCCAGGTAGGCCTCGAAATCCGCGGCCCTTCCCGTCAGGATCTTGTTGATGAATAGCTGCTCCACGCTCTCCCCCGGCACGAGCGTCTCGGACTTTCGGACAAAGGCTTTGCGCGCGGGCGCCCAGGCATAAAGAACCCGCTTCTGATCGAGGGGAGAGGCGCTCGCCGGGACCGCCTCGAAAACACTGATGGCCGCAGGTTCCGGGGGCTCGTCGATAGTGATGGAAAGCCCCGCCCCAGAAAATGCCTGACTGTAGCTGCCGGAAGCCGTTCTTCTGAAGACGTTGAGCGTCTGTCGATTCGAGTCGTCTATGCCGAAACAAAGGAGGTCAACGCTTCCGTTTCCCAGCAGGTCCCTCGGCTGAACGACGACGGCATTGGGTTTCGTGGCCAGAGTCTCGCCTTTCCATAGCCTGAAATAGCTGCCCGTGGCGGGCTGGAAATCGGCGATCACGATCGAGATTCTTCCTTCCTCGGTGGCCGCTGGCTTCACGATGAGGACCTGTTCCAGATCCTCGTCTTCATCCAAATTCATGTCGATCGCGTCGAGAAAGGTTTCCCCCCATTCCGGGTTTATCTTGGATCGCTGCGAGGGTGTGGTTCCTCCACTCGTCGAGCCCGGCTCGCCCGAGGCGGCTGGCAAATCCATGATCCTTCCGGCGACGGGGAGGGTGGCGTCCAGGTTCTCCTGGCGCAATCGGGCGAAGAAATAGATGAAGAGGCCGAAGGCGAGGATAAAGGCGACGATCAGGATGGCTTGGATTACTCGTTTCATGGTCGGGACCAGGCTTGTTGTATCATGGGGCCGCGAGGAGGCACAAGCGCGGGAGTATGGCGGTTGCCGCCAGGCCATGGTATCATTATTCATTCTATCATGAAGACAGCCAAAAACAAATCGACGCGTGTCCTTCTTTTCGCCTCGGCCTTTGTCCTCCTCAGCGCCATCGGCCTGCTGTGGCTCATCGTGATCCGCGAGACCGAACGCAAGGATATTCTCCTGGAATACGAAGCCTACAGGGCTTCGAGCGCCGTCGTCGACGAATATCGAAGGGACCAATCCTTCACCCCCGAGGGTGACCGGCGCATCCTTGGCTTTGGTTTTTACCGGCTCGATGGCACGCCATTCGAGCGCTATGGTTCGGCTCCAGAGAATATTTCCCTGCAAGCCACGCTTTGGACAAACAGGCAGGGCGAAGGCGGCGGTGGCGGCGGCGATTTGCCGGGCGGAGTGTCGGCGACCTTTTCCGCCGACAAGAAAACGATCCGTCTGCTGCGGTATTCCGGACTGCAGAATCCCGCGAGGATGATGGGCGGCTTGGGAGGCGGCGCTCAAGGCATGGGCATGGGGCGAGGCAGGCAGGGCTTGCCGCTAACTCCCGCAGCGCCCGATTCCTCGCTTGCCCCGGCCGCGCCAGGCTCGCCAGCGGGCTTAAACGGTTCCTATTTCGTATGGATGGAGTATTCGACGAACAGCCTCAGCGCCGAAAAGCTGCAATTCTACCTCGTCGCGGCTATGATCAGCCTGGCTCTCGCGGGGCTTTTCGTCGTGCTGATTCTCGTTTTCAGGCATAATGAGGACCTGACGGCGCGGGAACTCGAGACCAGGGAGCTGGTGCAATTGGGAGAAGCCGCCCGGACACTCGTCCATGAGATTAAGAACCCGCTGGGAATCATGCGCATTCAGACAGCCAAGATCAGGCGCGCCGCTTCTTCTCCCGAGGCCGCGTCTTTGGACGCCTCCGGCGACGTGGCTAAGGACGCGTCGGGACGTCGAGGCGTCCAGCTCAAGGACTCGGCTGATATCATCGAAGCCGAGATCATGAGACTTTCAGGCCTGGCGGACAGAATCCGCGAATTCCTTAAATCGGGGCCGGCGAGACGGGATCCCCTCGATCTCGTGCAATTCCTTGGGGCATTCTGCGGCCGCTACAAGGATCTCGCGGACTCGGGAGTAAGCCTTGTTCCCGAGATCCCCGCCGAGGGCAAGGCGATGGTTCTCGGCGACCCCGAAAAACTCCTCATAGCGCTCGACAATATTTTGCGCAACGCCATCGA